>Ga0116102_1000694_pt1 | contig 12829 bp, 6 predicted proteins | sample June2015DPH_4_50_FD_89822 | JGI IMG/M metagenome (GOLD analysis project Ga0116102, IMG submission 89822) | Peatland microbial communities from SPRUCE experiment site at the Marcell Experimental Forest, Minnesota, USA - June2015DPH_4_40 | ecosystem: Environmental > Terrestrial > Soil > Wetlands >... | reverse complement strand
GATTATCTCCGGTTCATTCAGGGAGTGCAAAAGGATTTTCCCCGGACGGTATTCTTTATGAGCTGGAACGCCAAATGGAGCCTGGCCCGGAACACCAACACGACGGAATTATTGAATCATCCCCGGATCGTCAATCGGGAGGATTTGCCCAAGGGACTTGCGGGGAGCCCGTGATCTGCCACCGGTGCGATGGCATTCACGAAGACAAACGCCCGGCCAATTTCACAACCCTCACGGCTGCCACACGGCGCGCCAGAATTGTTGGGTGATGCCGGGTGAAATCGCATTGGTGATGTTCAAAACATTCCCGACCAGACCGTTTGTCGAGACCGGGGTCCAGGTGAACAAATCCGGTGAACGCTGGATGATGTAAGGTGTGCCCGGCTGGCCCTGGAGTTGCAGGACGAATTGTCCCGGTTGCGGCAGGAGGGCGGACAGTTGCGCCGGGACCGGCGCAAAGGTGAACAGCGTCAGGGAATACGGCGGGAAGGAATTGGTGAAAACGGCGCCGGCCGGGACAATATTTGTCGCAATGTCTTGCGCCCCGGGAGCGAGGTTGTTGGTGCGCACGGCGTCGTCTTGCGCAATGCCATAAGAACGGACCGTGGCCGTTGACAGGGGCGCGAAATTCGACAGGGAAATTTGCGCGTTAAAATTGGCGGTCGCGTCCTTGTTGATAACCAGCAGGGTGAGCGCGCCATCGGCCTTGCGGGCGGCGTAAGCCGGGAGCAGCATATAGTCGCTGGTGGCGTTGAGCACCGTGTCGCCCGGCCGGACGAAGCATTGCAGCAGTTTTTCGGCGTAAAACGTCGGATAAAGGCCGGTCACGCCATTGATCGAGTTCATCATGCCTTCGTCACCATAGGTGCGCCAGCCATAGATCGTCGGATCAAACGCGCCGGTGTCGTTGGTTCCGTTTCTCAGGTCCCACCAGAGATAGGCATTGAACTCGGTTTTCATGAGCTGACCGACGCTGTCCGCCAGATAAAGGCCGTTGACGATGCTGGTCAGTTGCCTTCCCATGGCACTGGAGGAGTCGCTGTTGTTTTCGGTGCAGACGAGTTCGATGTTGGTGCCGGCGGATCCGATATAATCGCTGATCTGCTGGCGTAAGTTGGCGGCGGCGCTGGCCCAGTCGGTCCAAGTTATGGGACACGGATTACCTGCGACCTGCAGCAGCAGCGGATCGCTGTCCGCCGCCGGCACGGGAGTGACGCCGGTGGGGGTGTATTCGGGATAAAAATGATAGATGGCAAAGTCCGGCGTGACCCCCAGGCTTTTCAAGGTCGCCAGCATGACCGGGGTCCAGCCGTAGTGGGTCAGGCCGGTGCGCGGATTGACGACCGGATGCGCGGCATTGTTGGAATTACTGTCTTCCCCGGGCACCATGACCACGCCCACCCGGATCGGGATGTTCGTATAGGCGGCCTTCATCGCCGCAATATAACCGGCGGCGCGGACGGCATAAGTGTAAGGGTCATGCGCAGGGATGTTCGTGTCGGTTTCCCATGTACCATAACACTCGTTGCCAATTTCCCAGTATTTGAACCCACAGTTGTTGGTTTTGTTCGCCGACAACACCCAAGCGGCGGCTTCATTGCTGCTGCCGGAACCGTAATTGACCGTGATGAAGACCTGGGCGCCGAGGTTGGTGGCAAGGTTATAAAAATTTGCATTGCCGGCCCGGTTAGCGCTTGCGGCCCAATGATAGGTGTCGGACGTTGAGCCGCCGGGCCAGCGCAGGGCGAGGCAGCCGGCTTGCTGAAGCAGCGGGAGCGTTTGAGAATTGCCCAAGTAGCTGTCCCAAGTGGCCGTGTTCACGCCGAACCAGCGTGCGTCCGCCGACCGGATGGTTTGAGTCGTATCCACGCCGAGGTGCGCCAGGGCGGGCGCCGGCGCGGCCACAAGCTGGATGTCATCCACGTAAAACGTGTTGGTCGTGCCGGAGCCGGTTATTTGAATGTTCACCCGGTTGTAGTTGGAGACGCCGGCCACCATGAGCGAGTTGAGCGGGACGGTGTATTGCTGCCAGGCGCCGGCTGGCAACGCCGACAGTGATGAATACGCCGGGCCATTGGTGGCGCCGTTGGGGGCGTATGACAAGTAAACCTGCAACTGCTGTCCGCCGCCGGTGCCGCCGTCGGCCCAGAAGGTGAGGCTGGCGTAAGGCGTGACATTGAAATCCGAATGCTGGAGCGAAAGCGCCCCCCAAGCGGTCAGGGCCGCGCTGATGGAGTCATTTCCCGAATGGGTGGGTGACGTGTTGCTGAAGTTGCGGGCCCCCCCCCAACCCCAGTCCTGGAATCCGTTGACCAGGTTGTCGGTGTAAATCGCCAGCGGGGCCTGGGCAATGGCGCTGAAGGCAATACCAAAAGCAAATGCAAACGCCGCATATTTACGCATTTGCCACATTATACGTCACGCCGACAGGTCAAGCGAACTCAACACGCAAATAACATCACTTTAGCGCTGAAGTCAGAGGCTGTATCCAGGCCAAATCTTGGGAAGGGCCAGACATAAATTTTGAAACTGGTGCTCCATCTTCGGCGGCGGCACTTAGCAAGTTGGGTGAGGGAATAAGCATTAAATAAACGTCCATCCATTTGTGTAATTCCGAGTGACCATCGGCGAAAGCCAGACCGGCTCCGCCGCCATGATAGTTGGCAGGGAAATCAACGATTATCTGTGCCATACTTACAGCCAACGACCCGTCATTGATGGTATTCGGGTTCTCATCCGCGATTACCCACGTGCTGGAAGGCCCCGGCACAGAAAAGTCTGCGGTTTTACCGTAGGTGCGGTAAGTACCCTGCGGATCAACGTAGCTAGCTCCAAGCCATCCGCCTCCGACCGCAGAACCAGCCGGCCCTATTGCTCCGGTAGCGCCGGTTCCCACGCCAGCCGACCACCAGCGCGTCCCAACGGCGCTATTCATTGACACGCTGCGTTGACGTATCTGGCCTTGGAACAGAGTGATGTCCGCAGGACATTTGAAAATAGCGTTATTCTGGTTGTAGGCAGCCAGGCAGGTAAGCGCTGGGTTCACTTGTATTCCTTGTCCCAAACCCGGAAGATCAACCGCATCAGTAATAAAATACATGGTGCCGAAAACCCAATTCTTCACCGTGCCGTCTCGCGCTACGTGTGTTTCATAAGGATAATCATTTGGCGCCACGACATCGCTGTTATCATCAGCGTACATCTTCCAGCACAGCATGACTTGACGGGTGTTGCTCATGCACTGCATTCCTTGCGCCTTTTGCTTTGCCCTGGACAGTGCCGGCAGAAGAATGGCCGCCAGAATGGCGATAATGGCAATAACCACCAGCAGTTCAATCAGGGTGAAGCCGCCATTTCTGGAATCAGCTTTTTGATGTTTGGTTTGAACTTTCACTCTCATACAGGCTTGGTTGATTCGTTTTTAATATACACGTTTTTTAAAAAAATGTCCAATAAAAAACGGGCGCCGGTTTCAGGCCGGCGCCCATGTGAATTTGTTCACTTTTCAGCGCACGGCACCAATCAATACGTTACTGTGGCACTGTTGGCCGCCGGTATTAGAATGTTGGTAATGTCAGTCGCGGTGATCTGTGAGCTTGAATCGTCAAGGAACTCGACCGACAAGGTTCCGGTTCCATTGACCAAAAGCATCCCTGTCTGACTTGCATCTGTACCATCCAACACAATAAAACCACTGTCTGTTGCATCGGTGAGCACACAATCGTCGGTCACATTGACCACGTTCCAAGTGGCGTCACACGCATTGATAATCACGTTGAAGGGAACGCCACTTGACTGGGCAAGGGGGGTTCCAGTCTTGCCAGTGAGCGTATTCGGCGCGGCAACCTCACCTGGCAGCAATACTTGCAGTTGCGAGAAGACGCGCTTGATAAGGCGGAAATAACCCTGATTGGCTCCCACCGCAGATGAGGGAACGAGGACTTGACGTAGGTTATTGTTCAATCTGGTAAGAACTGTGGGATTATTCCACGCGCCCGTCAGATTCGGGGATGACTGGAAACTGAACCCCTGATCGGGCAAGTTCCAACTCACCCAGCACGCCGAACCCGGCGGCACCAGAATGACGCCGTTGGGATCGCTGGCAAGAACTCTCCAGTTTGAACTAAACGCCGTTTCGGAAGTGAAGTCTTCACTAAACGGAGTCGCGTTGCCCTGGACCCCGAAGCCGCTGATCACCGTGGTTTGGCCGTAGCCATTTGCATTGTTAGGCTGGATGCCCAGGCACAGAGTGCAAGGATCGGCAAACAGCGCGGTTGTCGCAGCATCCATTTGGAAGTTGGTCGAGGTTTGGTCCGGCGTGGTGATGGTGATCAAACCGCCGCTGGTGATATTCACGCTCCAAGGGCCCAAGGGCGTTGACGCGCGGAACATGCATAGAGGTTCAACCGGCCACTGATTGACATTGGTCACATTATCGAGAGTAAGGGTATTAAAGATCATGCCGTTCCCAGCAGGTTCATTGGTCTTGCAACGGAAGTTGATATACCCGGTGCCATTCGTATCTTGTTGAACAGTAAACCACAGAACGTTGGCCATGTTCCAATCCGTAGCTGTATCATACTGTCCAGGGTCGCCATTCGGAGCACCAGAAGAAGAGGTGCCGCTGACGATGAAGAAGTCCTCTTGCCAGTTATTGGCTGTGGCGATGTTGGGCCACGCCTTGTTGGTCCAGGCATAGGTCACCGAGGATTGACCCACAAACGAATAGCCGGTGGCAACGGCGGTGAGGATGTGTTCACGGTCATTCGGACCATTGGGGTCAGTGGCAGTCGCGTTGAAGCCGGTGATGGCCGGAGGAATTTTTGTGGACATCGTTGGCGGCGGCGGCGGCGGGCCGGGATTCTGATTAACCGCGAGGTTGCCAATCCAGTTCGTAAAGGTAAATTGTGGATAACCGCCCCAAGAAGTAATGGAAAAACAGATTCCCTGGCAATTGTCTATATTAGCCTGCTGAGGGTTTACGGGGCACACCATATGCACCCAGCCATTCGAGGCGGCGCCCGGAATTGTCAGGCTGGAAATTTGATCCCAAGTCCAACCGCCCTCCAAGAAGCCGACGTTAATGACTCCGAAATCTCCGTTCGCATCCGGGGGAGTGCCTTTTTGCACCTGGATGTCAAATGTGATGTTGGTATAGAGCAAAAGATTGCAGGCGTACTGGCCAACATAACCACCTTCATTAAGCATCCAGAAAAACAAGCTCTGATTGCCACCAGCGAGAGGACTGATCACCTGCATAGAGCCGCAACCGGGGCCCGCGTTGGGGTCCAGTTTCTCGACGCTGATCGTCGCCGGCCCTTGAGGTATGACGCTATACCAATAAAGCCAGCTGGGGTCTGTAAAGTCAGCGGTGTTGGCTCCTATGGGGAATGTCCAAGTCATGGTGTTGGTCAGCACGGTCTGCGCCCGACTTTGGGTTGTGGCGCCTGCCAGCAGCAGCGCGGCCGCTGCCAGCCCGAGGTATTTTAGATATCGATTGTTTTTCATAATTATTGGTTTTGGGGTTTGGTGGTTTTTTTATTTATTGGGGTGGGGATTTTGCGATTGGGTTGGTTGCTAACTCACGTTTGACACAGTCTGCCCTTCGTTCTGGCTCCGGGACTGACAGCTCTCCACTTTAGTGGAGTCCGCTGAGGCCAAAACCGGCTGAGAGCATGCTGCCTTTCCATAAACACAACTGGATTTCTTAATTTACTCTATCACACGATTCCCGGAACGCTTGTCACCAAAACTGGGTACAACAGCTTTGTCACATCGTTCACGGCTGAAGGGATCCAACGCTACAGTTTCTGTTTCACAGTCTTCATGTTTCGTGACCCAGCCAACCTGGATTCCACACAAAATATCATGCCCCAAAAACAGGAAACGCCGAACGCCGTCCCACAGCCGTTCCAAACGCGCCTAAAATGGCGGCTGGAATTCAATGTGCTTCCAATGGGACAAAAGGAAGCCTAGCAATTTTGAAAAACGATTGCATGTCACATAAACAGATGACAACGGCCAGCGGTTGAGCGATTTGCTGGTTTCGAATTGACCAGGCAGATCAGTCTCCCGGCGTCATGGTCCACATTCCCTTGGGAGCGGCCAAGGTTCCACTGCCAATCGTGTCCCCAAGTTTGAGAATTTCCACATGCCCATCGTGAAAGAGATAATTGAAGCGTCCGCCATGAAGTCCGTAATTGACGGACCCATAATTCATGGTTGCTGTGGCATCGCCGGTTTGGATGCAATCTGGAGTGATGCCGGAATAGGCGGTAGTGGGACCCGGACCGGCGCAAAACGAAGGCCAATCATTGCCAGCAACGTTTCTGGCGTTGGGCAGTTCCACAAGCAGAATGGTTCCCGCAGGGTCCCTTAGAACACTGGTTTTGTAGCCGGGTGGATCCCAGGATGGGAGTGAACCGGTTATTTTGTAGTAAATTCCCACGCCGTAAGCTGCCGGTGGCAATGGCGCTGAAAACGAGGTCACAGACCAACCCGGACCAGCCCAATTCATGGCGTACGATCTCCGTTGTGAATCAACCGCATAATTAATCGTGGCTTGTGGTACTATACGGTCAGCCGGACAGCGTAAGATGGGTGGCACATTGTTGCTGGCGGTGATGCCTTTTAATAAATCCGCGTCAGTATCCGTGTCGCCGATAAATTGGTTGAGGTAGTCGTCCCAGGATAGCTGACATACGCTGCTCAGGCTGTCTGCAGCAGGCGGAAACTGATCATCGTGATCGCTGTTGAAAAGATTGAAGCCCAAACCAAGTTGTTTCAGATTGTTGGCACATTGCATTCTGTAGGTTCTGGCTTTCGCGGCGGTCAGCGCCGGAAGTAAAAGCGCCGCCAGTATGGCGATAATCGCAATGACGACCAATAGTTCAATCAGGGTAAATCCCGCGCGACTGGCAACCAAAATGGAAGGTGGGAGCTTCTCGAACGTTTCATTGGTTTTTAAACCCGCCTTCATGGATTTGTTTTCAGTGTTTTTACCAGGATGCCCGCCACGTTTTGTCGTTTGCAAATTGCTTCCTGACGGTTGGAGTGAAAAATTGCATCTCATGCTGCGGGCAACAAACATCAGTATTTATTAGGGTACAACATGGTCAAAGTTAATGGCGGTTGGCCGGTTGGTCATGTCATCTAAAAAGGTGACACCGTAAAGTCTCGCGTTGTTTGTTTTTTCCGGTTTTATAAAAGCCGGTTGGCATTCAACCAGATGCTTATGCGCCTGATATTATTGATGTTTTGGGGTCGTGGGGTTGCCCTATTTATGTTCTGCCTGCCGTTTTTTGCTTCCACCGTTTTGGCCGGGGCAGGAGAGATTCTGAATTCCACCCTGACGCCCTCCCGTTCCGAAGGTTCGAACTTTTGGTTTGACATCCGTCAACTCAATGTCGAAGGCCGCGGCTGGAACGACACCAAGGCCTTTTATGATCGGCTGCCGGCCAAGGCCGAGGGCCTGGTGCGCCAACCCGTCTGGGAGTTGAGCCGCAACTCCGCCGGCATGTGCGTTCGCTTCGTCACCGACGCGACGATCCTCCGCGCGCGCTGGGCATTGACCGACCCCTGGCTTTACCTGCCCAATATGACGGCCATCGGCAAAAGCGGGCTCGATTTGTATGTGAAAACGGAAAAGGGCTGGCATTGGCTCGCGGTCGGCCAGCCCACCGCGCAGACCAACGACGTGACCCTCGTGGAAAATCTTGTGCCCGGCAAACGCGAGTATCTGCTTTACCTGCCACTCTACAACGGCACGAAATTTGTCGAACTCGGAATCCCGACCAACGCGATCATCGAAAAGGCCGGGCCGTGGGGACCGGGCGTGCGCAAGCCGATGGTTTTTTACGGCACTTCAATTTTGCAGGGCCTTTCCGCTTCGCGCCCCGGGATGGTGCACAACGCGATTCTCGGTCGCCGTTTCAACTGGCCGACCATCAATCTCGGATTTTCCGGCAATGGAAAAATGGAACCCGAAATGGCCGATCTGCTCGCCGAACTCGACCCGTCCGTTTACGTCCTCGATTGTCTGCCCAACCTGGTGGCCGATGAAATCAAGGAGCGCGTCGAACCGTTCGTCCGCAAACTCCGGGCGGCGCATCCGGACACGCCCATCGTGCTCGTGGAAGACCGCACCATGCAGGATTCGTTCCTGATTGCCGGACGCATGGAATATTATCATCTCAAAGACCGTGCTGAGCTAAAAGCCGCTTATGAGCGGCTGAAAAAGTCCGGCGACAAAAATCTTTACTACATTCCGGGCGAACATTTGTTTGGCGACGATGGCGAGGGCAGCGTGGATGCTTCACACGCGACCGATCTCGGTTTCACGCGCCAGGCCGACATTTTTGCCGGGGTGCTCGGTCCGTTGTTGACGCCAAAGAAATAACATGTCCCCGTCCGGCTCATCCGTCGAACCCAACGCGCCTTCTGCTCCTCCGGATGGAGGACGGACCTATCGCGGCCCGTTCGCGATCATGACCGTCCTGTTTTTCATGTGGGGTTTCATGACGGTATTCAACGACATCCTGATTCCGCGGTTCAAGGAGGCGTTCACGCTGGACTATTTCCAGGCGATGCTGGTGCAATTGGCCTTTTTCGGGGCCTACTTTGTCGGGTCGTTGTTGTATTTCGTGATTTCGGTTGCAACCGGCGACCCGATTGCGCGCATGGGCTACAAGAACGGGGTCGTCCTCGGCCTCCTGATTTCCGCGGCTGGCAGTGTCCTGTTCTGGCCGGCGGCCACCGTTCATTCTTATCTCTTTTTCCTGGTGGCGCTTTTTGTCGTCGGCCTCGGATTCGCCATGCTGCAAATCGCCGCGAATCCCTACGTGACGATTCTGGGCCCGGAACGGACCGCGTCGAGCCGCTTGAACCTGGCGCAGGCCTTCAATTCCGTCGGCACGACCGCCGGCCCGCTCATCGGCGGATATTTAATTCTCCAATACTTCGCAAAGACGGGCGTCCATGGCGCGGAATCGGTCAAAGTCCCCTATCTGATATTTTGCATCGTCTTTGTGATTCTCGCGGCGTTCTTCTTCTCGGTTCATCTGCCGCACATCGGCGAAGGCAAAATCGAGCCGGGGGTCGGCGCGTTGAAATATCCGCACGTCGTGCTCGGCGTGCTGGCGATTTTCATGTATGTCGGCGGCGAAGTGTCCATCGGCAGCGCCATCATCAATTTTCTCGGCCAGCCGAACGTCGCGGCCCTGCCGGCGCTCGAGGCCAGCAAATACGTCTCGCTTTTCTGGGGCGGCATGTTGATCGGCCGTTTCATGGGGGCGGTGGAATTGAGCGAAATGAAGAAAATCAACAAGCAGCTTTTCCTGGCGGGCATTCCGGTTTTGGCATTTCTGATTATTTGCTTCGCCAGCGGCTGGCATCTGGCAAAAACCCAACTGGGGATCGAACCCGTTGCGGGTTTGTCCTTCGGAGACTTCGTTCACTTCTTTGGCGCCTGTTTCTCCAATGGTTTTGGGATTGTGGAAATGTATCTGCCGTTGCTCGTGCTTTGCTGGCTTCTCTTTCAATTTGGCAAGGGACTTGCCGGCCGCACGCTGTTCATCTTTTCGGGGACGATGGTTGTGTTGCTGGCGGTGGCGATTCTTTTCGGCGGCAAACTGGCGATGTGGTGCATCGTCGGCGTCGGTTTGTTCACTTCCATCGGCTGGCCGAATATTTTCTCGCTCGCACTCGACCGGATGGGCGTTTACAAAAGCCAGGTGTCGTCCCTGCTGGTGATGGCCGTGGTCGGCGGCGCCATCCTGCCCGCGATTTTGGGGCGCGTCGCGGATGTTTGGAATCTCCAGGTCTCCTTCATCGTTCCGCTGGTGGCTTACGCCTATGTGGCCTTCTACGGTTGGAAAGGACACGAGATCGGACGCCACCACCCGGCAACCTGAAAAATCTTACTTGGCCGCCGGGTTTCGCCCACGTTCTTCCTTGGTGGCAAAATGCCCATACTTGGCCACGGCCTGGGCGCGGGAGCGCACATGCAGTTTTTCGTAAATGCGCCGGATGTAGGTGACCACGGTTGCCACCGTGATGCCGAGTTTGTCGGCGATTTCCTTGTATAAATAACCACACGCCAGCAATTCCAGCACTTCCCGTTCGCGCGGGGAAAGATTTACGGATTCATCCGTCTGGGGCGCGGAGCGGAGAAAGGATTGCACCACTTTGCGGGCGATGTTGCTGGTCATGGGCGACCCTCCTGCATGGACGTCTTTGAGGGCCGTGAGCAACTCTTCGCGGGGCGTTTGCTTCAGGAGATAACCGCTCGCACCGACGGCCAAGGCATCGAAGATGTGGTCGGTGTCCTCGTAAACGGTAAGCATTACGAATTGGGTGTCCGGCAGTTGCGGCTTCAACTGGCGCACACATTCAATCCCGCTCATGCCCGGCAGATTGATGTCCATCAACACCACGCTCGGCTTTTCCGCCTGCAACTTCATCAGCGCGCTCTCGGCGCTTCCATACTGGCTCACGCAGCGGAATCCGTGCGCATGCCGGATCCAGTCCGTAAGCACCTCCCGCGCCGGCCCATCATCTTCAACGATAGAAACTGCAATACTCACCACCTTTCCTTTTACATCCGATTTCATAAAAAAAGTTGTCGTCTGTTTAGACTACACCGTCGCCGGGCCGCGCCCGACCATGGATTCAAACCTCGCGTGCTCGCCGGCATTATAAATTTTATTTGCATTCCTTTTCCAGTGGCGATGGATTTCGCCACTGGCACGCCCCCGTCCGCCGGGTCCGGAAGCGCATCCCTAAATGTTGCTCCGCGCGATAAACATACATATCCTGAGTTCTGTGCCACGGCGATTTAAATCCTCAACTTGTACGCACCGGCAAACGGGCATTGCCACCGGCGCGGGGATCTTCTGGGTATTGCTGTGCGGCTTCCATCTTTTGGGGGCAACCAATTCGTCCGTGTCGGACTACTCGATTGATGTGTGGCAGACGGAACAGGGACTGCCCCAGGACTCGGTCACTTCCGTGGTGCAAACCCGGGATGGTTACCTGTGGCTGGGCACGTATAACGGGCTGGTGCGGTTTGACGGCGTGCGGTTCAAAATTTTTGACACCAGCAACACTCCGGAGTTCGGGGACAGCCGGATCACGAGTTTGTTTGAAGACGTGGACGGCGCCCTTTGGATCGGCCATGAAACCGGCAATCTCACGCAATTGCGGGCCGGCAAATTCACCGCGGTAAATCTGGGCAACAACTGGCCGGGAGGGTCGATTTGGGCCATGGGAACCGATGCCGATGAGGTCCTCTGGATGCTCAACAAGGAAGGGGAGCTGCTTTCCATGGGGGGCGCAAAATTGGTTGCCCAGAAAGTCGGGCCCGAGGAAAGCGTGCCATCGCTCGCCAAGGACAAAAACGGGGAATTGTGGGTGGTGCGGGGCAGTTTACGCGGAATGCTGAGAAATGGCCGGTTGGTGCCGTGGTTGCCCCGGGTGCAGCCAGATACCAACGATGTTCAAAGAGCCTGTGCGAGCCGGGATGGAGGCCTGTGGCTTGTGGGCAGCGGGCGGGTGAAAAAATTGATTGGCCAGGGAACCGTCGTGGATCGGGGACCGGCTCCCTGGGGCCTGGATTTGGTCACGGCATTGCTTGAAACAAAATCCGGCGACTTGCTCGTGGGAACTTTGCGGGAAGGACTTTTTTTGCTGTCGCCCGGCGGAACCAGCCTGCATTTCACGCCTCAAAACGGGTTGTCGCATGGTTGGGTGCTGGACCTGTGCGAAGATCGCGAGCGGAATTTATGGGTGGGAACCGGCGGCGGTGGTTTGGATGTCTTACGGCGGCGGAAGGTGGAAATGGTAAAGGCGCCCGATGATTGGCAGGGACGGGCCATTCTGTCCGTCACGCCCAGCGCCGCCGGCGGACTTTGGGTGGGGACGGAGGGCGCGGGGTTGTACCGGCTGGAGCAGGGGGAAGTGAAACCATTCACGGAAACAAATGGATTGGGGAATTATTTCATCTGGTCGGTGCTCGAAGATGACCAGCATGATCTCTGGGTGGGAACCTTTAGCGGTGGCTTGTTTGTCCGCCATGATGGAAAGTTCCAGTTCCCGAAGGGCTTGGAAGATCCTGCGGCCGTGGTCTTCGCGTTGTACCAGGATCGGCAGGGGGTGATGTGGGTGGGAACCCAGTCCGGGCTGGCCCGATACTCCAATGGACAATGTATCTGGTTCACCCGCAAGGATGGGCTGGTGTTGCCCGATGTGCGGGTCATCACCGAGGATGTCGCCGGCACCATCTGGTTTGGCATGTCGGGCGGAGGCTTGGGCCGACTCAAGGATGGCAAGCTCACGCAGTTTCGCCGGCAGGACGGATTGGCCAATGATTTTGTGTGGTCGTTGTTGGCAGAGAAGGATGGCACTCTCTGGGTGGGGACCTTTGGCGGCGGCTTGTGCCGTTTGCGGAACGGACGGTTCGTCACCATTTCCACGCGCGAAGGACTGCCGAATAACGTGATCTGCCACATCGTCGATGATGGGCAGGGGAATTTCTGGATCAGTTCCTACGGCGGGATCTTCCGGGTTCCCAAAGCGGAATTAAACCGGTGCGCCGACGGCCAATTGCAGGCGGTAAATTGTCTGGTTTATGGGAAGGCCGAAGGACTGAGCACGCTGGAGTGTTCCGGTGGCTTTCAATCCGCCGGTTGCCAGACCCCGGACGGACAACTCTGGTTTCCCACCATCAAGGGACTGGCGGTGGTCCATCCGGCCGGCGTAAAAATCAATCCCTTTCCCCCGCCAATTTTGATCGAAGAAGTTACAGTGGATGACCAGTTGGCGCCGCTGCCCG
>Ga0116102_1000688_pt1 | contig 12875 bp, 12 predicted proteins | sample June2015DPH_4_50_FD_89822 | JGI IMG/M metagenome (GOLD analysis project Ga0116102, IMG submission 89822) | Peatland microbial communities from SPRUCE experiment site at the Marcell Experimental Forest, Minnesota, USA - June2015DPH_4_40 | ecosystem: Environmental > Terrestrial > Soil > Wetlands >... | reverse complement strand
GCTGCTGCCCGTTTCCCGGCCAACCCGAATCCCTCCAGCGAGAGCACGCCGAAATGATTCTCCAGGAGCGGAATGGCATGGTCCGGAGCAAAGATCCAATCGTCCAGAGGAGTTTCGGCCCAGCCCGAGCCAGAGACCCGAGGAACGGGCGCTGTACCCGTGGAGGGACGGGCGTCAGTGTGGGGACGGGTAACTCGCCCGTCCTGGACAGCAAAGCTACGCTCCAGCAAAGGTGCCGAAGACCCATACAGCATTTCTTTTGGCCGCAATTGTTCAAGTTCTTCTTGAATACGACGTCCGGCCGACTCGCCCCCGAACTCCGTCGCGCGAAATTCGCCGGTCGAAAGATCCAGCGCCGCAAAACCCACGCGATCCCCGACCGCTGCCACGGCCGCAAGAAAATTATTCTCTTCCGCGCTCAACGAGGAATCCGCTGCCGTGCCCGGCGTCACCACACGCGTCACTTCGCGCCGCACCAGGGTCTTCGCCAGGCGCGGGTCTTCTACCTGTTCGCAGACCGCGACCTTGAAGCCGCGCCGGATCAGCTTCGAGATGTAGCCTTCGGCAGCGTGGTAAGGCACGCCACACATGGGGATGTCCACGCCCTTTTCCTTATTGCGCGAGGTCAACGTGATCTGCAACTCGCGCGCCGCCAGCACTGCGTCGTCGAAGAAAAGCTCGTAGAAATCTCCCAGCCGGAAGAAGAGCAGAGCATGGGGATGCTCTTTCTTAATAGCGGCATACTGGCGCATCAGCGGCGTCGAGGGCTCAGACATAGGGACAATCTGTGATTGGTAATTTGTAATTCGTAATTTCGTATTTTGCAATTCTATGCTGCAACGGTCGTCCATTGTCGGCGAGTTGGATCGCGGAAAAGGTTCAAATTACAAATCACCAATTGCAAATTACAAATTCTTTTGTTCTCCTTACCTCATGGAACTTCGCAAAGATCCCATCACCCGTTCCTGGGTGATCACCGGTGACGATGTCATCGAGCCCACTCCGCGCTTCCAAGCCTGTCGGTTCTGCGGTCCGACCGCCGAGCCCGCCCAAGTCATCGCCAACCTGCCCGGCTTGGACGGCATCGCCTGGTCGGCCCGCTCCGTCGTTCATCCCCATGCGCTCTACCATATCGAAGGCGAGGCGGCGCGCCGCGCCGACGGCCTCTACGACCGCATGGGATCGGTTGGCGCTCACGAAGTTTTGATCGAAAATCCGCGCCACGACGGCGATCTCTGGAATGCGAGCGACTTCGAAGTCGAACAGTTCCTGCGTCTGGCGGCGCTGCGGATCCAGGATCTGAAGCGCGACAGCCGCTTCAAGTACATCAGTATTTTCAAGAATCATGGCGCGCAAGCCGGACAGGAATTCGAGCACCCCACTTCCCAACTCACAGCCACCACTTTCGTACCGCGCCGCGTCCTCTACGAACTCCGCGCCGGGCGGGACTATTACGAGAGCAAAGAGCGCTGCGTCTTCTGCGACATTCTGGCGCAGGAGGAGCGTCAAAATCTACGTATCGTCGAAGCTCGAGGTGACTACGTGGCTTTTTGCCCCTATGCTCCGCGCGTCCCCTACGAAACCTGGATTATGCCCCGCAGCCATGAAGCTTCTTTTGAGCGCAGCGGCTCATCGCGGGTCGGCAGCGTCAGCGATCTCGCCGCCCTGCTGCGGCGCACCCTGCAACGCATTCGCACCGTCACGGAGGCCTTCCACCTCGTGCTCCATACCTCACCCAACAGCCAGCATCCTTCGGCAACCCTCGGATATTGGAAAACACTCGATGAAGACTACCACTGGCACATAGAGATCCTGCCTATCGTTGAGGCCAAGGCGAGGTCGTACACTTTCAAAGAGATTTATTATTCTCCGGTCGCCTCCGAGACCGCGGTCAAGCGTCTGCGAGAGGCGAAGATCTAAAGCGGTCGTCACCGGATCATTTCATGCGATGGAAGGACCGGCGTCTCACCCGTTCAGTCGGGCGGGGACGCCCAGAGCTCTACTTGCGAGTTTTCCCATGACCATCCGTCGCCTAAAAACCTATACCGGATCACAGGGCTACGTTTACCAGTACTACTTCGTCGGGCAACGCCCGGCCCCGACATCCGGCGCCCATGAGTCCGAAGCGAATGAGTATGTCTTCGACGTTACCTCCGACCGCAAGCTGACCTATGCGGTCAGTATCTTCCTTCCGCATCACGTCGTCGCTGCCTGGCTTGACGCCCATGGACGCCCCCTCGCCGATTCCGAGCAGTACGCCGCCGTCAAGATGCGCCTGTTCCGCGCTTTCGACGAGCTGGAAGAAATGCAGACGCACGGCCGGCAACTGCAGATCGACTTGCAGTCGCTGGAAGAATCGCTGGCTTCATTGGGTGTGGAATAAACTTCCGCGGGTACATCCAGCGACCACTGGAAGAACTAAAGTAATCCCCGCCGCGGGCCGATGAGAGCTAGAGGGCGCTTTCAGCAGCCTGCCATGACCTCGTCCAGCAAAGCGATTGCCGCCTGCGCCCTGCTCATTCTCGTGTGCATTGGCACGCTTTCCTATTGGAGCGAGGTCCGGAACGACCAGGACCGGGAGTGGGTCACGCACACGCTCCACGTCGTCGAGAAGCTGCAAACCCTTCGTATCGACATCACCCAGTGTGAAACCGGCCAACGAGGCTACATGCTTACCGGACAGGACAGATACCTGGAACTTTACGAGGCGGGTGTGGCTGAGGTGCGCCAAGATCTGAAAGAACTGCCCGATCTGACTGCGGACAATCCCAGAGAGCAGAGGGCGATCCGGCAATTGAATCCGCTGATCGCATCGCGGCTAGCAGAACTGAATGACGGAATTTGGGTTCGAAAGGAGAGCGGGCTTCTCGCCGGAGTCGAAGCGGCGACCCGCGCCAATAACGGTGAAAAATGGATGGGACAGATCGCCGCCCAGATCGGCGAGATGCGCGATACGGAAGCGGGGCTATTAAGCAGTCGATTGGAAACGGCCGCGGCCAGCACGCGGAAGATCAAGGTTGTGATTGCCTTAGGGAACGCTTTGGCTATTCTGATTCTGCTGGTGAAATACTTTGTAATCCAGCGGGAGATTGGCAAGCGCAATCTGGCGGAACGGAGTCTGAAGCTCTCGAATGAACGGTTGGAGCGCCGCACGGCAGAGCTGTCGGAGACAAATATCGAGCTGGAGAGTTTCGCCTACTCCGTAGCCCATGACCTGCGGGCGCCGCTGCGTCATATCGCCGGATATTCCGGCGTCATGGTCCAGGATTATGGACCACACCTGGATGCGGAAGGTCTCCGCTGCCTGGAGAAAATCACGGGTTCCGCGAAACAAATGGGTCGGCTGGTGGATGACCTGCTGGGCTTGTCACAGATCGGGCGGCAGGAACTCTCGTTTCAGGACACGCCGCTGGGTTCGCTGGTGGGGCAGGTAGTCGAGGACCTTGCGGCGGAGCATGCGGGACGAAGCGTCGAGTGGCAGATCGGAGAGTTGTTCAGCGCGGAATGCGATCCGGGATTGATGAAGCAAGTATTCGTGAATCTGCTCTCGAATGCCGTGAAGTACACACGAAAGCGGGAACACGCTGTCATCCAGGTGGGACAGACGAGGCAGAACGGCGTGCGGGTAGTATTTGTCCGCGACAACGGCGTGGGTTTCGAAATGCAGTATGTGGGGAAGCTTTTCCGAGTCTTTCAGCGGCTGCACAAAGCTCGAGACTTCGAGGGCACGGGAGTCGGCCTGGCGACCGTCCAGCGCATCATTCGGAGGCACGGCGGCCGGATTTGGGCGGAAGCGGAGCTCGATCGAGGAGCGACGTTCTTCTTCACGCTCGGTTCGCCCGAGAACAAGCCGAATGAACAAGCAGAAGTTCCGATGAACGAGAAAGATGAAAGAGAAAGAAGAAAGAAAAAGATGAACGAGAAAGAAGAGGAACTGCATGTCGAACGAAGTTGAGATCCTGCTGGTCGAGGATAGTCCCGAGGATGCGGAATTGACGATTCGCGCATTGCGTCGCAACAAACTCGCCAATGAAATTCACGTCGCTGAGGATGGGACGGATGCCCTGGACTTCCTCTTTTGCCGCGGTGCGTACGCAGATCGAACATTTTCCCATCCCCCGAAACTTGTCCTGCTCGATTTGCATCTTCCCAAAGTCGATGGCATGGAAGTACTACGGGCTCTCCGGGCCGACGAGAGAACGAAGGCAATCCCAGTTGTGGTTCTCACTTCTTCCTTCGAACAAGAGGATGTGGCCGCTGGTTACAAGTTAGGGGCGTCCGCTTACGTTCAGAAACCGGTTGACTTCGAGGGGTTCAGCGAGGCTGTCCGCCAGATCGGAATGTTTTGGCTGCTGATCAATCAGGCACTACCGCCGGGAGAGTTCACCGCGAGCAAGGCGCACGGAGTGTAAGCGGAGATTGCCTTTCAACGAGGAGGAACAACATGTCGCACGAAGTTGAGATTTTGCTGGTCGAGGATAGCCCTGAGGATGCGGAGTTGACGATTCGCGCATTGCGTCGCAACAAACTCGCTAATGAAATTCACCTCGCTGAGGACGGGGTGGAGGCTCTGGACTTCCTCTTCTGCCGCGGTGCGCACGCGGATCGAACATTTTCCTTTCCCCCGAAGCTGGTACTGCTCGATCTGAAACTTCCCAAAGTCAGTGGCATGGAAGTGCTGCGGGCTATCCGGGCGGATGAACGAACGAAAGCAATCCCAGTTGTGGTTCTTACTTCGTCCAAAGAAGAGAGGGATCTGATCGACGGTTACAAGTTGGGAGTGAACGCTTACGCTCAGAAGCCTGTTGACTTCGAGCAATTCAGCGAGACCGTCCGGCAGATCGGGATGTTTTGGATGCTGATCAATCAGGCGCCTCCGTCAGGAGCGTTTGTGGCGAGCGCAGCGCGGGGCGCGTAGAGACTGTCTGCGAGCGAGGAGCAGATCCGGCAGGCACCTTTTTCTGGTGCAAGACCTCCGGTTCACCGCAGGCGGTTCGCGTTTCTCTGCACACCAGACTCTCCGCAATCAGCCCCCTCTTCCCTGTGACCCCCGTCACAAACCCCTGTGACAGCCTCCGTTTCCCCCGCGTCCCGCCGCCCCGCAAACTATAATCACTCAGGCGGGGTGGGGAGTATCGAACCGGCCTGCGGAATCACCCGGAAGTAAAGAACCAAAAATGATGACCCTGATCTGGCTGCGCGTTGCGCTGGTTTGTTACGCTGCTGGATTGCTCTATGCGCTGGTGGCGCTCACTCGCACCTCTGAAATCCTCAGCAAAGTCGCGCTCCATGCCTCCTACCTCGGCATGGTGTTTCATCTCGTTTCGCTGACCGAAGCTGTGGTTCAGACCGGCCAGCTCGCTTCGGCCTCGGTTCATAATGCAGAATCGCTGCTGGCTTTCCTGATTATGGTTGTCTTCATGCTTGCCTACCTGGTCTACAAGACGACCACCCCGGGCATCGTAATTTTCCCGCTGGTTTTTCTGCTGACATTTGTGGCCGCTACCGGCCAGCAACCGCTAGTCTTCGCTTCGGTTGCGGTGAAACATGGCTGGCTCGCCGTGCATATCCTGATGATCTTCACCGGATACGCAGCGCTCTTCCTCAGCTTCGGAGCCAGCATTCTCTACCTGATGCAAGAGCGAGCTCTGAAATCCAAAAATTCGAGGGGAATGTTCTCGCGGCTGCCCGCTCTCCAGGTGATTGACGATATCGGTTATCGCTCCCTCATGCTCGGATTTCCCTTCATGACGCTGGGCCTGATCGCAGGTATTGTGGTTGCCGAGGGCACCTACGGCCGCATTGATTTCCTCGATCCCAAGATTCTGCTTTCCGTGCTGATGTGGGCTGTTTATCTGCTCATGGTGTATATGCGCCTCAACGCCGGATGGCGCGGACGCCGCGCCGCCCTGCTCGCCAGTGTGGCCTTCGTTGCGGCCATCGTGGCCTGGATTTCCAACTACTTCAGCGGAATGCACAGGTTTATCGCGTCATGAAATTCCAGCTCATCGGCGTCAATCACAAGACCGCGCCGGTCGAGGTGCGCGAGCGCCTGGCCATTCCTGAATCGCGCCTGCCGGATGCCTGCAAGCGGCTGGCCGAGCATCCCTCCGTTTCCGAGGGCATGATCGTCTCCACTTGCAACCGTGTCGAATTTATCGCCAACATGAAGAACGGCACGGGCGACCTGCGCGAATTCCTGCGCGAGTATTTCGAAACCGATCTCGCCCCGTTTGAGACTCATCTCTACGAGTTTTGCGATGATGAGGCCATCCGCCACATCTTTCGCGTCGCCGCCAGCCTCGACTCCATGGTCGTCGGCGAGCCCCAGATTCTGGGGCAGGTGAAGGAAGCCTACGCGACTGCCCGCGCGGTCGGAGCCGTGCGCGCGCAGCTCGATCAATTGCTTACCCGGGCGTTTGCCGTGGCCAAGCGCGTCCGTACCGAAACTGCCGTCGGATCTTCGTCGGTTTCGATCGCTTCGGTGGCCGTAGAACTGGCAAAGAAAATCTTCGGAAGCCTGAATGGCAAGAGCGTTTACCTGGTAGGAGCAGGGAAGATGAGCGAGTTGGCGGCCCGGCATCTGCTGGCGCACGGCGCGGGTTCCCTGTTTGTAGCCAACCGCACCTACGACCGGGCGATTCGATTAGCGCAAAAATTTAATGGACAAGCGATCGAGTTCAGCCGGCTTTATGACACCTGCGATCGCGCCGACATCGTGATTACCGGGACCGGCTCGCCCCACTTCATCTTTCGGCCCGAACATGGCGAAAAGCTCATGGCGCTGCGCAAGAACAAGCCGATGTTCTTCATCGACATTGCGGTTCCCCGCGACGTCGACCCTGCCATGAACAAGATCGACGGAATTTTCGTCTATGACATTGATGATCTGCAGCAGGCGGTCAGTTCGCACGTCGCCGATCGCAAGAAGGAAGCCGAAAAGGCGGAGGCGATCGTAACCGACGAGGTCGGGAAATTCCACGCTCGCCTGCAGACGCTCGACGTCGTTCCCACCATTGTCAGCTTACAAGACCACCTTGAAACCATTCGCCAGGCCGAGATTGACCGAGTTCGTGGCCGGCTCGGCACCATGACCGCCGACCAGGAACTCGCCGTCGACGCGCTGACTCGCGGCATCGTCAACAAGATCATGCATACCCCCATCAGTACTTTGAAAACGGCGGCGCGCGATCCTGAATCCACCACTGTGGTCGAACTGGTGCGCCGCCTCTTTAATCTTCATAGTGAAGAGGAAGCCAAGGAAATTGCCGCCGCGAAAATCGGCCGTGGGCAGAGTTCCGAAAAAAGTTCAGAAAAAAGCGCGAATCGAGGAGCGCAAAACTGATGGCCCGTCTGCGCATCGGCTCCCGGGGCTCGCAACTCGCGCTCTGGCAGGCTCATCACATTTCCGACCTGCTGCGCGCGCAGGGCCACACCGTTGAACTGGAGATCATCAAGACCACCGGCGATAAAATCACCGATGTTGCGCTCGCTAAAGTCGGCACCAAGGGCATGTTCACCAAGGAAATCGAAGAGGCGCTCGTCGAAAATCGCGTTGATCTTGCCGTGCATAGTTTGAAGGACTTGCCCACGGAACTGGCGGCCGATTTCGAAATTGCCGCCATCACCACGCGCGAAAATCCGCGCGACGTTTTTTGTTCAGTGAAGTTCGCCAACATCGAAGCGCTGCCGCAGCAGGCGAACGTAGGTACTAGCAGCCTGCGGCGTCAGGCCCAGTTGATGGCCCTACGTCCCGATCTCAAGATTCATCCGCTGCGCGGCAATGTGGATACGCGCCTGCGCAAGCTCGAATCCGGCGACTACGATGCCATCATTCTGGCCGCCGCCGGCCTGAACCGCCTTGGCAAGACACAACTGGTGCGCCAGGTGATTCCGGCGGAAGTGATGACCCCGGCCGCCGGACAAGGCGCCTTGGGAATCGAAATTCGTAACGGCGACACGGCGACGCGGGCGCTCCTTGCTTTTCTAGATGACGCTGCGGCCCGCGCCACCACCACCTGCGAGCGCGCCCTGCTCAACAAACTTGGCGGCGGTTGCCAGGTTCCCATCGGAGCCTTCGCAGAAGCAAAAGGAGGTCGCATTCGTCTGAACGGCCTCGTAGCTCATCCCGATGGAACCAAAGTTCTGCGCGAAACCCGAGAAGGCGACGATCCCGTGCGCCTGGGCGAAGAAGTTGGCGAAATCCTTCTCCGTCGAGGTGGCGATGTTATTTTAGAAGAGGTCTATGGCGAAGGCTTTGCTCTCCCGCAACAGCCCTAGAGGCAGGTCTCAGGTGTCAGGTCTTGGGTGGTCTGGTTTTCCTAAGACCTAACACCTAAGACCTAACACCTAAGACCATAAGACCTGACCCATGAAGCCCAACGAAAACCATCCCCTCGCCGGAACCCGGATTCTAGTCGGACGCGCCCGCCACCAGGCCGGAAGTCTTTCCGCCAGCCTGCGCAGTCTGGGCGCATCTGTAATCGAAATCCCCTTCATTGAGATCCGCAAGCCGCAGTCGTACCGGCCGCTCGACGATGCTCTGAAGAATATTAAGTCGTACGACTGGCTCATTCTTACCAGCGCCAACGGCGTCGAAGCCATGTGGGAGCGTGTCCGGAAACTTCGCATCACGCGCCGGAATCTCAATCATCTCCAAATCGCTGCCATCGGACCGGCCACCAAGAAGGCGATCGTGAAGCATGGCCTGAAGGTCAAAATGGTTCCCGAGGAGTACATCGCCGAAGCGGTAGTCAAGAAGCTGCGCGATAAGGTCAACGGCAAGCGCGTCGTGCTCATACGAGCCAAAGTCGCGCGTGACGTGATTCCCGAGGAACTGCGTGCGGCAGGAGCCGAAGTCGACGTAGTCGAAGCCTACGAAACCGTGGTGCCGGAAAAATCCCGGGCGCGCCTGCGCGCGCTGATGAAAAATAAAGGCCGCCGCCCGCACGTCGTAATCTTTACCAGTTCCTCCACTGCGAAGAATTTTGCCGAACTGCTCGGCAACGTCAAGGCGGATTTACGGAGCGCAGCTTGGCTCAAGCATGTCCAGTTTGCTTCGATTGGTCCGGTAACTTCGGCGACGCTCGGCGAATTGCAACTGCCGGTCGCCATCGAGGCCCGCGAATTTACCATGGGTGGGCTGATTCGCGCGATTGTACTCGCCCGGTACGCAGAAGGCGGCAATCATTGAATCATTGAATTATTCTGGCTTCGAAACTCCCATCTGCGGGTCAATCGCGTCCAGGTAGGTCTGCATACGTTGCTTCGTATCGGAGGGCATACCGGTGAATTCGATTCCATTGCCCACACCCGGATCGCACGTTCGGACCACTGCCGTGATCTTGATGTGATCCGAGTCCAGCCAGAAATCCACCCGCAACACAGTGCCGAGCGGCAAAGGCTGCATACTCTCGACGTAGCAGCCATTGCCGCTCACGTCGGTAGCATTGATGCGGAGCGGCGCGTTGACGCGCTCGTCGCGTATCTCCAGGGGAAGCGAAATCTTATGCCGGTGCCAGCGCCGACGGTTGGAATCGGCAATCTTCACCGTCGCGCCGTCGAGTGTCAGATAGTTCTTCCACGGGCACTCCTGATCGGTCACCAACTTCACTCCCACTTGATTTTTCTTGGCCGGGCCGGTGTTCAGCACCCAGATCACCGTGCAGCGCGTCTTTCTCTCCTCGCACTGCAATCCGATTACGTCGCCCACCTTCAGTTCGGTCTCGACGCCCGAGATCAAGGCGCCCTCCGAGCTGATGTTCTGAGCGCGAGCCGATTGGGAAAAAGGGCGCCCCTCGGCGCTCATTCCCCATATCCGCACCGGCAGATCCACAGTCAGGCGAGGTTCGGTTGGACTCTCAGCCATGCCTAATCCTCATAATCTCACATGCGATGATACCGAAGTTACGCGGCGCCGCGATATACAAAGTGAGTCCGTACAGTAACGAGCGGAGCACCACTTTCGGCACCTGCCAAATCATCAATCAGGACCGGTTTTCTGCAAATGTTTCTACGAACTCTCGATAACCGATGACCCGGATCTTTTGCTCCTCCAAAAACTGCCGCAGTTTCGGAGAAGTCAGCAGTCGCCGCTCCTCGTCGCGTGAATCGACCAGGCGCGTGCCGGTTGCCCGCAAGTCGGCGTCGCTGTATCCGGGATGGCAGACGAACTCCCATGTTCCCTCTGGAAGGCAGGCGAGGGTCTGTCGCAGCAGGCAACTGTCAGAACCGCCGACAGTGCTGTCGCCACTGCTGGCGTCCTTACTGTCGTCTCTAGTACCGAGCGACCCGGTCTCAATTATTCCCACCACGCCGTCAGGCGTAAGCAGTCCAGCACGCTTGGTCCGCTCCCGGAATTGTCTGGAGAAACTATGCAGCATACGTACCTGGCCATAGCGCTTCCAGAGACGCGGCTTACCCTTGAATTGGCGCGCCGGTATTGCATTGATTGGAACGATTGGATTGCGGATGGCGCGCACGCCACAAATCCGCGCGGCTCGCAGCAGCGCGGCCAGAATTTCTGGGAAAATGTGGGCGTGTTTGTGACTATCGAGGTGAGTCACCTCAAGCCCGGCGGCTTGAATTTTTCTTATTTGCGCCGTGACTTCCGCCACCAGTTGATCGCGATCGAAGCCTCCCAACATGGCGCGCGCGGCGAAAGCCGAGAGGCTGGAGTAGAACTTTTCCGGTTCCGCCGAGCGAATCGCCAGCAACGTATCCAGGGCTCCCGGTGGTGACACCGGCGTTCCGTCCACCAATACCACGTGGCATCCGACGGAGAGATTCGGTGTCGAGCGCGCCGCGGTCACGGCGTCCGCGAAGGCGGCGCCGTTGGCCATCAAGGTCGCCGACGAAACGACTCCACCGGCGTGAGCTTCCAGAATGCCTCGATTCACTCCCGCGGTCAGACCGAAATCATCGGCATTGACGATTAACCTTCGCACCGAGAAAGTGTAGCAGCCGCGTGCCGAGTTTGACCGCGGCGGGAGCGTCCAGTATCCTCACCATAAGTTTGCAGCGGAAACACGCCGTGATCGCATTCCCGCCGAGCGGGCGGTTAGCTCAGCTGGTTAGAGCGCCTGCCTTACAAGCAGGAGGTCGCAGGTTCGAGTCCTGCACTGCCCACCACTTTTGAACGTCAAATCGGCGGTTACGCAAAATTCATTTGCAAGAAGTTGGAATCCGAGTCCTGAATCTTACTTAAGCATGCAAATGCTGGCGCCGCCCGCAGTTCCTGTCCGTACAGAGTTCGCGACTGGGTTCATGAATCGGTTCACGACTTGCCTCAAGAGCAAATGGTGTTTGGTTCTTGTCGGATTAGCCATTCGGCTGGCCGTAGTTGGGTTTCTCTACCCTGACCAGATGGATCCGGCGCGAAATCACTGGCACTTTGCCTTTGAACAAGGCAAGGTCGCCGACTCCATTGTGCAGGGTCACGGATTCAGCAGTCCATTGTTTGAAAACACGGGGCCGACGGCTTTTCTCACTCCGGTCTATCCCTACTTCATCGCAGCTGTTTTCGTGATCTTCGGCACCTATAGCAAGGCGTGCGCATTGGTTTTGCTCTCGTTGCAAGCTTTGATCTCGGCCTTGACCAGCCTCCCGGTGTTTTTCGCTGCACGCCGGAGTTTCGGCGAACGCGTCGCATTGTTCTCGGGATGGGCCTGGGCGCTCTTTCCTCTCGCGATTTATTGGCCAGCAGAGCGCATCTGGCCGACGTGGCTGGCGACGCTGCTGCTTACGATATTATTCTCGATGACCTTGCGTCTTGACCGCCCGGTCAGCCTTGGCGCATGGAACTTGGGTGTATGGAAATGGATCGGGTATGGATTGCTCTGGGGATTCACCGCGCTCACCGAACCCGTCGTGCTCACCGTTTTGCCGGTGATGCTGGGTTGGATCGGTTTCCGCCTGTATCAGCAGAGGGAACGCTGGTTCGTGCCCCTTACAGTCGCCTCGCTCGCCATTATCCTTTGCGTGAGTCCGTGGTTCATTCGCAATTATGAGGTCTTCCACCGCTTCATTCCATTTCGCGACACGATGGGACTGGAGCTATGGATCGGCAACAACGGCGATACATCCTACTGGCTCCCGGCCGCACTGGGCTCGGCCTTGACCCACAAGATCGGTCCCTGGCACAACGACGCCGAGTGGCATAGGTTCAAGCAAATTGGCGAACTTGCCTATATGGCGGAGTGCAAGGAAAAGGCGATCGCATTCATCCGCGCCAACCCGGGTTGGTTCGCCATTGTAAGCGTGCGGCGCTTCGTCTTTATCTGGACCCATTTTTGGAGCTTCAGCCCCTACTACCTGGCCCAGGAACCTGACGACCCCGTCAATGTCGCCTTCAACACACTGTTTACCCTCTTAACCATGATTGGCCTCTGGCGCGCGTTTCGAGTAAATAAACCGGTTGCCGCTCTTTATGCTCTGGTCTTCTTGTTTTTCCCGGTGATGTTCTACTTCACGCACGTCGAAGTGTATTACCGCCGCCAGATCGATCCCATGATGCTGGTGCTGGCCGTTTATGCGGTCATGGGTTATTTCACAAAACCCAAGTCAGCCATCACCGTGGCATCCGCTAAGAGCACATTAAGCGCAGGCAAATAAGAAAGGGCGCGGAAGCTATCCGCGCCCTTGGTAAAGTTGACCTGACTGCAAGAACGTTTCCTACTGGACGATCATTGTGTACGGCTGAGTTTGCGTTGTGGGCGATGCGGCGGTGTCAGTCACCGTTACCGTCACAGCGTAAGTTCCGGGAATGGTTGCAGGTGTGATCGTCTCCTGGACCGATCCGGACTTCGTCGAATCGGCTGTGGAAGTCGCCGTGAGAGTCACATTTGCCGGCAGACCCGGAGCCACGGTGGGAGCCG
>Ga0116102_1000687_pt1 | contig 12880 bp, 7 predicted proteins | sample June2015DPH_4_50_FD_89822 | JGI IMG/M metagenome (GOLD analysis project Ga0116102, IMG submission 89822) | Peatland microbial communities from SPRUCE experiment site at the Marcell Experimental Forest, Minnesota, USA - June2015DPH_4_40 | ecosystem: Environmental > Terrestrial > Soil > Wetlands >... | reverse complement strand
TCATTGCACCGGCGGCTTTGCAGTAAAAGGAGCAGTTCGACCGCAAAAAACAGAATCGAAGAAAGAACGGGGAGCGGCAGCAAATCGACAATGACATATTGCGCAATGGCGGAAAGCAGAACGGCGCACCAGAAATTTCCGTGTCGGCCGCGCGCCAAGAGAAAAGTCACGGCGGCCAGGGCCAGTTTGAAACTCATGAGCAGGACGGGGAACGCTCTCAAGCTGAGGAGTTTGCTGGCTCCAGCCGTCAAGACATCGAATCCCCAACTGGAGTCCACCCAGGGCCGATTGACGTACTGTGAAAACAAGCCGCTGCGGGGGATGCTGTGATTTTGAAGGATCCAAAGCCCTGTACGCAGATGCCACCAGATGTCGCCGTTAAATAAAGCTGTATTGGAGGAGAAAGCCGCGTACACCGGCGCGGCGGTCAGCAACAACAGTAAGGCAAGAATGCGAATTGGGGCACTGTCGAAGATGCGGCCCAGGGCATGCTCTGCAGGATTTGCGTTAACGAGTTCGTTCGGCGTGCCCATTTTTCGCAGTGCCCGGTTTGCCCCTGCACGAGCTACCCGCAGCGCGGCATGCGCCACGGATCCCGTATTTCTCTCAACGTTTCTTTCCAGGGCCTTTCACGTTCGCGGGAGACACAACCGTACCGTTGCTGTTGTGATCAATGTTGTGGCACTTGAGCGTACAGGTATTGGCGGTGCGGTTGTAGGAAATGGGAATCTTGCTGTCGTTCTGGCCCACGACCTTCAGGTCGAAATTCACCAGGCGTTCGCCGGAGATACCCGCAGAGGATGCACCGATTCCATGTGCGGTGTGACAGACGGAGCAAGAAAATCCGGCGTTGATGTGGAGAGCATGCTGACTGAAGCTGGCGTTCGACAGGATGTTCGAGAGGTTGTGACATTTGGCGCACAGCGAATAAGGGCCGCGTGCCGCCGGGTCCACGATCGGAGGAAGAAGGTTTTGGATGGTCGTTCCCGGTCCCGCCGCAGGAGGCGCACCTGGAGCAACCTGACTAAATTCGTAGCGCCGCTCCAGGATATGGGAGAACTGGGAACCGTGCGGACCATTCGGTCCGCTGCCGCCGAATTCGCGATTGTCGTCGCTGTTGTGGCAATCGGTACAGAGAATCCGTGTATTAATCACGCGCCCTTGAGTATGTCCGTCCAGATTCCACATGAACTTGAGCAGACTGGGCTGCGGGTATGGACTACTACCGTCGCGCATCACGGGATGGCTTGATCTCGCCGTAACGCTGAACTGCGGGATTACGTCCAGCGGGTCTCCGGTTGTAGCTATCCGCGTCGGCAGGTAGCCATAGATGGACAGAATCTGTTTGCCCGCACTCGTACCGTGACAGCGCAGGCAGGTCTCGAATTGATCTGCCGCAGGGCGCACAACAGTGGTACCGTCCGAAGCACTAATCCCGATCGCCCCGTACTGGGACCCACGAATGGTCGTCAAGAGGAAAGAAGCAGTCTGCTTTGATGCATGCGCATCATGACAGTCGACACAGGTTGCGTGCCGATTCTTGTTTAGTACTTCGCTCTCGCCCGCCGTGTGTTCGTTGTGTCCTGTTGGGGTTGGGAAAGGATGACCAACCTTGGCAAATTCGGTAAAGACATTGGGAATCGCGGGCGAGATATTTGAGCCGCCGTTATGGCAAGGGATGCAACTCTGGGTCGTCTTGTCCATATTCGGGACTGGCTGAGTCGGTCCATTGAGTATTGACGCCGCGCCCGGAGCATTGTGGGGGGCGTGGCAGGAAAGGCAGCCATTATCCCTGGTGGTGGGGTAAGGTCCAAGCTTCGCGGTTGGGGTCTTGGCCAGCTTGTAGGTGGTTTCCTCGTGCGCACTCTTGAGCCAATAGGTAAACGCGTTGAACGTACTACTTGACGTGTGCGATATTCCGCCTTCTCCGATCATTTCACGAAAGTTGCGACGAGCGTTGAGGGTCTCGGTTGGAGCCGACACATGACAAGCGAGGCACATCGCTGAATTCGCGTTGTTCATCACCAGGAAGTCCCCGGCAACCGGGTCAATAAACTGGACGTGCGGTTCGTGGCAACTGGTGCACTGCACGTTGCGGCCAATCAGCTTCACTGCCGGGTTGCCGGTCGTACCGCTCGAAACCAGACTCGGGAGCAGGTTGGGTGCGCTTTGCAAGGGCAGCTTGAAATTAAAAGGGTGCACGCCTGTCAAGTCCGTTCCAAACACATCCTGGCTATACATGGAGCCGCTCATCTTGATGTTGCCGTAGGGTGTGGTCTGTCCCGGTGCAACGGTGCCATCATGGCAGCTGAGGCAAAGATTACTGGCTGAACCGAGGGTGGGCTCCTGGGGCTGGTTCACCATCACTCCCGGATCGGAATATAGCGTGTAATTGGTTACGGTCGACAGTTTCTGGCTCCAGAGAGGCGGAACGGCGTGCAAGCCGGAGTGAGGAGCATGACAATACTCGCATGTGGTCAGGCCGCCGATAATCGGCGACTGGCCATGTGGCCCCATGTCATGAATGCCGATTACATCTGTGGTGGGGACCTGCGCTTGCGTGGAAGTAATGGTCGCAATCATCAGGGCACAGAAGAGCACAGACCGGTTCAAGGGGTTGCTCCTTGCGCCTGCTTCGGCAGTCCGAAATAGTGAAATACCTGAACTCGCCGGTTAAACGAATCCACGACAAAGACACGGTCGTTATGATCGATGAACAAACCTGCCGGTAACTGAAACTCTCCCGGCCCCTGGCCTCTTCCGCCGAAGTAGTACAACAACTGTCCCTGCCGGTCGAAGACCTGCACGACGCCCCAGAGCCCGTCGACAATGTACAAATGCCCTTCGGAGTCGAATCCAATTCCCTTTGGCCGGAACATGCTGCCGACGGAATCACCAATTTCGCCGATCGTACTCTGAAAAGAACCGTCACGACCGACAAGCTCAACGCGGAAGTTCATGGCGTCGACTACCATCAGACTGCTATCGTCGAGACGCAGTTCTGTTGGGAAATGGAACTCGCCATTGCCGGTACCGGGCTTCCCAATGGTTTGCATCACCTGGCCTTGCATATCCAGCACGAAAATCTTGTCTCGCAGCGTGTCGGTGACGTAGATTTTCTGCGCCACGGAATCCACGGCGATGCCGGTAGGCCGCTTGAAGTAGCCCTCTCCACCCTTCAAACTGCCGAGGGCATGCTGGAACTTCCCACTGGCGTCGAAGACAAAAATCTTCCCAGACTCGGAATCTGTTACGTAAAAATTGTCCTCGGTATCGACCGCAATGCACTGGGGGGCCAACATCGGGTCATTGTTTTTGTCTGCGCGCTGGATGAATTTGTATTTGTGCTGTTCGAAGTCAAAAATATGAACGCCCTTCGCGCCGGGATCGGTGATGATAGCTCGCCCGTGCGAATCGACCGCGATGCTGTAGGGGCGAATCATCTCCCGATAATCAGCCTCCCCGGCCACGACGTCCAGAACCTTGGCCCAGAACCCGGGCTTCCCCCGCACATCCTTTTCCGTGCTGAAGCTGCGCTCGTAGGAGAGTTTCCGGCCGTCCTTCAGCAGCAGGTCGGGGGGATGGAATACGGTTGTGTCTTCTTTGTTCTTTGTCGCCCGAAGCGGGGTAAGCAGTAGCAGGAGAACGCACGCCGTCTTCGCCCACGTGCAAGGATCTACATTGTGTCCCCGGGTTAGAATAGCTTGAACCACCTGGAAATCCCGAAATAATATGTAGTCACCCGACTCGGAGGAGTACCGGAAGCGCTGATGTCTTGCCGGAACTGAATCACCCTTGCATTGAAATACAATTTTCTAAAATAGTATGTCAATAGGCCATTGTACGCCTCAGTACTATTGTTCTCGGGCCCCAGGCTCTGCCCAGTCGTGTTGCTGTTCGACTGACTGTAAGACGCGCTGATCGTCAATCTGGATACCGGAGAACCGCCAATGCCGAAACCGTAGCCACGGCCGCTGAAAGCTATCGAATTGTCGACGAGCGATCCCGGCACCGCAACCAAACCTGTCGGAGTGACAATTGAAGTTCCGTTCGATTGCGAAAAACTGCCAGCCGCCGTGTATCCGCGCCAGGACAGGCTGCTGTTGACGCTCTCCGTTTCGCTTCCATTACCAGCAACTTGTTCAAAGGCAGTACGGCTGCCGCCCGCTCCAAGACTCCAGGATAAGCCGTTGGCAAGCCGGCGATGGAGGTTACCGCTGTAGGCCATGGCGGACGACTGGCTTATCGCATAGATGGTCTGAACGAATTGGTTGTAATTGAAACTCCCCGAGTAATCCCAATGGCCAAAATTCCCCGTGTAATTCACGGCGGCCACCAGCCCGATTCCGACGTTGCCCTGTCTGTCTGCGGCGTCGTTCGCGCCGATGGTCGCGGTCAAGCCTTTGAAACGCTTCAAAAGGCCAAAAGTGACGTTTGCCCCAAATTGCGTAAAGCCGGAGTCTTGTCCGCCAATGAACATTTCCTGGCGGCTTACATAGCCGTTGACATTGGTGTGAGGCAGCAAATGGTATGAGGTACTCACGCTCATCAGCAGCGTGCGCGATTCCGGGCTGAGACTGCTCTGCACTGGGGTTCCGCCACCGTTGATGACCTGCTCTTCGAAAGCGCCCTGCAGGTTAGACTCGTAGAGCGCGGTTGCATTGATGGGAAATTTCCAGAGCCGCATGCTGAGGTTCGCGAAAGCATTGTCTGTCGAGCCGTTATTCGTCCCACTCGTCTCGCCCTCATAGCTGGAGCTGTAATCTGACTTGCCAAAACCCATGCCAAAAGTGCCGTCCAGGGGAAATTTATGCGAGGCATCGAAGGAAAAATTATTATTTGAGCTGTTTGAAGTCTCCGCCACGTCGCCTTCGAAGAACGCAGGGGTATTGGAATTCAAGGTCTGGTGAAGGTAGCTCCCGCCCACGTTCCAGCCCCTAAGCCGATAGCCGCTCCGGACCCCAAAGTTGTCCGACGTGGAGTCGCTCTCGGCATCGCTGCCGAGCAGGGAACTCGCTCCGGCGCCACGGGAAAAGAAGGCCGAGACGGACGGAATACCAGGCACCAGTTCACTCCACGCGATACCGAAGTTGCGGTTGCTGTCCTTCGTTGTCAACCCGGTTGTGCCGGGAATCCCGTACAATCCCGTGGCGTTCCAGTTTTGGTTGAAGTTGATGGTCCCCGGAAAGTGGCTTCCCGAGAAAATGGCGACGTTGCCGTTGTAGCCGCTGCCGTCGAAGATCGACCCTGAAGCGGCGCTGCTCTGGTCGCGGCCATAGTAGGGCTGCACGCCAAAGGAAAGGAAGCCAGGGTTGTAGTAAAAACCATTCAGAGAGCCGCTTCCCCCCACGTCGATTCCGTGGTCCGACCCTCCCAGGTTGCCGAAGTCGCCGCTGTACCCCGCGTTGATGGTGCCGGCCGCGCTCAGCCGCGCGCCGTCAAGCTCCACCTGTGCCGCTGCCGGCAACGCCCAGAGCAGCAGGGAAGAAGCGCAAATCAGAATTTGATTGCGACGGCCCACGCTGTCTCCTTACCCCCACTTTCTGCCTCTTCCGTTGAATCTTCTCTCCGCATCTGGGTGCGGATGCTTATACCTCTTCCACCTTCGCATGCAGGCGCAACCGCTTGTCCAAATCGGCGCGCAGGCGGTCGTACTTGGTTTTTTGCAGATCCTTGAGCAGACGATCTTTCACTTCGTCAAACGCCACCTTGCCCGTCGGCACGTGGGCATTCAGGCGAAAGAAGAAATAGAAGCTGCCAATCTGAATCAGTTCACTCACCTGCCCCGGCTTCATGGCCAACGCCGGTTTCACGATCTCCTGCGGTATGTCTTCGCGCTTCATGAGTTTGTGGTCGCCCATGTTCACGCGATAGTCGTCTTCCGAAATCTTTTCCGCCAGCAACCCGAACTCCTGGAAGCTCTTGGTAGCTTTGGCCTGCTTCAGGGCGTCTTCCGCGCGCTGGTGGGCTTTCTGCTTGTCTTCGGCGCTGGCAGTTTCCGGCGGCATGATCGAAATCGTCTGGAATGCGAAGAGTTCGCCGTGATGAAAGAGCTTCGGATTCTTGTCATAGAAGGCGCGGGCTTCGGCGAGCGATACTTTGGATTTGTCGCCGACCTCCGTCTTCAGCAGCGCGTCAATCAGCAGCGAGCGGCGAATCTGCTGGCGAAACTGTTGCCGGGAACCGTTCATCTCGGCTTTCAAGTACTCCTGAAAGTCCTCTTCGCTCTGGAATTTGCTGCGGAACTCGCCCTCGGCCTGGTTCAGGCGCGCCGCTGGAATCGTCATTTTCCGGCGTTCCGCTTCCTGATATACCAGTTCCTCATACTCGATCATCTGCATCGCACCCTTGCGGATCTCGGCCTCCTTGGATTTGGGAAAGCCATTGTGCTGGCGGGCGTAGGGAAACATCGCGAGCATCTCGCGCAGCAGGTCGCGGTCGGTCAGCACCGAGCCGTTGATTCGCACCACCGGCTTACCGGTGACTTCCATGGTCGAAATCGAAGCCGAGCCCATGGGCATGCCGGTATTGGTTGCCGTCGTGACTGGCATGGTTGGGGCGTGAGAGGCGACTTGCGCCAACGCCAATACTGAAAACAGGGCCGCACCGAGCACGACAATGACAATATTGAATAAGGACTTCATGATTCCCCCCACAATTACTAAAGTTCAGTTATACATGTGCACGAGCCTCACCTTAATCCTGAGGCTGTGGCGATTTTTTGCATTGGCTGTAACCTATTACAACACAATGGTTTATCTGTTATTGGAGACGCACGTGAAACTCGATATCAGGTATTTTTCGGGAATAATGAGCCTTCTCCCGCACTGGATTGGTGAAATGACCCAAGCAGAAGGGAAAATAGAGGGCAGGCAGTTTGTGCTGCCGGCAGGCTTGGAGGGAAGGAATCGGGCTGGGACCGAGGCATCGGCGGCTGCGGCACACTGAGGAAAAGCGCAAAAAACAAAGGGGGAGAGGTTGCCTCTCCCCCAGGAAAAGCAAACAGCTTAGTACGCCGTTCCGATGTTGGTCGCGCCGTAGTACTCACTCGACATACTGAAGTGGCACTGCTGGCAGAACCGCATGGTGGACGGTACATAATACGGGGTATAGGGAGCGGCCGGGTTGTAGGGGCCTTTCACGTAGAAGATCTTCGCAGCCGCATAAACCTTGCCGCCGCCCATCTGCGCGGCGCCGTATGCAAGTTGCGAGTAAACGTTCTGCACGTGCTGGTCGTGGCAGGTGGTGCAAACGACATACACATCGTTTGGATTGGTATCGCCCGAGGTGACGGCCATCGCGCTGACTGCCGGGATGCCATAACTCGCAACGAAATTGCCATACGTTGTGCCGGTTGCGACGGAGTACTTCGCCTTGTTGCTGGCAATGGTTACGCTTAGACCGTTAGCCAGAGCGGCTGCGCCAACTTTGCCGAGGTTCGCCAGCGGGCCGAGCGGGTGATCGTTGGAGTAGTCGCCGAGCGTGCCGCCGTCGTTGCCGAGCAGGGTCGGGATCGGATTGGGACCGTACAGAGTTACCGCGCCCGCGGTGAAGTTGGACCCTTGTTGGGTAGCAAAGTTCAGCAGGCCCCACGCTTGCTCGTAGGAAACACCGCTCATCATGGCGCCCTTGGAGACGTTGCCGTCATGGCAGCTCAAGCAAGTAACTACGCCCGTGTACAGAGCGCCGCTCGACCAGGTCAGGCCAGCGATGCTGGTAGCGTAGGAGCCATCAAAAGTGATCGTGCCGCTGGCGTAACCAGTTTCGATCGCGCTGGTGTCAGTGCCCCACAGGCCGCTATCGCCTTCTGCCGTGCCGTTGGGAGTGGGATTTGTATACCCGGTTACACTTGAACTGCCGGAGACGCCGCCGGAGCCGCGTCCGCCGCTGTGCGGTGCGTGACAGCCAGCGCAGCCACGGCCGCCGTTTTCGTGCGCGCCCATGACATCACTGGTTGGAATGTAATTGAGATTGCCGATCACCTGCGCGAACGCCAGGCTGCAGGCCAGCATTCCTAATAGAATTACTAGCGCTAACTTTTTCATTGATAAAACCTCCATGGAATGTGCACTTCCTTTGAATTTTGGAAAGCTATTTGTGCTACTTGCTACGTATTGCGATTTTTTGCTACCTCGAGGTGATACTTTTGGCTGCCCGAGGACGGCCAAAACTCTTTGGCGGCAGGACTCCGCCGCTGAAACCTTGCCAGACCCGCTTTGAGACTGTGGGACCATATCCACCTGTGCATGTGCACGAGCCTCACCGTAGTTTTGCGGAGGCGGTAATTTCTCCATATGAATGTAAATTATTGATACAAATGATAGTTACGTGTTTAGCCCTGATTGTTGCGAATTTCAGCAGATGCTGTAATCCGCAACGGGGTGGGCTTTCTCCCGCACTGAAATGGTGAAATAACGCACGAAAACCGGGAGGGGTGGGAGTCAAACGTGCGATTGCTGCTGGCAAAAAGCAGATCCTTCGCTCCCCCACCCCAGCAGGCCAAAACCGGGCCCACTGGGGACCCCGGTTCGCTCAGGATGACAATTCTTTATTTGACGGTTTCAGGACACTAATGGTTCGGTGGCGGGGATGATGGAGGAGTCGTGGGCGGCACGGGTGCAGCTTGCTGCTGCTTCATGACCTGAAAAGGGTTGGGAGCGGGGCCCTGAGTAGCCGGTGGCGCGTTGCCAGTCGGCGGACTCGCAGCCTGCACACTGCCGGTTTGGGTAGTGCTGGCTGGCGTGGTACTGGCTGGCGTGGCACTGACTGGCGCAGTGCTGGTCTGTGCGGTAGCGGCCGGTGCGCTGCTGGTTTGTGCATCGGCGGTTTTTGTTGTTGAAGTCGAAGTTGAATTTCGTTCCTGTGCCTTCTTTTCCAAGTCTGCACGCCGCTTCTCCAACTCAACCTTGGCTTCGGCGTTGGTGGTATAGCGGAACATCTGCGTCCGCGCCAGCAATTGCTCGGAGGTGAAGACGCGATTTTGCTTGTCGATGGTGAGGCCGGTCAGGGCCTGGAACTGCCCGGGATAAATGCCGAAGCTGCCCATGGCAAGCAGCAAATGCCCTTCCGGAGTGAACACCTGAACCCGATTCAACATGGCGTCAGCCACCCAGACATGCCCGTCGCAATCGATGGCAATACCCTTGGGCCGCGCGAACTCGCCGGGACCATCGCCGTTCTTGCCAAAGGCGCGGATGAAGACACCGTCAGCGTCAAACTCCTCGACACGGTCGTTCCAGGTGTCGGAGACGTAGAGGGTGCCATCCTTATCCACCGCGACATTGGTGGGCTTGGAGAAATCTCCCGGATCGGTGAGGGTGTGCTTCTTCCCGGTAGTTCCGATCCTGCGCAGGAGTTTATAGGTATCGGCGTCGTAAACCAGCACCTGATCCAGTTCCGTATCGGCCACGTAGATGAAGCGGTTTTCGGCGTCAATCGCCAAGCCGTTCGGATCTTTCATTACGTCGTCGCCGAAGCCGCCTTGCAGCTTGTGGTTCTTATCGAACACCAACACGTGCCGGAGTTCGGCGTCAGAAACGAAGAGGTTGTCGTTGTCATCCATGGCGAGGCCGTAGATGGATCCAAACTTCGCATGTTGGCCATGCTTGATGAGTTCGACATTATTGTTTTCGGTGTTGAAGATAAAGATGGCGCCAACTTTGGTGTCCGCCACGTACAGCAGGCCCTTGGAATCGACGGCCAGCCCGTAGGGCGAAATGAGCTGAAAGCGTGGCTTCATACCGGGTTTCTTGTCATCGTCCGGGTTGACACCGGCCATGCGATCCATCCAGGAACTCTTCTTCTTCTCCTTTTTGCTGGTATCAGCCGGTTGGGGCTTTTCAGCGGAGAAAAAATCCAAATACTTCACCCGCGCTATGGCGGGTGGGGACGGGAACACCACATTAGAGAAGTCCGGTATTTTCAACGGAGCCGCGGGCGCCGCCGGGGTCGTATCTTTCTTCTTCTTATTTTTGTCGCCATAAAGGGCCACCGGCGCAGCCCAAGTCAAAGCCAGTACAAGCAGCAGCATCGCTGCTGCCATCCCTCTGCGCATTGGTCTCTGCCGAAACTCAGACATGTCTAACCTCCTTTTCAAATCGCACCCTTGTGACAAGTCTTGCAAAACGCTTCGTTGTTTGCCTGATCCTTGACCAGCAGGTCGGGCTGCGCCGAAGCGTGCGGCTGATGGCACGTCAGGCAATTCAAGGGAGTCACGACCTTGGTCAGATCGTTCGGATCTACCAGGTCCTGAACCGGGTGTTTTGTCACCGGATGGCCGGCACCGTATTCAATAGGTAGAATGGGCACCTTTCTGAAGTAATCCTCCGGCAATTCTACCTTGCCGTCGAAGATGGTTACCAGGTGTTCGGTCTCCAGCTTCTTCGGGTTGGCGTTGGGCCCGTGGCATTCCAGGCACAGAGGGTTGGGCTTGCTAACCCGCAGCAGGTGCTCGTTATTGTTGCCGTGCGGATCATGGCAGATGGCGCATCCCTGCTCGAAGGCCGGTTGATGCGCATGTAGCTTCTTGCCCTCCTCGGCTTGCTCGCTGTGACATCCCAGGCAAACCGCAACCGCGTTTGGCTTGGGGAAGCCGGGTGAGCGGCCGGCGTGCGGGTCGTGGCAGTCGGTGCAGTCTCCGGCGGCGCCTGGATGCTGGACTTTCGCCTTTTCGATTTGCTCGGCTTTGTCGGAATGGCAGGTGACGCAAATCTCCTTGGCGCTGGCCTGGGTCAGGACAACCTTGCCGTCTTTGGCCGCCTGATGGCAGGTATCGCATGACTTCGACTCAAAAGGATTGTGCAGGAACGCGCGCATCAGCTTCGGCGATCTCGACTGGTGCGGATCGTGGCAGGAGAGGCAATCGGCCTTTTCGAACGGCTGCCCCTGATGCGCCTTTGCCAGATTGGCGTCCTTCACATCGTGACAATCGACGCATAGTGCGGGAGCGTCCTTCGTCAAATGGTAATCAAATTCGCGCTTGCCGCGTTCGCCCGTCTTGTGCGTGATGTGGCAAGACTCGCAACCCATGTCGAGGGCGGCGTGACGGCTGCCCTTCTCTGGAACATTGGTTCCCTGGGTGTGGCAGGTGAGGCAAAGATTGTCTTTTTTCTCGCCGCTGGTTGCCTTCAGCAACTGATTCTTGTTGCCGGAGGTATGCGGATCGTGGCAAGTCAAGCAATCGCGAACGGCTGGCGGGTGGACTTGTCCCTTGATCTTGGTCGCATCTTTGTCAGCGTGGCAGGTCAGGCAGAGTTTGTAGGGAACAGTGGTGATCAGCTTTACGCGAGTGGTGTCTTTGCTGACCCGGACTTCATGGCAGCTCATGCAGCCCATCGCGATGGCGGAATGGACGAATTTGCCTTTCGACTTATCCTCGTGGCATTCGAGACACTTGGCTGCGTCGACGTTCTTATCTAAAGGAACGGGGTGCACGGCGGCGGTGGCGCGCGAAAGCAGGAGCGCGACCACGGCAAAAAAAATGAGGATATTAATACGACGGGGGAAGAGCTTCACACAGCCTCCGAAGGGTGCGTGTGCACGACGGTTACCGTATCACAAGAAGGATGTTGTGAGTTGCAACATGCTCGGAAACTGCTGAATAAAAGCAGGTTGAGAAACATGATACAGCCCCGTTCGTAAGCACTTGGCCATAATTATGACTCTCGAATGGGCCTTCTGCCACAGCATCGTCGGTGAAATGCCCCACGCAATATCCCGCGGGCTCACCTCAAAATATCTCTCGGACACCCATCACAAGGGTAGGTGAGCGGCGTCACCAACCTACTGTGATGTGTGAAATCCCCGGCGAACTGGGTTGGAATGCGCGATTTAGCCCCAAATCAGCGCTCGTTGTAATGCCGTCTTATCCGCTAAGCCGCGCTGAATGTGTTGGTTACCCGCCACGGCATGTGTGGCGTGGAACTTGCATTTAAAGCTGGAGAGTGGGGGAGGATATGGCCCTAGATTTACGCGCACTTGGCCACAAAACGTGGCGCACTATTGCTTCCATCCAGACCGGCGTGGTGCTCTTAATTCTGGTCGTGATACTCGCGGCAGCCGGAACGGTCGTGCTTCAGCGTCCGGCCACTGATCCCGACGAGATGCAGAACGCCTACTCCCCACAAGTGTTGCGCTTTCTGGACGCGCTCGGATTGACCGACGTATTTCACGCCTGGTGGTTTATAGGACTGCTGGTGCTGGTCAGTGTGACCATCATCGCCGCTTCCATCGATCGTTTCCCGAATTCGTGGCGGTACTTCTCGCGTCCCTACAAATACCCCGATGAGAGCTTCCGGCGCTCGGTGCGCCCGCAGAAATCGCTGGCCATCGCGGATGAAGAAACGGGTTTGGTCGCGGCAGAGCGGGCGCTGCATGAAATGGGATTCAAACCCGAGCGCGTGGTGCGTCAGAACAACTTCGGAATTTTCGCCGAGCGGCACCGCATCTCGGAACTGGCGGTATATATCGTCCATGCCAGTCTGCTGCTTATTTTCTTTGGCACGGTGGTGGATGGTCTCTGGGGCTGGCGGGGCTACCTTAGTCTGAATGAGGGGCAGACCTCGAACTTGATCGACATACATGACGGCAGCACGCGCACGCTCCCGTTCAGTATTCGATGCGATGGCGCCGGTCAGGAAAACTACCAGGATGGCAGCCCGAAGAAGTGGTGGTCGAAGCTAGCTGTGGTTCAGGATGGACGAGACGTGCAGAAGAAAGAGATTGTGGTGAACGATCCACTTCTCTACAGCGGCGTCCGTTTTTATCAGGCGAGTTACGGTTCCAATGGCAAGGTCGACAAGTTCAGCCTGATCGCGACTCCGAGCAACGGTTCCGGCGAGAAGCAGGAAATCGGGTTGACGGTGAACGACAGCGTCCCACT
>Ga0116102_1000685_pt1 | contig 12894 bp, 6 predicted proteins | sample June2015DPH_4_50_FD_89822 | JGI IMG/M metagenome (GOLD analysis project Ga0116102, IMG submission 89822) | Peatland microbial communities from SPRUCE experiment site at the Marcell Experimental Forest, Minnesota, USA - June2015DPH_4_40 | ecosystem: Environmental > Terrestrial > Soil > Wetlands >... | reverse complement strand
GCAACGCCAACTGCGCCACCGGACGCGCCGGCATTCAAGCCTGCGAACGAGTTTGTCGCGAAGCTGGAAAATTATTCGGCGTGCCTGCTGCCCAAGTCTTTCCATCCTCGACCGGCATCATCGGAGTTCGACTGCCGGCGGAAAAAATCCGCGCAAAGTTGCCGGAACTTTTCGCAACGAGATCGCCCAGCCAGCGTGGTGTCCTCGCCTTTGCCCACGCCATCATGACCACCGACACCCGGCCCAAGCTGGCGTCTGTGCGTTTCCGAACCGCCTCGAAAGAAGTCACCGTGTTGGGTATCGCCAAGGGCGCCGGCATGATCCATCCTCAGCTTGCGACCATGCTGGTGTACTTGTTCACCGATGTGAGTGCGACTCCGCGTGAGCTGCGGCCTCTTTTGCGCGAGGCATGCGGCGATTCGCTAAATTGCATGTCCATTGACGGCGATACCTCCACCAACGACACAGTGTTGCTGCTCGCGAGCGGCGCCAGCGGCGCTCGGGTGAGAGATGTTCGCACTCGAAAAAAGCTGTCCGCGGCTCTGAGCGCAGTATGCCAATCCCTCGCCGAACAGATCGTCAGCGACGGCGAAGGCGTGCAGCACGTGATCCGTTTGTTCGTCGAACAGGCGCGGAGCAGGGAAGAGGCGTTGCTGGTTGCGCGGACGATTGCTCATTCTGCGCTGGTCAAGACCGCATGGGCGGGCGCCGATCCGAATTGGGGACGCATTCTCGCGGCAGTGGGAAGGTGCGGCGTTCCCATCGATCCATCTCGCGTCCAGATTTTTATTGGTAGTCAGAAAGTATGCCGCAACGGAATCGCCTGCACGTGCAACGAGCGGCAAGCGCACCGCACTCTTGCACAGCCGGTTTGCGATGTCCGTGTGCAGATCGGGCGAGGCCAGCACTCGGTGCGATTTCTCACCACCGATCTGACCGCCGAGTATGTGCGGATCAACGCCGATTATTCTACGTAGCGAAGTCCCTCGCTTCGCTCGGGATGACAATACATAAAACTGTCGCCAGGGCAGCGCTCCCAATACGACTTCCACCCGCAATTGCGCTAGAAGCTGAACATCGCCTGCAATTCGATTTTTCGATTTGCCGCCGCGCTCGAAAACGGCCCGCCCGCCAGAGCAATCGACTGTCCGAAATTGGGTGAGCTCAGCACCCCGATGGGCGGCGCCGCATTCACTCGGTTCAGAACGTTCCTTGCATTTACGCTGAACGTCAGGCTGTAGCGTCGAGTGGTTGCCGGGCCCATACCAAAAGGGCCGCCACCACCTCCGGGGCGTCCGAATCCTCCGCCTCCACCGCGCGGACCACCACCGCCCGGAGGAGGGCCGCTCGGCGGGCCTCCTCCCGGCTGCGCTCCTGCTTTCCCGCCAAGTTCCGGCCCAAAGCCAAAGGTTTTCGCCAGCCGCAGGTTAAGCGTGAAGTTGGACGGGCCAGTCAGATAGTTGATGGGAATCTGGGGGGACGACTGCGTCGGAATCACATAGTTATTGCATGCGGCGGGTGTCGGAAACGGACAGGAACCCGGAGGATTGGTGCCGAATGCAGGCCGGTCGTTGAACTGCCAATCGTCGCTCAAATCCTGGCCCACGGTGACGTTGTAAGGTGAGCCGGAATTGAAAATCATAAATGGACTCAGGCGAAACCCACGTGGCATTCCGACCGTGCCGCCCAGAAACAGCCGATGCCGGATATCAAAGGAAGCACGCCCGTAGTCCGCGCCTAGATCGTATTGATCCGATGGAAAGTTCGAGGCGCCGGAAGCGTCGCTGTTGGCATAGTTCAGAGAGTAGAAACCGAACAGCGACAGCTTTGTTCCTGCCCGGATGTTGAAATTCGCGATCAACTGATTCTGCCGGAATAGTCCATCGGAAGAGTATTGAAAAATGGCCTGACTTGGGAGCGGTGCGGAGCCCGGTGTGCCCGGCAGCGGGGCGTTGGTGACGATCGACAGAAACTGGTGTACGCCACGCGCATTGAGATACGAAACCGTGACGTTGGCGATCTTTGTGACCTGCCGCTCCAGACTGAACGCGGTTTGCATGATATAGGGCGCGTGCAGATCCGGGCTGATCTGATAGATCGAGGAAGCCGTCTGCGAGCCCACCGACGGCGGGGTCGGATAGCTCGGATTGGACACGAGGTACTGTTGCTGTGTCACGCCGTTCTGACGGTCCGCATTCAAAATCAGGTCTTGGGCGAAGCGGTCGTAGAACAGGCCAAAACCGCCGCGCAGAACGGTTTTCGGGGCGTTCTTCCCCCCTCCGCCGATGCCCCAGGCAAAACCGAGTCGTGGCGCCCAGTCCGCATGATTGTGAATCCCGTTCTGCGTTTCAAAGCGCAGTCCGGCGCTCAGCGTGAAAGTAGGACGCACTTTCCAGTCATCCTGCACGTAGAGTCCCCCATCCACCATCGTGACGGGCACGGTAGCAGCCGCGCCGCTGGAGGTTTTGTTGATGGAATACTGGCTCGGAGTATCAGCGGTGTAATTGGAATACGACGTGAAAGTATAGGTGCCGTTGAATCCAGCATTGGACGTATTGACCTCGTGAACTGCGCGCAGCCGTCCGCCAAATTTCAAGAAGTGTTTTCCCTGCGATATCGAAGTGTAATTTTGCAGTTCGTAATGATCCTGGTGGTCGGTCTCGGTTCCCGAACTGCTACCTCCGCGAATGAAACTTTGCAGCACGTTGATGCCTACAGCGGCGCTCAGCGGATTTTGCCCGCTGTTGTCGCGCAGGTACTGGAAGCGGGTCTCATTCACTGCCTTCGTTCCCAGGATCTGGTTATCGGTGATCTGCACCGTGTGTTCGGAGTCGGTGGTGTCGTATCCGGCCTCCGGCAGCACCGTCCCGCCGACGCCTGCGTTTTGTTGTGTGTCACGATAAAACTGGTAGCGAGCCGTAAGCGTATTGTTGGTGCTGACCTGATAGTCGATCCGAGGACTTAGGTTGGTGCGGGTACGCGGATTTGGTACGCTCTCGTTCAGGTCCAGCGCTGGCGCGTTTACGACTGCGATTTCGTCGATGTTGCGCCGCTGCGCGTCGAAGAAGAACGACGTCTTTTTGTTGATGGGGCCGCCGACGTTACCCATATAGATCACGGAGTCGTACGGCTGCTGCGCAGCGTCGCCGAGGAAAGGATTCCGCGTGTTTAATCCCGAGTCGTTCCCTACGACCGAAAACTGCCCATGAAACTTGTCGGTGCCCGGCTTGGTGAAGATTTCGATTCGTCCATAGCCCAGCTTGTCGTATTCGGCAGAAAATGGATTTGAATTGATGCGAATCTCGCGAATCGATGACTTTGGCGGAAGCTGTCCTGCGGTAAATCCATCGATGTAAAGCTGCCCACCATTGGGACCGGCCGAAGGTCCGGCCAGCGCTTCCAGGTCAGACTGCAATTCATCGGGATCGTCGGGGAGCGCTTCGAGATCTTTGCCGCTAAGCACGACCGCGCTCGCATTATTCGAGGGGTTGACGTCGAGCTGCGGTCCTTCCGACTGCACGTTGACCTTTTCCTGCTGCACGTTGATGTCGAGCGCAATGTTGAATTGCGCGACCTGGCCCGCCGCTACACCCACGTCGTTTTGCACAAAAACGGCGAATCCCTGGGCATTCGCCGTGACGGTGTACTTGCCCGGCGGCAGATTTCCGATTTCGTAACCGCCGCTGCGGTTGGTTGTGGCCGAATGCGTTTGTCCCCCGGATACCAGGACCGCAACCGTGGCATTCGCAACCACCGCTCCCGAGGGATCCGTCACTTGCCCGCGCAAGGTTCCCGTCGTTGTTGATGACCCGGCGGGCGACTGCGCCGATGCAGGCGCCACCAGCCCGATCAGCGTCGCCGGAATAAGAATTGCCAAAATAAAGACCGATAAATGCTTCAAACACGCACCTTTTCTTCCTAGGCAGATCAAATGGATTGAGATTTGTTCACTACTGCGCGGCGTCCCCTTCTCCACCGGGCGCGCCCAGCGACCACGGCGAAAGCAGCGAGGACGCGCTTCGGTTCGGCGCCGCCGTCAGAATGGCGTCCACTCCCGCGAGCAGCGTGATCGCCGTTACTGTGCCCGAATCTCCGCCCTCGGTCGAGACGATCATCACGGCATCGCCCTTCTGCAGGTCCGCCAGCGTGCTGTCGGGCAACCGACTCAGCATGCGCTGAAAATCCGGAGGACCATTCCCGTTCCCGCCTGTCCCGCCGCCCGGGCCGCGCCCCGCTTGCGCTTCTGTCCCTGGCCGAGTTCCGCCAGCACTGGACGCAGCACCCTGCCCGCTGATGCCTTGGCCGTTGCCCGCTTGATCTCCGCTCCCGCCGCCCGCCATGCCTTTCAATCGCATTGCGATGCGTTGTGCCATTTCCGCCGGCAGCTTCTTCATTTGCGAGTCGGGAGACACCTTCACCACCACCGCGCTCTTGGTCATCGCGTCCTGCACCGTCATCGTATTACTCGATGCGTCGACCGCCTTGATGGTTCCCGCAATATTTCGGAATGCGCCGGAGACAACTTCCTCAGCCGTTACTTCGCTGCCATCCGGGTAGCGAGCCCCGCGCGCGCGCAACTGATCTCCCGCCTTGATTTGAGTCATGAATTGGCTGGCTGGCTCCGGTTTCGCATCATCGAATTTCACCGAGCCGGGCGCGTAGCGGCGCAGGATTGTATCCTGGGCAATGTGGACCTCGATACTCCGGCTCGCGCCCATTCCACCGGATGAAATTGTGATGACGCCCGTCGCCGCGTCCACCTTAGTGACAAGCCCGCCCACCCCTCGCTTCTGCCAGTCGTCGCGCTCGTGCTGCTGCTTGGCCGCGACATCGGCTTGCTTCACCACAATCACTTCCAGCGCGGCGATCGTATGTCCATCCGCCGATGCCTGCCCGCGAACCCGCACGCCATCCCCAGGCTGCAAGTCTTGCGCCTGCAGAGCGGTCGCGTTCTTCAGATTCTTTTCTCCCGGCAGCACGCGCAGGATCTTCGTCGATCCAGTCAGCTTCGCTGTGACCTCGCCACCAGACGCAGCGGCGACCGTGATCGAATCCGCCTGAATGCTCTTGATGGTCCCCACGGCCTTGGCGATTTGTGTGTCGCCCGAACTGCTCGATGGTTTGTCCTGCGCGCAAACGTAGCCCGGCCCCGCCAGAATCAGAGCGGCCATCGCCGTCAGCAGGCAGGTCCCAAGAAGGCACACCTGCGGCGGCCTCCGCCAGAGACTTCGCATAGCATCGCTTACCGGCATACCTGAACTGTACTTTAGCATCGCCAAACGCACCATGTTTAACATTTACGAAGTTTTACCCGGCATTGACATTGTTTTTACAGGACGCTGGCAACTGCAACTCCGTCGCCGCGCATCCACTCATGGGACAGGAGCTACGTCGCCAATAAACGATGCTCGCGCAGATGTCCATGTCCGTTGGCGAATCCAGTTCCGAAAAGCAGTCCCATCCGGTCGCGGCAGGTTTCCTGTACCATCTGACGGTTGCTGTCCCGAGCTGGGCGGGTGCGATCCTGGCTGTGTACTCTATTGTCTTGTGCAGATTCAGCGCTCTTAAGATTCGTCTGAAATGAACGATAAGCGGAGGTCGCACGGTGAATGAGTCCCGGCAAGATAATTCCCGGCCAAATAAAGAAGCGATTGCGAGCCGTTCATCATTGCGGAAGCGGGTTGCCTATGCGCTGATCGCCGCGCTGGCCGCTCTTCCCGGAGTCGGCCCGTCGATGCGGGCCCAGGACACCGCTGCCACCATTGCCGTCGACGTCAAAGTAGTCTCGCTGCCCGTTACCGTTCGCGACAAACATGGCACGATCGTCCGCGACCTCACCAAAGACGATTTCACGCTGCAGGAAGACGGCCGGCCGCAGGTCATCCGCTATTTTTCGCAGGACACGAATCTCCCGCTCACGCTGGGTTTGCTAGTCGATACCAGCCGCAGTCAAAGCAACGTTCTCGACGCGGAGCGCAACGCGAGCCGCAGTTTTTTCGATCAGATGCTCGTGCAGCCCAAGGACAAAGCCTTCCTCATTCATTTCGATCGTGAGGTGGAACTGCTGCAGGACTTGACCTCATCCCGTGAAAAGCTGCAAGCGGCGCTGGAATTGCTCAAGACGCCATCGGACCGCGAGAGGTCGAACGATCCGAACGATCCTTCGAATTCCCCGTCCGGCTCGGGATCGGGCTCTCATCATGGCGGGGGTACTCAGCTTTACGACGCCGTTTTTCTGGCGTCGAACGAATTAATGAAAAAACAGCAAGGCCGGAAGGCTTTCATCATTCTCTCGGACGGCGTCGACCGCGGCAGCAAGACCTACTTGGAGAGCGCGATCGAGTCCGCCCAGCGTGCCGACACTGTTGTTTACTCCATCTATTTCGCCGATTCTCACCGTGACGAGGGCCAAAGACCTGGCGGAATGGGCCGTGGCGGCGGCGGTTGGCCCGGCGGAGGTGGCGGCGGCTGGCCTGGTGGCGGAGGTGGATATCCGGGCGGCGGAGGGGGCGGTCGCGGCGGAGGCCAACGTCATCCCGAAGAGCCGCGCACCGATGGCAAGAAAGTTCTTGAGCGGATTTCGAAAGAAACCGGTGGACGTTTCTTTGAAGTTTCCAAGAAGGAAACCGTCGGCCAGATTTACGATAGCATTGTCGAGGAACTGCGGACCCAGTACAGCATGGGCTATACCCCCGATAAAGACAGCACAGCCTCCGGCTATCATCACGTTCAGTTGCAAGTGAAGCGCAAAGACCTGACCGTGCAAACCAGAGACGGATACTACGCCGATCGCTAGTGCAGCGTCCCACAAGTTCGTGGCGTTTAGCTGGACTGCGCCAGCCGCTCACCGCTCCAGCACCGAGGAAACCGCTATCCAATTGACGCCGGAGGGCTTTCTGCGGTTGGATGGAAGCTGCGTGGCACCTGCGCCTCCCATTTTCGATCCCGAGTCCCGGCGGCTTAGCCGCCTCGACGCGGCCTGGCTCACGATCTGGCTCCTCTTCCTCGCCGGACTGGCGGTGCTTCCTCCACTACTCGAACCGCACAAGCAGTTGATTCTCCTCGCCATCGGAATTGTGCAACTGCTGGAGACAAAGCTGATCTCCCACTTCCCGAAACGCGGGGTTTCCTACGTCATCCTGCTCAAGATTTTGCTGGCAACCCTGCTCATCTATCACACCGAGGAAGTCGCAATCAACAGCAGTTACTATCCGATTTATTATTTGCCGGTCGTAACCGCGGCGCTCTACTGCGGCCCTTTGCTGACACTGCTCTGGACGCTGCTTGCGTCCGCCGCCTACTGCTCGTATCTCTTCATCGACCCCGCGATGGAGGAATACGAAATCACTCCCGAGGCGTTGGGCTTCCTCGCGCTGCGCATCTTGTTTTTCTTTCTTGCCGCCATGGTGGTCAACCGCTTCGCGCAGCAGAGCCAGCATCAAACCCAGCTGTACCGCGAGCTCGCCGAACGCCTAGCCGAAACCAATCGCCGCCTCGAGCACGCTCAGGCTGAAGCGCGGCGCTCCGAACGGCTGGCCGCTCTCGGCCAGCTCTCCGCCGGATTGGCGCATGAAATTCGCAACCCCCTCGGAGTCATCAAGGGCTCGGCTGAAATGTTGACCCAGAAATTGCAGACCTCCGACGAGCTTGCCCGCGAGTTAGCGGGATACATTTCGACGGAGGTCAACCGGCTCAGCGCCCTCGTCACCGAGTTTCTGGACTTCGCTCGTCCTCTTCATGCCGAACCGCATCCCGCGAACCTGACCGTCCTGCTTGATCGCGTGCTGCAAATTGTCGCGGACCGCTTTGCGGGAGTACAAGAGACGGGCAAAGCTGTGCGCGTCGAGCGCCACTACGCGAGCGGACTGCCGCTCGTTCCGCTTGACGAAAGCCTGTGCGAGCAAGCCTTCCTCAATCTCGTGCAGAACGCCTACGAAGCTATGGAAGACCACGGCGACACGTTGCGCGTCGAGGTTCAACCCGCTACACAAAATGATCGCAAGGGAGTGGAACTGCGCCTCGCCGACACCGGCCCCGGCGTGCCCGAAGAACTGCGCGAAGAAATTTTCAACCCGTTTGTGACCACGAAGAAAACCGGTGTGGGACTGGGCCTCTCCATCGTTTCGAAGATCGTGGACGGTCATCATGGGTCGATCCATGTCGAGAACGCCCCAGGCGGCGGCGCGGTATTCACGCTCTTCTTTCCGCTGGAAGAAACCGGCGAGCCGCGCGCAGCAACCACGATAACCGTAGGATAGAAAATGAAGATTAGGATCAAGAAGCAAAGCGAACGACGAAGAGCGAACGACCAGCGACTAACGACCAGCGACTAACCATGCCGACCATCCTCATCATCGAAGACGAAGCCAAGATGCGTCGCCTGCTCGAGCTGAACCTCGGCGACGACGGCTTCAAAACGCTCTCCGCCGGCGACGCCGAAACTGGATTGAGGCTGCTCGCCTCCGAACCCGTTCACCTCGTCCTCACCGACCTCAAGCTCCCCGGCATCAGCGGTCTCGAATTTCTGCAATCGGCCAAGCAGCAAAATCCCGCGTTGCCCATCGTCGTCATGACCGCGTTCGGGTCTGTTGAAACAGCGGTTGAGGCGATGAAAGCTGGCGCGAGCGACTACGTCCTCAAGCCGTTCTCGCTAGCCGAAATGCGGATGGTGGTGCGCAAGGAGCTCGACAACTCCCGCCTGCGCGAAGAGAATCGCTCGCTTCGCGAAGCCCTCGGACAGAAATACAGCCATCCCAACATCATCGCGATCAGTCCCAAAATGCAGGAAGTGCTCGCCACCGTCGAACGCGTTGCCCCCACCAACTCCACCGTTCTGCTGGGCGGCGAAAGCGGAGTTGGCAAAGACCTCATCGCTCGCGCCATCCACGAAAAATCGCGCCGCGCTTCCGGTCCCTTCATCAAGATCAACAGCACCGCCATCCCCGAAAATCTTTTGGAGAGCGAGCTCTTCGGCTACGAAAAAGGAGCCTTCACCGGAGCCGCCACCAGCAAGCCGGGCAAGTTCGAACTCGCCGACAAAGGCACGCTCTTCCTCGATGAAATCGGAGACGTGCCGCCCGCCATCCAGGTCAAACTTCTCCGCGTGCTGCAGGAGCGCGAGTTCGAGCGCCTGGGCGGCACGCGTACCATCAAAGTCGACGTTCGGCTTATCGCTGCCACTAACCGCGATCTGCGCGCCGCGCTCGAAGACGGAACGTTTCGCGAAGACCTCTATTACCGGCTCAACGTGGTCCCGATCGATATCCCGCCCTTGCGCGAACACAAAGAAGATATCCCTGGATTAGCGAACCTGTTCCTCGCGCGTTTCGCCAAGGATTCCGGGAGAGAGGAAAAAATCACTGACATTTCGCCCGCTGCCATGCAGCTTCTCGTCAGTCATTATTGGCCGGGCAATGTGCGTGAACTGCAGAACGTCATCGAACGCGCCTGCGCGCTCGCCTCGGGCAGCCAGTTGGAAGCCGCCGACATACAACTCGACTCGCCGCGCAATCGCACCTCCGACATTCGAAATGGCTCGGCCTCCGACCGTTTTCTCCCCGACGGCATGACCCTCGACCAGTGGGAAGATGAAATGATCCGCGAAGCTCTGAAGCGCGCAGGCGGCAACAAGTCGCAAGCCGCGCGCCTGCTCGGCCTCTCGCGGAATACGCTGCGATATCGCTTGTCGAAGATTGGCATTGACGACAACGAGACCGAGTGAAGCGGATCATCGGGTCATCTGGTGATCGAAAAACACTCTTCATTATTTCTTCTGGCGCTCTCCTTTTTTGCCTATTTACTAGTTGGTATATTCACTAGTTAGTACGGGCCCCCGGTCTTTTGGAATCATAGGGTCAGGAGGAAACTCCCGCAAAATCTTTGACTTCAAAGGACTTATATGGGAAATATTCCGACGGTGCAGGCGCATCCACCAGCAGAAAACACCCGCGCAAGCGGAGTGTGAGCGAGGACTGTCCAGAGCCCGAAGGAGAATTTGTGTTCCGCACGGGGCTGGCTGTCGTTAGTACTTGTTACAACGTATTCTCTATGCCGCGGCAGTTATCAATTTAGGATGGACTTCATTGCGGGATATATGCGGCGATATACCGCATACGCCTTTTCCATAACCAGCGAGTCTTCGGAATTCGGACTTATGTTCCGGGCAACGCGCACTACGGAGTCGCAGGCAGCGTCCACCGACGGCCATGCTTTGGCGCCGACTCCCGCCAAGATTGCGGCTCCGTAGGCGGCGCCTTCTTCCGCCTCGACCGTCTCAACTCGCTGTCCATAGACGTCCGCTTGAATTTGTTGCCAAAGCGCCGATCTAGCACCACCACCGCCTAGACGAATGGTTTTCACGGGGACTTCGATTTCTTGAAAAATCGTGAAAGTATCGCGCAAGCTGAAAGCAACTCCTTCCAGGATCGCCCGAATTACATGAGCCCGCGTATGAGACGCCGTCAAGCCAACTAGAATCCCGCGCGCCGTTGGGTCGAGGTAAGGAGTACGCTCGCCCATCAAGTAGGGAGCCCACAGCAGACCAGCGCATCCGGGAGGAGCCTTCGCCGCCTCAGTGGTGAGACTCTCATAGGACTCAAGCTGACCGTCCGCGCCCACGCCAAACTGATCGCGGAACCAGCGAAGAGAAAGCCCCGCAGCCTGGGTTACACCCATCACCATCCAACGCCCGGGAACAGCATGGCAAAACGTGTGCAAGCGGCCTCTGGCGTCAAGCGCCGGACGACTGGTTGCAGCGAATACTACTCCCGAGGTTCCGATGGTCGCGCTCACCGTCCCAGGTGAAACAGCGCCCATGCCAATCGCGCCCGCTGCCTGATCTCCCGCACCGGCCACGACTGGCGTTCCGCTTTGCAGGCCAGTAGCGGCAGCGCCGGCGGTCGAGATTCGCCCACAGATGTCCGGCGACTCATACAGGGTGGGCAGAAGCGACTCGTCCATTTGAACCAACCCTAAAATCTCCTTCGACCAGCGGCGGTGGGCAACGTCGAGCAGTAGAGTGCCCGAGGCGTCAGCCACGTCGGTTGCGCGTTCGCCGGTCAGCTCAAATCGCACATAGTCTTTGGGCAGCAGGAGCGAGCGAACCCTGCTCCACTTCGCGGCTTCGTTCTCCCGGACCCACAGACACTTAGTCAGTGTGAAGTTGGCGAGTGCGGGATTGCACGTGAGTCGGATTAAACGTTCGGTACCGATTTGGGCGGTCAAGTCCCGGCTCTGCTTCTCGGTCCTGACATCGCACCAGATCAGCGCAGGTCGTACGACGCGCGCTTGCTCGTTGAGCAGGACTGCTCCGTGCATTTGTCCGGACAAACCGACGCTCGCAATTTGATCGCCGCGCAGATGGCCTTGTGCCAGCGCCTTGCGCACAGCCACGCCGCACGCGCGCCACCAGTCACAAGGGTCCTGCTCGGCCCAGCCGATTCGGGGTGATGCAAAGGCTTGGTGCTCCTCCGTGGCAGAGGCAATGACACGTCCTCTCTCATCGATGACGAGAGCGCGCGTACCTCCAGTGCCTACGTCGATTCCCAGAAAATACATTCCACAGGTCGCTTTTGCTTGCCGCCGCCGATCGGCAGCCTTCGTCGCGGAGCGATTATACTTTGATCGTGTACGCTAACGACACAATATGTCACCACGCGTCCGCCGGATTACAAGTGTTCCACATGGCATATTTCGCGATTGCCTTTCATGCTCTTCGAAGCCACCATCCGGTGTCAATGCTCTTCGCGCACGAAGCGCCGATTCATTCTGCGACCCACTATTCAACCAGCGGAAACACAAAGCGCACGGGTCACTTTCTGGAAACCACTTAGCGCGCTCGAAAGATTGCCGGAGTTCACCCCCATAATCCACGGCGTCGCGTTCCCGTAGGTGCCCTGGGCGCTGGCATGGCGCCAAGGCGACCAGTCCGGACGGGGACGCCCGGCTCTCCACCAGCAAGCTTGGATCGACAGCCGTAACCATCACGCGGTCGCGGCACTAAGCGGAAGGAGTCAAAAGCTCACGAGTTTTCTCGGGATTCCCGCTTGTGCGCATGGGGTCGAATCCTCCATTTCACGAAAGTAGTTTCCTGCCGGGATACGCCTTGACCTGTGCTGGCGGAGGTGAGTCCAAGGAATTTAAGATAGGAGACATCGTGAAATAGAAAGGCAGGATTCGATGACTCCCCCAGCCTCGGCAAACTCCGCGCAGAATCGCATTTCTGCTCAGCCCCTCACGCCCGAAGAGCTGCGCAAGATCGACGCCTACTGGCGCGCGGCCAACTATCTTTCCGTGGGCCAGATTTATCTGTACGCCAATCCGCTGCTTCGCGAGCCTCTGAAGATCGAGCACATCAAGCCGCGATTGCTGGGACACTTTGGGACGACGCCCGGCCTGAACTTCATCTACGCCCATTTCAATCGCCTGATCAAGAATCACGATCTGAATGTCATCTACATTGCCGGCCCCGGCCACGGCGGCCCCGGACTGGTCGCGAATACCTACCTGGAGGGTACCTACAGCGAGTTTTATCCGAACATCACTCAAAACGAAGAGGGCCTACAGAAGCTGTTCAAGCAGTTTTCTTTTCCAGGAGGAATTCCGAGCCACGCAGCACCCGAAACTCCGGGCTCCATCCACGAAGGTGGAGAACTGGGTTATTCGATCATGCACGCTTGCGGGGCGGTCTTCGACAACCCTGACCTGCTCGCATGTTGCGTGGTGGGAGACGGCGAGTCGGAAACGGGGCCGCTGGCTACGAGCTGGCACGGCAACAAATTCCTGAATCCGGCACGAGACGGCGCCGTGTTGCCCATCCTTCATCTCAATGGCTACAAGATCGCGAATCCAACCGTGCTGGCCCGGATGAACGACGAGGAACTCACTCAGTTCTTC
>Ga0116102_1000679_pt1 | contig 12933 bp, 8 predicted proteins | sample June2015DPH_4_50_FD_89822 | JGI IMG/M metagenome (GOLD analysis project Ga0116102, IMG submission 89822) | Peatland microbial communities from SPRUCE experiment site at the Marcell Experimental Forest, Minnesota, USA - June2015DPH_4_40 | ecosystem: Environmental > Terrestrial > Soil > Wetlands >... | reverse complement strand
GCCGCTGAGGGACGGCAATTTTCAAACTGATTTTGGGTGGCGCAGCGGTTCACCGCTGCGATAACGACCTTGTTTTGATTGCGGCTTTAGCCGCTGAGGGACGGCAATTTTCAAACTGCACCACTACCTGTTTTAATTGCTCCTTGGAAATGGAAATCGCAAATTTCGAAATAGGATGTTCAGCATGCGTGTGATTGGTTGCCTCTTGTGTGTCGTGACCTTGGCGGTAACCGCGCTCGGTGGAAATCAGTCCGCCGCGCCCCAGCCGGATGCGCCGGCCGCCCCGCCATATCCGAATACGATCCTGATCACGCTCGACACCACCCGCGCCGACCGCATGGGGTTTCTCGGATCGAAGCGCGGGCTCACCCCGAACCTGGACGCGTTGGCTAGAGATTCAGCAGTATTCACACGTGCCTACTCCCAGGCTCCGCTGACGCCAAGCTCGCACGCGACCATTCTTACCGGTACCTACCCGCAGTATCACCAGGTACTCACTTTCCCCATACCCCTCGACAAGAATCTCCCCTACCTGCCCGATATCCTCAAGACGCATGGGTATCACACCGCCGCGATTGTCAGCTCTTTGGCGGTCGACCCCAAATGGGGCGTTCCTGGCTTCGAGCGCGGGTTTGACACTTACGACGCCGGTTTTAGCTGGGAAAAATATACCCCGAAGACCCGTTACCAATCCACCGAGCGCCGCGGGCGCGAGACGGTGGCGCACGCTGTGGCGTGGCTCGACAAGCGTCCGCCCGGGCCATTTTTTCTTTGGGTCCATCTCTTCGACCCACACGATCCCTACGAGCCGCCCGAGCCCTATAAAACGCGCTATGCCAAAGCGCTCTACGACGGCGAGATCGCGTATATGGATTCGGCGCTGGGAACGCTCTTTAAGCAACTCAAAGCGCTCGGTCTTTACGACGGAGCGGTCATCGCGGTGACCGCCGATCACGGCGAGTCGTTGGGGGCCCACGGGGAAGACCATCACGGCATTTTTGTGTATGACGAAACCATTCACGTTCCTCTGACCATCAAGCTGCCGAACAATCGCACCGCCGGGAAACGCGTCGAGAATCCGGTGGAACTGGCGGATATTATGCCGACACTGCTTGGAACCGCGGCGATCGAGGTGCCGAAGGAAGTGCAGGGCGCATCCCTGCTGGAGTTGATGAAAACAGGACCGGAAGGCGAAGCGGCGGCTGAGGCTTGGCGCGACCGGGCCGCCTTTTCCTCCGCCGATTACGGGCATGTGACCTTTGCCTGGAGCGCGGAGCAGTCGTTGCGTACCGCAAAGTATTTGTACATTCAGGCGCCGCGCCGCGAACTCTATGACAATGTCGCGGACCCGAAGGCGCAACACAACATCGCCTCCGCATCTCCGGCAGTGGCAGATACCTTGTCGGCCAGGCTGGCGGATTTCCTGCAGAAGACGACCAACACGCGCGAAATGCCCAAGGCCGCCCTGGACCAGTTAGAGGTGCATAAGCTGACGGCGCTCGGGTACGTCGCCACCGGCAGCAACTCTGTTTTGGCCTCTTCCCCGGAACATGGCGCCGATCCCAAGGACAAGATCGGAATTACCAATGACCTCCTGCGGATCAACGATTTTCTTCAGGATTACCAGTGCCCCAAAGCGGTGCCCTTGCTGCGGAAAACGATCGCCGACGACCCCAACATCGCCATCACACATTTCTTTCTGGGGGGATGCTACATGGAGGCAGGGGAGTATGAAAACGCGGCTCCAGAATTGCGCCAGGCAGTGAAACTGGACCCGGGTTTCACCTCGGCGGAGATGAATCTCGGCAAGGTATTACTGAAAATCAAAGATTACGACGGGGCTGCGACTGCCTTCGAGCACGTTGCCAAGTCGTTACCGAACTTTTTGGCCCCGCACATTTTCCTGGTGGTCGTCTACGCCAAGGCTAACCGCGTGCCGGAGGAAATCACGGAGTGCAGGAGGGTCCTGCAGGCTGTACCGGAGCACTTTGGAAGCAACCTGAATCTGGGGCGGTTCCTGGCGCAGTCGGGGGACCTCGAAGGGGCGATTCCAAGTCTGGAGAAGGCCGCCTCATTGCGGCCCACCGATCCCAGGCCACACATCTATCTGGCCGATGTTTACGCCAAGTTGGGACACCAGGCGGAAGCGGAACACGAGCGTCAGGAAGCCCAACGCCTGGGCGCGGTCCCAAATGATCCGGCGCTCGTATCGCCGGATACCAGTGATCCCGAGCCGAAGTGACCCGAGCCGAAGTGAAAGGTATGGCCATCCGCCCTCAGTCATCGGTTGCCAGACATTTTTTCCCCGAGCATGCTTTTCCCGAGCGTGCGCTTCCCGAGGATGATGGCAGAAGGAGAGTTTGTCTGACCGAAGCCCGTCCAGCTCTAGCCGCGGTTCGGCGGTTGTCGTTCGCGCTGTCGTTCGCGCTATCGTTCGCGCTATCGCTTGTCGTTGCTCTGACGACGCCTGCGCTGGCCGCGCCTCCTAAGGCGCCCGCTCCGCATCAAAAATCTCCTAACATTATCCTGATCACGCTCGACACCACGCGCGCCGACCGCATGGGATTTCTCGGTTCGAAGCGTGGGCTGACGCCGAACCTCGATGCTCTGGCGCGGCAATCGGCGGTGTTCACGCGCGCCTATGCTCAGGTTCCGCTGACGCCCACCTCGCACGCCAGCATTCTCACCGGCACCTATCCGCAATACCATCAAGTGGCCACTTTTGGGAACTATCTGGCGGCGGATCTGCCCTACGCCCCGGAGATCCTGCTGGCGCACGGATATCGCACGGCGGCATTTGTCGCCTCCATCGCCCTGCAGCCGGAGCCACCGTATGCTCCTGGCTTCGACCGCGGATTTCAGACCTACGACGCCGGTTTCAACAATGAAGGCCCGGGACAAGATCGCTACACCACCGTCCAACGTCGCGGAGAAGAAGTGGTGGCGCGCGCGCTCGCGTGGTTGAACAAGCACCCTAAAGGCCCATTTTTTATTTGGGTGCATCTGTACGATGCGCACGATCCCTATGATCCGCCGGAGCCCTACAAGAACCGGTATGCTTCGGCGCCGTATGACGGGACCATCGCATACGAGGATGCGGCAGTCGGGAAATTAATCAGGCAACTGAAATTGCGCGGCCTGTACGACGGAGCAGTGATGGCAGTGATGGCCGACCACGGAGAATCGCTGGGAGCTCACGGCGAAAATACACACGGGATTTTTCTCTACGATGAGACCATCCACGTACCGCTCTTAATTAAGCTGCCAGTTAAGCTGCCGCACACTAGTACCGGCGGGAAACCGATCGAAGAACGAGTTGAGCTGGTAGATATCTTGCCCACCGTATTGCAGGCCGCAGGCATTGAGATTCCGAAGCCGGTGCAAGGAGAATCGCTGCTGGGGCTAATGCTAATGAAGACAAAGGCGGGAGCGGCCGAAGACACGGGCGCGATCGAGCCCTGGCGCGACCAAGCCTATGCCGAGTCGGAGTATCCGCGGACCGAATTCGGCTGGAGCGCCGAGCGCTCGTTGCGGACAGGCAAGTATTTATATGTCCAGGCGCCGCGCCGCGAACTCTACGACCAGGCCGCGGATCCGCAAGCGGATCACAACCTGGCATCGTCCTCCATAGCGGTGGCCGACACGCTGTCCAGCGAACTGGAGGCGTTCCGGCAGAAGACGGCCAGCCAGCGCGAGGCTCCCCAGGCTGCTCTGGACCCGGCAGCACAGGAGAAACTGGGAGCGCTCGGATACATGGCCTCGGGCGCCGGTGTTTCGAAGGCATCTTCCGCCGATCATATTTCCGACCAAGGCGCCGATCCCAAGGACAAAATCGAAATTGCCAACATGATCCATCGCGCCGAAGTCCTGCAGCAAGACATGCACGCCGATGAGTCGATTGCACTGCTCGAGCAGGTGATCGCCAAAGAACCCGGCCTGTCGCTCTATTCCAAGTTGGGCAGTTGGTTGATGCGAAAAGAGGACTACCAAAAAGCCGTGCCGGTCTTGCGGAAGGCAGTGCAAATGAATCCGGATTCGCCGGGAGCTCATTTCCAATTGGCTAAGAGTCTGATGGCGATCGAAGACTTCAATGCCGCCATACCGGAATTGGAGAGCCTGGTTGCGAAGACGCCCAATGCTGTGGAGGCGCACAGCTTCCTGGAGTTGGCCTACGCCCGCACCAACCGCCTGTCGGAGGCCATCCAGGAGTGCAGAACGTTACTGCAGTACGACCCGGAGGACTACGGAAGCTACCTGATTCTTGGTCAGTCCCTGGCGCGGTCGGGAGATCCCCAGGCCGGGATAGCGACGCTGTTGAAGGCGGCTTCGCTTCAACCCCAAGACCCGCTGCCGCATCTCTGGCTGGCAGATGTTTACGATCAGATAGGCCAGAAGGCGGATGCTGACCAAGAGCGGGCTGAAGCCGAACGCCTGCGGAAAAGCCACGAACACGACGCAGCCGATCGTCTTCCCTAGTGTCCCGTCCCGCAAATTCGTAGCATAAATCTACCCTGTCACCCTGAGCGGAGCAAGGAAATCTACCCTGTCACCCTGAGCGCAGCGAGGCCAAGCGCGTAGCGGTTGGTCTGGCGGAGTCGAAGGGCCCCTACTCCTCCCATAACGTATCCAGAGCCGCACTGCCCCCCGTGATGCATAGCTGTTTCGCTTCAAATGCCATCAACTAATATCGCGTATTTGCGGGACACCACACTAGCAGCTTGCGGAAAAACGCCGGTTTCGTATCAGGGCATCGCTTTAGCGATGCCGTACTTTCTTCAGTTCAGATGCCCCCTTTAGGGGCTGGACATTGAAAGCCGAGTTTTTCAGCAATCTGTTCAGCCGCTGACGGACGCCAAATTTCGGTAGTCGTGCAGTTTGAATCGGTTTTGAAATGGCACGGCTTCACAGCCTGCGGAAAAACTCGACGTTGCACTTGATTTTGGGTGGCGCAGCGGTTCACCGCTGCGATAACCGCATTGTTTTGAATGCGGCTTTAGCCGCTGAGGGCGCGGTTCTCACTCAGAAGCGACTTTTTCCGCAACCTCTTCAGCCGTGCCGTAAGCACTGTGTTTTCCCTGCGGCTTCAGCCGCTGACGGACGCCAATAACTATGCGCTAACGCTCAGCGCATTGCTCGAGCTCTGCGTCTGACTCGCCGCGTTGGCATTGAGCAGGTTCAGAATGATCTCGTTATTGCTCTGCTGGTTGAGGTTGATAGTAAGTTGCTCGGCGGAACTGCTGTTTTGTCCCTGAGCGGGGCCGATGGAGACCTGCGGCCCTGAATTGCTGCTGCCGAGATTGATCGTGATCTCTTCCGGAGCAGCCGAGGGACTGGCCGACAGAGAGCCGCTGCCCTGGCCAAGATTGATGACGAGTTCCGGTGTCGCTGTCGTTCCGCTCGTTGCTCCGCTCGTCGATCCACCCGTCGATCCAGTCGATCCGCTCGAAGCGCCAGTGCCCGACGCGTCGCCGAAGTTGATGACGATTTCGGAAACTCCCGACGACGAAGAATTGCTTTCCTGGCCGAGGTTGATGACGACTTCCGGCGTTGTCGTTGCCGCTCCACTCGAAGCGCCGGTGCTGGACGCGCCACCGAGGTTGATGACAATCTCCGCAGCGTTGGAGTTGTAGGCTGAAACGGCCGCTTGCGCCTGCTGATCCTGCTTGCCGAAGCTGCCGGCAAGGCTGGCGTACGCCGACTGCGCCAACGACAGATTGCCCGATTGCAGCGCTTGGCCGATAGTCTGAAAATCCTGTTCCCGATCGGCATTCTGAAATGGTTGCCCATTTTTATTGGGGCCACCCGCGCCGAGGTTCGTCAGCACGGTGAAGTCCTGCTGCGCTGCCGTCAGGTTCCCGGCTTGTAGGTCTTGTCCGAGTTGGTTGAGGTCGGATTGCCGCTCCTGCCGGTAAGCTTGCAGTTGCTCGTAGATCGAATTCGTGTTGCCGGCGGGGCTTGCGGTGGTGCCGCTTGCGGTGTTGCTGCTGGCCGTCGTGCTGTTTACATTTACCGCGGACGCAGTGGCCTGCGCTGAAGTTGCCGACTGGCTTTGCTTGCTGGTAAGCGTGGCAAAGGCTGCCTGCGCTCCCGCTAAGTCGCCGGCTTGCAAGTCCTGGCCAATCGTTTCGAAACTCTGGGCGCGAGTGGAGTTGCTAAAAGGCTGGGCATCGGCGAAAGGTCCGCTCTGCCCGAGCGCAGCCAGAGTCGTAAAGTCCTGCTCCGCCGCACTCACATTTCCACTTTTAAGATCGCTGCCGAGCTGCTTAAGATCGGTCTGACGGTTCTGATAGAAGCTTTGGAGTTCCGCATAAATCGAAGTGCTGAAAGCTGCCACGGTTGACATAAGTCTCTCCCGACGGCCCCTCGCCGTCCCATCATCACGGGCACTCGCTTGCCGCCCTACAGACCATCATCGGTTGAAGCGCTGAATGACTTTAGAGGAAACGCAGAGTTACCGAAGTTCAATAACGACGCAGCAAAAGGTGGAAGCGAAACAGCAATATCGACCGGCTTCCGGCGGAACCGGAACCCATGCCGCGCTCCAGTAGTCACTGAGAACTGAGAACCGAGAACTGAGAACTCAAGCTCGGCCCATCAAGCTGCGCGCGCCGATTGCTCGCGAACAACCGCCGTTGGTTCGCGGAATCCTTTTACCGCGGCAATACCTAGCGCGATGAAAATCACCATGACAATGATCTCCGTGACCACGAACGGCGGCTCCGACCCCTTCGGCGCCAGTGCGTGAAGCGCCGGTACCTTTTCGAAGAGCTGTGCGATCAGGACGAAAACGTTAAAGTAGAGCGCGATCACCGCCGTAATCACGTACTTTCCCCGCCAGTTCCGAGCCAGGTGATGGCGATAGCGCGCCAAGATCGCGACTCCGAGCGCCACGAGCGATACGATGCCCACCCCAATCGCCGGCGTAAAACCGTGATACGGAAACATGAAGCCGGTCACGCTCGTGGCCACCGTTGTGGAAAGAAAGAGCGCCGTCCACCCGCCGCGGTTCTTTCCTGAGATCAGTCCCAACACCACCACCAGACCCGAGACAATCCCCACCAGGCTCAGGTCGACGTGGAACAAAGTGAACCCTGTCATACCGGGAATCATAGGTGCCTCCCTTGAATCCGTCGATATTACGACACCGCCGCGGAAATTGCGACAACGCGCCAGCGAACAAAGCGCATCACACATTTGTCGCATTTTCCTTTTTTTCGCTCCGCCATTATAATCGCCATTCGCCGCAATCGGGTGCAAGCGTTGGCGCAAGCGTTGAAGGAAGACAAGCCCGGACAGGAGGGTACATCGTTCCTGACGGCCCTGGCCCCCGGTCAGACCCTCGTGGCCAGTCCGGTTCTGTATTCGGTCAAGTTGTGCGTGCGTTCGAATTTCCTGGAGGCCCTTTTAGGAACATGAAAAAACTTGTCCACTTCGCTCTGGCTGCCCTTTTTCTTCTGGGCATCGCTTCCGCTCAGAACCTTCCGCCCATCAATGTATTTGGCGGCTTCTCCTACTACAGCTTTGATGAGCCGGGAAACCTGACCTTGGGTACGACTGCGACCCGGCTGGGTATGAACGGCTGGGACTTCTCCGTTTCTGCCTTCCGCTTTCATCACCTTTCCGCCGAGGCAGACATCAGTGGCCACAGCGTCAACAATTGCCAATACGACAATACCTCCACCACTTACAACTGCAGCAATCTCTCCTACATGTTTGGGCCGCGTTATAACCTTCGAGAAGGCTCCAAGCTCACATTCTTTGTCCATGGCCTGGTTGGGGAAGACGATGCCACACTTGTGTACAACGGGAGTTCCTTGTCTGACAACTCGCTGGCGTTCGCTGCCGGCGCCGGCGTCGATTATTGGGTCACGCACCACATAGGAGTGCAGTTGGGCCCGGTCGATTACATCTACACCCGCCATCTCAGCGACTTCGACCTTTCTAGCCAAGACAACTTCCGCGCCTCCGCCGGAGTCGTTTTCCGATTTGGCGGCGAATCTTCGGGTAGCCCCTCGCCGAAGTCCCACCCCGCTTCCTCTTCCAGTCAACCTTCCACTGCAACCCGTCAGCCGGCTCAACCGGCTCAACCTTCGATGAATGTCTCCGGTCGCGGCATGGCAATCAATGCCCTCGGCATCGTGGTTGTGCCCCAGGAATTTGATGGAGCCAAAATTCTGGAGATCGATCCCGTCGGCGTTGGAGCGATGGCATCCATGAAGGCGGGCGATCTGATCAAAACCGTAGATGGCAAGCCCGTACGGACGCCGATGGAACTGCTCGCAGAACTGTCGGACAAAACCGGAAAAGTTAAAATCGGCATTCAGCGTGGCGATTTCTCAACGGAGACGCTGATCCTCCTCGGCACTCACTGAGGACGGGGAAACGTAAAACTGGTGCGCCCGGAGAGATTCGAACTCCCGACCTACAGCTCCGGAGGCTGCCGCTCTATCCAGACTGAGCTACGGGCGCACGGCCGATTCCAATAGTGTACATCGCTGATACAAGCGTCTCAACGCCTGCGCAGTAGAGACGCGGCTTGCCGCGTCTCAGCAGTGAGGGGGACGCTTGCCTCTCGGCGTCAGCCCTCGACCGCCGCCAGCGAACCCTTCTTCCGCCGATTCGATTGCAGAATCTTCTTCCGCAGCCGCAACGACTTCGGCGTCACCTCGACAAACTCATCGTCGGCGATGAATTCAATCGCCTGTTCAAGATTGAGATTGCGGTAAGGAACCAGCCGGATCGCCTCGTCCGAAGTTGAAGCGCGCATGTTAGTCAGCTTCTTCTCGCGCACAATGTTGACGTCAAGATCGGTGTCCTTGGCGTTCTCCCCAATGATCATGCCCTCATAAACTTCCACGCCGGGGCCGGCAAAAAGTATGCCGCGCTCCTGCAGATTGTAGAGCGCATAGGAGGTCGTAACTCCAGGCCGGTCGGCAATCAGCGCGCCCGTCGGGCGATGCGGAATTTCGCCCTGCCACTCGATGTATCCATCAAAAAGCGCATTCATCACGATAGTGCCGCGCGTGTCGGTCAGGAGCGTGCTGCGCAGTCCAATCAGCCCGCGGCTGGGCACGCGGAACTCCACGCGCACCCGCCCATAGCCGTGATTGTGCATGTTGGCAACTTCACCCTTGCGCGACCCGACATGCTCCATCACCACGCCAACGAATTCTTCAGGGATATCGACGGTGAGGTGTTCGACCGGCTCCATCAGCTTGCCGCCGATGTGCTTGGTGACGATCTCCGGCTTGCCGACCATCAGTTCGTAGCCTTCTCGCCGCATCATCTCGATCAGAATCGAAAGCTGTAACTCGCCACGCCCCAGCACCTTGAACGAGTCGGTGCTGCCTGTCTCTTCCATGCGCAGCGAGACGTTGGTGTGCAGCTCTTTATCCAGCCGCTCGCGCAGGTTGCGCGAAGTAACATAGTTGCCTTCGCGTCCGCAAAACGGAGACGTGTTAATGGTAAAGAGCATCGCAATCGTAGGTTCATCGATGATGATCGGCGGAAGCGGCGCGGGATCGACCGCGCTGGTAATGGTTTCGCCAATCGTGATGCCTTCAACCCCCGCCACGGCAATAATGTCGCCGAGCGATGTTTCCGTAATGTCTGTGCGCTTCAGCCCAGAGAAGCTGAAGAGCTTGGTAATTTTTGTCTTATGAAATGATCCATCGCGCTTGGCGATCGCCACATCTTCGCCCGTCTTCATCGTCCCGGAAAAAACGCGGGCAATGGCCAGGCGGCCGAGGTAGTCGCTGTAATCGAGATTCGCGACCAGGATCTGCAACGGCCCATCCTTGTCTCCTTGCGGCGCCGGAATGGTATCGACGATCGCCTCAAACAAAAGACGCAGATCTTCGCCCGCCGCTCCCTGATGCACAGCCGCCGTACCCGCCTTGGCATTCGTATAGAGAACAGGAAAATCAAGCTGCTCTTCCTTGGCATCGAGATCAATAAAGAGGTCGTAAACCTCGTTGAGAACTTCCTGCGGACGCGCGTCGGGCCGGTCGATTTTATTAATGACGAGAATCGGCTTCAGATTCGCTTCGAGAGCTTTGCTCAGCACGTAACGCGTCTGCGGCAGCGGGCCTTCGCTGGCATCGACCAGCAGCATGACGCCATCGACCATCTTGAGCGCCCGCTCCACTTCGCCGCCAAAATCGGAGTGCCCGGGCGTATCCACGATGTTGATTTTTACTCCCGCATAAAACACAGCCGTGTTCTTGGCAAGAATGGTGATGCCGCGCTCGCGTTCCAGATCGTTCGAGTCCATGACGCGCTCGGCCACAGTCTCGTTGTCGCGGAAAGTGCCGCTCTGCCGGAGCATGGCGTCCACCAGCGTGGTCTTGCCGTGATCCACGTGGGCAATGATAGCGATGTTGCGAATATTAGGATTCAGATCGAAAACTCCTCAGGACTGCAGATTGGGGCTTACTACTACTTTACTATGGCGAGGAGTTTCGCAGCTGTTGATCGAGGCCTGCTACGGCCTCGCCCTGAGATTGACACCCTTCTTATCCAGCGTAGCCAGGAACATCACGCCGTATTCGATCACTACGCTGCGTAGCAGGCGGGCATATTCGCGTTCCGCGATGAGTGGATGTACGCTTTCGTCGCTCACCAGAACATAAAGCGAAGTGACGAAAGCCTCCTCCTGTTGCGACAGGAATCCCTTTTGGCGGAGATAATTCGTCGCGGGTCCCCATCGATCACCTACGGTTTCACTGGCAGCAGCAGCGATGGACTGACACGCCTCACGGTGAAGATGCTCTAAGAAGCTGCGCAGATGTCCCATGCTGCTCTTCAGATCAAACGGACTCGCAGCCATCCTGTACTGCCTCTCTGCTTCTTCGAGCGACTGAATAAGCAATTGCGTGAAGCCCAACTTCTCCAGGAAGGTGCGGACAGTGCCCTTGTCTTGGTTCACCTCCAGATTCATTCCCGGCAACAAGGAGCCTTTTAAATACATATATTTTGCCTTGCGAGATGCTGCTAACACAGAATCACAGAACTCGGGAACCTCGCGGCGCACATAGTAGATCGTATTCGACTCAATGGTCGAGCTAGGCTTCGGCGCTTTCTCAAGCGCAGCCACGGTTTTCCTGATGCTCGCGATTGCTGTTGGAAGCTGTGTGTACTCTTCGTCGGCGAATAATGTGAAATTGAGGCCAACCATTTCCTCGATCTGTATTAGGAGGAGCGTGAGACCGGGACTAGGCGCTGCCTTGCCGAGGGCAAGGAGAAAGCCCTGTTTGTCTCCCCGGCGAACAAGGAATTCGGCAATAAGGGGCAATTCAGACGAACAGCGCTGCCATTGTCCAGCCCCCAGCACATCTCCAGGCCTATGGCGATATGACCGCTCATTCGATATCCGCGAACGCAGGGACGCGAACCATGCCGGCCTATCCTGCGTGGACACCTGATCCAACAGTGCGCACAGAAGATCAAAATTTAGACTCTTGAATTGGAACCTTTCCGGGTTCTCTTGAACTTCGCGAAAACGTTTGCCATGCTCATTCAAAGGAGCGATAAGATTGGGAAAAGCGCTCAACACCGGGTCGTCAGTAACCGCCGCATATCCAACCGTCGGTCCGATCCTTTCCTGATCGAGTATTTGTCCGGCCTTCTGGATTGCGTCGCGCAACTCCATCGTTTGCCCCTATAATCGGCATCATACCAGCCCGGACTGCCTCTGATTTTTCATCACAAATCATCGGTGAGCCCCGTCACAGACAGCCCGCCAATCCAGCGCGACAATAGTCGTTTGAATGGGGCAGTTTACGAGTGCGCCGTCCACCCAAGACCGCTCTCGAAGCCGCCCCAAAGCCATTTTCAGCGCTGTTTTGGAGCTAAGGGCAATAATATACTTGACAAATCAAATGAAATAGCCTATAGTTTTGGTCATGGACAGCAAACACAAGCACCCAAAGACCTTGAAGGACGCAATCGTATTTTATTCCGATCCAAACAACGCTCTGGCCTACATGGTTCTGCTCCGCTGGCCTGATGGCATCGTGGTTTGCCCTACCTGCGGTCGGAATGACGTTGTATTCCTGCACAATCAGCGCAAGTGGCAATGCAAGAGCGTTCACCCCAAGCGCCAGTTTTCCGCCAAGGTCGGGACTATCTTTGAGGACTCTCCGATTCCCGTGGAGAAGTGGATTGTTGTGGTTTGGATGCTCTCTAACTGCCGGAACGGGATCAGTTCTTACGAGATCGCCCGCGTTATCGGCGTGACCCAGAAGTCGGCATGGTTCATGCTTCACAGAATCCGACTGGGAATGAAAAACCAAAATGCGCCCAAGCTTGGCGGTTCCGATTCTGGCCCCGTGGAAACGGATGAGACTTTTGTTGGCCCGAATCCGATGAGGATGCATAAGTCTCGCAGAGCCGAACTCGCTGCCATCGCTAGCAGTCGTGGTGAGAAGTACCGCAACGCTGGCAAGACTATCGTCATGGGAATGCTTGACCGCGAGATGAGACAGGTTCGAGCAATGGTCGTTCCCAATGTGAAGCGCGCAACCCTTCAAGAGAAGATTCTGAATAACGTTGAAGGCGGATCGCACGTCATTACCGACGACTTCCCGTCGTATCGCTACGCGCTGGCCGATAAGTTCGCCCATGACGTAATCAACCACGTCGAGGGGTATGTCGAAGGGCAGGTTCACACTAATGGAATCGAAAACTTCTGGAGCCTCTTGAAGCGTTCGCTTCGCGGAACCTATGTTGCTGTTGAGCCTTTTCATCTTGATCGGTACGTAGATGAGCAAGTTTTCCGTTTCAACAATCGCAAAGATGAGGAAGGTCGCAAACTAGACGACGCCGAGCGTTTCAATATCGCCATGTCGCAAGTCCTCGGTAAACGTCTGACCTTTGCCGAGCTAACTGGCAAAGTGGGCGAAACGACGCCGTTCTAATCCTTTTCGCCGGAAG
>Ga0116102_1000678_pt1 | contig 12941 bp, 10 predicted proteins | sample June2015DPH_4_50_FD_89822 | JGI IMG/M metagenome (GOLD analysis project Ga0116102, IMG submission 89822) | Peatland microbial communities from SPRUCE experiment site at the Marcell Experimental Forest, Minnesota, USA - June2015DPH_4_40 | ecosystem: Environmental > Terrestrial > Soil > Wetlands >... | reverse complement strand
TCGTCGTGCGTATCGGCCGCGACCGGACAATGGCTCTGGCGATTCTCCGCGACCTCCTTTCCTCACCGAATTCGTAAATCACATCGGCTAGCTCGCGCTCGTCGATGTGGTTTACCACTTGTTCGGCGGTCTCGCCGGACATCGGGTTCATCCGCATGTCCAGCGGTCCCTCCGCCTGAAAACTAAATCCCCGCGCCGGGTCGCTGAGCTGCAAACTGCTCACCCCCAGATCCACCATCAGGCCGTCCAGGGATGCGGGAGCGACTCGCTCACCGGCTTCCGCAAACGATCCATGAATCAGCGTGACTGCCGGCCAGTCCAACTCCGGTCGTTGGTTGCTGGTCGTTAGTCGTTGGACCGCTGCTTCGCTAGCGACTGACGACGAACAACTATCGACTGGCTTTAGCCTTTCGCGGGCCCGTTCCAGCGCCGCGGGATCTTTATCGAAGCCAATCAAATGTCCCGGTGCGCCGAGGCGTCTTGCGATTTCCAAACTGTGCCCGCCCATGCCCACCGTGGCATCCAGATAAGTTCCGCCGCGCTTTACGGCCAGAAAATCGATCGCTTCTTTTAAAAGAACCGGGACATGGCCAACCGCTCCATGCCCACCCCGATCGGGGGTGTCTGTTGAATCCGTGCGCACTAGATGCCCAATTCGTCGAGCGTCTTGGTGTCTTCATCCGTGAAGGCCTGCTCGTCGATCTCCTTGCGGAACGCTTCCAGGTTCCGGACCTCCAGGTAGGTCAGATTGCCGAGCACTGCCACTTCGCCGCGAATCTGCGCCGACTCACGCAGGATCTGCGGGACCAGCAGGCGCCCCTGCCCGTCCATCTCTACGACCTGCCCGTAATAGTTCGTGCGATTCAAAAACTTTTTCTTCGTCGGATTGAAAGTGGATAGCGACGCCAGCTTCTGCTCGATCCGCTCCCATTCTTCGAAGGGATACACTTGAGCAATGTTTCCATCCAGGCTCGTGATGTAGAATTTCTGCGCATATTTCTCGTCGATCACGCGCTTGAATTCCGCGGGGATTTTTAAACGTCCCTTTTCGTCGACGCGCGTTGGATGATTTCCGCGAAACATGTGCCCTGCTCGTTCTTGGGCTCCGTTTATTTATGGCTGCTACCACAGCCACTAGCACGAGGGAGATAGAAGCGGTCACAAAAGCAGTGGATTCGGGTTCGTTGGGCTCGTTTTTTTCGGTGTCAGTCTCAGAAACCACTGGCGCCTCGAAACTTATGGTTATGCCCACAACCTCTAATGTTTACTCCACTTTCAACCACTTTTGCCCACATCCTACGCCTAAATCGTTCGTTGTCAACAAGAAAGTTTCAGGTTGGGACTTCGGTAAGGGACTCAAGATGCAAAACGCGAAATCTTGGGGTTGACCAGAAAGATGACCACTAGGGATTGTGTTTAGAAAAGTGGTTCTCTGAGGGTGGAATTGTGAATTCTGCGCTTGCGGTCGTTCAGGCTGACGCGGAATTTTTGGAGAAGTTGGCGCCGAACAGATTGCGGGGCCCGCGAGAGAGTACTCGTGCTTGCTTGCAGCGAGTAATTCAACATGTTGACCTGCTGGAGTACACTTGTGCCGACTTTAAGCCAAACGCAAACAGGGGGCACAATGAAGCTGAATACGACTCGGGTGTGGCTGGGGGGCATTGCCGGCGGAGTGGTGTGGAATGCATGGGGCTTCTTTATTCAGATGCGACAGGGCCCGTTCTACGAGGCTATGCAGAAGCAAGGATTGTTCCTGAAGGAACCGCGCTATCCGTTTTTCGTCGGGCAGTGGATTTTGCTGGTGTTCGTGATGTCGATTCTTCTGGCGTATCTCTACGCGTGGAGTCGCGCAACCGCCGGCGCCGGACCGAAGACAGCTCTCAAAATCGGGATGATCGTTGGCTTCTGCGCGGGCGTGCCCGGCAACTTTGCGCAAGCAACCTGGTCGCCGGTTCCTCGCGTATTGCCGCTCGGATGGATGCTCGAAATGTGGATAGGCGCGATCCTGGCTACGGTGGTCGCGGGCTTCTTGTACAAGGAGTAAGCCTAGCTTCACCGGATAGGAGTAAGCCGGGCGGGAACGCCCGGCGCTCCACCCAAACCTATTTTGCAGGTTCAACAACCACGGCGGTGCCGTAGGCAAGAACTTCCGTGACGCCTTGCATCACTTCCGTTGCGTCGTAGCGGGCGCCGACGACGGCGTTGCCGCCGATTTCCGCCGCGTGTTGCAACATCAGGTCGAACGCTTCAGCGCGCGTCCTCTCGCATAGATTGGTCAGCAGGGTAATGTTGCCGCCGACCAGCGTCTGCAGCCCAGCTCCAATGGTTCCGAAGATCGACCGGGAACGCACCGTAATTCCTCTCACCACGCCCAGCGTGCGCACAACGCGAAAACCATCGAGCTCGAACTGCGTGGTCACCATGTTATGGGGCACCATCCGTCCTGCGGTTACGGGATAATTGCCCATCGCTCCTCCGGAAAAAACTCGCCGTCTGTAACAACGCTTCATTCTAATTCAGCGTCGATCACAAATTCTCCAGCGCCAGCATCCCAATTGACGCGCAGTGCATTCGGCTTGCAGCAGACCTGGCAGTCCTCGACGTAGCGCTGGCGACTGCCGGCGGACTCATCCACCGTGGTCTCATTCCATTCCCCGCAACCCGCGCAAACATAGCCGCTCACCATGAAGCCATTCTAGAAGCAACACCGCAAAGACACGAATTCCGCGCACGTGCTTCGAGCGGCGCGGCGTTGAGCCGATAAACGCGAAGGCGTCCGCGGCGGGAGGTGACCTCCGACAAATATGTAACCGAACGGTTCCGTATAATGGGCTCTCCCTCATGGTGCGGCCTTCACTATAATGGTCCTCTTTCCCGGAGGCTTCATGGTCTCGCGCCGCCGTTTCTTGCAAACCGGTTCCCTCGCTGCCGGCGTTAGCGTAGCTTTGCCCACGCTGGCCAAAGCGGCCGAAGGCTACAAACCTCTCCCGCCAGTCATCGCCGCTCTTCGCACTCTCCGCGGAGAAGCGAAGCCCATCACCGTCGAAGAGTGCGCCGGGCGACAGGAAAAGGCGCGCCGATTGATGCGCGAGAACAACCTGTCCGCCATCCTGCTCACCGCGGGCACATCCCTTGCCTACTTCACCGGCATACGCTGGTCGGGTGGAGAACGCCTCTTTGCCATGGTGTTACCCGCCAAGGGCGAAGCGTTGTACGTGTCTCCGGCGTTCGAGGAAGGCCGGGCGCGCGAGCAGATCGCGCAATCGCCCGATGGCGGCAAGGCCGACGTCCGCATTTGGCAGGAAGACGAAAGTCCCTACGCCCGCGTCGCGCAAGGACTCAGCGACCGCGGAATCGCAAGCGGCACGGTCGGCGTCGAGGAGACGGTAAAGTTTCTCTTCAGCGATAATCTGCGGAAAGCCGCGCCCAGCGCCACGCTCACGAGCGCAACTCCGGTTACGGCCGGTTGCCGCATGATCAAGAGTCGGCACGAAATCGACCTGATGCGGCTGGCGTCGAAGGTCACGCTCGCCGCTTACGAGGCAACCTATCGTTCGCTGAAAGTGGGAATGACGCAGCGGGATGTCGGAAACCTGCTGGAAGCGGCGCACCGCAAACTGGGATTCGAGGGCGGCGCTGATGTACAGGTTGGCGAGTTTTCCGCTTTCCCCCACGGCTCGGTCAAACCGCAGGGCATTCGGGAAAGCACGATCGTGCTGATCGATGGTGGCTGCTCGGTGGAAGGCTATGCGTCCGACATCACGCGCACGTTTGTGCTCGGCAAAGCCAGCGACAAAATGAAACAGGTCTTCGACATCGTACATTGAGCCCAGAGCGCCGCGCTGGCGGCCGCGAAGCCCGGTGTGGAAGCCGGCTCCGTGGACGCCGCCGCACGCAAGGTCATCACCGACGCGGGCTACGGCCCTGACTACAAGTACTTCACGCATCGCCTGGGACACGGCATGGGCATGGACGGCCACGAGTGGCCGTATCTGGTCCGCGGCAACTCGACAAAGCTCCAGCCTGAGATGACCTTCAGCGATGAACCGGGCATTTATATCCGCGGAGAATTCGGCATCCGTCTAGAAGACGACATGCACATTCAGGAAAACGGAGCAGAACTCTTCACGCCGCAAAGCCCATCTCTGGAGAACCCGTTCGGGAGGGCGTAGAACTCAGGCGGAAGTCGGGCTCACTCGAAAGTAGGCTCACTCCACCACCCATTCCCGCATGCGCAGCAGCAGCGAGGCGGGCACTTCCGCTTCCAGTACGACCAACCCGTCCTGATACTGGCGGGAATAGATGCGGGCACCGGCCTGCAACAGGGCCAGCATCTTGCCCTCTTTTTGCGGGATGTGCAGACGAACGCGGCGGGGGCGGTCTTCTTCGAGCAAGGCATCGACGCGATCGAGCAGAGTGCTTAATCCGATTCCTTTCGCCGCCGAGACGTGGATGGTCTGCTCGTCGTCACGCAGCGACTCGCGCTGCTTGGGAGGCAACAGATCGATCTTATTCATCACTCGCAGCCGGGGCTTCTTGTCGGCTTCGAGTTCCTTGAGGACACTTTCCACTTGCGCGTCCTGCTCTGCAGAGACCGGGCTGCTGGCGTCCGAGACCTGCATGATGAGCGTGGCGCGCTGTACTTCTTCGAGCGTGGCGCGGAACGCCGAAACCAGCGTATGCGGAAGATGCCGGATGAAACCCACTGTGTCGGAGAACAGAACTTTGCGTTTTGAGGGCAAATCGGCGGCTCGGATGGTCGGATCGAGCGTGGCAAACATGCGCGACGACGCCACCACGTTGGCTTTGGTGAGAGCATTGAACAGCGTGGACTTTCCCGCGTTCGTATACCCCACCAGCGCCACCGTAGCCACTGGAACCGATTCGCGCCGCTGTCTCTGCTGCGCCCGGATGCGGCGCACATTTTCGATTTGCTGCTTGACGTGGCGGACGCGGCGGAAAATCTTCCGCCGGTCCGTCTCCAGTTGAGTTTCGCCCGGTCCGCGAGTGCCGATGCCGCCGCCGAGCTGCGACATTTCCACGCCGCGCCCCGCCAGCCGCGGAAGCAAATACTCGAGCTGGGCCAGTTCCACCTGCAACTGGCCTTCACGAGTGCGGGCGTGCCGCGCGAAAATATCGAGAATGAGCTGCGTGCGATCGATGACGCGCGTGTTGACCACGCGCTCGATATTGCGCTGTTGCGAAGGCGAGAGGTCGTGATCGAACAAAATCACATCCGCGGAAACCGAGGCCGACGCGCCCGCAATTTCCTCCAGCTTGCCCTTACCGATCAGCGTGGCAGGATCGGGGCGGTCCTTGCGCTGGGTGAATTCGCCGGCGATCTGCGCGCCCGCGCTCGTCGCCAGCGCCCGCAGTTCGTCGAGCGATTCCTCGGAGCTGAAATCCGGGGAATCCGCCGGCAGCGATGTGGCGGCCACACTGGTGGCGTGATCTCGAGCCGCCTGGGCACCCGGAGTGATGGTTGCAGAACTTGTCTTCCCTGGATGGCCCGCGCGGCCTCTGGTGCGAAACTCCACCCCCACCAGGAACGCCCGTTCCTGCTGTTCCGATGGATTCAGCCCCGCCTTGGGCTCATTCCGCGAACTGCCGCGGCTGCTCAGTATGGAGTCATCTCGGCGCAAGCAAACTCACTTCATCCTTCAGTGCCGGAAGCGGGACTCGGAATCGCCGCCTCCCCATGGGACTCCACCGCCGTTGGCTTCGTATCCATGTGGCTGTGGGCTCCGCGCGCGATAACGACAGTCGAAATCGCATGCTTGAAAATGAGCTGCTCCTGGTTGCTGGTTTCGAGGACCACCGAGTACTTGTCGAACGATCGGATACGACCCGTCAGCTTCACGCCGCTGACCAGATAGATCGTAATATTGTGCCGTTCCTTTCGTGCCGTGTTGAGGAAGGAATCCTGAATGTTCTGTTGTGCCGGCTTGGCTTCCATTTGCCGATCTCCTTCTTTCGGGTTCGATGCTGCGCCGCGAGCATTGGGAAGGGCAATCGGCGGCAGCTCTCTTCCTGTCGGCTCCTACAATACGGCCTTGTCTCGCGCTTTTCAACTTCCCGCCCAATAATATTCTCCGGAGCTGTTGTTTGCGCGCCCAACGGTTCGTTTCCGTCCGTCTCAATAAATCGGCCGGGTTTCATTTCCCTCGCCAGCCATCTACAATCGTCAGTTCCAGCACGGAGTTTCAGAATAGGAGCCCCGACCTTGACCGACATCAACTTCCCCACCGACTTCAACACTAACCTTCTGATGCTGTTTCGTTGGTTGCATTTTGTAGGCGGCGTGACCTGGCTCGGCCTCCTGTATTTCTTCAATCTCGTCAACGTTCCCTTCATGAAGGAACTTGATCCCGCCACCAAAGGCAAGATCCTGCCCAGCCTGATGTCGCGCGCGCTCTGGTGGTTTCGCTGGGCATCGGTGCTGACCGTGCTGATGGGCTTGGCCTACTGGGGCAGCATCGTCGCCTCCGACGCCAGAAACGGCAGTGCATCTTCCGGTGGGCCGATGGGAACGTTCTTTGCGATCTGGACCGTCGCCTGGGCGCTGATGTACGCCTGCCAGATTCCCGGTAAGGGCGTGCTCGACAAGGGGCCGGTGCTCGCCGTGATTTACACCGTCATCGTGGTCATGGCCTCTTGCCTGTTTCTGCGCTTTAACGATCATGGATGGGAGAGCAATCGCCTGCTCGCCATCGGCATCGGAGGCGGGATGGGATGGGTGATGATGCTGAACGTCTGGGGCGTAATCTGGCGCGCACAGAAGAAAATCATCCAGTGGACCGCCGACAACGCGGCCAATGGCAAACCGATGCCAGACAAAGCAAAGTATCTGGCCCGGCAGGCTTTCCTTTCGTCGCGCGCGAACTTCGTGCTGTCGTTCCCCATGCTGTTCCTGATGGGGGCGGCGAGTCATTATCCGATGTTTGGAAAGTAGAAAGAACCGGCGGCTGCGAGCTACGAGCTTTGAGCTACGAGCAACCAGATGCTGGGGTTTGCTCGCAGCTCGTAGCTCAAGGCTGCTGGAATCCTTAACCACAGAAGAGAAAATCTCAACCTTGACGATTGACAGCCTGCCCAGCCAGCGTCCACGGTTTGCCTTCGAAATGCGCGGGCAGCGCGAGGCCAAACAGTTTCAGGATCGTCGGCGCCACATCCACAATCGCAGGCTTCTCTTCGACGAATTTGCGGCTTGAAAACAGAACCCCAGGAACCAGCCGTGGGTCGATGCAGTGGTCGCCGCCGGATTTCGACCGATGTTTGGGAAATAAAGTTCGGGAACTCGCATCCGGCTCTGAAGAGTACGAGGTAAAGGTTCTGTATAGCTCCAGCGCGATTCGCAGTCATTAGAATCATAAAACAAAGGGGACGACAGAATGTCGCCCCCTTTTTTGTGGTAATCGGTTCGCAGCTAGAACTCGATACGCATGCCAAGCTGCATAGTACGCGCGCCCGTCGTCGCGATGCCAGCGGCAAGCTGTTGATTGAGCACGCCGAACCCGCCCGGGTTCGTAAGATCCATCGTTGATGGCACGTTGAGAACCGTATGGTTAAAGACGTTGAAGGCGTCTGCGGTTATAACCATCCCGACCCGCTCCGTAATGGCTATCTTCTTGCCGAGCGAGAGGTCCACGTTCCAAAACGGGAACGCATGAAGCTCGTCGTAGGGTACCCGCGGGTCCACGCTCAACAGCGGGTACTGCAGGCTGGCAAAGACTGCGGCCGGGTTAGCGAAGGCGTTGATTCTACCCGCGGTCCCGACGCCGTTCGATCCGGTTACCCCGTTGTGTCTGCTGAAGCTCGGGAAGCCAGACGGCGCGATGGCGCATTGTGACTCAAAGAACGAGCCGTAATTGCCATCGAGATTGGTAGCACAGACCGGCTGTCCAGTCCAGAAGTTAAATATCCCAGAAAGGCTCCACCCACCAACCACCCGGTCGGCAACGCCATTGCTGGTGTTGAAGGGTTTGCCCTTGCCGAATGGCAGCTCGTAGTACCAATTCGCGGTCATCGTCTGCCGATGGTCAAAGCCCTCCGATGCCCTATCGACATTCAGGTTGTATGGGCTATTGCTGGAGTAGCTGTACTGCTGGTTTGCTGTGTGATTACCAATCGCATGGCTCCAGGTGTAGTTGATCTGAAACTGCAGGCCGCGCGACATGGCCTTGCGCAGGCTCACGATCATGCCGTTATAGTCGGAGAAACCGCCATCGGTAGTTTGAGCATTCTCGAAGATTTGGTTGTTGGCGGTGGGCGTGTTGAATACGCTGGCGCCGATGAAGCCGCCATTCAGGAGGTAGTCGTCGTAGCCGAGATCGCCGGGGCCTCCATAGAACGCCATAGTGTAATATGCGGCCGTCGTACAACCAGTTGGCGCCACCCCGAAGACGGCAGTATTAATAGTGTTGCAGGTGGCGGCATTTCCGAGATTCTCGAAGAACGGCTGCGGAGCGGGGGTTGTGCCCGTGGCGACCGCGGTAGTCAAGGCGTCGGTAGCTTGGGCATACGTCTGTCCGCTGGTGGGATCCTTCTGCCGGTAGTCGGGCGCATTTAGTTGCTCGGCGTTCGTTATGTTCCTGCTGAAGCGCCCGGTATATCCCACTTCCAGGAAATATTTGGCGCGCAGCGCCTTCTGAATGGTGAAGTCTATCACATGCGCATACCCCGGCGTCAGGTAGGCGTCTTGCCCGAGAGAGGCGAACGCTTGGTTGCTTACATTAGGAACGTTGGGAATTGAGTCATTCGTCCCTGGCGGAATGGGAACGCTGGCCCCATCCCATTGCCCCGGACCGGACGTCCCAGGTCCGATGCGGTATGCCGTGAGGGGAGTGGTCCCGGTCTGGCTGCAGACTGCCGTGCCGCTCCCGACACTGAATGTCGGCCCTCCGCACCTGTCGACATCATTCAGCCCACCCGCCAACAGGCCGCCGAGCACGCTGGTAACTGCGCTCGACCGGTCCCATACCAGCGAATAGCCGCCGCGGACTACGAGACCGGGCTTCACCTCCCAAGCCACCGAAAAGCGCGGCCCGATATCCTTCCATGAGCTTAAACGCTCCCTGCCATTGAATGGGGACGCCAGGGAGTTCACTGGACTTTCACCAAATGTTGGGTTATACGTCCCCCCTGACTCCAGCGCGGCAGCGCGGCTCTTCAAAAATTGCTGCATGTTGACGGGGCTGTTCGAATCGGCATACACGAGCACAGATTCCAAGCCATTGGCTTCGTGGGCCGACAGAGTCACGCCCCAGTTCAATCCCATAGTGACGGTGAGGTTCCGGCGCGCCTTCCACACGTCATTGAAGTAACCGTTGAACGATGGAAGGGTATAGTGCGAGAGGGTTGGCGTGCCCAGCGGATTGGCTGCAAAGCTTCCATTGCGCGTCTCCACCTGAGCCGAGTGGTCCACGATTCCGAGAAGCGTGGCGTAGTAGCCGTCCCAGTAAGGGCCCAATGTGGTTGGCAGAGCGGTTGGAGTGTAGGCGGGACCGACGCCGGCATAGGAATATTCTGAAAGGTTTGAAGACCCAACGTAGTAAATCGGCGCAGTGCTCAACCCGCCAACCACGTCGTCTGTGCGCATATGGTAGTCGTGCCACAGCCGGCCTTCTCCGCCAAATTGGAACTGATGGCTGCCACGAATTTTCGTGAAGTTCTGGGCGATGTACCAGTCATGGCCATCCCAGACGCGCGGCCGGGCCTGTTGCGTGTTGATGTTGATGGGGTTGGTAAACAGAAAGGACGAGCCATATCCACTGGCAGTATCTAATACGGCTTCGCCCGCAAGTTGCAGCGCCGCATCCGTTCCAGTAACCAGCGGTGCCGGAGTTGCTCGCGTCCAGCCCCACCAGTTCTTGAGAAACGAACCGTGGGTCACGGAAAGGAAAGTCGGGCTGATCTGGCCCTGGATCTGAAAGGCGTAGAAATTAGCGAAATACGGGTCGGCGCTCACCGACGCGGGCTTTGCCGGCAGTTCCAAACTGATCTGCTCCGTGCCGGTGCGCGCGGTACTGGAATACTGCCAGCTCGTGAACGCGGACCATTTGCTGTTAATGTTGTAGTTCAACTTCAGTTTTCCAACTTCAGTGCTGATCGGAGTCGAAAAGTTACCGTCGAAACCTACGGTATTAACGCCGTCTCCTTCGCTGAGGTCATTCCCCGCCGGAAGAAGAGCCATCTCCTTCATGACTACCGGGCTTATGCCAAGGAGGCGAGGATCGCACGGGCCGGAGCATCCCGCGTTAAAAGGGACAGTGGGAGTAGGGTTGCAGCCGGGTGTAGTCGGGTTACAGAGGTTGTACTGCACGCCGTTAAGCTCAATAATGCCGGTCCTAAGTTGAGCCGAGGGAACGAGCTTGTTAAAACTCGCAGAATCGTGAAAACGGCGCCCTTCGTAAAAGCCGTAATAGAAGAGCTTATCCTTGATGATGGCCCCTCCCAAGCCCACGCCGAAGCGGTTGTCCACCCACACGGGTTTCTTTGTGATCGGAATGGTTTCGTTGTTGTCAAACCCGTTGGCACTCAGCCCGCTGTCCTGGTGGTACTCATATAACTGACCGTGGATCGAGTTGGTTCCCGATTTGGTGAGGACTGAGACCTGCCCCGAAGCCTGCCCAAACGTGGCGTTTGCGTTGTTCGTCGCTACGCGGAACTCTTCCACCGCATCTTGTGGGGTCGGAACGACGGCTGAGAGCGCTTGCGACTCTTTGCTGGGGCTGTTGTAGTTGTTCGACCCTTCCAAATCGCTGGTGGCGTCCCCGCCGTCAATTCCGAACGTGACCTGATCGCTACGAGCCCCTCCAATCTGGCCGCCCGCATCGTCGCTATCAATCCCCTGGTGGCCCATGTCGGGCTGGACTCCTGGCTGGAGGAATATCAGTTGCATGGCGCTTCTGCCATTCACCGGCAGGCGATTCAGCTCGGTCCCGCTCAGCACTTCTCCGACGCTGGAATCCTGGGTCTGCACTTCGACCATGCTCGTGGCATTGACCTCCACGATCTCCGACGATGCCCCTACCTCAAGTTTCAGGTTGGCGTTGATCGACTTGTTGACTTCAACCACGAGATCATTCGTCAAGTTCGTGCGAAAACCTTGGGCCTCGACCTTAAGCGCGTATGTGCCGGGACTGACCACCGGAAAAACATAGCGCCCCCCGGAGTCGCTTGTCGCCGTTTGCACGGAGCCTGTAGCCGGATGCGTCAGGGTTATTCTGGCGCCCAGCACCACGGCACCCGTCGGGTCCGAAACGATCCCAACAACTGCGCCGGTAGTAGCCGTCTGCGCATACAGAACCGACGGAAGAATCGTCAACAGGCTGAACAACGCTAGTACAGAAACTAGAGTTCTGAAATTCCGCACGCCTTGTTTCATAATTTTCTCCTGAACGCCGCTCTATAGATAAACTCTTGCGCCAACACAACCCGACCTGGGCGAACTCGGTTCACCTCGTCCTAACACGAGTTCGCAAGAACGAGAAAGGTTTGCAACTTACACACCACAACAAAATATTTGTTTCGATGATTGTTTTCAATGATTTGTGACGATCGTCCTGCGCCTAACTACCAAAATCCATACAAAATAATCGGGTGGGCTATGTTTTTTGGTATGCGCCGGGACTGATGTCGGCACTGTCTCGGTGGCGGTACTCAAGTCTAGAATCAGGACAATCTCTGCCCCAGATCGACGCCCATCGGAGGGCGTGCGGCGACCGGGCGAGAGCAATTCAAGACCGGCCTATCGAAACCTGTAAATTGTCAGACAGAGTAAGGCAAGCAGGGGAGACCCGTCAACGATATGAACAAGCCGCTCAACGACCAAGACTTCAACAGAGGCCTCGACCTGTTCAACCGCGCCCACTTTTTCGACGCTCATGAAGTTCTCGAAGACGTCTGGCGCTCTCTGCCCCGCGACCGACCCACGCGTCGGCATCTCCAGGGGATGGTTCAGTTGGCGGTCGCTTTTCATCACGCGTCCACAGGCAACCATGTGGGTGCGCGCTCGGTTCTGGAGCGTGCCATGCGCAATCTCAACGGCGCGGACCGCTCGTTTCCCGATCTCGATCTCGACCGGCTGCGCGCTGAGTTGGAGCTCTGGCGGAGGCATCTGGATGATTCTGAGGGGCGGGGGAGAAGAAAGACGAGAAGAAATTGGACGGGTGGGACGTCCGTCGCCACACTGCCCCGGCCCTGCCGAGGATTATGAGGCGCCGCTAGATCAAGGTTGCGCACTGACCGCGCCTGAACGATCGCGCCTGTTAGAATCTTGTTCTTGTGAACCCCAGTCTCTCATCTCCACGCAAGGCGCCACAAAGAACGCCACAAAACCCCGCGCCCCAGTCCGTTCCACTCATTGACTTGCGCCGCCAGTACGATGGCATCCGCGAAGAAGTGCTGGCCGCCATTGCGCGCGTGTGCGATTCGCAAAGCTTCATTCTCGGTCCGGAGGTCGAGGCGCTCGAGCGTGAGATTGCTGCGCTGACGGGAGCGGCGTGTGCCGTCGGTTGCGCATCAGGAACGGAGGCCCTCTGGCTGGCGCTCGTCGCCGCCGGCGTAAGGCCCGGAGACTTCGTCATCACCACGGCACTCAGCTTCTTTGCCTCGGCCAGCGCAATTGTGCGGGCGGGCGCAACGCCGGTCTTCGTCGACCTCGATCCCGGCACCCTGAATCTCGATGCGGCGCTCGTCGATCGGGAACTGCGTTATCGGCAGTTCCGCACCAAACGACCCGAAAATCTTCGCGCCATTCTTCCCGTGCATCTTTACGGCCAGTGCGCCGACATGGACGCATTCGACCGCATCGCTCAGGAATTCGGAGTCGCAATTGTGGAGGACGCCGCCCAGGCGATTGGCGCCGAGTGGAGCGGACGCAGCGCGGGCTCGCTCGGTGTAACCGCCGCCTTCAGTTTCTATCCCACCAAGAACCTGAG
>Ga0116102_1000674_pt1 | contig 12956 bp, 7 predicted proteins | sample June2015DPH_4_50_FD_89822 | JGI IMG/M metagenome (GOLD analysis project Ga0116102, IMG submission 89822) | Peatland microbial communities from SPRUCE experiment site at the Marcell Experimental Forest, Minnesota, USA - June2015DPH_4_40 | ecosystem: Environmental > Terrestrial > Soil > Wetlands >... | reverse complement strand
CAACACGGTAGGCGTGCTGCTGGGGAACGGCGATGGTACCTTCGGGACGGTTGTAACCTACAGGGTAGAGTACCTCCCCCCTTCGGTCGTGGCGGCGGACGTGAACGGCGACGGCAGGCCCGACTTGGTCGTTGGGAGTACGCAAGACATTAATAATCTTAATGACGAGGGAGTGAACGTGCTCCTGAACAGCAACCCCACCACGACTGCGCTGGTCTCCTCGCTGAACCCGTCCGCCTATGGGCAGTCTGTTACGTTCACAGCTGCAGTGACCGCGGCTTCGGCGACGCCAACCGGAACCGTTATTTTCTACGACGGCTCAACCGCACTTGGCAGCGTGACGCTGGTGAACGGCGGCGCATCGCTGTCCACATCGTCGCTGTCGGCAGGCTCGCGCTCGATTACGGCCGCATATCAGGGTTTCAGCGCCTTCCTGCCCAGCACGTCAGCGCCACTGATTCAGGTTGTGAACGGCTTAACTACCACGACCACTCTAGTATCCTCACCGAGCCCGTCCGTCTACGGGCAGGCCGTTACGTTCACGGCTGCAGTGAACTCGGCGTCGGGAACACCAACCGGAACGGTCATTTTCTACGACGGCTCAACCGCAATCGGCAGCGCCACGCTGGCAAACGGCAGCGCGTCGCTCTCCGTTTCATCGCTGTTGGGGGGGGCACACTCGATTACTGCCGCATATCAGGGCTCAGGCGACCTCGAGCCGAGTACGTCATCGCCACTGAATCAGGTTGTCAACCCGGCAGCAACCACAAGCGCTCTGGCATCGTCGCTGAACCCAGCACTTGCCAACGAGTTGGTCACCTACACCGCGACTGTAGCGAGCCAATACGGCGGGGCAGTCACGGGAACGGTCGTGTTTCAAGACGGAGGTTCGACCGTCGGAACGGTGACAATAGTAGGCAACCAGGCAGCGTACAGCACAAAATACAGCAAGCCGGGTACCCACTCGATGACGGCCACCTACTCCGGCGATACGAACAATACGGGCAGCGTATCCGCAACGCTCGTGGAACAAATCAACAAAGGCATCTCAACGAAGACGGTATTGACCACCTCGGGGTCGCCGTCGCAACTCAACCAGCCGGTCACTTTTACAGCGACCATCACGCCAAAAAAGGGGGCAATCCCGGATGGCGAACTGGTAACGTTCTACGACTTCTCTACTGCGATCGGCACGGGCACAACAGCCGGCGGGGTGGCGACCTTCACAACTTCCTCTCTGACGGCAAAGAAGCACACGATCAAAGCAACTTACGCCGGGGATGACACGTTTGAGTCGAGCACTGGGTCGGTAAAGCAGGTAGTAGAGAAGTAATCTGAGAACGACCGTTCGATAGCCGCCCGCTACCTGGGCGGCTTTTCTTTTGCATCTCGCGGAAGGTGGGAGCGAAGATCACTGTTGTTTGTGTTTGCTATCTTCCGATCATTCCCGCGGCCCAGGCCAGAACCGCAATCCCGAGCACGATCCGATAGACAGCAAACGGCGCAAACCCGCGCTTGCGGACATAACCCATGAACCAGGCGACGGCTCCATAGGCGACGATGAAGGAGACGACGAAGCCGATGGCGAGGATGACCCACTCGTGATTTGTGATCTGGGCGACGCCGATCGGATTTTCATCTTTGCCGCCGTGGATCGACTTATACAGCGTGTAAAGCGTGGCCACTCCCATGGTGGGCATGGAGAGGAAAAAAGAAAACTCGAGCGCGGCGGCGCGCGACATGCCCATCAGTTGTCCGGCGCAAATCGTGGACATGGAGCGCGAGGTGCCGGGGAAAACGGCGGAGAGAATCTGGCAGGCTCCGATCCAGATGGCTTGGCCGCCGTGGATGTCGTCCATGTTCCAGGTGTGGATTGGTGAACCGGCGGCTCCCGGTCCGGCTTTCTCCCAAGGCGCTTTCATGGCGTCGATGATCCACATAACGATGCCGCCGAGCAATAGAGCTGTGCCCATCACGTAGATGCTCTCGAGGTTTTTGCCGATCACTTTGGTCAGCAGAAACGACGGAATCGCCGTGACGACGAACGCGATCATGACCAGGCTCAGCGGATGGGTGAGATAGTCGCAGTCTCGCTTCTCGCCTCTGGGAAATGTCGAGATGAGTTTGGCAATGTGGTGGCGAAAATAAATTGGCAGAACCAGGATCGCGCCTAGCTGGATGACGATCGAATACATTTTCCAATAGCCGCTCGACAGTGGCACGTGCAGTAGCAGTTCCGAAAGGCGGAGATGCGCGGTCGAGCTGACGGGCAGGAACTCGGTAAGACCTTCGACGATTCCCAGCACTACGGATAAAAGATAGTCGTTCAAGTGTTCTCTCCAGGATTAATGTAGAGACGCGGCTTGCCGCGTCTCAGGCGCAAACAAGACGAACTCCGTGTCCGCGTGAATTTATTGTCCCATCTTGACAGGTTCTGCATATCTCCGAAAGAAACTATCTGGCTTCCACTCGGGGCGATGGTCGCCATTGGCGATGTTGATGAGCAAGGCTCGAACGATCTCCTCGTATTTCGCGGCGGCGGCGAGGTCGACCGGCTGGTCCACGTCGTCGGAAGGCGCGTGATAGCGCTGCGTCAGCCAGTCTTTGAAAATCTTTACCTCAGGCGAACCGGGCTCGGGAGCGACGCTCATGATGACCGAGGGTACGCCGTGGCGGATAAAGTTGTACTGATCGCTGCGGACGAAAAGATTGCGCAACGGCTCAGGGTCGGGCTGAACTCTTACGCCGAGCGATTGCGCGACCTCGCGGACGCGATCGCCTAGATCGGAGTCATCGAGTCCAAGGACGGTGAGAAGCTTGAGGGGAACGATGGGCAGAAACATGTCGACGTTGACGTCGGCGACGATGGATTTTGGCGGGACCGTGGGATGAGCGGCGAAATACTTCGAGCCGAGCAATCCTTTTTCTTCGCCAGTGACCAAGACGAGGAGGATCGAGCGGCGCAATTTTTCCGGGTTCTTCTGAAAGCTCGCGGCCATGTCGAGGACGAGGGCGCTGCCGGAGCCGTTGTCCATGGCCCCGTTGTAAATACGGTCGCCGTTGATCGGTTCTCCGATGCCGATGTGATCGAGGTGGGCGGAGAGCACGACGTATTCATTTTTCAGAGCGGGATCGCTGCCGGGGAGTTTGGCAACCAGATTGGCTGACTCAATCCTGGTGATGTCAACTCTGGTTTTCGCTGCGAGCGAAGCTGCGAGCGGAAAGTGGGGCAGCGGCTTGCGATCTTTACCAAGAGCGGCGATCTCTTCGAAAGTATGGCCGGAGCCGGCAAAGAATTTTCCGGCGCTGGCAGGGTTGATGGTGACGGCGAGCTTGGCGCCTTCGGTTTCGTTGAACTCGGGATAATCGAGATCCATGCTGGGATGGGCACGGTTGAGCGCCATGCGGGACCAGGGAATGTCCATGGAGGCAGGGTTCGGCAAGGAAACGATGCCAACGGCGCCGGCGGCACGAAGGACTTTCCAACGCTCGGCGGCGGTCTGGTAATGCGAAGCGAGCGCGCCGGGAATTTCGGAGGGCGATCCGGCAAGAATCACGATGATCTTGCCGCGGACGTCGACGCCAGCGAAGTCGTCATAATTTTTTTCAGGGACTTTGAGGCCATAGCCGACGAAAACGAGCGGCGCTTCGACCTCGGGCGCGGGCATGACGCGCGTGTTAATGATGGCATCTTCACCGAGGGTGAGCGGTTCGCGTTTGCCGTCGCGAATCAAGACGAGGCTGCAATCTTTTTCGACGATCTGGCGGGAGACGAACTTGACGGGCTGGTAGAAACCGTTGACGCCTGCGGGTTCTGCACCAGAGCGCTTAAGCTGCTCGACGGCGTATTTTTGCGCTTCGCGCTCGCCGCGGCTACCAGTGTCGCGGCCTTCGAGTTTGTCGTCGGCGAGGAACTTGATGTGATTCCACCAGGTCTGGCCGTCGAAATGAGGAGTGGTCTGGGCTGCGGCGTAAATCACGAGCAGCAGCGCGAGCGTTAGAGTCGATGACTTGATTTTCATAAAGTCCCTCAGAGAGGGAAGATTTCTAGGATAGCAGGAAGCGGGGGGAAGAACCGCATCCGGTTTAAGGCGGATACGGGTGTAGCCATAGATTCAGATACCGCATCGACAGCGGGAGACGCGGCCAGCCGCGTCTAGACCGAGTCATGGGTTTGACATGAGCCCACACGCAACCTAGCATTTCCGTGATCATGACAACGCCGAGAAGCTACAGCCTCCATTCGATTCACATGCCGCACTCTGTCAAGAGACTTGCGATTCTCCTAGCCCTGCTGGCATGCGCCCTTGTTTCCGCGGCGGCGCCGCCGGTAATTTCCCCTGCCGATCCGCATCGTTACCTCGATGACATCAAGGCGCTGACTACGCCGGCGATGGAGGGACGTGGCGCGGGATCGAAAGGATTGACGCGAGCCGAGCTCCTGATCGAGAAGCGGTACAAGAGTCTCGGGATCGAGCCTGCAGGCACACATTCCTACTTGCAGCCCTTCACGGTGATTACCGGCGCGCAATTGAAAGGGAAGAACAATTTTGCGGTGCTGACCGGGGACCAGAAGCGCGAATTGAAAGCGAAGCAGGATTTTGTTCCGTTCAGTTTTTCCGCTTCAGGACCCGCCCGCGGGCCGCTGGTATTCGCCGGCTACGGCATCTCGGCGGAAGAGTTTCATTACGATGACTATGCCGGGATCGACGTCAAGGACAAGATTGTCGTCGTGATGCGCTATGAGCCGCCGTCATTCGCAGTGAAAGGCGGCAATCAGGCTACGACGAATCAGGTCATGACGCAGCATTCCCAGTTGGTGACGAAAGCCATCAATGCCAGGAACCACGGGGCGAAGGCGCTGGTTCTGGTCAACGGAAAACTGGGAGACGGCGAAGAAGATCTGCTCACGCGCTTCGGCAGCGTGAGTGGGCCGGAAAATGCCGGCATCATATTTATTCAAATCAAAAATGAGGTCGCCAACGACTGGCTCAAGGCTTCGGGCAAATCGCTGACGGAATTACAGAAACAGATTGACGATTCGTCCAAGCCCGCATCGTTCGCCTTGCCGGAGAACCAGACGGCGGCGCTGACGGTCAGTATCGAAACTACGCGGGCCACCGTGAACAACGTGCTGGCGTATCTACCGGGCAAGACGGACGAATACGTGATCATCGGGGCGCACTACGATCATCTCGGGCGAGGCAATTTCGATTCGCTGGCGCCTTCACAGATCGGACAGATTCATCCGGGAGCCGATGACAACGCCTCGGGCACGGCGGGAGTGCTCGAGTTGGCGCGGTTGCTGGCGCCGCAGAAAGGCCAGTTGCGCCGCGGAATTCTCTTCGCTAACTTTGCCGGCGAAGAACTCGGGTTGCTCGGTTCAGCCGCGTGGGTGAAGGACCCGACGCGTCCGCTGGATAAAGCTGTAGCCATGCTGAACATGGACATGATCGGCCGCATCAAGGATCAGAAAGTCTACATTGGAGGCGTTGGCACGGGCTCGACATTGAAAGCTGTGGTCGAGGAGGCGCAGGCGAATTCCGGATTCAAGATCGAGTACTCGCCGGGAGGATATTCCTCGAGCGACCATACCTCGTTTGTCGCGAAGAAAATTCCGGTGCTGTTTTTCTTCTCCGGTCTGCACTCGGATTATCACAAGCCTTCGGATACCTGGGAGAAGGTCGATCCGGTGTCGGCGACGCGTTTGCTCGACGTGGTGGGGAAGACCGGCGAGGAACTGGCGGACGCGAACGAGCGTCCGTCCTTTGTTGTGGTGGCCGAAGACCAGCCGGGCGGCAGGTCGGGAGGCGGCGCCGGTTACGGGCCGTACTTCGGATCGATCCCCGATTTCGGCCAGGTGGAAACCGGCGTGAGGTTCTCCGATGTGAAGCCAAACTCGCCCGCAGCGAAGGCAGGATTGAAAGCAGGAGACATCCTGGTGCAGTTCGGCGACAAACCGATCAAGAACCTGTACGACTTCACCGACGCCCTGCGCCGCAGCAAGGTCGGTGATGTGGTTGAGGTCAAGGTGCTCCGCGATGGGCAGCCGGTGACGGCGTCGGTGAAACTCGAACAGCGCAAATAGCAACGCAGCTAGCGCCCGTTTTCAAACCGGTAGCCGATTCCGCGTAGGGTTTTCAGATAGCGCGGATGCCGTGGATCGGATTCGATTTTCTCCCGCAGACGCCGCACAAAGACGTCGATCGAGCGCGGGGTCACAAACGACCCTTCTTTCCAGACGGCATCGAGCAACTGGTCGCGGGTAAAGACACGTCCCCGGTGCCGGGCCAGGTATTCGAGGAGCCGAAACTCTCGCACGGTAGTGAGTATCGTCCTGCCCGCGACGCGCACGGTCATGGAAGTGACGTCAATCTCCAATTCTCCCAGCTGAATCGTCTCGTGACTGGGGACTTCCGGCGGAACGCGGAGGACGTTGCGGACACGCGCAATCAATTCGCGGGGACTGAACGGTTTGGTGATGTATCCGTCGCCACCGGCGTCGAAGGCCCGAAGGCGGTCCGGTTCCTGGGTTCTGGCGGAAAGAAAAATGATGGGCGTCTTGGCCAGTTGTTCGTGCTGGCGAATCTGGCGGCAGAGATCGAAGCCGCTGATCCCGGGCAACATAATATCGAGCAGAAACAGCGCTGGTTGCACCCTGGCTGCCATGGGAACCACCGGCGCCCCGGAGAAGAATGTAGAGACATCATAGCCGGCAGTTCGCAGGTTGTGTTCGATCAGTTGAGACACGTCCGGATCGTCTTCGACGACGTAGATGAGATCGGGGTAACGCGGTTTGTCTGCTGCCGCCAAAGTTGCCATGGCCGGAACAAGAGCCTCACGCGCTCTCGAAAGCTTCGTTTAGAAAGAGATCTCCCGTGCTGACAGTAGCCGAACTGTGTTGCAGCAATGTTGCGCCAGTGTTAAAGGAGGATGAATTTGATCGAGGGCATCCGGCGCTATTGACGTGGTTTTTCGGGGGCTGGGTTGACGGGAACTGGGTTAACGGGAACTGCAGGTTCCGGAATCGACTGAAGTTCGTGCTGAATCCATTGCAGGTTCTTGCCGTCTTCGAACGCTGCCTTGAACTCTTCCATATTTTTGTAGAGCAACACGCTTGCGCCAGCGGGGGCTGCCGCGCGCAGCTTTTCTTTGGCGGCCTTCGGTGTGTTGGTGTCGAACAGCTCATTATCAAGCCGAAACTTCTTTGCTTGAATCTTTGGCAGCCACTCGACTGGCTCAAGCGTCGACACTTTCTTTAAGAACTCCGGCTTTACGTACTCTGCCCGTTCGTCCGCAGGTACGAAGGGAGAAGTTGCCAGCCAGGTTGGCCAATCGCCCCAAGGATCCAGCGCTTCCAGCACCTTGATGCGCGGGTCGACTGCGGAAGCCAGGATCGCGATGCTGGCTCCCGACCCTTGCGTGAACATCCCCACCCGGTTCATATCGAGATCGCCACGCGCAGCCAGATAGTTCAGCACCATCTGCACGTCGTGCGCCGAGGTCGCCAGAGATTCCTGCAGTTCGCTCAGGAACCACTCTTTCATCGGACGGTCATGGTAGCGGTGTCCGGTGAGCGCGGACACAAAACCTACGGCGGCAAAACCGTCCCTGGTCACGAGCTGTTCGTAGTCGTCGCGCCGGAAGACATCCGTGCTTGTGGGATAACCGTAAAGATACAAAATCACGGGAGGCTTCTTGACTCCCTTCGGTTTCATTACATAGAGGTCGAGCGGATCACCCCATCGCCACTGAACTTGCAGCAGTTCCACCGTGTACCCAGGATTATCAGTGACGAATCCGGCAAGCGGCCGAACCGGCATCAGATGGCTGCTGGTTAACGCGGGCGAGGTCCAGTCCTCATGCACACCTTCAAAGCGGGGGTCGCGCGGGCGGGCCACAGGCGGAGCTCCCGGCGCGAGTTGAGCTGTGCCGGTCCCCGCCAGAAACAGGAGTGCGCTTCCGAGAGCGAGCGCTCTTATCAATCTACACGACAAACGATTGGGCATCTTAATTAGTTTCCCAGATTTTGAATGTTCGTTCCGCGAAGGAAACGCTGTGGATTACGTCTGGAAAGAGAATACGCCATTTCAACATTAATGGATTGTGAATTTACCAGATCGAGCTTCGGGAGATAAAGCACGATTTAAGTGACACGATCTAAGTAAGAGAGCGGGCCGGTGAACGCGGCCCGCCCTCCAAGCTCAGCAAACTGGCTGAGACTCCGCTTACGGTCTGACCTGGAGACCCTGGTCACCCTGAACATTCTGCGTAGTGGTTGACGTGGATGGGAGGATTTGGCCGCCTAATTCGCCGCCGGCCTCGGTCTTCCCACTATTGACAGGAGCCGCGCCAATCAAGGTGCCAGCTCCGTCGTATTGTTGGTAGTGCGAATGCACTAACGTGAGGCCAGGATCGGCGATCCCACCCGCCGTTGTCTTCACGAATGGGACAAAATCGGGCACCGAGGTGACCGCGAACTCCTGCGCGATCTTGACCAGAGCTTCTGCGTTTTTCAGCGGGGTTCCGTTGCTTACTACACGAGTAATCGTCCACGCCGCATAAGTGCCATTGCGGAGGTTCGGGAAAGACAGGCCGCCCGCCCAGATTTCGTTTTCCGGGCAGGGGAATGCCCCGCCGCAAGACGCCGGCAGGTTGGCCGCACCCGGCAAGGTGCCGGCGGATGCAGGCTGGCCGGGATCGTAGCCGAGTCCGGTGGCATTCTGCAGTCCATAACTCTCGAACAGCGGATCGACATTGTTCAGGGTGATGTAACCGTAGTTGGGGTTGTTGGCGATCCCACTGACGTTTCCGTAGCTGAAGACATTGTAACCAATGCCGTCGAGGCCGTTGGGGAATTTAGAGCCAGAGTTTTGGACAGCCTTTACTTCTTCACTGGAACCAATCGCGCGATAGCGCGCTCCAAGACCATTGCTGCTGGTGACGCAATTGCTGGTCCCGGAAAGCGGGTTTTGGGGAACTCCGCCTACAGCCACATTGGCTTCCTGGCTCAAGCCGATAACCGCGCCCGTGCCGGTGCCCGTGTATACGGTAGGGCCTCGGAGCACGGTGTCTTCCGCGGTGTTTGCCTGCCCGTTGATGGGCTCATTCTGGAAGATATTAATCCCCCCTGCAGGCAGACCGAAGGCACTGGCATCGCAGTTGGTGCCCGAGAACACTTGTTGCAGTTGGGCTGGGGTGGCGTTGGTGAGATTGTTGAGTTGACCCTTATTGCGCTCGGTGAGGAATACCAGTGGAGAAGCTCCCACGTTCACGACCGTATAGGCAGGAATCTTGGTGCCGCTGATGGGGTCCACACCACTGATGTTGAACGCCAGAACGTTGGCGGCATCGGTTGAGGGCGCACCGGGGTAGCCACTCTTGATGGCGGTTCCCTGGTAGGCGCCGGATGATGCGCCGAGGCCACTCGCCGGACACACGCCCGAGGCGTTCACGGCGTTGTACCCGAGACCGTCGAGCCCGTCGCTGGCTGCGCCGCCATAGGTTCCCGCGCCGAGAATGGAGTTTACTCGGCAGGTAATGAACGCCGCATCTTCGGGACGAACGATCGTCGCTGCCACGTTCGTTGAAAGTCCAGTGGTAAACAAGGATTGCACATTGGAGGGCAAAGCCGAGTCGGCACCCCAAAGGGCGGAAGAAATCTGCTGCGAACCGCTGCCCGAGAGATTAGACAATGTCCCGCTTACGCCGCACTGGGGTTGGGCAAAGTAGCAGCGGTCTCCAACAATCGAGTCAACTTTGACGTAGGACCACACCTTGGTAGCGGTGGAATTCCAAACGACCCAAAGGGTGCCGAGGTCCACGTTGACAGGGGTCACGCGAGTGTCGGTGACGCTGATGACGTTGGAGGCGCTGGTCCAGTGTCCGGCGCCAGCACCAGCTTCCTGGTAAGCGGCCAATCCAATAGTCTGCCAAGGGGCAGACGCACCCACGATGGTTACCTCCACGGTAGTTGCAGCTCTTGCCTGAGGCACAATGCCCACAATCACGGTCAACAACAGCAGAGCAAAAATCGATTTCATGCGCGACATAGTTATTCCTCTCTCATGGTTTTCAGAATTAGGTCCCGTACCAGCAGAAGGACGTACGGGCCGGCTGGGAGCGTGTTTAAGCATAGAGCAGGGCTGTGTAGGATGTCAAGTAAATAGATAGACATTATTTTATTAATCAGATTGTCATGTAGCAGCGTCCCAACCCCTGTTTTGATTGGCTGAAACATTAATTATCAGTAAATGGATGGACATACATTGCAATCATTTTCCCATTACGATGAAATGCTTTGCCGATAGAGGAAATTGGCGGAATAAGGCAAGGAAGGAAGCTAAAACGCAGTCGGACTGGATCGATTCATCAAGAAGAGACCGGACGAGGCGGCATAGCGCAGATGGCATGCCAGGTGTGGGGATTTCACTTCCAGACTCAATCAAAAAGGGCGGCCCCAGTAACAAAGGGCGGACCGAGAATCGGCCCGCCCCTGGTGAGCAGTGAAATACGTTGGTTACGGGGTAGCAGGTCTGGTTTGAAGTCCCTGCTTACCCTGAACTTCCTGTGTGGTGGTCACGCACGTACCGATCTTCGTGCATGTGAGGATGGTGCCGCCCATGTCGCCGCCGGCCTCTTTCGTGCCGGTGTTAACAGGAGCTGCGCCAATCAAGTTGCTGTTCCCGTCATACTGTTGGTAGTGCGAACGCACGAGCAACAGGCCAGGATCGGTGAAGGCTGGGGAAGTGATTTTCACTTCCGTCGCCGGAATATAGTCGGGAACGGAGGTGACGACGAATGCTTGCGAGTCCTTCACCAGAGTCTTGGCGGCCGTCAGTGGGGTTCCATTGCTGACCAAGCGCTCGAGGGACCACGCGGGGTAAGATCCGTTACGGACGTTCGGGAAGGAAAGGCCGCCGGCCCAGATATCGTACTCTGGGCAGGGGAACGCTGATCCGCAAGAGGCGGGTAGGTTCGCCGCGGCCGGCAACACACCGGCAGTGGCGGGCTGACCAGGATCGAATCCGAGTCCGGTTGAAGACTGTGGCCCGTAGCTGGCGAAAATCGGATCGATATTGTTCAGCGTGGCGTAACCGTAGTTGGGGTTGTTACCGAGCGGATTGGAACCCGGATCCACGTTCCCATAGCTGAAGAACGTAAAGCCGATGCCATCGCGGCTGTTCGGGAATTTGGCGGAAGAGTTGAAAACCGACTTTACTTCCTCACCCGTACCAATGGCTCGATAGCGTGCGCCGAAACCATCGCTGCTGACGCAAGTTCCGGGCTGCCCCGCGAGCGGGTTATTGACCGGACCGTTCACGCCGGTTTCCATCGAATACCCGAGAGTCCCACCCGGATAGACGTCGGCGCCCCGCATTACATTCGATTCCGTAGTGTTGTACGTGCCCGAGATAGGCTCGCGCAGGAAAACGTTGATGCCGCCGGGCGCCAGTGGGTCGCCGTCGGGTCCGTCGAACTCGCCGGCGTCGCAGTTTTTGCCCGAGAAAACTTTATCAACTTGTTGTGTGCTGACGTTTTGCAGACCGCCGAGCTGACCGTTGGCGCGCTCGAAGATGAATACGATCGGTTCAACGCCGACTTCGACGACCGTGAAGGCGGGAATCTTGGAGCCGCTGATCGGATCGTTACCGCTGATGTTGAACGCCAGAACGTTGGCGGCATCGGTTGAGGCGGCACCGGGATAGCCGCTCTTAATGGAGGTTCCCTCGTAATTCGCCTGTGCAAGGCCAGCAGCCGGACAAACCCCAGGCTGGTTGTTCGGGTTGTATCCCAGGCCGTCGAGCCCGTCGCTGGGGAAGCTGGTGAATGCCGGGCCTACGCCGAGCGCAGAGTTTGCGCGGCAAGCGGCGAAATTGGCATCTTCGGGACGAATGTCCGTCGCGGCCACGTTAACCGGAGTTCCGGTCGTAAACAAAGACACTACATTCGAGGGCAAAGCCGAGTCCGCACCCCAGAGGACGGTGGAGATCTGCTGCGCACCGCTGCCCGAGAGATTAGCCAGCGTACCGTTCACGCTGCACTGGGGTTGGGCAAAGTAGCAGCGGTTCCCGACGACCGAGTCAACTTTGTTGAAAGACCACACCTTCGTGGCGGCGGCATTCCAAACGATCCAAATGGTGCCGGCGTCGACGTTGACGGGCGTTACGCGCGAGTCAGTAAGGTTGATAGCGTTGGAAGCGCTAGTCCAGTGTCCAGCACCGGCGCCAGCTTCGCTAAAAGCACCGAGCGCCAGCGTCTGCCACATAGCCGACGAACCCGCAATCGTTACTTCGACCGTCGTCGCGGCCTGTGCCAGAGGCACGATGCCCACGATCGCGGTTAACAACAGAACCAGGAAAATCGATTTCATACGCGACATAGTGTTAATCCCTCTCTCAATTAGGTTTTGAAACTTTTAGGTTTTGAAACTTTTTCGTTGCACATGGGGCGTAGCGCCACACGCAGGGTGAAAATTCTGACCGAACCCGCGAAACTTTCTATGCTGTTTATTGGCCGCGAGACTTGCCGACGGCACAAACCAACTCATGGCGGCAAGCTGGAATTTCAGCCTGAGTCTATCTGCTCACTTGCCGGGCGATGTTAAGGCTATGTGACAAGTTAGTGAAAATCCTGTAACGTGACAGCGCGGAAAGTGCCTCAATTCAGCATGTTCGAGGCAATCCGGATGCAATAAGAGTGAAATACTTTTCCGCTTTCCCAGTTTTTCCTCGGCGCTGATTTCAGTTGTGGAAAATAAGGCGCTCGTGGTCGTTATGACGGTCGTAACGCAGGCGCCAGGCGGTGGTGTTCCCCGTTGACGGGGAGAGATCGAACAAAGTCTATCTATTTACTTGATATTCTCCCAAGACTGCTCTATGCTGCGGAAATGAGTGGCACTATGGCTTGGATCTGAGAAGGAATAAGCCCACGGATTTTCACATTCTATTAACTTT
>Ga0116102_1000673_pt1 | contig 12963 bp, 8 predicted proteins | sample June2015DPH_4_50_FD_89822 | JGI IMG/M metagenome (GOLD analysis project Ga0116102, IMG submission 89822) | Peatland microbial communities from SPRUCE experiment site at the Marcell Experimental Forest, Minnesota, USA - June2015DPH_4_40 | ecosystem: Environmental > Terrestrial > Soil > Wetlands >... | reverse complement strand
GCCGTGCCCGCCGTTCTTCAACTTGATGAAGGAATGGGCGGCGAAGAGCACCACGGGCGCGAAGGCCAGCAGGTAAATCCATGCTCCGCGCCGGGTGAAGAAGGTCTTTTTCACCTCAAGGCGAAGGATGGCCAGAATCTGCGCTCGCCAGAGCGCCCAGGGCAGCCGCTTGAAGCTCATTTGGGGGACTCCTCCGCGCCAATCAGGTATTCGTAGACGGAAAGGACGTCGTCGTCGGCAGGCGCTACCGACTCGATGCTGATGCCGTTTTGGGCGATACGATTCAGCAACAGATAGAAGCGGTCAGCGTCGCGCGTTTTCACCAGCAGGCCCTGTCCGTCGGGGAGAATCCTGGCCTCTACGACATAGTCTTGCTGAAATACCCGCGAAGCGAAGTCGCCCGGCTTGTTGCAGCGGATCAGAATCTGCATGGGGTGCTCGTGAATCTCTTCGCGCACGCCGTGAATCTGTCCCTCCGCCACCACGTAGCCGTTGCTTAGGAGCACGACTTGGTCCGAGAGCGCGTCCACTTCGTGCAGCACGTGACTGGAGATGATCACATACAGCCCTTCTTGAGCCAGGCTGCGGAACAGGGCGATGGTCTCGGCGCGGATCAATGGGTCAAGGCCGTTCAGCGGTTCGTCCAGCACGAGTACGGAGGGTTTGTGGCACATTGCCTGGGCCAGTTTTATGCGCTGACGCATGCCTTTGCTGTACCCGGCAATCAAGCGGTGCGCTGCGTCAGTCAGGTTCACCCGTTCAATCGCCTGCTCCGCCAGCCTAGCAGCGGTCGGATGCGAGTGCCCGAAAAGCCGCAAATAAGAGTAAACGAACTGGTAGCCGGTGAGCCCTTTTGGGAATGAGTCGAACTGCGTGCAGTAACCGACCTTGTGAAACAGGCGTTCGGGCTCGCGGGGCGACATGCCGAGCACCGTGATGCGTCCTCGAGTAGGCGCAATCAGCCCGGTCATCAGGTTCATCAACGTGGTCTTGCCGGAGCCATTAGGGCCAACCAGACTGGTGATGCCGGGCGGGATCGAGAGGTTCACACGGTTTACACCCAGTACTTCTCCGTAGAATTTGGAGACGTCTTCAAAAAAGATGCGCTGGTCGTTCATCCGCGCACCACCTCGTAAGCCCTGACTTTCTTCTCCAACAGCAGCAGGCAGAAGACGCTGATGGCCAGCAAAACTAACCATGCCCAGTCGGCAGGAACAGCCGCCGCCCGGCGTGAGTACTGGTGAAAGAGTTGAATTTCGATCCGTGCGATGAGACTCCCCAGGTCGATCAAGGAGCCATTCTTGGTTCGAAGCACAGCATTGATGGCTTGCCCGAAACCGGCGCCGAAAAAGAAGACGCCTAGCAACGCCGCGCCCGCGGCCATCTTCCGCTTGATCCACGCCGAGAGAGCGAGAGCCAGGAGCGAAAAAACCAGGATCTCAATTGCTGAGCCGAGGAAAATGCTTGCCGCCATCCACAGGTTGCTCCACATCCAGCTCCCGCCCGCGAGGCTGGACTGAATCAGAAACACCATCTCACCGGGAATCCACGTGACAAGCGAAAGCATCGACACCAGCACAAACAGTTTTCCCAAGACGTATTCGACGCGCGAAAATGGCCGGCAGAAATAGAGCGGCAAGGCATGGTTGGCGAGGTCGGGTGAGACGAGGCCAGGTCCCACGAGCGCCGTTAGAATGAACGCCAGTACGCCCTGAACATTCAGGAAGTGATAAAAGAACGTGGCATCCACGGCGAAGAAAGAATTTACTTGGAATATTGCCAGCAGGCGCGGGTTGTGGTTCATGTAGAGCGCCAGTGCGCAGCCCAGAGGGTAGAAGAAGCAGATGGCAAAAAAGGCGACAACGAATCTGGAAGAAAGCGCTCTCTCGTAAGCGTACCGGCTCACAATCAGGAAACGAGACCACGCCGGCCTGAGCTCTCCCGCATAGCTGTGGTAGCTTCGCTTATGGACGGCCATCGGAGTTCTCCATGGCTTTTAGGAAAATGTCCTCAAGGCTGTCGCGCCGGTAGTTCAGGCGGCGGATCTGAACGCCATGCTCCTCAGCCAGCCGGTACAGGTCCTCGAGGGCGAAGTCCTGGCCTAGAACCATCTTGAACCTCCGGGGACTGCGATCGGCGTGGGCTCCGGGTGGGGCAGGAACGGCCGAGCAGGTAATTGCACACTCACAGTCCAGGCGCTCGACTGCCTCCGCAAAGGCTCCGTCACCGCCCAGCGTCTCGAGTTCGAGGAACCGCCGGTTGGCCCGGCGCTCCTCTTCCAGGTTAGCGTAATGGACCTGATGGCCGTCCTTCAGGATCAGGACTTCTTCGCAGGTCTCCTCCACATCCCGCAAGAGGTGAGAGCAAAGCAAAATGTGCAGGTCGCGGCTGTCGCGCATCTCGCGAATCAAGCGGATCATGCGCTGGCGGGCAGGTGGATCCAGGCCATTGGTGGGCTCATCCAAGATCAGAAGGCGAGGGCCATGGGCGATTGCCTGGGCGAGCTTGGCCAGTTGCCTCATGCCCAGCGAATAAGTTCCGAGGAGGCGATACCGCGCTTCGCCCAGACCAACGTAGAACAACGCCTCATGCGCGCGCTCGAGCGCTGCCTCTGAGGGCAGGCCGGAAATTTCCGCCATCAAACGCACGAAGCTTACCGCAGTCATGCGAGCGATGAAACATTCCGACTCCGGCATGTACCCGGCGAGCCTTCGGATTTGCTTTACTTCAGTTCGGATGTTGTGGCCAAAGACACGCGCCGTGCCCGCCGCCACCGGATAGAATCCCAACAGCGTATTGATGAGGGTTGATTTGCCGGCGCCGTTTGGACCCAAGAGCCCGATCGCGCGGCCGGAGAGCGAACAATTCAGACCTTCCAGGATCTTCCGCCCTCCCAGTGTGACGCCCAATCCTTCGAGTTCGATTATCGGTGGCATAGCTCAGTGCCTAGCGCTTAGTGCCAAGTGCCAAGTGCCAAGTGCCTAATGCCTAGTGCTTAGCGCCTTTCGTCTCCCACCTGCCGATCTGCCCACCTGCCCACCTGCCTACTGCCTCCCCTTGAGAAGCGGAAGCAGGTCCAGGACTCCTGCGCCTTTAATTCCGAGCAGAGGACCGAAACCCATTCCGAAGAAGCTCCCCGTATTCGCGACCACGATCTCCTGTGGCTCGCCGTAAGCGCAAGTCAAGCTCGGGCCGCTGTTCTGCTTCAGGGTCTCGAGGGCTTGTTTTTCCGCGGGCGTCAGGATCGGTATGTCCGCTGCCGATCCGAGGATTGCGCCCAGGTTTTGATAGACGAGCGCGGAGCAATTTGTGAATCCGTCGCGCGGCAAACGGCTGCTGAACTCACTGGAGCGCGCCAGGGTGTATCGTGTATTGCGGTTTTGAATCGAGCTGAGCAGCAATGCCCGGCTGGGCGCCGCCACGAGATCGCCGTCCACAAACACGTAATCGATCTCGGTCGGGGCACCGGGCGCGGCTGTGAGCCGGTTGATCTGCAAGGTGTAAAAGGTGCGTCCGTCCGCATCTTGCTTGGTCAGTTTGAGTGTGCCTGCCTTCGCGTCCGCCTTGCTGTTGTAACTGGCCACCAGTTTTTCGATAGTCTCCTCGAGCCGCCCCGGATCGTTCACCTCCACCGATGCCTTCCAGCTCGGGGTGGGTAGGATTGGACCATCAAGCGCCAACGTGACCTCACCGCCTAATTGGGCGGCCAAATCCTGAGAGACATTCACTCCGGTCTCCGATTCGAAGTCCTCAAGGCCCTCGCTGAATCCCGGATCATGACTCTCTGCCAGACTGAAGACCTCCTGCAATATTTCCTGCGGGTCCTGCACCACAAAAGAAACCGCAAAGCTGGCGGTGGGCGATACAAAATCCAACGTTCCCATGGGGCTGGGTGGGCCGAGCAAAGCTGTCAGGCCGTGGCGCGGCTGGGCGAAGGTCAGCGTCGCTCGATTTTCAGTCCGCGCGCTGAGGTCTTTGCTTTCCATGATGAGATATCTCATGTCGGCCAGGCCGGACCTCTCGTCCCGAATCAAATCCGGACCCCCTTTGTGACTTACGGAATGCGCAAGGATTTGTTCCATGTCAGCACAAATAAGTAAGCCGGCGCCGGCTTCGTATGCCTGCCGGATGGCGCTGTAGAATGGGGTGGAGGTGAACCCGCTGGGAGTTCTGCTCTCCATCAGAGGAGCCACCATCTGCAACTGGCGTGCGTCCGCGGCCATTGCCACAAGGTTATTTCTGAAATAAACCAATGTCGTGTTTGTTCCGGCGGCACGTAAAAGCAAAGAGGGGTTATCGATGATCTGCATCTGGAAGTGCTTCCCGTCGCCTTTGACCCCGCTGACCTGCTGTTGGAGAAAGGCTCGAAAGTCGGGGCGTCGCACCTCCGCCAGAACAAGTGGCGAGTGCGTGTCGGACGTCATTGCGACGACAATCTCGTCCCCGAGGTAGTCGCTGAAAGCGCGGAGCCGGTCAATCAACTCGGGTTCTTTACCGGCTGCTCCGGAGGCCTGCTGGCGGGCCCACCAGGCTTGCAGCACCGCGCTCTGTTGGATGCGCTCCTGCAAGAGCCGATTGGCCTCAGCGAGCGTTGACCCCATATTGGGGATGGCAGCGTAGAACATCGTGTCAGCCGGCACCATATTTAGCAGGGCTGAAGTGTAGCGCGGCGCGGGCCCTGGGAGAGCCTCCAACTGCTTGTGCAGGGCTGCGAACTCGCCTAGCAGCGTGAGATATTCGCTCCGGTTGCGGCTCCACGAAACTGAGTAGCTCACGGGTACAGGCGCCAGATCCGGCTCGGTCGAGACCTGTTCGCCCGAATGCAGGAACTCGGTCTTGCGCCCTTGCTCGACTTCCACTTCTCCCTGGATGACGGAGACTCGCGCCCCCTTCATTCCTTCGTCCACGGCAAAAATGGTGCCTTTGACGGATACCAGGCAGTCCCGCGTGGCAACTTCGAGCCGGCCACGCCCCTGCTTGGCAGCGCGAACAATGATGCTGCCGCGCTGCAGGTGAAGCGTGGTGTCGCGCCAGCCTTTGGATATCCAGAATGAAGTGCGCTGGTCCATTTCGATCGTGGATCCATCTGCCATCCGGATCACAGCGGAAGAAGCCTTGGCGGTGCGAATCTCCTCGTCTGCGTGAATGGAACGGCCGGGAAGAAGCGCTTCGCCGCCATGGCCGGAGTCAAGATAGAGAGTTCCGTCGGCGGAGAGCACAGCCGCTTGGGCTTCCGAGCCGCGAATCACTCTGGCCAGACGGCCACCTTCCAGAACCAAGCTCAGCCCCATTAAGCACGCGCAAGCTGCTAACGCCCATGCCACGACCCATCTGGTTTTTATCGGGCCTTGGCGACGCTGGGGACGCGCAACTTCCGCAACCGGAGTGGCTGGGGGCCGTGCTCCGTGACGCGCCTCTTGCAGAGCACGCCGGCAGGCCACGCAGCTATGGAGATGGTCCTCGACCAGTTCGGCTCGCGCTGTCGAGAGACTCCCGCCGAGGTAAGCAGGCAATAAGGCCTGGAAATCAGCGCAGCCGCGAATCTTCTCCACGTCCGAAGCGGTTGCCATTACCCGGGCAGGGAAGCGCTCGCCCAGCCGAGCCCAGACGCGGTCCGCCGCCTGCTCGACGGCCTGATCCGAAACGCTCTCCCGGCGCAGATCCGTAATCAACTGATCGAAACTTGGGTCGCCTTGCTTCTTTGGTTGGCTCATGATTTCCCTCCAATATAGGCGCGAATCTCCTTTTGCAGCCGCCGCCGGGCCCGGTGCACCGTCACAGCTACCCAGACCTGCGAGACGCCAAGCAGGCGCGCGATTTCCGGATTGCTGTAGCCCTCCAAGAATCGCAGCGCAAAGATCTCGGCCGCCTGCCGGCTCAAGCTTGCCAGCGAGCGCCGCAAACATTCGCGCAATTCTTCCCGCTCCGACTCTCCGCGGGCGGGAAGCGAATCCGGCAGAGGCGCGCTCGCCGACACTCGTCGCGCACGCACGACATCGAGCGCGGCATTGATCGCCGCGCGGCGAAGATACCGCTCGGAATTCTCGAACGGAGGAGCAGCGCCGTCGCGGCCGATCACACGCAGGAAGACGGTCTGGAGAACATCCTCGGCGTCGGTGAGATCACCGGTAATCCGATAGGCGGCACGAAAGACCAGGGCGTGGTGCGCGCGGAACAGTCGTTCAACTGCATCGATGGGGCCGGGAATCGTTACCTCCGCAGTGGCCGATCGCACGGGGCGCCTCCTGACAACTGCTGTCAAAGTGAGGACGAGCCACCGTGCCAATTATTACAGTCAATTCAACAATATTTTGAAGGCATAAGCGAGAGCTGCGGGCTTGGCCTGGGGCAGGCTTATTTGAAGGCCGGAAGCACTGTGCTCCCATGAAAGCTTGGCGTCGCTGCCCAGGAGAGAAACGTTCGCGATCTCGCCCTTGGCAAGCAGGGCGTCGCGAGTGTTGAGCGACTTGATCAACAGGTGGGGAGCGCTTGAAGGTAAGTCAAGGGTGATGGCGTAAAGAGTCTTCCAGCGGCTAGTGAAGCGAAAATCTTCTGCTCCGAAGTCCGGAATGTGCTCCTCGCCGAACATGCCGCTCTTAACCTGGGTGGGGCCTTCCCCGAAGATCTTCCAGGGCCGGGTGCCGTGAATTGCTTCGCCGTTCACCGAAAGCCACTCGCCGATGGCAAGCAGGCGCTCGACGACGGGCTGTGGAAACACTCCTTCGGCTGTGGGGGTGATGTCAAGCAGGAAGCATCCGTTCTTACTGACGATGTCGATCATCTCACCAAGGATGCGGTGCGCGGTCTTGTAGTTGGCGTTCTGAACGTGGCACCAGGAATTCCAGTCGATGGCGTCGTCGGTCAGCCATTTATACTCAGCAAGCTTATCGAGCCGGCCGCGCTCGATATCGAGAATTCCAGCGCCCCGGGGCAAGTCTTTTTCTTTATAAGTGACGCTGACTTCCTCGCCCCACCGCTCACCCTGGTCGTAGTAATAGGAGATTAGATCGGCCAGGCGGCGCTCGTCGATGATGTTCAGGCGGCTGTCGAAGTAAATGAGGCTGGGGCGGTACTTGTCGATCACTTCTCTTACTTTCGCTTCCCAGATTTCCTGAAAGGCAGGAGGAGGTGGCGGCGTAGGCTTGTCGTAATCCCTAAAGGGGCTTTGGGGAGCCGGCGGGCCGTAGAGCCCGCTGTATTGGGGATTTGAAGCATCGACGGACTTGTCGAGGGTCGGGTACCAGCCCCATAGCCACTGATGGTGAAACGTCGAGATGAATCTCAATCCTTGATTGCGAAGCGCCCGGCTCATCTCTCCCACTACGTCACGGCAAGGGCCCATGGCGGCCGCATTCCACTTGTTAACTTTCGAGTCCCACATGGAAAAGCCGTCGGCGTGTTCGGTGACCGGCCCTGCGAATTTCGCGCCCGCCTTGCGCAGCAAATCCGCCCACTCGTCGGAATTGAATTTCTCCGCCCGAAACATTGGGATGAAATCCTTGTAGCCAAATTTCGAGGGAGGGCCGTAGACGAGCTTGTGGTATGCATTCGCCCGCTGGCCTTCGATGTACATGTTGCGGGAATACCACTCGTTGTCGAAGGCCGGGACCGAGTATGGCCCCCAGTGAAAGTAAATGCCAAACTTGGCGTCGTCAAACCACGCCGGAGCCGTGTGCTTCGTCAGGGAGTCCCATGAAGGAGAGAAAGCCTGCTGGGAGCGCAGGGCAGGCGGCGTCGCGAGCGCTACTGCGAAGGCTCCGGTGGTTTTCAGGAAGGTGCGACGGGTGATTTGTTGGGCCATGACGCACCATCCTAACAACTGTGGACAATCGAAATCAACGGCCGGCCGATCTTTCGTTGGGGCACCCTTTGTGGGTGCCCGGGGGCGGCGCCTACGCCGATTAACTGACCCCTCACCCGTCACGCCCCGGCTGATGAAAGCGCCGGAGCGTGACACCCTCTCCCCAAGGGAGAGGGTGGTCCGCTCGATCCGGGCATGCGCGCTGTTATTCGCTCGCCAGTTGATGCGCGGCCAGCACGTCGAAGATATAAGTGGCTGCGCCGCCGATCACATATTCGGTCTGGTACCAGAGAAACGGAAACTGCTTCAATTCCATGTAATCGGGCTTCACCAGTGAGGCGCCGGAGATGACGCCGCCGGGGATGTGCGACCAATCCGCGCGGTTGAATCCATAGGCGATGAGAGGAGATTCCACTCCCACCCCGGACACGTAGCTACGGTTATTGGCGGGATGCGCGCCTAGCACGAAATCGACGGTCGCGAAGATCGGTTCTTTCCCGAACAAGTCCGGAAAGGCTTTGTGGAGATAATAATGGCGCAGAGCGTCATCCTGCAAATTCCAGCCTTCACCCCAAACAAAGCCGGAATGAATCCCCGTACGCGCTTCCAGCTTGTATTCCGGCTTCAGGACTTCAGGCGGGTAATGAACGCCCCAGGGATTGGCCGCGGCGCGCTGGTCAGCGGCGATCTTCCATTTTTCGGCGAGCGTCCTGACCACCGATTTGCATTCCGCGTCGTCGAGCTTAGGAAGCGCGCGCGCCAGGACCCATCCTGGCCCGGCTCCGAACTGGCCGGCGGAGATGCCCTTCAGGACTGGAAGCAGGGCAATCAGCCGGTCGCTGTACTTTGCCTCGCCGGTTGTGATCAGCAACTCCGCAGTGGCCGCCAACTCCTGGCTGTGAAATCCCTCGTCACTGCGAGGAACGTACGCATTGGGAGCGAAGACGGGGGCATGCGTCTGCTCGTATTGCCAAAGCTGCTCGGCGGCGGTTAGAGATTCTTGCGCCAAGCCGTCATTGTACCCGCGCAGCACGCGGCTGGCCGCCGCCAGCGATTGGGCCACGATGTACTGCAGACCGGTATTGCGGTTGGTGAACACCCATCGGTCATCGGGTTTGCCGGAGCGCCCCTCGCGCACTTCATCGGCATTGAGCGATGGGTCGTAGACTCGGTTATCGGTGATGTTGACGGGATCACCCACGTGGGAGTACATGTGTTCGGTGCTCTCAATGATCCCGGGGAAAATGTGCCCCGCAATGCGGTAAGAAGCCAGCATGCTTTCGACGCCATATTCGATTTGTTGCAGCAGGTCCGGCTTGCCGTCCGGCAAATGCAGCAGGACCTCCCGCTGGGAGCGGTGGATGGTGGTTTGGTCGAGGCTGGGATGGAATTCCTCCTGTGCGAGTGCAAGCGCCAGCGTGGTATGGGCGCTGCTGCCGGCGGGCAGATCATGGTCGCCCGCGTCGTGCCAGCCGCCCCAATCGAGCCCGGGAATATGCTCGTTATCCTGGTAATTCGTCTCGTGCTCGGCCTGCTGGTAGCCGTCGATCCAGACGTGGTTCGCGGGCGCCTGCCGGGCGTCGTCCAGGTGGCACGCTCCGTGCCAGGTGCGAGAGCCTTCCTTAACGGCGACGTGGCACATTTGGACGGGTAGGAAGTATTCCAGGGTCGGCTGCCAGGCCTCGTCGGAAACTTCGTTGGCGATTTGGAACGGGCCTGCCTGCTGCGCGCGGAATTCTACCAGGTAGAGCCCGGGCTGCTGCACATCGCCGAAGTCAAAGATCGCATATTGAAAGCGGAGAAACTTGCCCCACTTCTTCGGAACGCCGGACTTCACGAGATTCATCCCGCCGGTGGCTTGGAGTTGATATAGCTTGACGGGCTCAGCGGCGGAATCTCGCGCGTCCAACTCCAGGATCGCGCGTTTCGGCTGGCGAGGAAGATATCCGACCTGCGAAATGCCGATCACCGGAGTTCGACGCCAAGTCGGCGTTAGCGTGGGCGTGATGGTCATGCCGATCTCAGTCGCCGGGCTCGCGCGCTCGAATGCCGCTTCGAACATGAACCAGGGCTGCGGGCTGCCTTGCCGCAGATCCAACAGCCGAAGCGCGCCGTCAGGCTGGGAAATACTGAAGTTGTGCAAGGGATCTTCCTGGGCCACGTTGACAATCTTGCCCGGACCGTAGAGAAGGCTCTTGCCCGAGTACTGCTGCGGAAAAACACCGCCGCCGGCGTCGCCTTGATACGACTTCGAGAAATAGACGCCCGGGTAGAGGTTGATTTTCAGTCCGGCACGCTGCACTTTGCTCCAGTCGAGAGGATGGTCAAGCTTGAGAGTGACGAACATGCTCTGACCATCGTTCTTCACCTGCAACTGGTAGCCGGAATTCCAATCTGCAATCTCTCCGTAGACAGTGGCGAGCCCTTGAGCGGCGTTTACTTCGCGACGCACAACGCGCAGTTGCGGCCTCCGCTCGCCCGGCTTGGTCTCCAGGAACAGGTCGCCGGAATCCAATACACGTTCGTCGTTAAGAATCATTTGCAGCCCGCCCTGATAGCCGACTTGATAATTGTTATGAAAGAGCAGGAAAGAAAAACCAGGGCCGGAAAAATACTCTTGATCGTTGAGAGTGATTTTCTCGCCGGCAATACACCTCGGCGCGGTCAACAATAGTAAAGCGAGCATTGTTGCAACTGCGGGTCGTCTAGGCATGATAGCTCCGCTGATTTCGTTTTGATTGCTCAGGGTTGGAGAGTATTCCGCACCGGAGGGAGAATTACAAGCGGTTTTCTTATGGAGTGGGACAGGCACTCCTGCCTGTCTCCTGGCCCCTCCAATACCCCCACCCGCACAGGCAGGAGTGCCTGTGCTACTTGCCGCCGCGTGCGATGGGTGCGTGTTAGAATGTTCTGCGTAAATATGGTTGATTGCTTTTGGCAAAGGCTGGGCTTGGTTATGGGCGTTGAGAAGATACTGGCGTTAGATCGGGCGTATGAAGTTGTGGCAGACCTGAAGCGGCGCGGCAAACGGGTAGTGTTCACGAATGGGTGTTTTGACCTGCTGCATCCCGGTCACACCCGTTATCTGGCGGAGGCCCGGAAACTCGGCGACGTGCTGATCGTGGCGGTCAACAGCGACCGTAGTGTGCGGGCGCTCATGGGAGCGGAGCGCGCTATCCAGCCGGAGGCAGAGCGAGTGGAAATCCTGGCGGCCCTGAAGGTTGTGGACTACATAACGATTTTCGATGAGCTTACCCCCCACGCCGTGATTGCTCGTATGCTGCCGCAGATTTTGGTCAAGGGCGGAGACTGGAGGCCCGACGCCATTGTGGGCCGCGCGGAAGTGGAAGCAGCAGGCGGGCAGGTGGTTTCGATTCCCGTGGTCGAGGGGTTTTCCACGTCGTCGATTATTCATGCAGCGTTGAAAAGCGGGAGTCAGGAATCAGAAGTCAAAAGTCAGGAGGCGGCCAGTAACCACTGACGACTGAGAACTGAAAACTGAAAACCGAGAACTGACCACTGAGCAATGTCTGATCCGTGCTCCTTGTTAAACCCGATTCTCGAACATGCGGCTTTTCGCGGCGTGCTGCAGGCCTTGACGGAGGCTGCGCCGGGCGAGGGCGCGCGGGTTACTCTATCCGGGCTGACCAGTTCCGCAAAAGGGATGGCGGTGGCAGGCGTGGCGTGCCAAATGGCGCGCCCGGTGATTGTCCTGACGGCGGACAACGAAACCGCCGCCAACCTTCAGCGGACCACGTCAACATTCGCCGCCTGGTTCGATCCAGGTTCCAGCCAGTCTGTGCTGGCATTTCCCTCTCTGGATTGTTCGCCCTACGAAAGCCGTTCCCCGCACGGGGAGATTCTGGAAAGACGGGCGGTAGCGCTGTGGAGCGTAACGCAAGGACGAGTGCGTGTGCTGCTCGCACCGGTTACGGCGGCGCTGGGGCGGTTTCGGGAGCGAGCTTTCTACTCTTCGCTGGCGCTCGAGATCAAAGCCGCCGATGAACTGGCCCTGGACGATTTGGCTGAGCACCTGAGCGGAGTGGGATACGAGCGGGGAGAACCGGTCTCCGATGTGGGGCAATACTCAGTGCGCGGCGGGATTGTGGATGTTTTTCCGCCCGAGGCCGAGTGGCCGCTTCGCATTGAACTCTGGGGTGATCGGATTGAGTCACTGCGCGAATTTGATCCGGATGCGCAGCGTTCGCGCAAGCCCGTGCCGAGTTCGCTGCTGCTTCCACTCTCGGAGGTCACGCGCTCCCGGCGGTTTTTTGAGAAGCTCGTCGAAGCGCTCGACGAGCGGGCGAATCCGCGCGGCGAGGAGGCAGCGCCGCGATTCGTGAGGGAGCCAGAGTGGGCGGGTGAGTATGGGAATCCCTTCCCTGGATGGGAGTTCTTTGCGCCTCTGGTGGAGCCGCACCCGCGCAGCCTGTTTGCGTTGTTCGATAATCCAGTAATCATTTGGGATGAACCTCTGGACCGCCACACGCAATGGAAGGGTTTCCTGGAAAAACTGGCCGCGGAGTATGACGCGGTCCGCGACGTCGTTCCGCCGCGCCCGAGGCCGGAGGATATATGCCTTACTGAAAAGGAGTTGCAGGAGATTGTTCAAGGGTTGCCGCAGGTTTACTTGAAAGAGCTGGCGCTCGGCTTAGGAGTCGAAGGTGCGGAACGGAGCGAAGAGGTGTCAGAGGGTGCCTTGGTTCAAGAGCCACAAACAACTGCGGAGATCCTCAGCGGCGCTGAGATTGACCCCCCTCCTCAACGGGAGGAGGGGCAGGGGGTGGTGGGTGTCGACACGGCAGGGCGACCAACCACCCCTGACCCCACCTTACCAAGGAGGGGAATCACTTCCATGCGAGATGGCGAACTGGCGGCGGAGCCGCAATGCAAGGCCGGCAGCACAGGACGCGATTTAGAGGAGGTTGAGCAAGTCCAGCCCTTACCTGGTCAAGAGTTCGTTCTGCTCACCCAGCCTTCGCCAAAGTTCCAGTCGGGCGTCAAGGGATTTGCGGAAAACCTGCGCAGCAATTTAGAGCGCGGCATGTCCGTGGTTTTGGTTACTCCCAGCAGCGGAAAGGCCGAGCGACTGCGCGGGATTCTCGCCGAATACGAAATTCCCTTTGAAACCGCCAGCAAAGATGGCGCCCCTGCTGAGGCTT
>Ga0116102_1000672_pt1 | contig 12971 bp, 15 predicted proteins | sample June2015DPH_4_50_FD_89822 | JGI IMG/M metagenome (GOLD analysis project Ga0116102, IMG submission 89822) | Peatland microbial communities from SPRUCE experiment site at the Marcell Experimental Forest, Minnesota, USA - June2015DPH_4_40 | ecosystem: Environmental > Terrestrial > Soil > Wetlands >... | reverse complement strand
TTCATGACCGGTGATGGCGGGCAAGGCGGCCATCGTGCACCATCCGAAGATCCACGCAACATTGCCGACGCCGCCGCGCAGGACCGGCACAGACTCGAACAGCACCGCCAGGGCCCCCGTTACGACCATCGCCGGCAGAGCCAGCAACAGGAAAGGCGAGAGTAGAGCCCAGAGGTCAACGTGCGGGTCTTCCGCCACCACGAATTGCATGACCACGGAAGCCAAGGCCAGCACGCCAACCTGCACACTGAGAACTGTGGAGTTGCTGAGCCACTTGCCCAGAAGGTAGACGGCGCGTGTAAGCGGCGTGGCAGCCAGAATCTCTCCCACCCGGGTGGCGCGATCCCGGTCGATCGCATTCTTCACTACGTAAAAGCCGACCAACGAGATGAAGAAGGAGGCCACCATGGCCATGTGCGCGCCGATCCAGGCCGAGGTGTAGACGCCGCGGTAATCGCCAAGCCGCAAGGCGATCTTTCCCGTGGCTGCGGCGTAGCCGAGATAGACGGCAAAGAGCAGCGTCACGAGAAAACTGTACCGCCGCACCCGCTCGAGGAAATCAGCTCGGGCAATATGATAAATGGCGCGGATGCTCACGCTGCGCCTCCGAGCGAAGCTGTTTGGCTGCGGCGGGCCGCGAGAGCGCTAAGATAGGCGTCCTCCAGCGTCGGCTCAACAGGGCGCGCCGACGCCGCCGGGGGGTGGTCCGCCACGACGCGGGCGTGGACTCCGTCGCTGCGGTGCGCTGTGTTGCTTACCAGATAGTGCTTACGAAGTTCGCTGAGCTCTGAACTAGGTATTACAATCTCCCATACGTGGCCATTGACCGATTGCAGGAGCGCTTCCGGGGCGCTATGCACGACGAGCCCGCCATGCTCGATTAACGCAATGTCGGTCGCCACCGCTTCCACGTCGGAGACGATGTGGGTCGAAAGGATCACAATGCGCTCCCCAGAAAGCTCCGAGAGCAGGTTGCGAAACCGGACGCGCTCTTCCGGATCAAGCCCGGCCGTCGGTTCGTCCACGATCAACAGCCGCGGGTCGTTCAGCAAGGCCTGCGCAATTCCCACCCGCTGCCGCATGCCTCCGGAATAGCCCCCCAAGGGCCGACGCGCGGCATCCGCGAGATTCACCAACTCGAGCAGTTCGGAAATGCGTTTCCGGGCGGCCGAGGCGTCGATGCGTTTCACGGCCGCTAGATACTCAAGAAACTCCATCGCATTCAGGTTCGGGTACAAGCCGAAGTCCTGAGGCAAATAGCCCAACACGGACCGGACCGTGTCCGGGGACTTCGCGATGTCGGTGCCGTCCCAGATCACTCGGCCCTCCGTCGCTCGTGTCACGGTGGCGAGGATGCGCATGAGAGTGGATTTGCCCGCGCCATTCGGCCCCAGCAGACCCAAGACCCCATGCTCGAGTTTCAGGCTGAATCCACGCAACCCCCAGACCTTGCCTTTGTAGAGTTTTCCTACGCCCTCAATGATGAGCTGCATTTGCGACTCCTGGTTAGCACCTGATTATACGCAGCTTTGTGCCTTTAGGTTCCCGTCGACGGGGGCTTGCCCAAGCGGTAGTAAGACTCGTAGCGCCCCGACCTGTCGGGGCGCTTGCCAGCCTGTCGGGGTTGTCCACCCCTTGCGCTTGCACCCTGCCTCACCTAACCTTGGATTTGGAGGTGGATCATGAAAAGGGCTCTCTGTTGGGCTGCGTCGATCTTGGTACTGGCGGGGCTGCCGGCGTTTACAGCGGCTCAGTCGCCCCCGGATGTGGTGACCGTCACTAGCGAGATCAAGCGCGTCGTGCTGGTGCGCTTGAAGTACAACACGGATCTGTTAGGCGGCTTGCAGCAGGCGGTGAAAAACGAAAAGATCAAGAACGCTGTCATTCTGAGCGGTGTCGGGTCAGTCACCCGATATCACGTCCATGCCGTGAGCAGCACCACCCTGCCGGCGAAGCTGGCCTATACCGAGCGCGCAGGCCCGATGGACCTGATCGCGGTCAATGGGTACGTCCTGGGCGGCCGGATCCACGCCCATATCACCATGACTGACGACCAGAAGGCCTTCGGCGGACACCTTCACGAAGGAACCACGGTCTTCACCTTCGCAATCGTTACCTTGGGCGTGCTCGACGACAACGTCGACCTCAGCCGCTTCGATGATTCGAACTGGCGATGACGACCCGTGAGCCTAGCGCAGACCCGCCGATGAATGTACCCTCCGTCGCGTTTCCGTAAGCAGTCAATACGGTCTAAACACGGCTCTCGGGCGCAATTTCTAGAGGTGTCGTGGTAATCCTCAGGTGTCCGAATAGACGCTGTCCCACTTCAAAGTCGGCGAGAGTTGGAGTGAATTCAGGTCGAAATAAACTTGTCACAATACTGCGGCCGTCGCGATCAAGTACAAGCAGACATCTGCGCTTTTCGTAGTAAGACATGGCTCCGCGCCCTAAGGCAATCGTTCTGGACCGGAGTTCGGAGGGATTTATGTTCTTCGATGCGGCGAACACATACACCCAATCCGGCTTGGAGTCCAGCCAGACGGCCCTGAACACGAATCCGTCCTTCTCGTTCAAAAGCCTCTGAATTACGGAATCGAACGCCCGACCCAATTCGGCACGCTCCCCCCGCCGGAGGTCAGCAAGTTCAGCTTGCAATTCCAGGGAATTAATCATCCGTTGGGCATGATCGACGCGGTCGTCGGGCGCGCTTGGGAAGGGCCCAACCTCAAACTTGGGGTGGTTAGCGGCAAAACTGTCTGCGACGTACTCGATTAACAACGAGTAATGGTCGGACTCCGCCTTCCGTTCGAGCAGCTGTCCCAGACGATACCCCTGGCTGGTGATGGCTATGCGGGCATCGTCTTTGCCTAGGTAACCCGCGAATGAGCCGCCGTTCAAAAGATAAAAACAAAAAAGAGTCTTCTCATCGCCAATGACTCGGAGGTCACGATGCGGCAGCGATCGCCTCGCGGCAAGGTACTCGGCGAGTTCCGATACGGTTCTCAAGCTCACAGCCAGATTCAGAAAGTCGTTCACCGACAAGTATGTAATCGGCACGTTACGAAATTCTAGCGGCAGCTCATGCGCATCGGACTGCAGGTCAACTGTTTGGAATACGTCGACAATCACGAGCGCGTGACGAATTACAGGCAGGCCGTTCGGGAATTCAACGCGCCCCCGGCGTTGATGATCGCACCACACAGGTCTGTCCTTAGGGCGTGTTAGCGCTCTACGCAACTGCTTCCAGCCAGCCCTTGCATTCTTCCGCGCCCACAGTGCCGTCTTCTCGATGTTCCTCGCCGTCGGATCTTGTTGGCACTTTTGCTCAACTAGAATGCCAGTCCCTCGGTGGAGGATCAAGAAGTCGCCTGCTTGGTGAGGCGTTTTGCCATCCACGGTGCGCATGTTTCGAAACACAAATTCGCTAACAAAGGGGATGGACAGAAGCTCCCGGGTTTGGCGCTCCGCCCAATCGGTAGGTAGCATTGGAATTCTGAGAGGACTGGTTGAGGTCGTGAAAGGCGGCGCATCAGTGTGCATGACGGTTTCCTCTCCGGGGCCACACACCAACCTCCGTCACACGGAGCCGAATCCTGTTGGACACCAAGCCATCGAGGGACCCTCTCAATAGGGCGTTAATCCGTGTCTGGTACCCTTTCCCCTGTTGTCTAAGCCAAGCGAGAATGTCGGCATCGATCCGAATCGTCAGGGATTCTTTGACGGGGCGGTAAAACTTGCCCCTGACGGCTTTGCTCCAGTCTGGCTTCTCCGGGATATCGCTAAAGTCGATATCCTCGTCCCGCATTTTGCGAAGATTTTCAATTTGCCGAGCCACGCGGCCATTGACCTTCTTCATAAGCTCTCCTCTCTGCCGGACTGGCCTTTCGAGCCGAGATGATTCGGATCACTTCTTCGTCGTCCTCCCGTCGGCATGTGTAAGCAACTATAACAGTGACCGTACCAACTATTACGCCCACCGCCTGCCATCGCTCCTCGCCTTCCACTTCGCGTTCCCGGTCGCTCAGCGCCTGAGGGTCGTCGAAAACCAGTTTTGCAACTTCGAAGCTAATCCTGTGTTTCCTCAAATTTCGTCGATTTTTGATTTCGTCCCACTCAAAGCGCATTCTTCGTACATTCCATTTTGTAGTTACATTATATCACTTTATTTCGTTGTATCGAAAGCCTAGGTGAAAACTTGGCTCTTTATACGCCTTCGCGATGAGCATTACAAGCGGCAAAGTATCACCCTGTCCGTCGATAACGACGGGCAGGACTGGTAGGGCGAGGCGGCGCCTCGCCCCTACCGGCTCGTTTCGTGAAGGGCTGCCCCTACGATTCATCGATAGGAGTGGAGTTCTGGGCCGACCGCATTGGAGAAATTGTAATTGCCGCGGCGGTCGTCGTTGATTGTCCAGAACATGGCGCCGATCAGGCTCGGGTACCCGCCGGGTGCGTGCAACTTGTACTGGGTTCCTGCCGGAGCTCTGCCGGTGATGAGGTAGTCCATCGCTTCGGTGACTTCGGTTGGCGTGGCGTCTCCGGTGAGGAAACCGACGGCGATCTTGTCGGCAGGGAGAGGTGGAAAGAACTCTTTAGGATCGCCACCAACGTTGAACCCCCGAAGCAGAAGTTCGGTCATGGCGGCGTGATAGTTCACTGTGCCCGGCTGATAGATTTCACCATCCAGACCTTCCAGTGGCGGCGTATTATAGTCCTGCACATCGACGAACGCGAGAATATCTCGGATGGCATAGGTGATGGGCAGATAGGAGCCGAACTGGCCGCCATAGCTCGGGTAACCGGAGGGAATCTGAGTCCCTTCCGGCACCAGGCTGATCATGAAACCAGGCCCGAAATGCTCGCGCAACTGGCGCAGGCCCGAGATGAGGTTCACTACCGATGGCGTGGTGGGATTCTTGAAGTCTGAATCTCCGGGGGCAAGGTTGAGAGACGGGCTTTCGAAATCAATGTCGATGCCGTCGAAGCCGTAATCAGCGACGATGCGTGTGACCGAGGAGACGAAATTCGGCACACTCTGCGGGCCGTCGAGCGTGACGTACACACCGCCGCCCCCGAGCGAAATCATCACTTTCTTGCCTTGACTCTTCATGTAAGCGATGTCCGCTTTGAACTGCTCGGTCTGGTAGCCCTCGGGCGTGTGGAACGTCAAGGTTCCTTCCGGCGCGTTCTTATCCGGGGTGGCAAAAGCAACAATGATCACGTCCCACTGTGGCGAAATCTCGCGGAGCGGCAAGGTAGAACCAGGACCGCCGTAGCCGGCCCAGTAGCCGATCAGCCAATGGCCGTTCGGCGAGCCGCTCATTGGGACAGCCGTAGCTGTGGGCTGTGCAGGCGCGCCACGCCACCGGCCACGCGCCGGGCATGGCTTGGCAGGTTCAGCGAGCGCTTGCGCATCGGGAAAGCTGTAGGCTTTGCCGAGTCCTTCCGCGCCGCCGGTGTACCAGGGCAGCAGGGCTACATTTTGAAGGTGATAAAGAGCTTTGGCCGTCTTGGCCACGAATGCCTGCGAGGCGGGGAAATTGTTCTTGGGGTTAGTATCCGTGGGTTCGAGCAGGAAGTACGCGGAGGCAACGCCGGAGCCGCCACAAGGTCCCTCATCGCCAGGACGCATCGAAGCGGGACGCAGCCAGCGAGGGAAGTTGTTTCCTGGACCTTTGCGGTTGTGCAGGCCGAGCAACGAGTCGAACAGAGGATCGTTGATGAACTCACCGAGTTGTTGCGTCAGCGGCTGCACGTCCTGGTCTTCGACGGCACTCGGCGCGGAGCTGAGATACGAGCCCAGTACGAAGGAGTTTCCTGTGCCCGAGTCGATCCCGTGCGTGCCCCAAATGCAGCAGACCGTTGCATCTGCATCCGCATAGAACGTGGTGTTATGCGTCACGGCGATCACCAGCTTGCCTTCTTGTTTGGGAATCTGCTTGAACAGCTCTTTCTCGACGAACTCGAGATCCATAACGCCAAACGAGGCGCTGGTCTTCTTCGAAGTGAGCACGTAGCCGTAGCCGGCGGGAATGGCGATCTTCACCGCATTCACGTCCGGCTTGGCCAGCAGTGTGTGCCAGGCGCTTGCCGAAGGAAAGGTGGCGCGCAGCATCGCGTCGGCGTACTGCGTGTTGCCTCCAGAGGGAAAGTCGAACTTGGCAAATATCGGCGAGCCAATCAGCCCCGCCACGTCTGGCGTTGCGTCCAAGATGAAAGGCGTGCCGCCGGTCTTCTTCGTTTCGAAGGACAGCGCGATAGGAACGAGCACGGTGGGAATCTCGGTGACGCCGCCTTGCGACGGGTCGCGTCCGACCAAGGTGTAGGTGTCCTGGCCGACCGTGCGCTTAAACGTGGGTACCGTCCCCTGCGCGCGCACCAAATGCAGCGGCAAGCCGAAGATAAATAGAAGAGTGAGGGATTTGATTCGCATTTTCTGGACTCGCGGTGAGTGTGGCGCGGGCGTCCCGCCCGCCTGCTCAGGCACGGATTTCTTGCTTTGGCTGCAGCGGCACGATCTGCGCCACGCGTTTCATGACTTTCTTGTTTTGGGCGGCCTTCTTCAGGTCGTACTCCGCTTGCAGGCGCATCCAGAATTCGGGAGTGCTGCCCAGGAGGCGGGAAATCCTCAGGCACATGATCGCAGACAGAGGTCTCCGCTCAGCCAAGATGTCATGCATCATCTGGCGCGACACGCCCAGTGCTTTTGCCGCCGCCGTGACCGACAGTCCGACCTCGGGAAGAATATCTTCCCTGAGAATCTCGCCTGGATGTACAGGGGGCAATCCGTTCTTACGATCCAAGGTTTCCCTCCTAATGGTAATCCTCAAAATCAACGGCCTCTGCGTTCTCGCCTGACCAAGCGAAGCTGAGGCGGTAATTTCCGGTGACTCGCACCGACCACCTCTCGGGCCTGCCGTGCAGGCGGTGGAACCTGTAGCCGGCCACGTTCATCTCCTCCGAGTGTGTCGCCACCTCGAGCGACTGAAGAATTCGCACGCACTTCCTGACGTATTGGGGGCCGATTCGGCTTGTCTTGCCCGTGAGGTAAATTTCCTCGAGCCCCTTATGCCGGAAACTGCCAATCACTTTTCAACTATATCCCTGGGAATCGATAATGTCAACTGTTTAGTTTACACCCTGTTTTTGAAGAACGCCGCTTCACCGCGCAATCCTTGCCCCTTAGAAAACCGCAGACCTTGGGAAGCAGGGCTGCGCTACGATTTGACGGCCCAATGCAAGCCGATACCGCCGGAAATATAAGACTGCGCATCAACACGCCCGTACCCCATTCGCTCCAGCAAGGAAGTGAATTCTTCGATCGTCATGAAGCCTTGGAGAGAATCGGGTATGTAAGTGTACAGGCGGGGACGACCGTGCAGTAGCAGGCCCCAGAAAGCACCCTGGGCGTAGAGATATCCGAGATAGAGCTTGCGCCAAAGGCGATTGGCAGGCAGGAAGAAATCCAGGCTCACCAGCATTCCGCCCGGCCGGGTGACGCGGCGAATCTCTTCGAGCGCGGAGTTCAAGTTGGGGAAGTTGCGCAGGCCGTAACCAACAAAAACGCAATCGAAGAGGCCGTCGGGGAAGGGAAGCGACATGGCATCGGCGCCGATCACCCTACAGCGGCACCGCCGCCGCGCCGTCTCCAGCATCGGTCGAGTAATGTCGGCGGCGACGGCCGTGGCGGCAGGCAGCGATTGAAGAACGAGTTGGGAGAAGTCGCCCGAGCCGCAGGCCAGGTCGAGGACCAACGCGCCGTCCGGCAACGCGGCCTTGCGGACTGCGAGCTGTTTCCAGCCACGGTCCATGCCATAAGAGGAGACGTGAGTGACAAAGTCGTAGCGAGGTGCAATCGCCCCGAACATTTGGCGCATCAGGCGCCGATCAGACTTTTCGGCGGGAACGCTCATTTGATCAGGGTTTCCTGGAGCATCTGCTGCAACAGATAACCGATGCTTCCCTGCGTTTCAGCCACGCACGCGTCCATGGGCAGCGGTTCCGCTTGTCCTGCGGCGAGTTCGGAGCGCAGCAGTGCGTCACCCACCTGCGGCCCGTTGCCGTGGGTGACCACCGTGCGGTAACCGGCGGAGAGCACCGCGGCGATGCCCTCGCAGGTGGTCTGGAGGTTCGACCTTTGTTCCTCGAGTGTGCCCTTCTCGCCGGGTCTGATCAGGGAGTTGCCGCCAATGGCGACAACAGCGGTGGGCATAGCGGTCTCTCAAGAGAGCAGTGCCAGCAGCATTGCCTTCTGAATGTGCAAGCGGTTCTCGGCCTGGTCATAGACAATGGAGCGAGGTGAATCCATGACCTCGTCCGTCACTTCCTGGCCGCGGCGCGCCGGCAGGCAGTGCATGAAAAGCACCTGAGGCCCGGCGTTGCGCAGCAGTTCGGAGTTTACCTGGTAAGGGCGAAAGACGCGCTGGCGCGTGTCGGCTTCGTCCTCCTGGCCCATGCTGATCCAGACATCGGTGTATACTGCGTCCGCGCCGGCCACGGCCTCGAGGGCATCGTGAGTAAGAGTGATGTCCCCGCCCTCACGTTTCGCGTCGGCCACGACGGAGCGGTCCGGTTCGTAGCCCGCCGGCGTGGCGATGCGCATGCGCACTCCCAGCCTCGCGGCGCCGTAAATGAGCGAATGAGCCACGTTGTTGCCGTCGCCCACCCAGACGAGTGTTTTGCCCTCCAAGGGCCCTTTGTGTTCGAGCAGCGTAAAGTAGTCGGCCAGCGCCTGGCAAGGATGCTCGAAGTTGGAGAGAGCATTGACGACCGGAATCGAGGCGTTGGCGGCAAACTCCATCACGGTCTGATGAGCGAAAGCACGGATCGCCACCGTATCCACCCAGCGCGAGAGACTCTGCGCCACGTCCTTCACTGACTCGCGCTTCCCCAGGCCAACTTCCTGCGGACCCAGGTACAGGGCCTTCCCGCCCAGTTGCTCCATGCCGACTTCGAAGCTCACGCGCGTCCGCAGGCTGGGCTTCTCAAATAGTATCGCCAGGCTCTTGCCCTCGAGTGCGTTCTTGAAGCGGCTCGGTTGGGCTTTCACGCATTGGCCCAGCTTGAGCAGGTATTCAACCTCCGCAGGAGCCAAGTCGTGCAAGGAGACCACGTGCCGATGGGCAAGCGCGGAAGGCCGTGACGGCAACGGAGTCTCCTTATCAGCCTGGGTCACAAGCTTGAGTCTGCGCATGGATGAATCCTTTCTTCTGCTTTCCAAAACACCTGTGGTGCGGGCGAGACGCCCGCGCCACCACGCCTTCACGCGGACTTCGCCTTCCTGGGCCACGCCGCATGCGCCGGAAATTCACTTCCCCGGGGTAATAGCTCATTTCGTGCCCGGCCCGGTGAGGATCGACGACCACGATCTCGAGATCGGAGCAATAGAAGGGAGTGTCGTTGTTGCCGCCGTCCCAGAGGATCACGTCGGCTTCGCGTTCCGCCTGGCGCAGAATCGCCTCGTAATCCACACCCGCATACACCACGGCGTTTTGCCGGATGTGCGGCTCGTATTCCTCCATCTCCTCGATCGTGCAGCCGTATCGTTCCATGTCCTCAAGGGTGGCAAAGCGCTCGAGGCGCTCCGCGGCCAGATCGCCGTAAGGCATGGGATGGCGCACCACCACCGGCGCCAGGCCCTGGGCGCGCAATTCCTCGACCACGCGCCGCGACACTGGACTCTTGCCGCAGCCGGTCCGGACCGCGCACACGGAAACCACCGGCACCTGCGCAGCCAACTGTGTGCGTTCCGTCCCCAGCAAGCAGAAATCGGCCCCCGCCGCCACCGCCCGCGACGCCAAGTGCATGACCGTTTGGTGCGAAACATCGCTGTATGAAAAAACCACCGCGCCCACACCATATTTGTGAAGCGTGTTTTCCAACTCAGCTTCCGGGACTATCGGGATTCCGCTGGGGTAGAGCTTTCCCGCCAGTCCCGGGGGATAAGCTCGGTTCTCGATGTTCTGTATTTGCGTGGCCGTGAACGCCACCACTCGGTAAGCAGGATCGTCCCGGAACACCACGTTGAAATTGTGGAAGTCCCTGCCTGCCGCACCAAGAATGATCACTTTTTTCATGGCATGTGCCTCAAATGTGCTTTGCGGCGTTTCGTTCTGCTTATCCCCACGGGGGCTGACCGCCTTGGTGGCATCGAACCGCCTCCACCATGAGAGCGGAATGGAGCAAGAGGCGGGCCAAGATTGGAACATTTGCCGGATTGATCTCGTAACTTATTGGTTTTAAGCTGGTTAAATGTACGGTGGGGATAGGGCCCGAGGAGTTGATGCCGAGATTTGGGGGTTATTACACTGCTTCTTTATGTCCCTAACTCATTGGATGTAGAGGCGGTTCCCGGCACGCGTCGGTCGACGAGCACGAACCGGCAAATCCAGAGCCGGTGTAGCCGACAATTTGTCACTTTCCGGATCCCGCCCTTCGACTCGACAGTCTCAGCTTGGTTTTGCGCAAAATGTGGTGTTTTTGTTCCTTTCAGCGTTCGATTGATGCAGATTTGCGCGCAAAATGCGCGCAATTTGCATCACTAAAAAAAGTGATGTCCTTTGTTTTCAAGTACTTCTTAGCTTCGTTCCCACTATTTTTCATTTTTTGTATTTCCCAGCTTTGCCCTCTCGGTGGGAGCTTCCCGCCCACCCTCGCGACTGATCGGTTTCCGGCGCCCGTCTACGACGATGTGTCCACAAAATGACCACACTTATAGGCTAGCACGCCTCCCGGAGTTTGTCAAGTAAAAAGTACGTAAAAAGTGAAGCGACTCTCCAGGATTTCGTCGCTCGGCCTAGCCAGACCACGCCGATGCGATTGACTTTGACCAAATGTCCTCGGGCGGCACGCGGCCGGAAGATGAGACCCTGCCTGCCCCCAAGTCCTAGTTGTTCCGCCGAGGTCACCTCGTAGGGCGGCCGATTTACCGTCAATCTGAACTGTGGTAGGTAAATACTACGCCGTCACACAGGACTTATCTTGGCCGGCAGCCATATCCTGGGCAGGCGACTTTGCGGGCGGGATGCATTCTGTAACCGAAACGCCATATTAAGCGAAGCAGCGCCGGCCAAGTTGCCCGGAGTGCGTAAGAGAGCGTACCCGGTCTGCGGAAGCGGGGAAAGAAACGTCGCGCGCGACTGCCACGTGATGATAGAATGAGTGCGGAGGCGAAGCTCATGGAACGCGCAAGGCCAGACAGCTTTACAGCTTACCTTGAAGCCAAGCAGCGGCTCCAGCCCTCAGAGCCTAACGCTGCGGGCGCCTCGCCGCTTTCGCTCCTCTTTAAGCTGGCGGAGACTGGGCAAATGGCGCTGGCCGACTTACAGACTGCGAGTGGAATGCCCTTCGGCGCATTTGCCGCGGCGGTCAAGGACCTGGCCAACTCAGGTTATCTCACCGTCTCCGGCGAGCCCGGTCACGAAACTGCCAGCCTCACCCCGCTCGGTGAGAACATCTCGCGGCTGGCCCAACCTGCCAGGACCGCATAAGCGCGACTTGACCCGGAAGCAACCATGGACATTGCTTGGTTGGACTACGCCATCGTAGCAATTCTGGGAGCGCTGGTGGGCAGCGGCGAGCTCGTTTCCCGCTACCGTGACGCGCCAGCCGGAGCGATTCACACTTGGCCTGCGCGTTTCTATATCCTCATCAATATCGCCGCCTCGATCGCCGCCCTTTTTGTTATCCATGTTTTCAACTGGCATTTCGGCGTCACTTCGGGCGACGCTCCGGTGCGTTGGACGCAAGTGGGCATCGCCGGCACCGGGGCCATGGCGCTGTTCCGCAGCTCGCTGTTCACCGTGCGCGTCGGCGACCGCGATGTCGCCGTAGGCCCCATCAGCTTCTTGCAAGTATTCCGCGATGCCGCCGACCGGGAAGTGGACCGCCTCCGCGCCCGGGCGCGCAGCGACTCCGTGGCCGACCTGATGGAAGGTATCGATTATCGTAAGGCGATTGAAGGTTTGCCGCCTTACTGCCTGGCCCTGATGCAGAACGTCGCCGCCGAGGATCAGCAGAAAATGCTCCAGGCGCTCGCCCTGCTTGATAAAGACCCGACCATCGACCCGGCGATCAAGGTCCGCATTCTCGGCCTGCAATTGATGAACGTAGTGGGACCGAATGTGCTCAGCGCCGCCGTGAAGTCACTGCGCAAGCAGATGGAGGATCAGGAGTCAGGAGCCAGGAGTCAGAAGTAGGGGCAGGCCTCGTGCCGGCGCCCGGCGCGTCGAAGGTGGTCATCCTGCCGTGGGCGGACCGCACGAAGCCGTGAACGACCCCATTTATGTCTTGATAGTATCCGGTGATATCGCCTGCTGCGCTGATGGCGGAGGCGTAGGTCCCTTGGTAAGCGCCCGGTGCGTCGATGGTAATGAAGGTGCCCTGCTGGGCGCTCGCGGAAAGGCCCAGCCCAAGCATGCACAAGGCCAGGCAAAGGGCGAGCGCTCCTTTCCGTCGAAGTGCCGAACAGAATCGGTAAAGAGCACTATGGTTCGTCATCATCGGTTATTCTCCTTTTGGGTTGTGTCTGCCAGTGTTTCGGTAGTTAGAAATAGAATTCTGTGAATTGTCCTCCGCTAATTACCCGGGAGAGCAAGCTTTCGATGGGCCACACCGATGGGCCAGATTTCTGGGACCGGCCCGGGCCTGTGAAGTTGGCATCGCGCAAAAAGCAAATCGGTTCTCCATGGTTTGTCAACCTCCTCATCGAATTTGAGTTCTCGCCTTTCTTGGTGGCTCCATTCCGCAAGCGATTCAGGCGGTTGGGTCACGGGATCCGCACGAACCCGTGAGACACAAAGTCGGCGTCATAGTAAAATCCAGTGATCACGCCCGCTGGGTTGATGCCGACGGCGAAAGTGCCCCCGTTGTAATCCGCCCCCGCGTCCGGAGCGTCGAACGTGATGAAGGCGCCGTCTCTGGCGCGCAGGAAGCCGTGAGCCACATTACTTGCATCCACGTAGTATCCCGTG
>Ga0116102_1000666_pt1 | contig 13047 bp, 5 predicted proteins | sample June2015DPH_4_50_FD_89822 | JGI IMG/M metagenome (GOLD analysis project Ga0116102, IMG submission 89822) | Peatland microbial communities from SPRUCE experiment site at the Marcell Experimental Forest, Minnesota, USA - June2015DPH_4_40 | ecosystem: Environmental > Terrestrial > Soil > Wetlands >... | reverse complement strand
TCCTCTCCTCGAAGCGTGCTGTGCCATGAAAGGGGCCTGTCGAGTGCCGGTTGACGAGGGCAGCGCAAGTCTCACCCGGATTTCTCACCAGCAGCAGGGAACGGCGGGGCTTCAGAGTCCGTGCGACAACCTCGCTCAGGCTGTCATTCCGAGCGAAGCGAGGAATCTCGCTCTGAATATTTTCAAGGCAGTGCGAGATTCCTCGTCGCCTTCAGCTCCTCGGAATGACAGACTAGTCGAGTTTTTCACACAGACTCTTCAGTCCCGCCGACATAAGGCCTTGCGAAACAATCCTGTGTCCCGTTTCCGCTCATGGCTTGGCCGTAGAAGGCGTTTCCGTTTGGGACACCGCGTCGTTTACGCCTCCGCTCCGCAGCTTCTCAGCAACCTTCTTCGCACTGGCGGCGTATGGCCCCTGCGGGCTTAGCCGAAGATAGGTGTCAATTTCCGTGAGGGCCTTCGAATACTCGGCCATCTTCAGGTAGGAGTTGGCAAGCTTGATATGAAACTCCGCCGGCATGTCGGGGTGGAGTGACTGCGCAGTAAGGAAATCCTGCGAGGCCTCGCGCGATTTTCCTAACACCAATTGAGCGTTTCCCAGTTGATAGTGGAAAAGCCAGGCGTTGGGAGAGAGGCGCAACGCCTCGCGCAGAATCGCCTCGCTCGCCGCAGGCTTCCGTTCCTGCATGTAAAGTTGCGCCAATTGGTAAAAGGCGTCTGAGTAAGTGCCGTCGCAATGTATGGCGCGCTTATAGCCGGCCTCGGCGCTCGCCGTATCGTGCGCGGCAAGATCGACTTCCGCGAGGGCGGTGTGTGCCCGCGCGTAGCAAGGATACTCTTCGATGGCCTGTTGCAGGTGTTTCCGCGCCTCTGTCGGCTTTTTTTCCCGCCAGGCCCGACTTCCCTTCTCAAGCTCCTTGCGGGCACTCTTGGGAGCAGCCTGATCGGTCAGGGAGGGTAGGGTCGCGGGGTTGACCGCCGGTTTGTCGAGGGGAGAGAGAACGATATTGAAAGTGTGGAAGGTGACCCGGGCATCGGTAAAGTCCAGGGTCTGCTGATAGGTCTGAAACTTTTCGGCCTTCGCGCTCAGGGTGTAAATGGTGGGGCTAAGTCCCACAAACTCGAAGTTCCCGTTCCAATCCGGTTGACGGGTGGCCACCGGCTCGCCGTCGCTGGTCTGAATAGATACCATCACCCCCGCAGAGATCCCACGCCCATCCTTGGTCTGGACCTGGCCATGCAAGGTGATGTTATGCCCTGCCTCGAATTGCGCGCGCAAAGGGACCGCCGCGCAGAGCACCACGCTAGCGCCTACGACCCACTTCCAAACGGTGGAAGATCTCCTCGCCGTGGCGCACCCCCTGCCTTCAAGTTAGCCTGAGCACCCTGCCTTGGTCCGACGTCGCCAACCTAACACGAACCCGCGCCGAAAGCAATTCGCGTGCTCTGGCCTGACACCTCCACAACAAAAAGCGGTAGTATGAAGCGGATGAACCTGACGCACCAGGACGAAGCGGCCATTAGGAGCGCACTGCTGGCGTGGTTTCGCCGGAACGCGCGTTCCCTCCCTTGGCGCGGCAGTGGCGATCCCTACGCGGTCTGGGTTTCTGAAGTAATGCTCCAACAGACTCAGGTGGCGACGGTAATTCCGTATTACCAACGCTTTCTTGAGACGTTTCCCACCGTGGCCGACCTCGCAAGCGCCTCTCTCGAGCGAGTTCTCCAGCAATGGTCAGGGCTTGGTTACTATCGCCGCGCGCGCCACTTGCACCAGGCCGCCAAGCAACTCGTCCGCAGCTATGGCGGGTCGTTGCCTCGAGACTACGACAAGATTCGTTCGCTGGCCGGAGTTGGCGATTACACGGCGCGGGCGATTTTAAGCATCGCTTTCAATCTGCCTTTCACTGTCCTTGATGGCAATGTGGCACGAGTTGTATCGCGGGTTGCGGCTGTTCCCGGTAATCTGCATCAACCGGGCTTCCGCCGCGCTGTCGAAGCCGAACTCGAGCGTTTGCTTTCACGTCACCGCCCCGGCCGCTTTAATCAGGCGTTAATGGAGCTGGGGCAAACCATATGCCTGCCTCGCGCTCCCCAATGCGCCGCCTGCCCAGTGCGAGGCTGGTGCCTCGGTTACAAGACAGGGCATCCCGAAGTCTTCCCCCAGCCGCGTCCCCGTCGCGCCGCGGAATCCCACTACCTCGCCGCCGCTATCCTCCGGCGCGGCCCGCGAGTGGCCATGGTCCGTGGCCTGGACGATGGCCTTCTAGACGATTTATGGAATTTCCCCTCCGCTTTCGGCAGGTCGAGCGCGGAGGCGCTCGAAGGCTTGCGTGACAAGCTCGCCGGATTCGGGTTTGCCGCCCTCACCCGTCAGGACTTTATCGCTGAGCTCCATCACGGCATCACTTACCGCTCCATCTGCGTCCGCGCCTACGCAGCGGAGATATCGGACGTCTCCCGCAAGAAAGGGCTTCGATGGTTTCCTATTTCGAGCTTGGGGCAGGCTGCCATTTCGCAATTGGCCCGGAAGATCGCGCGACAGGTGTTCTGAAAAGCTTCTACCACAGAGCGCACAGAGACTACGGTGCGGCCTGTCGGCCGCATCCAAGACTCCAGATTCAAAATTCCAGACCAGAAATCCTTGCGCGCCGCGAAAGGTCTTGGGAATAGTAGTAGAGAGGGAAACGCTTCGGGTTTTGCTCAGTGCGCTCTGTGACCTCTGTGGTGAAGCCCGTCTTGGGTTAAAATGTAACCCGCAAGCTAAGTAACGCTCATGGCAAAGGCCGCACAGACCGACCCCTCCGCGCTCCTCAAGCTCCAGTCCAACATCAGCGTGCAGCGCTACTTTGAGGTGTCCCTTCTCTTGACCCTCGCTACCGCCTTTGTCACTGTCGCGATGACGGGGAAGTTGGACTTCGTCTCCACCGTGGTGGTTTCGATCGCGTTGGGTGTGAAGCTTTGGGGCTATTCGCGCGAAGTTGACTTTTCACTCTCCCCCCGCACCGTCACGCGGATTTCCATCTTTTACATCTTCTTTTATGCGCTCGACTTCTTGACTTCGCCCGGCCCCGGCCTGCTGGACAAGATGTTGACCGCAACCGTCCACCTCGTTTTGTTCACAACTGTCATCAAGATTTTCTCGGCAAGGACTTATCGCGATTACGGCTATCTTGCCGCCCTATCGTTCATGATGATGCTGGCAAGCGCCATCCTGACGGTCGGCACAACCTTCCTTATATTTTTCGGTTTCTACATTATTTTAGCCATCTCGACCTTCATCAGCTATGAAATCAAGCGAGGAATGGAGGCGGCTCGCCGCGCATCGGAAGGCCCTTACCGGAAACCTCGCCAGAACCGGACAGCGGTCGAACGAGCGCTGATGAAAGCGGCGGTGGGGTTGGCAGTCGGCATATTTCTTCTCGGCGCATTTCTTTTTTTCGTAATCCCGCGCTACCGCACCGGCTTCCTGACCTCGCTTTCATCTCAGTCCCAGAACATTACAGGCTTTTCCGAGACGGTCAATCTTGGTGACATCCGCAAGATCCTCCGTTCCCCCCTGGTGGTGATGCGCGTGACGGTGGAAGGGGATCCCAGGCAATTCCAGGGCGTGAAATGGCGCGGTGTGGGTTTGACCAGCTTCGACGGCACGCACTGGTTCAACGACAACACGGAGCAGATACCGATCATTCCGGCATCTGAACAGCGCGTTGTTCTTCCCCGCACGGAGGGTTGGCAGAGCCGTTCGCACCACCCACTTCGCTACCACGTGCTTCGCTCCGCCCTCTCGACCGATGTACTCTTCGCCGCCCCCACGCCCCAGGAGATCGTGGGTCGGTTTCACCTGGTGAATGTCGATGAGACCGGCTCCCTGCACAGCCCCCAATATTCTTTCGTGCCACTTGCCTACGACGTCGTTTCAGAGGCCGGACTGCCTTCGGTCCGTGAGTTGCAGCGAGCCTCCACCGACTACCCGGAAGATATTCGCCTGGTGTATCTGCGGCTTCCCGATTTGGACCGGAAGGTTGCGGACCTTGCCCGGCAAGTCACCTCCTCCGCCACAAACAACTACGACCGCGCTGCCGCAATTCAGAATTATCTTCGCAGCAATTTCCGGTACACCCTCGATCCGTCTGCCATTGAGCCCAAAAATCCCATCGTCAGTTTCTTGTTCAAATCCCGATCAGGCTTTTGCGAGTACTTTGCTGCTGCGATGGCGGTAATGTTGCGTACGCTTAACATCCCTTCGCGGCTGGTGAATGGCTTTCAAACCGGTTCCTATAATCGCGTCGGAAAGGATTTTGTGGTGCGCGCCCGGGACGCCCATAGTTGGGTGGAAGTGTATTTTCCGAAATACGGCTGGATCACGTTTGATCCCACGCCTGCTGATCCCAATCCTGTCCGTGCCGGGGCCTGGGACGATTACCTCGATGCCCTGAGCCTTTTCTGGAGCGAGTGGGTGATCAACTACGATTTCACCCACCAAATTCGGCTGGCCCGGCAGGTGGAACAATCCTCCAGGAACTTCCAACAGGAATTCGTTGGCTATAGCGACCAGTTTAAGCGGCGGGCTGTACAAGCAGCCTACGCCATTGAAAGCTGGCTGATGTCGCACAAGCTGCTCATGTTTCTCGTCATGGTCACCATCCTGGCCGCGCTGGTGGCGGGCGAGAAAGGCGGCTCGCTGGCCGAAATCCGCTTTTTCTGGCAATGGAAGTTTGGACGCCGCGAGCTTACCCTGAGCCCGCACCAGGCCACGATGTCTTATCAAAGATTACTGAAGACTCTGCGAAAGAAGGGGTACGCGAAGCCGACTGCGCTGACACCCTGGGAATTCGCTAAGTCGCTGGCGGGTACGCGCCTCGGCTCGGACGTCGGGGAGTTCACGCGCCTTTACAACCTGCTCCGCTACGGCCAGGTGCAGGTCCCCATGGCCCGCCTGCGTCAGCTTCTGGACGAGATCAGCAGGGCTTGACCATTTTCGATTTTAAATTTTGGATTTGGGATTCGTTGGTCGTAGGTGGTATGTCGTAGGTCGTATGTGGGGAAAAAACATGAAAGGGCGGCCCTCTCCCCCGGGGAGAGGGTGGGCCGCGACGGCGCATTCATCAGCCGTCGTGGGCCGGGTGAGGGGTTTCTCCTTAGTTGCTATGTCAGACCGTCCGGCCTTACGAAGGAGTCCTGCGCGTTGATGGGAATTCCTCCACGAGGGGTTAAAGGCGCGTTCACGCGGCGCGATTTCCTGGGCATGTGCAGTTCCACATCCGCACTGCTTCTCCCGGCGCCATTGTTTGGTCCGGCCGCCATCGCAAAGCCCCAGAGTCTCTGGAAACCGAGACTCCGCGCTACCTCCGCTGAGGTTGCTGCCGACTCTCCTTCATACGCGGATTATCGCATCGTTCCCCATTACCCGGTGCGTTCACCCCTTGAGGAATTGATCCGAAAAGCCCGGCAGAACGAGGACGATTTTCCAAGCGAGCTATTCAGCCGCGAAATCGAAACACAGCTTGCACGATGGGGCAACGAGCTTCGCAAGAGTCTAAGTAATGTGCGAGTGCTTGCTGGGCTCCTGTCGCTACGCCTTACCGCAGCATCGCCTCGGCCGCAAGAGTTGCGCGACATCCGCGGCACGGCGGCGCTGAAACTCCAGCGTGCGAGCTTTTCCACTGAACTAGCGCTCGGCCGCGACGCCTTTCTCGACCAACTCCAATCCACTTTCGAGCGCACTCCGCAGATTCTGACGGCTGAATTCAAGGTGGCGGATCTTCAAATGATCTCCACCACTCCCCCCCTTATCAAGACTCAGGTCCGTTTCATATTCGTGGGGACAGGTCCACGGCTGCACCGCCTCGAGCGAATCGGCGTCTGGCAAATCGAATGGGAGCAACGCTCGGATGGCGGATGGGCCGCAACGAAGTGGCAGCCCGTTTCCGAAATCCGAAGTTTCTGCGCTCAGCCGATGTTTGTGGACATCACTTCCGCCGCTTTCAAGGACGTCTCTTCCTACCGCGCGCAAATGCTGCGCGGCACGGATTATTGGCGCACAGTTCTCGATGGGGCGACGGGCATTGATATTTATGGCAACAACGGTATCGCGGCTGCTGACTACGACAACGATGGCTTCGACGATCTCTACGTCTGCCAGCCTTCCGGACTTCCCAACCGTCTATACCACAACCGCGGCGATGGCACCTTCGACGACGTGACGGAAGCAGCCGGTGTAGACGTCCTGGATAACACTCCCTGTGCCCTTTTCGCGGACATTCGAAACGATGGTCACCAGGACCTGGTTGTCGTCACCGCCAACGGGCCTCTGCTCTTCCTCAATCAGGGGAACGGGAAGTTCAAGCTAAAGCCCCAGGCGTTTCATTTTGAGCGGCCCCCGCAGGGAACCTTCACAGGTGCTGCCTTCGGCGATTACGATCGCGATGGGCGCCTGGACATCTATTTCTGTTTGTATAGTTACTATAAGGGACTCGAGCAATACCACTTCCCGCTTCCCTATTATGACGCGCGGAACGGCCCGCCCAACTTCCTCTTCCACAACGAGGGCGACGCCAACTTCCGGGATGTCACCGAGGCCACGGGTCTCAACCAGAACAACGACCGGTTCAGCTTCGACTGCACCTGGTGCGACTATGACAACGACGGCTGGCCGGACTTGTACGTGGTGAACGACTTTGGGCGGAAGAATCTCTATCACAACGATCGCAACGGCAAGTTCACCGATGTCGCCGAAGAAGTCGGGGTTGTGGACGTAGGGCCGGGCATGAGCTCCTGCTGGTTCGATTACGACAACGATCTGAATTTCGACCTTTACGTCTCGGATATGTGGGAAACCTCCGGCATGCGCTTAACCTCCCAGATGAGTTTTCTCGAACTGATGCCTCCCGCTGTTCGCGCCCTGTTCCGTCATCACGCCAAGGGGAATTCGCTCTTCCGGAATCTCGGCAACGGCCGCTTTGAGGATCGCAGCGCCGCAGCGGGAATCGAACAGGCGGGGTGGTCGTGGTCCTGCCATGCCTGGGACTTTGCTCACGACGGACGATTGCATCTCTACATCGCGAACGGCATGATCTCCGGCCCTACACGCGATGATCTGGAGAGCTTCTTCTGGCAACATGTGGTGGCGCAGTCCCCGCCGGACGCCCATCCCACCGTTCCTTACGAACTGGGCTGGAACGCCATCAACGAATTGATTCGTTCGGACGGCACTTGGGCAGGATATCTGCGTAACGTTTTCTTTTTTAACAACGGCGACGGGACCTTCTCCAACATCTCCGGAACGGTGGGCCTGGATTTCCAGGATGACAGCCGCGCCTTCGCTCTCGCCGACTTCGATCACGACGGTCGGCTTGAAATCGCACTGAAGAATAGGACGGGGCCGCAGTTACGCATCCTGCACTCGGAGGCGCCCGATCTGGGCAACGCGCTCGCTTTACGACTGCGCGGCACGAAAAGCAACCGGGACGCCGTAGGCACTGTGGTTATCCTCGCCACCACGGAAGGGCGTCAGATCAAAATGTTGCAAGCCGGCAGCGGCTTCCCGTCGCAGCACAGCAAGGAGATTTTCTTTGGAATCGGCAAGGCCGCATCCGCAAGCGCCGAACTTCGCTGGCCGAATGGCGATGTGCAGCACCTGGAACGGCTGCCTGCCAATCATCGTGTGGAGATTGAGGAGGGCTCGGACAAGTTCCACGCAGTGCCGTTCCGTCCCCATCAGCCTCTCGCCGTGATTCCTCCTCCCCCGGCAGCCGAGCCGCCGCCTGTCTCCAGCGAAACCTGGTTGATCGATCCGATCCTGGCTCCGGATTTCGAACTTCCGGATCTCAGCGGTCAGAAGCACCGGCTCTCCGATTTGAGGGGCAAGGTGGTGATCCTGAACTTCTGGGCCACATGGAGTCCGCCAAGCCTCGAAACGCTCAGGGCGCTCGATCGCTCCGCGGCATTGAGAAAAGGGCTCGAGGTGCTGGCTGTCAACCTCGATAAACCCCAGGACGTACCGCAGGTCCGCTCCTTCGCGAGCGCCAATTCCTTGCGGTTTCCCGTCTTGCTGGCCAGCGATGATGTCTCCGGGGTTTACAATCTGATTTACCACTTCATGTTCGACCGGCGGCGCAATCTGGGCTTGCCCACCACGTTTTTCATCGATGGCAAAGGGTTCATTGTGAAGGTTTATCAGGGGTCCGTCGATGCCACGCGCTTGAACGCGGAAAGCGAGCGGATACCGCAAACCGCCCAAGAGAGAATAAAGCTGGCGCTGCCCTTTCCCGGCACGCTCCACCTTGCGGAATTTCGGCGTAACGAGTTCACCTACGGCGCGGCCTTTTCGCAGGCGGGATACTACGAGCAGGCGATCCAGGAGTTCAACTTGGCGCTCGAGACTGATCCCGATTACGCCGAGGCGCATTACAATCTGGGGACGCTGTACCTGAAGCAAGGGAAAGCTGACGAAGCCCGCCGCCACCTCGAGCGCGCGCTCGAGTTGCGCCACGAATATCCCGACGCGCTCAACAACCTCGGATTGCTGGCAGCGCAAGCGGGCGATAGTGCCCAGGCCATCCGTTATTTCCAGCAGGCAATCGACCAGCGGGCTGATTACGCGCTGGCGTATTACAACCTGGGCAACGTCTATCGACGCGAGCAACGTTTCAGCGAGGCAAAGCAGGCCCTGGACCGCGCCGTGGCGTTGGCACCCGACGACGCGGAGGTGAATTACGGCGTGGGCATGCTTTATGCACAACTGAACGAAACAGACCGTGCGCTCAAATACTGGCAGCACGCGCTCGAAATTCGCCCCGACTATCCTGAAGCGCTAAATAATCTCGGCGTGCTCTATGTGCGCCAGGGTAAGACCTCAGACGCTCAAGACTTGTTTGAGAGAGCCGTGCATGCTGCGGGCGACTTCGATCAGCCCTACCTCAATTTGGCGCGGCTCTACGTGGGGCGGGGCGACAAGGATCATGCTCGGGACATTCTGCAACAGTTACTCACGCGGCATCCCGACCACGCGATGGCAAAGAGTATGCTTGAAAAACTCAGCCGATAGACGTTGTAGGGGCGGCCCTTGTGGAGTCTGTGTGAAAACCTCATTTGGGCTGTCATTCCGAGCCCTTCGCTGTCATCCTGAGCGCAGCGAAGAGCCTGTCCTGAACGAAGTGAAGGAATCTCGCTCTGGGCGCTCAGGGTAAACTCCGCGAGGGATCTCGCCCTGAATGTTTTCAAGGGCAGAGCGAGATTCCTCGCTTCGCTCGGAATGACAGCAAAAAACGGGTTCTCACACAGACGCTCGTGGCCGTCCGCGGGCAACCATACGCCGGCTGGCGGATTGCCCCCAAGTGGATGACAGAGCTACACTCATCCTCATGATGGCGCAAGGAAGGTCGGACAAACTCGTCCAGCACGCTGCCCGCTTGCCCGCGGCGAAGGTGGTTTGGCAGGTCGCCCTGCTCTTCGTCGCGGTCCAACTTCCGCTTCATCTATTGTGCGCGCAGACTTCATCCCTGTCGCCGACCACCGCAAAACTCTCGCCTGCCGCTGCCGCGCATTTCGCCGCCGGGCAAAAACTGCTCGCGCAACACACGCCTAAACTCGCCGAGGCAGAAATCCGCGCCGGGCTCAAGCTAGCGCCCCGGAGCCTCGACGGTCTGAACCTGCTGGGCATGGCGCTGGGCGACCAAAAGGAATTCAAAGGCGCCGTTCAAGCGTTCCAGCAGGCGCTCGCAATTGAGCCTGGCTCGACCGAAACGCAAATCAACCTGATCCAAGCGTATTTGGCCGCCGGCCAGAAAGAGAAAGGCCTCGCGCTCGCGCACGCCCTCTCGGAGCACGCTAAGGACGACATCCGCGCCCATTTCACGCTGGGTGTGATTCTGGCCAAACAAGCGCAGTACGGTGAGGCCATCCACGAATTCGAAACCGCCGACGCGCTCGAGCCCGGCACCTTCGAGATTCTTCACAACCTCGGCCACGCCTACCTGCAAAGTGGGGATAATGAGAAGGCGCTCGGTATCCTCGACCGCGCGCTGAAGCTCTCGCCCGACTCTGTCGAGACGCTCTATTTCATGGCGCAAGCCTACGCGAACCAGGGCAAAGACCTCGATGCCCTCGACGCCCTCGTCAAAGCGCACAAGCTGGCGCCGCAGAATTCGGATGTGATCTTCTTTATGGCTCGACTCAGCATGAGGCAGTCTTACTACGAAGACGCTATCCGCTTGCTCGAGGAGGGGCTGAAGGTTGATCCGAAAGGTCCGAACCTGCTCGCGGCGCTCGGCATCTGCTACTTCGCAACGGGGAAAATCGAGAAGGCCAAAGACACGTTTCAGGACCTCCTTAAGGTTAATCCTGCCGCTCGCTCGTATGCTTTCCTGGGTCTTGCCTACCGCTACCTGGGTCGATTCGACGAGGCCGAGAAGTACCTGAGGCAAGGACTGAAGACCGATCCTCGCGATGCGGCGTGCCTGTATAACCTGGGCTACATCGAAACCCGGCAGGGCCACTACGACAGCGGGGAGAAGCTGCTCGAGCAAGCTTTGGAAGTCGATCCTGACTATTACGAGGCGCTTCTCGAATTAGCCAATTTGAGGATGCGCCAAAAAGCATTCGAGCAGGCCCTGACCCTCTTGCGGAAGTGCGCGCAATTGGATCCTCATCCCGCCTCGGTTTACTTCCGGCTTGCCACGGTCGAGCGGAGTCTCCATCAAACGGAAGCGGCGGAGCGGGATTTGAAGGTCTTCCAAACCCTCTCCAAAGACCCCACTCTTCAACCCTCGGCCTACCAGCACCTTTACGATTACCTGGGTCTGAGGGCTGAGCTTTCCCCCCAAGAAAAGAACCTGAATGACCTCGAGCAGTTGGAACGGGAAGTGAAAGCGCATCCTGACGAGCCGCAGAACTTTTATCTTCTCGCCGAAGCCTATTTGAAGGTCGGGCGGATCGAGGATGCTAAACAAGTTATCTCCCGGCTTGACGAATTAAGCCAGGGTGATTTTCGCACCAGGGTGGGGGTGGGTGTTCTGCTGGCGCGTTACCACCACTACGGGGAGGCTATCCCGCGGTTCGAGGCAGCTCTCGAGACCAACCCGAAGGCCGACGACGTCTGGTACGACCTCGCCGACGCTTATTTCCGGAAGCGGAACTATGCCGCCGCTCTGACTACCGCGCAGAAGGTCTCACCCGGCGGGCAATCGGACACCAGCTATTTGGCCCTGCTCGCCGACGTCCAGGCTCACCTCGGCCGGACCGACGAGGCTATCAAGTTGCTGCGCCGGGACATCGCGGAAAATCCCGATCAAGACCCGGCTTATCTTTCTCTAGCGCTTGTCTACCTCCGCTCTGGAAACACCTCTGGCGCCCGCGCCACCCTTCAGCAGGGTTTGGCGCACACTCCGGACGCGGGTGAGCTGCTGTGGGGCATGGGAGTATTGTCGGTAATGGAAGGGCAAACCGGGAAAGCCGAGGAGTACCTTGAGAAATCGGTCGATCTGCTGCCGGAGTGGCCGGGAAGCTATTCGGCGCTGGGAGTGCTCTATTACCAGACCGGCCAAATCCAAAAATCGCGGGAAACCCTGGAACGGTTTAGGCAAGCAGGGCCACGAGGCGGGCTTGATGTGGACCGTATTGAGAAAGCCTTGTCGGCCGCCGCAGCCGAGAGCCGTGACACGGGGAGAGTCCAAGAGTTGGCGCCGGAGGCCCGCCAACAATTCCTTCAAGTCGCCTTGGCCTTCGCCGACCAGGCGCCCTGATGGTCGATGGCTGATTGATGATCGTCGATTGCCAACTCCTCTCGTTCGGATGCCGCGCTACACACCCCTCTGTCATTCTGAGGCCCCGTTCTTTGGGGCCGAAGAATCCCTGCACTTTAGTCTGATGATGATTCCCCTTCTCCGCAGGAGGAGGGGGTAGGGGGTGGTGATTGTGCGCTGTTCAACCACCCCTGACCCCTCCTTAACTAAGGAGGGGAATCGACTTGATGGTTTGAGGCGCTGGGGGAGGTACGAGGTGCTGCATTGCGCAGCAGTCGTTGAGGTGGTAGTCTAGAGCGCATCAGGAGCAATATCCGGGCCAAGGGTCAGCGGGGGCGGTATGCATCGGGGATCCAAAACACGACTTTTCTGCTCGGTCGCACCGTCTGTCGTGATCGCCGCGCTGGTCTTCCTTAATTCCCGATCACTTTTCGGGCAGGAGATCCCGGGGTCGGGGCATGGGTTCAGGACTGTGTCAGGGCAGGTGGTGACCGAAGGAGAGGCGGCCATCTCCTCCGGGGTAACGATTGTTATCGAGACGCGCGACGGAAAGCGTTCGGGTGATATTCACCCTAATGCGCAGGGGCGGTTTGAGGTGCCGGGTCTCTATCGCCAGACCTACATCATGACCGTCACCGCGGAAGGGTTTTTCCCTCAAGAGCTTTTTCTGGATCTCAAAGACGGAGAAGGACTGGTCACGCTGCAAGTGGTAATGCACCGCGCGTCCAGGACGAAGGCATCCTCGCCTTTGCCGGCGTTGACGGACCTGAGCGCGCCCAAGGATGCCCGCAAATTATTCCAACAAGGCGTCCGTTCTCTTCAAGCCAATCGCGTGGATGATGCGCGAGCAAAATTTCAGAAGGCCATTGCGGAGTATCCTTGCTACGCTCGCGCCCGGACGGGCCTCGCCTCGATTCAAATCGCCGCCCGCGATCTTGACAGCGCGGCAGCGAACTTACGTGAAGCTGTTCGTTGCGATCCCGGCTTTCCTGATGCCTGCGCCTTGCTGGGCAAAGTCCTGAACAACAAAAAGAAGTTTGTCGAGAGTGAAGAGATACTGAATCAGGGGCTGCGGCTTTCGCCCGATGCCTGGCCATTGTACGACCAAATCGCGACGGCGCATTACAATCTGGGTCAATACGGCAAGGCGCAGGACGAATGGCTGCGCGTCATTGCCCTTGACCCTGCGCCGCCCGCTGAGTTGCACGCGAAGTTGGCCGCCGTTTACATTCGGGGAGGCGCTCGCGACAAAGCCTACGCCGAAATGCAAGCCTACCTTCGCGCTGACCCGAACGGCCGATTCGCC
>Ga0116102_1000653_pt1 | contig 13143 bp, 10 predicted proteins | sample June2015DPH_4_50_FD_89822 | JGI IMG/M metagenome (GOLD analysis project Ga0116102, IMG submission 89822) | Peatland microbial communities from SPRUCE experiment site at the Marcell Experimental Forest, Minnesota, USA - June2015DPH_4_40 | ecosystem: Environmental > Terrestrial > Soil > Wetlands >... | reverse complement strand
CGGGGCGTGACGGGTGAGGGATCAGTGACGCGGCGGGGAGGAACCATGAATGCACGGGAGCAACTCGCGGCCTACCTGAAGATGTTGCAAAGACGTCTGCGCCTTGGCGCGCTGTTACGAGGTGCGGCGGCAGTGGTAGCGGTTGCCTTGACGGCCACGCTCGTCCTGGTGCTGATCACGAATGCCTTTGGCTTCTCCGATTCAAGCCTTTTTGCCGAGCGCATCGCGCTCGTCATCGCACTCGCCACCGTCGTCGGCTACGGTGTGGCGCTGCCTTGGCGCGCGCTGAACGACCGGCGGGCAGCCCGCAAAGTTGAAGCTGCCTTCCCACAGTTCGATCAGCGCCTGGTAACCTTCGCCGAGCGCGACCGGGGCGGACGCGATCCTTTCCTCGAATTGCTGGCTGCGGATACGCTTCAGGTGGCGAAATCCGCCCAACCGGCATACTTAATTCCAAATCGCAGGCTTCTGGCCTGGATCGCGAGCGCGGCAGCATCCCTCGGCATACTTGTGTGGATGATCGCAGCGGGGCCAGGATTCCTTGGCTATGGTGCTGCTCGGTTGTGGGCAGGCTCACTCCAACACACCGCCCCCTTCTATGACATTCAAGTGAGGCCCGGCAACGCGGCGGTGCGCCGCAGCGCCAACCAACTGGTGACGGCGCAGGTGATCGGCCGCCTGGTGGAGAGTGCCCGCCTTTACGCGCGCTACCAGAGCGCCTCGAAGTGGGAAGAAGTCACAATGCAGCGGCAGCACGCTGGTAACGGCTTTCAATTTCTTTTCGCGGGGCTTCCCGAAAGCGTCGACTACTACGTTGAAGCTGGACCTCTGCGCTCACGAAATTTCAAGCTCCGAGTTGTTGACTTGCCCTCGGTCAAGCAGATCCGTGTGACCTACCACTTCCCAGCCTGGACCGGAATGAAGGATGCGGTGGAAGAGCACGGCGGCGACCTCCGAGCCCTCGAGGGCACCGAGGCGCGACTGAACATCCTCCTCAGCCAAGCCGTGGCGCACAGTTTTCTTGTCCTCGACGGCGGAAAGCAGATTGATCTCTCAGACGCCGGGCACAATTTGTATAGCGGCGCAGTCACCATCGAAAAGGACGGGATGTATCATGTCGCCGCACTCGACCAAGGTCAAACGGTGCGGCTATCGGAGGACTTCTTTATCGAAGCGCGCAAGGTGAACCCCCCAACGGTGCGCATCACGCGGCCCGCCGGCGAATACCACGCCAGCCCTATCGAGGAAGTCACTGTCTCCGTCCAGGCCGAGGACGAGTTCGGCCTCAATGCTCTGACCCTTCACTATTCGGTTAATGGAGGGCCTGAGCAGACAAGCAGTTTGCTGAAGCAGAAGGGCGCAAAACAGGCGGACGGTTCCACCACGCTCTCCCTCGAGGACTTCAAACTTGTTCCGGGCGACCTGGTGAGTTTGTACGCCAGCGCCAAGGACGCGCGCGCTGAATCTCGCACCGACATGATGTTTATCCAGGCTGAGCCATTTTCCCGCGACTATTCGCAATCTCAAATCATGGGTGGCGGAGGTGGCGGGATGGGGAATTTCCAGGAGCAGATTTCCCAGCGCGAGAAAGAAATCATCGCGGAGACCTGGAAGCATGAACTCGAGAAGACCGCCTCACCGCAGGACCTCGCCGAAGCCGCTAAATTCCTATCCGGCGTGCAAGCCAAGCTTCGCGACCAGGCGCTGTCGCTGGCGGGGCGTCTCGAGCGGCGCGAGCTGACGGAAGAAAACGCGGAGTTCAGCAGTTTCCAAAAGGATATGGGAGACGCCGCCAAGGCGATGGACCCGGCGGCCAAAGCTCTGCAACAACAAAAGTGGAGGGAGGCCATGCCGCAGGAGCAGAAGGCCCTGCAATCCTTGCTCCGCGCGGAAGCGACCTTCCGCCAAATCGAAGTTGCCTTTGGAAGCGTCGGGGCAGGAGGTGGCGGGGGAGGCTCAGGGCGCGACCTCCAGAGCCTGTTCCATCTCGAACTGGATACGGAGAAGAACCAGTACGAGACCGAACAAACGGCGGGCTCCGCCGATCAGCGTAGCGATCAGATTGACAAGGCGCTCCAGAAGCTCGACGAGTTGGCCCGCCGCCAGGAGCAGTTAGCCCAGCAGCCGCGCAACTCGCAGGACTTCCAATCGCGCTGGCAGCAGGAGATGCTGCGCCGCGAAGCGGAAAAGCTGCAAGAGCAGATGGCGCAGATGGCGCGCAACGGCTCGCAACAGGGCGCTTCAGGTTCGCAGCAGAGCGCTTCGGGTCCTCAGCAGGGCAACTCGGGTTCCCAGCAGACCGGCTCAGGATCGTCCAGCCGGTCATCTTCCAGGGGCGGGCAGAGCGGTTCCGATACGAACATCCAGCAAGCCCTCGAACGCCTCCAACAGGCCAATGACGACATGCGCCGCGCCGCCTCACCCGGACAAACTGGGGCCGACGCGCGGCGCGCCGCCGACCGCCTCCGGGAAGCTTCCGACCTGCTCAATAGCTTGCGGGGACAGGACGCCTCCCAACAACTCGACTCGCTGACCCGCGAGGGGGAGCGGTTGAGCGGCGAGCAGCGCGACCAGGTGGAGCGCATGCGGCGCGCATTCGATCCCGCGGCGGCTGCCCGGCGCTCGGCGCAGGGCTCGTCCGAGGCGTCGCCTGAGGAAATGGAGAAGCTTGCCGGCGACCGCCAACGCCTCGCCGATGACCTCGCGAACCTGCAAAAGCGGATGCAGGACGCCACGCGCAGCCTCGCCTCCGCTGATGGCGGCGCAGCCACGAAGCTGCGTGACGCTTTGGCCGGCATGGATGAATCCGACCTGCAGGCCAAACTCCAGCGGAGCGCGGAGATGATCCGCCGCGGCATGGATCCTAACGCCAATCCCAGCGAAGCTGCCATCAATTCCGGCATGGAACGCCTGAACGAACAACTGCGCCAGGCCCAGCAGTCGCTCGGGAAAGGTCAGCAGAATCCGGAAGAGGCGCTGGAACACATGGCGCGCCTGCGAAGCCAAGTCGATATGCTGACGCGAAATCCGGGCGACCGTGGCGGACAAGCCGGTGATCGGGCCGCGCAATTGGGTGAGCGCGGAGGGCAAGGTGGCGAGCCTGGCGGGCAGCAGCAAACCGGTGATCGGGCCGCGGGTGGAGATTTGAGGAACGGAGTCGCCGGCGGAAATTATAACGGCGGCCGCTGGGACGGCGATCGCTTCTATGGCGGATATGATCCCGGCAGCTTTACGAAAGCTCAAGGCACGGAGCGCAAACCCGTGCCTATAACTCAGGCTGACATCGAGCGAGCTTATCAGGAGGCGCTGCGCGACTTGGATTCGTTGCGACAGACGGTTCGCGGAGAGCCCGGACCGCTTGGCGACATCAAAGATCTGCAGCGAGAACTCGATCACCTGGACCCTCGGCGCTTCCCCGGCAACCCCGCCATGCTCCAAGAACTCAACGCCCAGGTGTTGGCCAGCATGGATAAACTTGAGTTACAGCTCCGCCGCGCGGTGGACGGTAAGAAGTCGGGACAAGTTCGAACCGGCGACGCGCAGCGTGTGCCCGACGGATATCAAGATTCGGTGGCGGACTACTTCCGCCGCTTGAGCAAGCCCAACCGGTAGGGTCGACCTCCGTTCCAAGGCTTGCGGCTTTAACAGGCTGCGAAAAAATTCGTCCAGATGTCATCCTGAGGAGCCGCAGGCGACGAAGGATCTCCGTAGTTCATTGGAACTACAACTGCCGAGATTCTACGCTTCGCTCAGAATGACATCGTTCCAGAGTCTTTCCACAGCCTGTTTAAGCATCTGGCGCGCAGCTTCAAAACGAGACTCCGCGCCTGCTTGCCGCGAGTAAGTCAGTCCGATGCGAACCCAAAGCACCTGCGCCTCGCCGAGGACCTCCTCCCGCGGCGCATTGACCACCCAACCTAACCAGCCGAGCCTCCAATCGTAGCACTCCGCTATTGGAATACCTGCAGCATTCAGGCATGCCTCTCGCACGACAAGCACTATATTGAGTCGCGGCTCGGACGGAGCACGACAAAAAACAAGGCCCGATGAAAGGAAGAGGTGTATAGTTGTGGGGTCAGAGCTCCCAAAAACAAGATTCAGGTCCGAGCCCTCGCGGGCCCGCTATGCAAATTCTCAAGAAATGGAGGAATTGGCATGAAACCTCGACGCATTTCTGCTCTAGCGCTTCTCGTTGTTTTGGCCGCCGCGATTTTAGCCACGCCAGGCAAGCAAACGTTGAACGGAGCCGGAAAGAAGCCCGTCGATCCTGGAGTACGGAGCGGCTCGCCGGGGGCCGGCGGGCCTCTAGCTAGCCTGACCGCAGATGAGACTGCGTTTTTCCAGGACGGCGCGTCCCGTTTTGCAGAAGTTGAGGTGGTTGCAGGAGGCGCCAATAACGGATTGGGGCCGCGCTTCAACTCGAACCAGTGCCTTTCCTGCCACTCCCAGCCAGCTCCTGGCGGCACGAGCCCGGCCGAGAACCCTTTGATTCAAGTGGCCACGCTCAACGGGGCCAAGAATGCGGTGCCCTGGTTCATCACGCCCAATGGCCCTGTCCGTGAAGCGCGCTTCAAGCTGAACCCGGACGGAACGAACGACGGCGAGGTACACACCCTCTTCGTGATCACCGGACGAACCGACGCCCCCGGGTGCAACATCGCCCAATTCAACTTCCTGCCTGCTGGAAATCCGATCACGGGCCAGCATGGGAATTCGAATATCATCTTTCGCATTCCGACGCCGGTCTTTGGCGCGGGGCTAATCGAAGCGATCCCCGACTCGGCTATTCTCGCGAACCAGAAAGCCAACGCATCGCAGAAGGGAGAACTGGGCATCTCCGGACACGCTAATGCCATCCTGAGCGGCAATGCGAACATCAGCGCCAACGACGGAACGATTACCCGCTTTGGATGGAAGGCCCAGAACAAATCCCTGCTCATGTTCGCGGCGGAAGCCTACAACGTCGAGATGGGAATCTCGAACCAACTGTTCCCCCAGGAGCGCGATGAGACCCCGAGCTGTCTCTACGTCGCCTCGCCTAATGACACGCTCAATTTCACAGCTACGCCCACGAGCAATCCCAATATTAATACTGCCACCATCTCCGACATTGAGGCGTTTGCCGACTTCATGCGCATGCTGGCTCCGCCTGCTCCCGCGGCCGGCACACCCTCCACAGTGAACGGACGAACCGATTTCATAAAGGTAGGCTGCGCGCACTGCCACACGCCTTCCTTCACCACCGGCGCGAGCATTGCCAGCGGCTCCTCGAAGGTCCCATCTGCCGCCCTCTCCGGTCAGCAAGTGAATCTCTTCTCCGACCTTCTCGTCCACCACATGGGAAAGGGTCTTGCGGATGGCATAACGCAAGGCAGCGCCGGCCCCGACGAGTTCCGAACCGCGCCGCTGTAGGGCGTTGGGCAGCGCATCTTCTTCCTTCACGACGGACGCACGTCCGATCTGGTGGAGGCTATCGAGGACCACAAAAGTCCGGGCAGCGAGGCCGACAAGGTCATTGACCGATTCAATAGACTGAAGACCCAGGAGAAGCAGGACATCATCAATTTCTTGCGATCGCTTTAGGGGCAATGGGATGAACCGTCTGGCCTGTTGTGCAGAGGAGTCAAGCGCGAGCTTGAGACGAAATAGTGACTCCCCAACGGGCGCGTGGTGCGAAAGGGGACAAGCAGATGTGGCACTGATTAGACTTCACAAAACCAATGAGGCCGGCGAGGATGCGGGCGCCCTCTTTGTGACTAGCGACCACATTGTGGCAATTACTACGACGCCGGGAGCGACTGAGCTTGAGCTTGCGGACGGGCACACTCGATGGGTAAAAGATTCTCCCGAGGACATTGTCTCGTTGATCAAGAATTCTGCATGAGAAGCTGTGCAGAAATCCGGAAGGCGTCATCCTGAGCGCAGCGAAGGATCTCTGCAGTCGTTTGTAAATCATTGAATCATGCCGAACTGCGGAGATCCTTCGCTGCGCTCAGGATGACAGCCGTAGACCTTTGGACATCTTCTGAGGCCGCAGGAAGGCTTCGAGCTGACTTCCATCACGCTCGTCTGGCGAGCGCGACGACTAGAATTTGCGACGCGGCTTCTGTTTCGCGGAGATCGATCGGATGATCAGCTTTCCCTTGCCGCTCTTGGGTAACGGCGTCTCGCCCTGGGCGATCGCAGCGGAAATCAGGGCCTCCACTTCCGGGAGGGCCAGTGTAGCTGCCGACTCAAGCCTGATGAAACGGTTTTGGGAACCGTTGCCGAGGAGCAACTTATGCGGATCGGGCAGAGTCGCTCCGTAATAAAACGACAGTCCAACTCCGTTCGCGGCGGCGGCAATGGAAACAATGCAATCGGAGGGTCGCTCGGTCGAGCTATATCCGATAACAAAGAAGTTGTAGTTGTCGTATACCAATTCATTGGCGGTGGGTAGCCGCTTGCGCAATGCTTTGCGCACGGAACGAATCAGGGCAGCGTTTTTCGAATCGAACTTGTCGATGAATCCTTCGAGTTGTTGCGCCGGCGAAACGCTGGCTGGCGAAGCTGATCTGCCATTAGTCTTCATGCGACCTTCTCCATTCCATATGATATCCTCAATCCGCCCGTCGCTCATCTCTGCATCGAGTTCCCGGCGACGGCGTCATTATCCGGCATGAGTGCCGCTCTCCCTAATTATGACGGACGGGTTCATTGCAAGATGCGATTCCCGGGAACACGTGGTATCTGAAGCTCGAGGCCGTCAGGCTGTCGGCGGTGAAGGAGTATTCTCCCGCCGGCAGGGCCAACCCTCCCCAATGGGCCGCGAAGGGCAGGGTGAACTTGCCGCGAAAAACTTGAGCGCTCGCAGCAGTTGGGACGGTCGAGATGGCCAGTAGCGCGAGAGCAAAGAGCCCACAAAACCTGAGGTGTCGATTGATGTTCATGGTAGACCTTCGCTTTTTGATTTTGAGGGCCTTCTTTTCTCGCCCTCACACTGTAATGCGCAAACTGCATCCGAGAAAGGTAAGGTGCAGGAAAGAGATTGTGATGAAAACCCGGTGTGGTATCATGAGGGGCGCACCCAGCCGTAGGCGGCACTGTCTGCCACTGTTGCGGCCCCTCCCGACCCGGGGAGGGTGCAGGTGGTTGAGCTAAAGAAGCCCGATGACCCCGCTGACTCCAAATGAGCAGCGCGAAAGCGAGCGAACTCGCAGACTACCTCCATCGAGAGGTGCCCTGGGACACTTTGCTGAATGGCTACTGCTTGCCAACCCTCCACGTCTGGAGCAGCCTGGGCGCCGACGTTGTGCCGACCGGCAGCCATTCACCTTCTGCGCTGAAGAAAGGGATCGCCGCGATCGAATTGCTCGAGCCTGTGAAGCCCTACGAACTGGGGCTCCCCACCCTATACTGGGTGCTGAATGTTACGATGTGTCCGGTGGATGCACGCGGCGAAGCCTACCTCGATTACAATAGACCGTCTGCTGCAACGAGGATCTCATGTCCACCGTCAATCTGGCTCCTTTAAGCCTCGGGGAGCTGCTCGATCAAACCTTCAGCTACTTGCGCAAGCATTTCTGGCTATTCGCCGGGATTATGGTGGCGCCTGAAGCCGTCCTGGTGGGTCTGAATCTCTTGATGCAGATCTACCTTAGACCGCCTCGCTTCGTTCCCGGCGCACGTCCTTTGCCGTCCGCCCAGATGGCCGCTTTTATGGCGAGGGCCAGTTTGAGCACTTTGGCCATTTTGCTTGCGTACTACATCGTCTACGCGCTCGCCCTGGGGGCCACGACGCATGCGCTTTCGGAGATCCACTTAGGACGGACGACCACGATTCGTGAGTCTTATCGAGCTGTGCGGCGAAGGCTGGGGCGGCTTATCAACGTGACCCTGACGATCATGATCCGCACTTTCGGTGTCTTCGTCCTGGCAGGAGTCTTACTCGGATTCTCTCTGGCTCTAATGGGCAACTTGCCGAGGTCCCTGGTGTGGGTCGCTGTCCTTCTGGGTTTGGGGCTCCTCGCAGGGTTTATCATCACCGGAATCCTATTGATCATTTTCCTGGTGCGTTACAGCGTCGCTGTTCCTGCATTGGTGCTCGAGAATCTCAGCGCGCGGCAGGCGCTGAAGCGGAGCGTCGCGCTGACCAGCGGTTTCCTTTGGCGGTTGCTGGTGGTGGGCGTGTTGACGTTGCTCATCCGCGTGGTAGTGGTTTTTCTCTGCCAGTCACCGTTCGCCATCGCCGTCATGCTCGTGACCGTCAAGGGCGGGTATCCCAGCATCTGGCTCTCGATTCCTAGCATGTTGGTGGGAGGGACCTGCGCCGCCGCCACGGCGCCGTTGTTCATGATTGGATTCGCCCTCGCCTACTACGACCTGCGGGTCCGCAAAGAGGGCTTCGACCTGCAACTGATGATGTCGAATCTCGATGCGGCCCAGCCGCACAGCGCCGCCGCTCAGCCGACTTCCAACGAATGCGCGCCGCTCGCAGACGCCGGGATCATTGGGATGTGTCTCTTGACCCTGCTCACCGCTGGGCTCTATGCACCCATCTGGTTTCTGATCCGCCGCAGAGCTCTGAACAATCTGCACTCCAGGGAGAAGCTGGAGGTATTGCCGATCGCCGTCGCTCTGGCGGCGCTCGTCGCGAGCCTCTCTCTTCCCATCCTGGGAAGCGTCAAGTGGGGCTCCTGGGTCGAAGTGGAGAACGCTTACCCGCTGCTGCATCCCGGCATCTTGCTGGTTGCGGGACTCATCCTCATCGTGCAATGCTTTAAAGTGCGCCGCATCCTGCTGGACCACTTGGCGCCCCGGCAGGAGGGAATGTTTTCAGCAGGCATTCGGATGCAACACGAGGAGTTGTTCTCTCGAACGGGTACGTTTCTCTTCGGGATTTTCTACCTTCAGCACAAGATCAACGCCATGCTGGACTTGTTCATCTCAGATACAGGCGGTCATGAGGAAGTGAAGACGCCGACCCCAGCTATGCCTGTTCCTCCGGTTATTTCGTGAGCATAACGCGCCTCCCACTACTCGCGGTATGGTTCCTCCTGCTTGCGCGGGGCAGCTTCGGGGCGCAGCACAGCGATTTCAAATGGCAAATGGCAAATGGCAAAGTTCAAATGGTTTTACATTTGCCATTTGCCATTTGCCCTTTGCCATTTGAAATTCCTTTGTCGGGCGGAGGCCAACAGGAATCCGACTTCAAGACACCGACTTCTAGTAGCACCGGCGAGGCACCCTTCGATTTGCAGAGCTACACCACGGAACTTCAACATTGGTCGGAATTAGCAGGCCGCCTCGAAGGTCATCCGGAGCAGGCGGGTGCACTGCGCAAGCAGTTGCCAGACTCCTGGTCAGTGGTCGTGCGGGGGCAGCGTTTCAGCATCTCTACTCGTCTACTGGGTGCAGCGATCGATCAGATCATTCGCGACCCCAGCAACGCCGCGAGGGCAGCGCATGAGATTTCCAACCGTATCGAAAGGATGCTCGAGGACGCGCGCGCGATGTCCGGAACCTCAGCGCCCGATTACTCCTCGCAGCGCGCCAGGCTGGATCAAATCCTGAAGCGGCACGAGTTTCGATTCGTGCGCGAGGGTGCCGAATCGGAACCATTCTGGGACCAGCTTCTGGATCGGCTCTGGCAATGGGTTACGGGACTCCTCGATCGCGCCGGGAATCATCCCAAGGTGACCAACGTCCTGCGCTGGGGAATCGTGATTGTGCTTGGCCTGATTCTCTTGGCGTGGCTCGCACACGCTCTTACCCATGTTTCCTACCGGCGCTTCCCTGCCCCAACGGGAGACGTACGCGCTACGCCTGCGCGCGACTGGATCCAGGAGGCTCAGAGCGCCGCCGCGCGAGGCGAATATCGCGACGCGATTCGAGTCATCTACGGCGCGGCGGTGCTGGCGCTCGGTGAGGCCGGCGCGTGGCAGGTGGACCCGTCGCGCACGCATCGAGAGTACGCGCGCCTCTTGTCGCCAGATTCTGCGCGCCGCCCGCACTTGCTTGCGCTCACCGACTGCTTCGAACGGGTCTGGTATGGCTGCGCTCAGGCCTCAGCCCGCGATTATGAAGCTGCCCTGGCGGAGTTGGAGTCGCTGCGATGAGCGTGCCGCTCGACTCCGCCGACAAGAAGATTCTGCTTATCGCCGTTGTTCTGCTGGCGTTCCTGACGTTCTTGGCGGTTCTGTTTTCTCCCAAAAACCAAGGTTCGTCTCAAGGTTATCCTTCCAGCTACTCCGCCGCGCCGGATGGCGCTAAAGTCGCCTACACGCTCCTGGCGGAGTCGGGTTATAGTGTGGAACGTTGGGAAAGGCCTCCCGAGGACCTGCCGGAGTCTTCTAGGAACATCGTGCTCATCATTGCCGGCCCGGTCGCTCCGTCCTCGAAGGACGACCTTAGACATCTGACACAGTTTGTGGCGAGGGGTGGCCATTTGCTGATCACCGGACTGAAGGGGGCCGCGATGATCGGAGCAAAGAGTGTAGTGCCGCCGCCTCCGCTCGAAGACACGTGGCAGACCTTTTCCGCCGAAGTGCCTGCGCCTCTTACGAGTCACGCCCCGGACATCGTAATGGAAGCACCGGCCCATTGGGTTCATTTGGGCGCGAGCCAGGTACGGTATTACGGCAGCGAGCAAGGTGCTACCGTCGCCAAGCTGCGCGATGGATCCGGGGATATCATCTGGTGGGGGTCCGATTCACCACTGACCAACCTCGGCATCACCCGGGCGTCGAACCTGGCCTTGTTCCTGAATTCAGTCGGCGCCGCACCCGGAACCCGCATTTTGTGGGACGAGTACTTTCACGGCGTGCGCCCGGGATTATGGCATTACCTGTCGCGCACTCCGTTGCCGTGGGCGCTCTTGCAGCTTCTCGTCCTCGCTGCTTTCGTGTTGATCACTTACGCGCGGCGCAGCGGCGCACTGCGCCCGCTTCCCCGCCTGCCGCGACTCTCGCCCCTGGAGTTCATCGAAACCGTGGGCGCGCTCTACCAGCGCAAAGGCGCGGCGGCCGGCGCGCTCGACATTGCTTACACACGCTTTCATTTCATGCTCGCCAGGCGACTGGGGATACCATCCACCGCCTCCGCCGCGGAGTTAGTCCTCAGAATGCGCGAACGGCCGGGCTGGATGATCCCCGGCTTTGCCGAAACGCTCGAGCGGATTGAGTCTGCCGTAAAGCGACAGCAGGTTGAGGAGCCGCAGGCTTTGATCTGGGTAGGTGAGCTTTACGACGCCACCCACCGGCTCGGGCTGGAAGGATGAGGAATCGGGAGATCGGGTGATCGGGTGATCCGATGATCGGGAGATCGGATGAACATCACCAGCGATTGCACAGCCCTCTCCCTTGGGGAGAGGGTGGCCTGCTGCCGGCGCTTTCATCAGCCGGAGCGGGCCGGGTGAGGGGTCTCTTGCATTGCGAGGCGGAATCACGCCGGACCTCGAAAGAACTGCAGAGATTCCTCGCTCAGAATCACATGCGACGCTTGACGATCAGGACGGTGAGGAGGACTCCATGCCAGCAGAAGTTCAGAAGTTCATTTCCCACGCGCGGACGGAGCTTGGCAAGGTGATCGTAGGCCAGGAGGAAGCCATCAGCCAATTGTTGGCTGTCTTACTCTGTGGCGGACATGCGCTGCTGGAAGGAGTTCCCGGAATTGCCAAGACCCTGGCGGTGAAAGCGCTGGCTCATATTTGCCGCCTCAGCTTTCAACGCGTTCAGTGTACACCGGATCTGATGCCCGCCGACGTGCTTGGCGCGAACGTCTTTAATCTCTCCAGCAGTACGTTTTCGCTGCACCGAGGCCCGGTCTTTACGGACCTGCTGCTGGTTGACGAGGTCAATCGCGTGCCACCACGAACGCAGTCCGCGCTGCTCGAAGCGATGGAGGAGCGCCAAGTGACGATCGACGGCACTGGTTACCCGCTCTCCTCGTTCTTCACGGTTTTCGCCACGCAAAACCCCATCGAGTTCGAGGGGACCTACCCGCTTCCGGAAGCACAGCTCGACCGATTCCTCTTCAAGATTCGAGTTCCGTATCCGAATGCGGAAAAGGAAGTCGAGATCCTGGAGCGTTACCAGCAGGGATTTGACCCGCACCACATCGACGCCTTGGGCCTTGCGCCCGTCGAGCCCGATTGGCTGCCCGCCGCGCGCCGCGAGGTGTCGGCCTTGGCAGTTGAGCCGGGAATCTTCCGCTACATAGCCACGATTGTCCAGAGGACTCGCGACTGGCCGGCCCTGAGCCTGGGCGGCAGCCCGCGCGCCACCGTCGCCCTGATGTTCGCCGCGAAGGCTCTGGCAGCCATGGAGGGTCGGAATTATATGATTCCCGATGACGTCAAAGCCGCGGCGCCTCCTGTGCTTCGCCACAGGCTGATGGTCAAGCCCGAGGCCGAACTGGAAGGCATCACAAGTGATCAGGTCGTCGCGGAAGTGCTGGCCGCGGTTGAGGTTCCCAAATGATCGAGCCTGTCGGGGCGGCCCTTGCGGGCGTGCAGGGGCAACCATCGGGACTGCTCCAACAACCCGTCACCACTCCGGGCCGTCTGCTTCCTCCCACGGTAAGCGCCTCTGCGACGAGTGGCCATCGATGGCCTGTCGCGTTCCAGTGGCGTTTCTTCCTTGCCCTGCTCCTAGGGTTGGTGTGGACTGGTCCGGCGTGGCGAGACCAGCGTGCCTTGTACGCTCTGCTGCTCTGGGACTGCGTCGCGTTGCTGGTTTGGCTCGCCGATCTCGCGCGCCTGCCCAAACCCAGGGAAATCGTGGTGAGCCGCCGTTGGCTCGAGCCGCTGTCACTGGACATTGACTCCCGAGTTGAACTGCGCGTCGCCAACCACGGTGCGCGAGCGGTGGAGGTCAGCATTGAAGACGATGTTCCAACAGCTATGTGCCCGACGCTCCCCAAATTCACGCTGACTGTTCCACCGCAAGGAAGCGCCGTGGCCGCCTACTCGGTTCATCCCACCAAGCGCGGCAACATGCTTATGGGCAGGATCTTTCTGCGCTATCACGGCCCGGCAAGATTCGCAGAGCGGTGGGCGGCGGTCGACGCCCGCCAGACGCTTCGCATTTACCCGAACCTCCGGGAACCACAGCGCTACACTCTGTTCTTGACCCGCAGCCGCCAGATGGAACAGGAGAAGAGGTT
>Ga0116102_1000649_pt1 | contig 13165 bp, 10 predicted proteins | sample June2015DPH_4_50_FD_89822 | JGI IMG/M metagenome (GOLD analysis project Ga0116102, IMG submission 89822) | Peatland microbial communities from SPRUCE experiment site at the Marcell Experimental Forest, Minnesota, USA - June2015DPH_4_40 | ecosystem: Environmental > Terrestrial > Soil > Wetlands >... | reverse complement strand
GTAGCGCCGACCTTTAGGTCGGCACTCAGTCTGCTGACCTGAAGGTCAGCGCTACGAGGTTCAAATGCGTTACAACGAACTCTCAACGCCCGCGTTGACGATCGACCTGGATGCGCTCGAGCGCAATCTTGAACAGATGGCAGCATCCTGCCGACAGCAGGGAGTGGGTCTGCGCCCCCACACCAAGACCCACAAGACGCCAGAAGTGGCACGCCGCCAGTTGGACCACGGCGCGTTGGGGTTGACCGTGGCCAAAGTTGGAGAAGCCGAAGTGATGGCGGCAGCGGGTCTCGACGACATTCTCATTGCCTATCCCATCTTGGGCGCTGACAAACTCCGGCGGCTGGTTGAATTGGCGCGCACGCGGCGCATGATCGTGGCTCTCGATTCACTGGATTCGGCTCAGGAGATTTCCAGTGCCGCCTCGCAGCAAGGATGCACGGTGGGCGTTCTGGTGGAGTTTGATGCGGGGTTTCACCGTTGCGGCTTGCAATCTGGCCCGGCCACCGTAGAAATGGCGCACAGAATTGCCAAGATGCCGGGACTTGCCTTCCGCGGTCTGATGACTTACTTCGGCAACGTCTGGGGAAGCAAGGAAGAGCGTCGGGCCGAAGCGGAGGCGGTAGCGGGGAAAGTCAAACAAACGCTCGAGGCGTTTCGCGATTCCGGCCTGAAGGTTGAGATACTCTCCGGCGGCTCAACTCCCTCCGCCGAGTTCTCTCATCTTGTTCCGGGCCTCACCGAAATCCGGCCCGGCACTTACGTCTACAACGACTTGAACACACTGTACCAGGGCGCCTGCCGGATCGAAGACTGCGCCGCCCGCGTAGTAACCACGGTAGTCTCAACCGCCGTGCCTGGGCGCGCCATTATCGATTCCGGGTCGAAGACGCTTTCCTCCGATCTATTGGGTTCAGGGGCGAGAACGGGCTATGGATACATTGTCGAGGCTCCCGATGCACCCTTGATCAAGTTGAACGAGGAGCACGGACATCTGGACATCGCTCGATCGACTCATAAGTTCTATGTCGGCGAAGTTCTTACCGTGATTCCCAATCACGTTTGTACTTGCGTGAACATGCACGACGAAGTGTTCACCTTGCGCAATGGGGAAGTCGTGGGATCGTGGCGGGTGGCGGCGCGCGGAAAGATCAGATAAGCCTGGAGCCGGCGACCAGACTTGAACTGGTGACCCCCTGATTACGAATCAGGTGCTCCACCAACTGAGCTACGCCGGCACATAGAAAAATGCTCACCCGCCGCAGCGAAACTTTCCGCCAAGCTTGCGGGTGAGCATTCGTTGAGGAGAGTAGAATGGCGGACGCGCCCCGCCATCTAAGCTCGGAACGAGTCTAAGAAAAACCCGGAAGTGATGTCAAGATATTTCTCAGGAAATTTTCAGTCTCTTAAGCTACTGATTGTAAACCACTTGCTAACGCACCGCGCCTGCCGAAGGGAGAAATAACGAAAAATCTACGAGTAGGGACTTGGAGGTTGCGTTTTTCATGTATCAATTTGACAAAACAGGACTTATCTCTATTGCAGGTTCAATCGGATCAGCCGATCCCCTTCCGGGTGCCCCCACTCCCAAGCAGGGAAGACTTTGGCCGTAACCCTTCTGGAAAGAACGATTAACAAGCCCCCGACGACTCCACCACCGGCCAAAGCCAGGGTCAGAAATACGTTCCCCATAATCAGTTCGAACAACTGGCGGCCGATTGTCTTATCCCCAGGGTACTTCTCGTCCCAGCTCAATTGTAGATTGACGGTGAAATGGTCGAGCAAGTTCGATGCGTCGGATTTGTTGCCAGCTTTGAGAGCCAGGAAGATAAACGATCCTTCCCTGCGAGCGTAGAGAGAATTCGCTCCGCGATCCTGGTTCAGACCGAGAGCATCGCTCATTTTTGTGAACCTGAGACGGGCGATCTGGGGAGTGGGGTAGCTCAACTCCACTACGGTGGAGCGAGAATTTCCAACGTGATACTCGCCCAACTGGATTTCTGCGCCCTGATCGAACCCAATTAAATCAGTAGGGAGGTTGGGCAAAACTCGCTGGGCTGTTACGGGACCGACAATGTACTTCGTGCTGCCAGGAATTAAACCCGATGTCGGAAGCAAAGGAGGCAAGTTCTCCAAAGAATCGCGCGTCGGCCGCGTTCCACCGACCAGAATCATCAAGGCGCGGAAATCGTTGTCGGAAACCTGCGAGCCCTTGGGGCGAAGGAAACGGATCAAGCTGCGTCCGCGTGCCATCATACTTCCCTGCGGCCCGGTCATGGCGAGTTCGATGGTCTTTTCGGGATGCATAGACTCGTTCTGATAATAAGTGAGCAGGCCAAATGCAGCGCTCACGTCGACGGCAGATTCCAGCACAACTTGGACGCTCGCGCCGCCAAGCTGGTAGGTGCGTACCTCGAACGACTTGACGCCGTACTCGCTTTCCACCGCAGGATCTCCGCCATAGTTCTTGATGTCAGCAACGCTCAGCCCTTCCTTGGAAGTGAGTTGCCAATTCGCTGCGGGGACTAGAGGAATGACAGAGACCTTTTGGGCGCAGAACAACGGAAAGACGGAACTGAGCGCCATTAACACGACGGCTAAAGCGACGCGTTTCATCGTTTATTAGAATATCAGAAATCCGCCCTGGTTTTCGATGCCGTTTTTGCGGAGTCCGCTCGCTGTACGACCCTGACCCCGCCGAGATGGTTCACATAATCCAGGATGCCTTCGTACAGCGCCTCGGCAATCTGCTCCCGGTAGTCGGCGCGTCTCAACGACTTCTCATCGCGCGGGTTGGTGAGGAACGAAATCTCCGCCAGAACCGAGGGCATGTTAGCGCCGATCAACACCACAAAGGGGGCCTTCTTCACCCCCCGGTCAGGTTGATTGCCGGTTAACTCCGCTGTATACCGGTGAACTTCCTTCTGCACCTGCCGTGCAAACTCCTCAGACTCCCGGATTTTCTCCGTCAACGCGATCTTCTTAATCAGGTCCTGAAGTTGGTGTACTGATTCCTGGGAACTGGCGTTTTCTCTTGCAGCTACTTGCAGAGCTTCGGGGCTGGAAGTGAAATTCAAGTAGTAGGTCTCGATACCCCGCGCGCTAGGATCGCTGCTGGCGTTGGCGTGAATAGAGACAAACAAGTCAGCCGCCTTGGCGTTGGCGATGGCAGTCCGTTCCTCAAGAGGGATGAAGGTATCGTCGCCGCGAGTCATCACCACTTCGCAACCGGCCTTGCGCTCGAGTAGCTTTCTCAATCGCAGTCCCACATCCAGCACAACGTCTTTCTCCCTGAGTCCGGTCGGTCCGATCGTGCCCGTGTCGTGGCCACCGTGTCCGGGATCGATGACGATGCGGCCGATCTTAAGTCCCAGAACTCGTGTCAGGGTTCGCGATCCGGATTCAGTGGGGAAAGCAATTTTGGGCGGAGCCAGAACTGTCTTGGGCGAAGCCGTTTCAAGCGATGTCGTCTCCGCCCTGTCGGAAACCGGCTGGGCTGCTGGGGACTCAGCCGAGGTTGTCTCCACCTCCGCCGTGTTGTCCAACACAGTCGAATTCCTGGTTGTGGCTACGGCGGCCCTGGGCGTGGTTCGGAGCGTCGCGCTTGCGGGCGTCGGACCAGACTCCGCATAGGTGGCGGGTGGCTGAGGCGTTACGCGGTATTCGCCCGCCCGCGGCCTGTGAGTCGCACTCAGGTCTCCAACCGGCGGCTTCGCAGCTCGCTCTGTCTCCTGATCGAATTGGCTGACGCCATGGATATCAACTACCAGGCGGAAGGGATTGGGCAGGGGCAAGACCGAATATTCTTCGATCTTTTCCACATCCAGCACCACCCGGGTGACGGTGGGTGTGAATTGTCCCAGGCGGATCTGATGAAGATATCCATCCTCGATGGGGAATGTCTTGCCCACCAGCGTCGGGCTCAGGCGGGCGTCTTGGATGTCAAGCACAATGCGATCGGGCTTGGAAAGTCGGGTAGTATCGAATTTCACGTCTCCGTCCACTCCGATCACGATGCGCGAGTAGTTCGGTCCCACCCATCGGCGTACGTCGTTGACCTCCGGCAGTCTCGCGCCGTGGCGGCTTTCGCCGGTCTCGCGACGGGGAGGTGAATACGTGGCGGCGCGTTCTGTGAGCAATTGATCGATCTCATCGATCTTGGCTCGAGCTTCCTCCGCCCTCGAGGATTTGGGATATTCGCTGACGTATTGCTGGAAGGCCTGGCGGGCCTGCTCGGGGTTCTCGAGGTCAGTTCTGTAAATCTCACCCATGGTGAGCTGAGCTTCCCGCGCGACTTGGCTGCCAGGGTACTGTGAAACGAGGAACCTGTAGGTCTTGACGGACTCGAGGTAATAGCGGTCGGCGGCGAAAAGACGCCCCATCTCTTCCTCGAGTTCCGCAACGTAAGCCAGCGAGGCGGGAGCCTTCGAGTACGCCGGATCGAGCCGCGCGACTTCCTGGAAAGTCGCAATTACTTTTTGGTAGTCCGCTTTGGTGCGTTTGTTCCCGGGCAGAGACTGGAGCGTCGTCCTCATGCGAAGCGCGTGTTCGTACTCGGTGACGGCTTTTTCTGGGTGTGAAGTAGGGACCGCAGAGAAAAGAACTTCGGGAAAGGCCAGAAGCCCAGCAAAAAGAAGTACTACGCAGATTCGTTTACGCCGTTCGATCAATGTAGACCGTTCCGTGGCATTCAAATCGCTGTCCCCCTTCGGTGAGATGCATTTCTCCGTAAGACGGACAGCCAGCTTCGATTAACCCGAATCATTCCACATTGGAGTAGTGTACTACACCTCGCTCATCGACATAGCGAACGATGGGCGCAGCATGCGCACCCGTCGGAGATGATGCTGACTGATAGAGGCGGGTGACCTTGCGCACGTAATCTTTAGTTTCGGCATAAGAAGGAATGCCGCCGGACCGCGCGACGGCGCCTTCTCCGGCATTGTAAGCCGCCAGCGACAGCGGAAGATCGCCACCAAACATGTCTAAAAGGTGCTTTAAGTAGCTGACGCCACCTTGAATGTTATCCTTGGGGTCAAAGGGGTTCGCGACGCCAAACCGCTGGGCCGTCTCTGGGACGAGTTGCATCAGCCCCATCGCACCCTTGCTCGAGATAGCCTTCGGGTCGTATTCCGATTCGACTTGGATAATGGCGTGGACAAGTTGCGGGTCGATTTGGAGCCGGTTGGCAGTCTGTTCGACTAAGTTGCTGATTTCAGGGGTAGGAGCGGCGGTGGCGGCCTTGCCAGCCGGGGGCGGGTTCGATCTCCAGCCGCCTTTGGCATGAGTCTCGCCAGTGTTGATGAAGATCCGGCGCCCGTTTTGATCCGTGATCGTGACAATCTCGTCCGCCCACAGCGGCAGAGAAAACGCGAGAACGCAGAGCAACACGCACGCCAAAGCCTTCAGGCAGGACTGGGAGCGACTAGGCATGTTATTCCAGTGCCGCCCGCTGCGGCCCTTGAAAACTCCTCCCTCCAACGTCTTATCCACCTCGGATCACAACCTCTTCCGAGGGTTAAGAAGATTATAACACTTACGTCAAGTGGTAAAGAAGTAGCACATGCACTCTTGCCTGTGCGGCCCAACTACCACAACTCGCGCCTAAAATCGTCAACCTTACATTGCCGCCAGACTTAAACCCACACAGCCAGCAGTGGCTGTGCTACCCCTTCCGCTTCGCCTGGTCAGCCACGGCCTGGGCAGCCTTGGCAATGGCCTCGGGGTCTCCGAGGTAATAATGCCTGAGCGGCTTGAGTCGGTCGTCAAGCTCGTAGACCAACGGGATGCCGGTGGGGATATTCAGGCCCACGATCTCCTGGTCGGAGACATTGTCGAGGTATTTCACGAGCCCCCGCAGGCTGTTGCCGTGAGCGGCCACGATCACTCGCTTGCCGGACCTGACCGTCGGGGCGATGGTCTCGTGCCAGTAAGGCACGGTGCGTGCCACGGTATCTTTAAGGCACTCGGTGAGGGGAAGTTCTTCCGCCTTCAAATCCGCGTAACGCGGGTCCTTGCCGGGAAAGCGCTCATCATCAGGGGTCAGTGCGGGCGGTCGAATGTCGTAGCTGCGCCGCCAGATTTTCACCTGGGCTTCGCCAAACTTTTCTGCAGTCTGGGCTTTGTTCAGCCCCTGCAACGCGCCGTAATGGCGCTCGTTGAGCCGCCAGGAGTTGTGTACGGGAATCCACATCTGGTCCATTTCCTCGAGCGCCAGCCACAGCGTTTTAATGGCGCGCTTCAAGACCGAGGTGAAAGCGATATCGAAAACATAGCCTTGCTTCCTCATTTCGCGGCCGCCGTCTATCGCCTCCTGCGTGCCCTTCTCACTCAGCCCAACATCAGTCCAGCCGGTGAACAGGTTCTCTTTGTTCCAAATGCTCTCTCCGTGCCTTAACAACACGACCTTGTACATGAATGCGTCTCCTCCCCAACCTGGCACCTTGGCCATGACATGTCGAACGGAACATTATACGGGGTTGATCGAGATTATGCGATGTGGCTTACAGATCGCATTGCTTATGCGCGAAGCGCCTTGGAGTGCGGCGGCTTGACGCCGCCTTCGCCCACCACGCCCCCAAGGCCGTCCTAAGACGCGCTGTTACGCCTCCAAAGTCCCAAGGCGGCGTCAAGCCGCCGCACTCCAAGGTGCCTTCGGCACACAGGAGCCGCAATTAACTGAGCATGTTCTCGATGATGGAAGGCACTGCCCGAATCGATTCATCGAGTTTTGCAGGATTTTTGCCGCCGGCCTCCGCCAAGTCTTTGCGCCCGCCGCCGCTACCCTCAACCAATGCCGCAGCCTGCTTCACAATCTTTCCCGCGTCGAGCCGGTTGGTGAGGTCCTTGGTGACGGCTGCAATCAGGCTAACCTTGCCGTCAGCGACGCTGCCCAGCACGATCACTCCGGATTGCAGTTTGGCCCGCAGGTCGTCAACCATCTGCCGCATCGCGGAGCGGTCCGTCACCTCGACGCGCGCTGCCACCACGCGCACGCCTTTCACTTCCTGCGCTTCTTTCGCCAAGTCACCCGCCGCGGAAGCCGCGCGCTTCATCTGCTGCGCCTCGAGTTCCTTGCGAAGCTTCTTCTCGGACTCGGTCAGCTTCTCGACTGCGGGGAGCAGTTCGTCGGGCTTGGCACGCAAAGAGCCGGCCAGCAACGCCAGTGTTTCGCTCGCTTGCCGCAGTTGCTTCAGCACGCCTTCGCCCGTCACCGCTTCAATGCGGCGCGTTCCCGCCGCCACACTGCCTTCCGAAACGATCTTGAACAGCCCAATGTCGCCTGTCCGCCAGACGTGCGTGCCGCCGCACAACTCCTTCGAGAAATCGTCGATGGTGAGGACGCGCACCTGGTCGGCGTACTTCTCTCCGAACAACGCCATGGCGCCCGTGTTCACGGCCTCGTCGAGGTCCATAACCTTCGTGACCACTTCTTCGTTCTTGAGGATCTCCTCGTTCACCAGGTCCTCAATGTCAAGCAGGTCCTGCTCATCCAGCGCCGCGTAGTGTGTAAAATCGAACCGCAAGCGGTCCGGCGCCACCAGCGACCCGGCCTGCTTGACGTGCGTGCCGAGCGTTCTCCGTAGGGAGGCGTGTAATAAGTGCGTGGCCGTGTGATTGCGCCGGGTGGCGTTGCGCCGTTCCTCATCCACTTTTGCCGTCACCACATCGCCGACGCGTATTGTGTGGCGCGCTTCGGCCTTGTGGACGATCAACCCGCTGATGGGATAGTAGGTGTCCGTGACGTGCGCCACTTCGCGGTCACCGTCCGGCGCCAGGAGCTTGCCAACGTCGCCCACCTGCCCGCCCGCTTCGGCATAGAAAGGCGTATGGTCGAGAACGATTTCAACCTGCTCCCTCGCGCCGACTGCCTCAACGCTCGTCGCCTCCGGCTGCGTAGGGGCGGTTCGCGAACCGTCCTTACTCGCGATCACCGCCAAAACGCGACAGTTCGTCGAGGTCGTCTGGGCATAGCCATCGAAGATCGTCTTGCCCACTTCCGCCAGCTTCAAAAACACCGGCGAAGCTATCTTCTTCTCGACCGCCTTCCAACTCGCCCGCGCCCGCTCGCGCTGCTTCTGCATTTCGGCTTCGTAGCCCTTCCAGTCGATGTTGACGCCGCTCGCTCCCAAGCTCTTAACGACATCGGCGACAAATTCCGGCCGAAGGCCGAACGTATCGTGGAGTCTGAAAAGCTGGTCACCCCCAATCCAGGCAAGCGGAAAGCCTGGGACGGTACCTTGGTGCTTAGCGAGCAGCTCCCTCCATTCGCCAAACGTTATCTCGTCATAGGTAGGGATTGTTTCGAGCCCTTTGGCCTTGGCGAGCTGCTTTTTGATCGCCTCCAACAATGGATCGTCGCGGTCGCTACGCGGAAATTCCAGCCGGACCTTGCTGCGGTCCAGGGCCTCAAGACCGACACGCGTGGTCCGCGTGTACTGTTCCTCCTCCTTTTTGATGGCCGTCGCGACGTGCCTTTCTGTCCCGACCAGTTCCGGGTAAGCGTCCTTCATCATCTGCACGACGTGGCCGGACATCTTGTGAAGAAATGGCTCATTCAGCCCCAGCGTCTGGCCGTGGTATAGGGCGCGGCGCATGATGAGGCGCAGCACGTAGCCGCGCCCTTCGTTCGAGGGCAGCACTCCGTCGGAGATCAGGAACGTGGTGGCGCGGGCGTGGTCGGCGATGATGCGCAGGGAAACATCCGTGTCGTGATTCGACCCGTACTCGACGTTCGCGAGGGCCGCGGCCTCATCGATCAACGGCCGGAACAAATCCGTATCGAAGTTTGAGAGTTTTCCTTGCAGCACGGAAGCCAGGCGTTCCAGTCCCATACCCGTATCGATACTGGGGCGGGGCAGGGGAGTCATGACGCCCTGTTCATCGCGATTGAACTGCATGAACACGAGGTTCCAGAGTTCGACGTAGCGGCCGCAATCTTTAGGGCAGGGAAAGGCGCAATCCGTGTGGCCCAGGCTGCTGGCGGCGGGCCCCAGATCGTAGTGAATTTCGGAGCACGGCCCGCAAGGGCCGGTATCGCCCATGGCCCAGAAATTGTCATGCTCGTCCATGCGGAAGATGCGGTTGCGCTCGACGCCAACGTCGTTGGCCCAGATTTCCTCCGCCTCATCGTCCTCGCGAAAGACGGTGACGTAAAGCTTGTCGATGGGAATCGAATAGCCCTTGGTGACCAGTTCCCACGACCAGGGAATAGCCTCCTTCTTGAAGTAATCGCCGAAGGAAAAGTTCCCCAGCATCTCGAAAAACGTATGATGCCGCGTGGTGCGGCCGACCTGCTCGAGGTCGTTGTGCTTGCCGCCCGCGCGGACGCATTTCTGGGAAGTGGTGGCGCGCGCGTAGTCGCGCTTCTCGCGACCAAGGAAGACGTCCTTGAACTGGTTCATGCCCGCGTTCGAAAAAAGCAGCGTCGGGTCATTTGCAGGAACGAGCGACGAGGATGGCAGGACGCGGTGGGCACGCTCTTCGAAGAACTTCAAGAATTGGGTTCTAATGTCGTTGGATTTCATTTCAATCCTAAATTATAAGTTATAAATGATCGAATCGAGAAGCCCGCTTCATCATCGTGCCCCTCCGCGGTTCTTCGTGCTGACGATGATGGCAGTGCGGATACCCACGCCGTAGCCCCGAAGGGGCGGTAGATTTTAGCCCACGGCGCAAGCCGTGGGTGAGGACACGGAACAACCCCTACCAGCCCCGGAGGGGCGGCAGAATCAGCTCATTCCCAGATGTAGCGCGGATCGTAGCTGATGTTATTCTTCTTTAAGAACGCTAGAAACTCGTGCTGAAATGTAAGTCTCTTATGGTGTTCTGCCTGACGCTGAATGTACTTAACCACAGCAGGAGCGTTCGATTGGCTAACACTGAATGCTCCGTAACCTATCTGCCACGCGAACTTCGACTGAGACTTGTAGGCGTCATGCACCCAGCGTGACGCATTCGCCTTTAACACCCTGACGCAATCTGCGACCGCGAGGGTCGGGGGCAGCCACACAAGCAAATGTGCGTGATCTGCGGTGCCACCCACGACCACAGCTTGCCCGTCAAGGCCGCGCGCAATACCGCCGAGATATGCCCACAAATCAGACTTGAACTCAGGGCGGATGCTGGGAAGACGGTCCTTGGTACTGAAAATGAGGTGGGTGAGCAGATTAGCGAAGGTATGTGCCATTCTTTCGCCCCTCTGGGGCTCAGGTGGATGCCACCGCCCCTACCCCACGGCTTCCGCCGTGGGCTAAATTCTATCGCCCCTCCGGGGCTCCGTCTGAATCCTGTTCCTCAAGAAGTGCAACCTCGAGCGGCTCGACCTCTTCTGCGACCGGACGCAATTCGGGGCGCGCTCGGACTGCCTTCAGAACATCGCCGGCGCGGAATCCCCGCCGCATAAGGCTTTGGCAAAGCGTGGCGAGCTTGGCGCGCGTCAACGGCAGGCGCAGGGTGCGGAGTTTCTTGTCGAGAGTCTGTTCCAGCAGATCGTGCTCGCTGGTCTCTTCGAAAGCTTGTGAAAGGGCGGGTTCGATCTGGCGGTAATCGACGAGCTTGGCTTTGAGCTCGCGGCGAATACGCTGGCGGCCGAAGGCGCGGTTGCGGACCAGCGAGGAAGCGTATTGTTCGGCGAATTTCTTATCATCGAGGTAGTGAAGCTCGCGCAGGCGGGCGATGGCGGTGCCGACTTGGTCTGAATCTGGATATTTCCGCTCGAGCGCCCGTCGCATTTCAGCCAGCGAGTACGGACGGCGAGCCAGCATGCGCAGGGCGGCGTTGAGCGGATCTCGAGGGGCTTCCTTATCTCGGCGCAAACCTTTCCACCTCAATGGCCCTTTCCATGGCGTCGCGCGTGGCATCCGCGGTGCTTCGGACGCCGGCGATGCGCAGCTTGAACTCGTCGGGGTTGGAGGAGTTTGCCAGGGCTTCGTCGAGCGCGATCAGCCCATGAGAGTGGAGTTCATAAAGCGACTGGTCGAAGGTCTGCATACCGTATTGGGAAGTCCCGGCGGCCAGGGCTTCTCTGACCAGGCGGGTCTTTTCCGGCGTGACGATGCAATCCCGAATGTACTCGGTTGAGAGCAGGACTTCCACCGCCGGCACGCGCCCGATGCCGTCGCTCTTCCTCACCAGCCGTTGGCAAACGATGGCCTTGAGCGTGCTTGCCAGTTGCAGGCGCACTCGCTTCTGCTCAGCCGGCTGAAAGACGGAGATGATGCGCAGCACAGTCTCGTTGGCATCGGTGGTGTGCAATGTCGAAAACACCAAGTGGCCGGTTTCCGCGGCCAGCAGGGCCGTCTGCATGGTTTCGAGATCACGCATTTCACCAACCAGGATCACATCGGGATCCTGACGAAGCGCGGCGCGCAGGGCGGTGGCGAAACTGGCGCTGTCCACTTCAACTTCCCGCTGGCTCACCAGTCCTTTCTTGTCGCGATGCAGGAACTCGATCGGGTCTTCGATGGTGATGATGTGCTCGGTGCGCGTGGAATTGATGTAATCGACCATGGCCGCCAGGGTGGTTGACTTGCCGCAACTCGTGGTCCCCGCCACCAGCACCAGGCCCCGCGTTTCCTGGCAGATCTGTTCCATGACCTTGGGAAGGGAAAGTTCGCTGAAAGTGCGGATATCGGTGGGAATCACGCGGAAGATCATGCCGACGTGGCCGCGCTGCTGAAAGATGTTCACACGGAAGCGCGCCAAACCAGCGATGCCATACGGCATATCGATTTCAGTGTTCTCTTTGAAGCGGGCCTTCTGGCGGCTATTCATGATGCTGAACGCGTAGTCCAGCATGTCTTCAGGCGTGATGTGCGGGTACTGCTCGAGCGGGCGGAGCCCGCCGTCCACGCGGATGTAAGGGTAGTTCCCCACCTTCAAGTGCAGGTCGGAAGCCTGCTCGTCGCAGGCTACGCGAAGTAAACTGTCAACCGTCACTCGTTCACTGCCCATCATTGAACCCTGGCCAGTTGATGACTAACGCCGGCCAACTGTCATTCTGAGCGCAGTAGCGCCGACCTTTAGGTCGGCACGTGCTGACCTAAAGGTCAGCGCTACAGGTAAACGCAATTTCCGAACGCAGCTCTAGCGTGCCGCGCCAACGGGCTGGTTACAGAGTGTGAGCCAGCCGTACTTGTCCTCCGCCTGGCCCTGCACGATCGAGAGGAAGCGGGCTTGCAGGTTGCGAGTAATCGGGCCCGGCTCGCCTTTGCCTACCACGATTCGGTCTACAGAGCGAATGGGAGTAATCTCCGCCGCAGTGCCGGTGAAAAACACTTCGTCAGCGATATAGAGCATCTCGCGGGAGATGACCTGTTCGGCGATGGGATAATCGAGTTCCTGAGCCAGCGTCAGGACGGAATCACGCGTGATGCCGGGAAGAATCGAGGAAGACAACGGCGGTGTAACAATTTTTCCGCCTCGCACCACAAAGAGGTTTTCGCCGCTCCCTTCACTGACATGCCCCGAGGCATCAAGCGAAATGCCTTCCACGTAACCGTTTGTGACCGCCTCCATCTTGATCAGTTGGGAATTCATGTAATTCGCGGCGGCCTTGGCGATGGCCGGCAGCGTGTTGGGCGCAATGCGTTGCCAGGAGGAAATGCACACGTCGACTCCCTGCCGAAGCGCTTCGTCGCCCAGGTATTTTCCCCATTCCCAGGCGAGCAGGTAAATTTCGATGGGGTTCTTCAGGGGACTCACGCCAACTTCGCCGAAGCCGCGAAAGATGACCGGGCGTATGTAACAATGCTTGATGCTGTTCACCTGCACCAGCTCGACCATCGCCTGGGAGAGCTGATCGCGCGTATAGTCGAGCTCCATGCGGTAAATCTTGCAGGAATTCACTAACCGGTCCGTATGCTCTTTGAGGCGAAAGATGCCGGGGCCCGCCGGAGTGTCGTAGCAGCGGATGCCTTCGAAAAGGCAGGAACCATAGCTGACGACATGCGACGCGACGTGAATGGTGGCATCGTTCCAATGGATAAATTCCCCGTTGTGCCACACTTTCTCAAAATAGTTAATCGCCATTCCTTCCTCCCTGGCCGCCACGCCAGCGCGCTGGCCGTGTCTGCGCAGTTCTGCTTCCGCATACGATTCGCGCAGCAGTCGGAATTATAGCATGAAGGGCTGAGCCCTAAGCCGTCGGCTTGGCGGTATCACG
>Ga0116102_1000646_pt1 | contig 13182 bp, 11 predicted proteins | sample June2015DPH_4_50_FD_89822 | JGI IMG/M metagenome (GOLD analysis project Ga0116102, IMG submission 89822) | Peatland microbial communities from SPRUCE experiment site at the Marcell Experimental Forest, Minnesota, USA - June2015DPH_4_40 | ecosystem: Environmental > Terrestrial > Soil > Wetlands >... | reverse complement strand
TCTATGGCGTTTCCAGTTGGGATCCCTTCGCGCTCAGCGTGGCAGCTAGCGCGCTGGCCGCCTGCGCTTTCGTGGCCACCATCATTCCGGCCACGCACGCCGCGGCGATTTCGCCCATGGATGCCCTGAGAATTGAGTAGTCTATCGGTGTAGGTTTGCCGGCATGAAAACTCCCTCAAATCTCAGCCTTCGGCCTGTGGACGATGCCCTCCGTGGAGCCGTCGCCCGGCAGCTCCAGAACGCTCTTGCCGGGCGTGATCAGTGATGTGCCGTCCGCCCCGCCACTCACTCCGCCGGCGGTGGCGGGCCCTCCCGTGCGGTCGCTCAACAGTCTGTTGAGCAGGGGGATCTTCTCGCGGTTCGACTCCACCACGTCCACTCCCAGCGCGGTTATGGTGAAATCGGAGTTGTCGGCGATGGTGATGTATTGCTTGCTCTTCAGATACCACATCGTGAAGTCCAGGTAATCGCGGGGGAACCCCATGCGGCGCTCCACCTCGGCAAGCGCGACTTCGGGGGTGAAGGGTTTGATGCGGCGCTGAATGTAGAGCAGCGCCAGCACCGCCACCCGCCGGTTGAACTCGCCGTCATTGGTATTCATGAAGTCAACCGAATTGGACAAGGGAACAGGCTCAGGCGCCTGTTTCTTGTATGTCGCATCGTAGTGAGCGCGACGCTCCGGATCGGACAACACATCGTAGGCTTCCTTCAACAGGACGAACTTCTCAGCGTCGCCGGTGCCCGGAATGTCGGGATGAAAGCGGCTGGCAAGGAAACGATAGACGCGAGAGATGGTGGCGGGCTCGGCGTTGGGACTGATCTGCAGAAATTCGTAGTAATCCGGAATTTCCTTGTTGGTCTCGCCGCTCAGGAACAGGCAGATCGCAAACCTGCCACGCCCCACCGGCATGACCCGGCGGACGTAACCTTGCCGGTCCAGTGTTTGGCGGCCGCCTGACCGCTCGATCTCGCCCACGATCTCCGCGAACGTTCCCTCCGCTAGCCGGTTTCCGGCCTCGACGTTTAAGCACTCGTCATTGTAGTCCAGGAGTTTGACCGTCATCATGCTGCGGACCGGGCCGTCCTGACAGATGATGGTCAGGTCGCGTTGACCATGTAAAGGTTTCGATCGCAGTTGGTGGCGGCGTTCCGTACGTGCATCCATCGCATCACTCCAGGTCAAGGCGGGTCGTTCGACTGCGCCCAAGAACTAAGAAGTCGCAGGCGAGGCGATGATAATTCGTTTCCCAACCGAGGTCAATAGCTCGCTCGACACTTGTCTTCACGCTCAATAGGCTGCGTTCGGCTCCGTCGTCCCCGTTCTGGGTCCCCGGCCCAGGCTCGAAAAGCGTTCCTCCTTTGTTTTCAATAACATTCCTGGAATCCATCGGACTGACAATGGACCCCCGCTTGCCCGGGGGCGACAGTGCTGGCTTTTATTTCTGGCAGCATTGTCCCTTACGCGTGCTTCCGGGAGTAGCCTCGAACGTAGTCGGGGACGGCAATTTCCTTCGGAAGGCGGTCGTCGGCAAGCGGCGCCTTAGGGGTAAGTTCGAGCGGCAGGACTCCGGCCCACACAGGGAGTGCGTAATCCTCCTCATCGTCGAGGGGCGGACCGGTGCGCACCTTGGCGGAAACTTCGTCGAGCGGTATCGCCAGGACGGTGGTGCTCCGTAGTTCCTTCTCGGAGGGTTGGCGGATCTCCTGCCAGCGCCCGGGCGCAACGTGGTCCGTGAATGCCTGAAGAGCTTCTCGCTTGGCGGCTGGGTCGTCGAGCAGGGTGGCCTTACCGAAAATGACGACCGAGCGGTAGTTCATCGAGTGATGGAAAGCAGAGCGCGCCATCACCAGGCCATCCACCAGCGTCACGGTGATGCACGCGTCTAGGCCCTTCCCTAAGGCTTGAAACATGCGGCTGACTGGCGAGCCGTGGACGTAGAGCGTGTCGCCCTTGCGGCCATAGCCGGTGGGAATTACCACCGGTTTCCCGTCCGCCACGAATCCGACGTGGCAGACCAGGCCTTCATCGAGAATCCTATAGACTTTCTCGCGATCGTAAACGCCGCGCTTCGGCAGGCGATGCACCTGGGTGCGTTCGGTCGGGATGAATTCAGTCATCGAGGCTCCTGTCGGTTAATGTTCCATTATGCTCCAGGTTAGGGAATAGGGAACAGGGAATAGGGAACAGGAAGTAGGGAACAGGGAATAGGGAACAGGGAATAGGGAACAGTAGGAGATGCCCGAAGAGAGCCCCCCGAGGACGGCGCGCGGTGCCTAGCTGTGTTATCCTCTGTTCCCTATCCCCTGTTCCCTATTCCCTAACTTACATCCTGCCTGTAATCTTTACCTCCACTTTGGCCGTTGACCTTCTCTAACTCCTTGAATCACAAGCCCCCAGAACCTTCGGAAGGGCGATTGCATCTAAGAAAACGGGGCAGGGGTGCCTCAATTAGAATAGCGAGGGTAAGCGAACAGCAGGAGGATGACGACGGGCGCATTCCAGTTGCTGGAGGAGTCCCCCGGGGAGCAAAGGCGACGGCAGGCTTCCTTCGCGCTGGCGTGTGTCGCGGAGGCCTTGGCCGTCGGGCTGCTGACCGTAGTCTGTGCATATTATGCGAAGACCGCCGCCAGCCACGTCCGCCGCTACGTGGCGCTGACGTTCTCATCTTCGGTTGAACGGGAAGTTCTCGCCAAGCCCCCCGAATTGCCGAAAGCCGTTCCAAAGACAATCACGCCGTACGTTTTGCCTCACCCCCAAGTTGAAATCCCGCGTGTCAGCGAGCCTCAAATTCGTGCGGAGATTCGCGCCCCAAGAGTAAGCGACCAGCCGGTCGTAAATCCCCCGGCGGTCGCTGAAGCGCGACCACTCCCGCCGCCACCGTCCGTAGTTCATACCGGCCTTTTTGGGCAAACGCCGGAAAGGCCGCAGACCGAGAATACTCCCACAATACAGGTGCAAACAGGGGGATTCGGCTCTCCGCAGGGCCTGGCAGGGCAGGCGCAAGGCGGGAACCCCGGAAACGTGCCGAAACTAGGGGGCTTCGATCTGCCGGCGGGGACCGGCACTGGAAATGGAAGTGGAGGTGCGCAGGGAAAGCCGCAGGTGGTTGCCGATGCGGGCTTCGGAACGCGTCGCGAAGTAACTTCGATCAATAAGATTGACGAGTCCGATACATCGCGGCGGATAGCCACTTCCGCTTTTGGAAATGGCGGCGTCGACGCGGGAGGGAATGGAGCGTCTGTGCAGGGGGTTCGAGGTGCGGTGAGAACCGGCGCCTTCGCCGCGCCTGAACCGGCACAGAAGCCTGCGAGCAGGCAATCAGCCGCGAGGCCGGAAATCCACCCTGTCGAGATCCTGTCCAAGCCTTCGCCGCAGTACACCGAGGAAGCAAAACGCCTGGGTGTGCAGGGCGAGGTTGTTCTCTCGGTGATCTTTCAGGCGGATGGAACGCTCAAGGTGGTTGGGGTCATCAGATCGCTTGGACATGGCTTGGACCAGATGGCGGAACAGGCTGCCACGCAAATCCGGTTCAAGCCGGCAGAGCAGGCGGGCAAGCCAACAAGTTTTCCAGCGGTACTGCACATTGAGTTCCGATTGGCGTAGACTGTTAAAACTGTCACGTCATTCCCGCGAAAGCGGGAATCCAGGTAGGCGACATGGACCCCCGCTTGCGCGGCGGTGACAAACGTTCTAATTTTCGGTGGACGAGTCGAGGAGGGAAGTGATGGTCGTTACCCGCAGAAATGCTCGCTCAGCGCTGACACAACTTGTCATTCTGAGCAAAGGAAAGAATCCCGGCAGCTTGCTGACGTTGCTGGCGCTGTCGGTTCTGATCGTCCCAGTTGTCGGATATGCCCAGCGCTCCGCAGCGGGCCAGGCACAGCCGTCGACCCAGGCGAGCAGCATCATCGACCGGGTCATCGCCGGTGAGCAGCAATACGTGGAGAACCTGAAGAAGTACTCGCCTCGCGTTGAGACCTACCTCCAGTACGATGACGCGGACGCCCAGCTAGGCGATAAGGTGAGAAAAGACGCCTATTTCATGGGCCGCATGAACTTCGAGGGTAAACCGCGGGAGATCTCCTTCACCCCCGTTGCCGGCAGCGACTTCAGCTGGCTGCATCACGGCTTTCGGTCCTTCAAGACGCCTTTTGCGAGCCGCCTCATGGTGGATCAATTCATGACAGCGACCATGGTGGACGCGCATACCTTCGATACGCAGCACTATTCGTTTGAACCTGTAGGGTGGGAGTATTTGGGCGATGTGCGCTGTCTTGCCATTGACGTTCACCCGCAGGGCAGAAAGGTCGAGGGTGCATTCGAGGGACGCATTTGGGTGGAAGACCACAACTACGCGATCGTTCGCCTGAATGGCGTGCGAGTCAACCCTCCGCGTCTCCGGTTCTTCACCCACTTCGATTCCTGGCGGGAGAACCTCCAGCCGCACGAATGGCTGCCTGTGTACATCTACAGTGAAGAGACCGACTCGGGCGCCAAGCTCCGTTACAAGGCGAACACTCGGCTTTGGGGCTACGACCTCACGGCGCCTCGTCAGCAGGAAGCGTGGACGAAGATTCTCGTGGATGCTCCGGCGCCGGTTCGCGACACGAGCGATTCGGCTTCGGACCTCTCTCCCGTCGAGGGCAAACGGCAAATGGAACTGGAGGCGGAACAGAATGTGCTGTGGCGGCTGGAGAAGGCGGGTTTGATTGCGCCTCCGGGCCCTGTTGACAAGATCGCGGAGACGGTGCTGAACAACCTGGTGGTCACCAATAACCTGACCGGCCTGCCCACGCTCCATTGCCGGGTGATGCTCACATCTCCCTTGGAGTCTTTTCCCCTGCGCTACACCATTGTACTCAGCCGGGGACTTCTCGATGTCTTGCCGGACGAGCCTAGCTTGGCGATGATATTGGCGCATGAACTGGCTCACGTGGTGCTGGGCCACAAGCTTGACACCATGTATGCTTTCAACGATCGCCTGATCCTTCGGGATGAAGATCTCCTGGAGCGCCTGGATTTTGCCCGCGAGCCTTCGGAGGAAGCGGCCGCCGACGCGAAAGCAGTCGAGTTCCTTAAGAACTCACCTTATAAAGACAAGCTGGGAAACGCCGGGCTATTCTTGAGGGCGGCCGCCGCAGCGGCACCGCGTACGCCTGAACTGTTCGGAGCTCACCTCGGAGACCGGTTGGTGACCATTCAAGGGGGCGTGAGGCTGGGGGCCTTGATGGGCAGTGCGCCTGCACTTCAACCCACGAAAACGGACCAGATCGCCGCATTGCCTCTAGGTTCCAGAGTGCAAGTGAACGCCTGGGACGGGAGCGTCACTTTCCCGAACCGCAAGTCCGTGGCGCTTGTTGACCCCAGCGAGAAAATGCCGTTCCAGATAGCTCCCCAATTCCCTCACCTCACTCGCTATGAAGAGGTCAACGGCACGAAAGTGGCCGCCCAACAGAGTAAATAGGGTCACAGCGCCGCGGAGTCGCAACCCATGCGTGGCACGGCCGTCCTGGCCGTGTCACGGGCGGGACGCCCGTGCCACGAAACTCGCGCGGCAGGCCAGCGTGCTGAGGTTGGAGCAGGGGGGAGCCAAGCCCAATGCCTGATTTTGCAAACAGAACGGCCGCGATTGCCGCGTTCGGTGTGACGCTCGTCCTGGTGCTTCCTGGATTTGCCACTGCGGCGCCTCAGGCGCCAGCCGCCCCAGCCCAGCCTTCTGCCGGAGGTGTTACTGTCGATGAGAACGTTTCTTACGCCACAGTCAACGGTTCGCAGTTGCATCTTGATGTCTATAAGCCCACCGAAAGGGGCGGCGGCCTCGGTCCGGCAGTGATCCTGATCCACGGGGGCGGGTGGACGGATTTCGACAAGAGCACCATGCGCGGCATGGGACAATTTCTTGCCCGTTTCGGCTTTGTGGCTTTTTCGGTCGACTACCGCCTCTTTAACGGAACGGACAACCCCTGGCCGGCGCAACTCGATGACGTGCAGCGCGCCGTACGCTGGGTGCGCGCGAAGGCCGGAAAATACGGCGTGAATCCTGATTGCATCGGCGCCTTCGGGCATTCTGCAGGGGCGCAACTGGCCGCGCTGCTCGGTATGGTGGACACCCGGGACAATTCCGATCCGGCTCTTGCCAAGTATTCGAGCCGAGTGCAGGCGGTGGTGGACGTGAGCGGCCCGACGGATTTCACCGCCGAGCGCGTTCCGGAAGATACCGCGTTTCTCGCTCGTTTCTTCGGAGGTGACTACTCGAAGCGTCCCGAGGTATGGCGAGACGCCTCGCCGGCCGTTCACGTTTCAAAACAGGATGCGCCCTTTTTAATAGTGCACGGCACTCAGGATGACAATGTTCCGATTGCCCAGGCGCAAGAGCTGTTTGAAAAACTGCAGACCGCCGGAGTGCAGGTGGCGTTCATCAAAGTCGACGACGCCCACACCTTCCGCACCCCCGAAGCTCGCCGCCAGCTTGCGATGGAAACCCTGGCTTTCTTCCACCGCAATCTTTCCCCCGCGCCAAAGTGAATTCGGAGCAATTGTCGTAAGTCAGAATTCCGTTAAGGAACTGGGCCCCATAGCGGGGGGTGAAGAAACCATTCCTGTTAGCGCCAAGACGCTCGAAGACAAAGCGACGCTAATTCCCGGGGACGGTACGAGGGTTCCCCGAAAGGCGCCAGCTCCGGAGCGACGGAATCGGTAAATGCCTGCGGACATGCGCGCGGATCCGGCGGGCGGTCGCTAAAGCGCGGCGCGCTTCCTGCATTGTGACGGGATCGTAGTCACCTGGGTAGCGGGTGGCAGTGGCGTACACAGTTAGGCGACGCTGTTCCTCGGGCGCAAGATCTACTTTCGCGCTCGAGGGAAGAAGCAGGATCAGTTGACCGGGGTCGTGAGTTTTTGGGAAATCGATGCCCTCCCATGAAAGAAGGGCCTTGAAGTACTTCTCTACACACTGCTGAGCATGGAAGACTATTGCTTCGATCGTTCCTTCTTCACCGGCCCGAAATACGAGGGCCGCGGTTTTCAGGTCGCCTTCGGCGTTTTGGACCCACCCGCGTACCACCGCGAGGACCTGCTCATCGGCGGGCATAAACCAGCCTTCCCTCTCGTTCCGCCGGTCGCTCAATCGTGCCCACGATTTGCTTGCGCAGCTCGAAATCTTCCGGGGTGGTAACAAAGATATCTTTGGATATCGGGATGTCGTTCACAGCAACGCCGATCTCGACCGCTTTTTCGCGCCTTGAGCCCTGGACCGGCATCACGACCAACAGGTCCACGTCGCTATCTGGCCCCGCCTCGCCGCGCGCCGCCGATCCAAAGAGAATTATTCGGTCCGGATCAAAGCGCTCGACAATCCGCACCACCATTTTGTTGATTACACTTTGCAGTGACTTCTTTTTCAAGGCCTCGCCTCAGATGGTCGTTTTGCTTCAGCACCTGTGCACATTTTAGCCCGATCAAGTCCGAACCCCAACCAATTTTCTTCCCCCCGTAGGGTTCATCTGCTGTGGTGCTACAACACCCAATCACTGCGGGTTGCCCCCGCTGTTTTCGTTTCCCCGTTTCGATGATATCTTTGTGTTCAATGGAAACCGCATCCACGGACGTTCTCGGGAGGCTTTTTGAGCGGCACTTCCACTCTCCGGTGGCGCGGGTGCAGCCGCTACAGGGTCAGCTTGGCGGTTCGGGGCGAAATATTATCCGGCTGGCCAACGCCAACCATAGCGCGGTTGGCATCCTGTATCACGTGCACGAGGAGAATGTCGCCTTCCTCGAGTTCTCGAAGCATTTTCGCCGCTGCGGCCTGCCCGTTCCGGAGATTTATGCCGAAGATTTGCGCCACGGCGCTTATCTCGAAGAAGACCTGGGCGACACCACTCTTTTCGAGTTTCTCTTAAAGAACCGCGCCGGCGACGACATTGCTCCCGAGGTGGTTGAGGCGTATCGCCAGGTGGCGGCGATGCTGCCGCGCTTTCAGATCGAAGCAGGCCGCGATCTGAATTACAAAGTATGTTATCCCCGCTCGAGCTTCGATCGGCAGTCGATTGCCTGGGACTTAAACTACTTCAAGTATTACTTTCTCCGGCTTGCCGCCATACCTTTTAACGAGCAGGCACTGGAAAATGATTTCAATCACCTGACCAAATTCGTATTAAGTGCGCCGCGCGATTACTTTCTCTACCGGGATTATCAGTCCCGTAATGTCATGTGGCGCGACGGGCGTCCCTATTTTCTGGATTACCAGGGCGGGCGCAAGGGCGCTCTGCAATACGATATCGCTTCGCTCCTGTTCGATGCGAAAGCCGATCTGACCCCGGAGTTGCGGCAGCAACTTCTCGATCATTATCTGGACGCGCTCGGCCATTTCATCAGCCTGAACCGCGACCAGTTCATGCAGTACTACTATCCCTACGCCTACATCCGTATCATGCAAGCGTTGGGCGCGTATGGCTTTCGCGGCTTCTACGAGCGCAAGACACATTTTCTTGAGAGCGTGCCTTACGCAATGAAAAACCTGCGCTGGCTGCTCCACCGTGTCAAACTGCCCATTGCGCTGCCGGCGCTGACGGACGCGTTTAAAGGCATGCTAGGCTCGGAAAAACTCCAGAGCCTGGCTTCCAAAGGGAAGAACCTGGTGGTCCGGATATTCAGTTTCTCATTTCATCACGGGCAGCCGAAAGACGAGACCGGGAATGGAGGCGGATACGTTTTCGACGCCCGCAGCCTGCCCAATCCCGGACGCGAAGAGGCCCTTCAGGCCTTGACGGGCAAGGACGCGCCGGTAATTGACTATCTCAATGCTCATGACACTGTGCGACACTATCTTGACGCCGCAACAACCCTGGTGGATTCCAGCGTGAATAACTATCTAAGGCGTGGCTTCAAGAGCCTAATGGTGTCGTTCGGCTGCACTGGTGGGCAGCATCGCTCGGTTTATCTGGCGGAACAGTTGGCACTGCGCCTCCGCAGCAAGCCCGGGATCGAGGTGGCGGTGCGGCACCTCGAGTTAGAGGAAATGGACAAATGAAAGCCATGATTCTGGCGGCCGGAATCGGCGCCCGCCTGCGCCCGCTCACCGACCATCGGCCCAAAGCGCTGGTGGAGATTGCCGGGCACACGCTGCTGGAGATCACCCTGTCGCGGTTGCGAACCTTTGGGGTTCGCGAAGTGATCATCAATGTGCACCATTTCGCCGACATGATCGTCGAATACCTGAAAGGGCACGGTAATTTCGGCCTGCGAATCGAAGTATCTCGAGAGGAAGCCCTGCTGGACACGGGTGGCGGCTTGAAAAAGGCCTCTTGGTTCTTCCTGGAAAGCCCCGGCGGCCTTGATAAACCATTCTTTGTGCACAACGTCGACATCATCAGCACGTTCGATCTGGCGCGCATGGCGCGATTTCATGCTGAGAATGGCGCACTGGCTACCGTCGCCGTGCAGGACCGTGAGACTTTTCGATACCTGCTGTTCGATGAGCGTCTCGAGCTTTGCGGACGGCGGTACGGACGCGACGGCAAGAACCAATTGGTTCGCCCTTCAGATCGTCCGCAGGCGCTGGCCTTTTCCTGCATGCACATTATTTCTCCACGCCTCTTTTCCATGATGACGGAAGATGGCGCCTTCCCCATCTTCGCCACTTATATGCGTCTGGCAGCGCACGGGCAGAAGATCCTGGCCTTTCGCGGCGATGAGTATTATTGGCGGGATCTCGGCACACCGGAGCACGTGCGGCGGGCGGCGGAGGAAGCCGCGTTCTTTCTGCCCGGCCTTGCGGAGCGGAGACAGTAATTACGCCAGAGCTCTCGAGTCAGTAGCAAGCGGGGAGCAGTCACCTTCGGGTGAGCTGCTCCTCGAGTTCAGGAAGTACGGCGGTTCCTTCAGCACGAACCGCGTCGAGCAGCGTCGGATCGAGCCCTAACGCCCACACGATGGTCGGCGCGACCTGCGCGGTCGCGGTAGGCGCGGAGACGGTCTCAGCCATCAGGCCCGGATTAGAAACCAGCAGCATGACATTCGTATCGTCATGCGCGAACCCGCCGTGATCGCCCACCATTGACGTACTGCTCGAGTACGTCACGCCCACGTTGGGCGTCACGATGATGTCAGGCGAGCGCGGATCCAGGCCCGATCCAAGGCCGCCCACGTTATAGTTCAGCGCCAGCGTGGGGCCGTAGAAAATCTCTCCTAATCCGATTGCTGCCGCGTTCTGTTGTAGCAGCGCCACGGCCGCCGTCAAGCTCGCGCCCGGGGCAAGCCACAGTACGGATACATCATCTTCCGTGGCGCCAATGCCGCTCGAGTTGAGCGGCGACTCGGAGTAAGGAATTGCGGTCCCCAGCAGCGTGGCCGGGGTATTCGTGCCGTCGGCAACGTACTGACTGGTGTTGATGGGCGACTCTCCGTGCTTGGCCGTGATAACCAGCAGCGTGTCCTCATAGTGGCCCGTGCTCTGGAGCTCGCCCACGATTTGGCCAATCGAAGCGTCTACAAACTGGATCTCACCCAGCAACTCAGCAGTGGGCATGGCCGCTGCGTTCAGATACCCGCCCATGCCCACGCTCGGCTCGTTGAGGCTCTGCCCGAAATAGACGGACTGGAAGTTCATGCCGAAGACGGCGGGCATCAAAGCAGGTGCTCCGTTGTGCGTTTTACCGTCAATCTCGTTGAGCAGCGCCATCACCCTCAGTGCGTCGTAGCACTGAATGTTGGCAAAGCTGTTCGTCCACGAGGTCAGGTCGGCGGTGGTGTCGACGATCGAAGCGCACGATACGCCCAGGGCGGTGGTTACCCCTGGCAGCGCCACTACGTTTGAGTCCACCTCGGGCAGATACAGGTCGTCCACGCTGGTGCCGCCCGGGCCGGCGACAGCAGAATAGGACGGATGCTTGTCAATCCACGCTGTGTAGCCACGCGCCGCGTGAACGACGCCAAAGATAGTGTTGGTGCGGAGGAAATTCCAGGGATATACCGGCGCGCAGCCCTGCTTCGGGTCACGCACCAACCGGTTGGGGTCGATGGATGCGACGCCGCCCTCGGTGATCGCCGCGCCCGGCGCACCGCCGTTCAGCTTTGTGTCGTCACGGTCGATGCCTTGGTTGTAGTCGGTGGTCGTTCCGGTCGGCTGGCCATAGGGCGTGCACGGCCCGGCGGCCAGGCCGGTCCAGGTGGTCACGGCTGGCGCATCCAGCGAGCGGTCATAGGCAACGTCGTAGTAAACGCCAGTCGTTTTCGGCGAACCGCCCGAAACCAGCGCCGTTATTCCGGGAAAGGAGTCCGACGGCCTGGAGGAAGTCACATTGACATAGTTGATCCCCGTCTGACCCAGCGCGGCCATGTTCGGGCAGTACGGCTTCCCTCCGTTCACGCCCGCCACCCCGTTCGCGCAGTTGTAGAAATCCACGGCATGCATGCCGTCGATGCTTAACAGCAGCACGTGCTTGATCTTCCCGAAGCCGAAAATGCCTGGTGCGGCAGGCTTTCCAAAGGTCATCGACACCAGCGCAACGGACAGCACAACCCCAATTCGAATCAGCGTGTTTGTTTTCATGTAAAGTCCCCCGTAGGAGGAAGTTTGGGGAGCGGAGGTTACGAGGAGGTTAAGTCATCATGACATTTTGTCCACTTTTGCAACGGTACCGCTCGGCGTGTTCACTGGTCGAACACCCAGCGAGGCTGTGTGACAACCGCGCGTCGTAGCGGCGGTCATAGACCAGGCGCTCATGCCCGTCCGCTGGCAGGCACCCGGAAACTATGAAAATGATTCCCCTCCTTGGTAAGGAGGGGTCAGGGGTGGTTGCCGGGCGGCGGCGCAACCACCCACCACCCCCGCCCCTCCTCTCGCTGAGGAGGGGAGTCATTTTCAGAGCACGCTTGTGCAAATTAATGTTCACGCCATGGCGTCTGACCTGCGGCTCCGCCGTTCGCCATGCGGAAGGGCTGTGTCTTTCCGGTCGTTCCTCTTTTTCGAATTACAGGTATCGTTCGCGGATGATCTTGATGTGGTGCGGGTAGTGGCCGGCGATGATGTAGGCGAGGGCGCGCACGGTAAACGGGTTATCATTTGCAATCCCGCTCCTCATCCAGCCTTCGGACGGCATATTGGCAAAAAGCGAAATCGTCGAACGGCGCACGCTCAAGAACTCATCGAGGTGGGCGGCCCAGGAGATCCTGTCGGCCGCGGCGGCGGATGCCGCGATGTCCTGATCGTAGCCCGGCAATGGCGTTGAACAGTTTCGGCCAAACCAGAGGGCCCGAAAGGCGAATGCCCGTTCCGTGTCGCTGATGTGGTTCAGCACTTGCCGGATGCTCCATTTTTCGGGGCCGTAGCGGTAGAGCGATTTGTCTTCGGAGATCCCCGAGAAGAATGCCGGGCTTTCTTCCAGTTGGGTTGCGAGGACGACTTTAACGTCGTCGCCTTTGACCTGATCGATATAGGTGAAATAATACTCTGCGGCCTCTGATTTCGTGGGGCGTCCTAGCATTGGATTAATATACCTCGAGTCTTTTACTCCTCGCGCATCAGCATCGCCGGTTCAACGGCGAGCGCGCGTCGCGCCGGAATCCACGTGGCCACGAGGCCGAGTAAGGCCATAGCCAGAACCACGCCGGCCAATACCAGTGGATCGCGGGAAGTTGCTTCATATACGATGAAACCCAGCACTCTGCTCGCCAGAACTCCGAGGAGCAAACCTGCCGCCGACCCCGCAGCCAGCAATTTGAAGGCGCGCCCGAGCGCTGCCCCCAAGACTTCCTTGCGCTGCGCGCCAAGAGCTATACGGATTCCCAATTCTCTCAGGCGCTTGCTGACTGAATACGCTGCCATGCCAAAGACGCCGGTGACAGCCAGCATCGCTGCCATCAAGCCGAGTACTCCGAGCGCAATCGTCGCCAGGCGCGGCCCAAACAGGGCGGGGTCCAGTTCTTTGTAACGTGTGTCAATGCGAAGCGGCAGGCCGGGATCGAGTTGCCGCAGTGCGCTTCCTATGGCAGGCCCGAGCTGCTCCGGGTCGCGGCTTGAGCGCACCACCAGCCACGTCTGGCTGGACGGCCATTGCAGAATAGGAAGAAACATCGCGGCAATGGGATCTTCGGCCAGGTGATCGTATTTTCCTTGTTCCGTAATACCCACTATTTGAACACGAGTACCATCCGGCATCTTGAAGTACCCGCCTATGGCCTTG
>Ga0116102_1000645_pt1 | contig 13206 bp, 10 predicted proteins | sample June2015DPH_4_50_FD_89822 | JGI IMG/M metagenome (GOLD analysis project Ga0116102, IMG submission 89822) | Peatland microbial communities from SPRUCE experiment site at the Marcell Experimental Forest, Minnesota, USA - June2015DPH_4_40 | ecosystem: Environmental > Terrestrial > Soil > Wetlands >... | reverse complement strand
TCTCGCGTGAGGTCAAATCAATGAAGAAACTCCTCGCAGTTCTTGCCCTGTCACTGATTTTCTCAACAACGATCTTCTCGATGGCGGCCCTCGCCAGTCCCACCATCCAGGACAACCAACCAACTGGCGCGCTCAGTCAGAAGAGCATCGATCGCATCATAAAGGAAGTCCATCACGAACTCGTGATGCTTCCCTTTTACGGAGTGTTCGACAACCTCGCCTACAAGGTCGATCCCGATGGTACCGTGACCCTGCTCGGCCAGGTGTCGCGTCCCACGCTCAAGTCCGACGCCGAAGGAGCCGTCAAGGGCATTGAAGGGGTCGAAAAAGTTGTCAACAACATCGAGGTTTTGCCCACCTCCATAAACGACGACCGAATCCGACGCGCTGCCTACCGCGCCATCTACGGCAACAGCGTCCTGAGCCAGTATCAGCTGCGCGCCGTTCCCCCCATTCATATTATCGTCAAGAATGGAAACATCACGCTCGAAGGCGTGGTGGCTCGCCCGATGGACAAGCAAATCGCCGGCATCCAGGCCAACGGCGTCCACGGCGCATTCTCCGTGACCAACAACCTGGCAGTGGAAGAACAAGAAAAGAAAAAGTAGCCCGTTTGTGGTTGAGAGGTTGACCTCCGCATCCGCAAATCGAGCGTCCGCAATCTACAATCAGCTATGCCCGAAACCGTGGGTCCCGGCGAAATAGATTACGCCGCCCGGCTCCTTCGAGACGGACGCCTCGTAGCCTTCCCCACCGAAACCGTCTACGGTCTAGGAGGGAACGCCCTGGATGCCGAAGCGGTCGCCCGCATCTACGCCGTCAAACGCAGACCCCGCACTAGCCCCCTCATTGTCCACGTCGCGTCGATTGAAATGACGCACTCACTAGTTACAAACTGGCCAGAAGTCGCCGATCGGCTGGCGCAGAAATTCTGGCCCGGCCCCCTAACGCTCGTCGTAGAAAAGCAACCCGCGATTCCTGACATCGTCACCGCTGGCCTGCGCACCGTAGGTCTGCGTATGCCCGCGCATCCCATCGCGCTCGCCCTGATTCAAGCCGCCGGCATTCCACTCGCCGCGCCCAGCGCCAATCGTTTCACCGAACTCTCCCCCACCACTGCCGAGCACGTTCGCCGCAGTCTGGGCAGCGAAATCGATTGCATCCTTGACGGCGGCCCCTGCAGTGTGGGTATCGAATCCACCGTCCTGTCCTTAGCCGGAGCGCAATCCGGATCGCAACCCGTGCTGCTTCGTCCTGGGGGGATCCCACGCACCGAACTGGAAAAGATCGTAGGGCCAGTATCCGCCGCGCAAGAAGTTCAAGAAGTTCTAGGCGGGGCCCATCCCGCGCCCGGAATGCACCCGCGCCACTATAGCCCGCGCACGACTTTATATTTAACAACCGATGGGAAACTGCCCGACGAGGACCAAAACAAAGACCAAGGAATTTACCTGCAGCACCGTCATCCGCCCAGCCGCGCCAACCTCACCATCCACCAGATGCCACAGTCCGCATCCGATTACGCAGCCGCGCTCTACGAAGTTCTTCACCAGGCCGACGTCGGAAATTACAACTGGATTGCCGTGGATCTCCCGCCCAGCACGCCCGAGTGGGAAGCCATCCAAGATCGCCTGAAACGCGCGGCAACGTTCTTGTGTGGGAACGGGGCTTTGCCCCGTTCAAGCGGGGCCTAGCCCCGCTTCCACACTACCCTCGAGCCTCTCCCGGCACCCGCACCCGGATCGTGTGCGGAATCGCGCGCAGCTTCAACAGCATCTGCTCATCGCAATCCCGATTGATGTCGTAAATCGCGTATCCCAACGCCCCGCGAGTATCCAGCACTTGCCGCTCAATATTGATCCCTCGATCCGCCAGAATGTCGTTAATCGCCCGCAAGATTCCGGGCACGTTGTGATGGATATGCATCAGCCGGTGCGATTCGGGCTCATAATCCAGATGACAATGCGGCAGATTCACGCTGAGCAGAGAATTCCCGCTCTTGAAGTAATCGATCATCCGCGCCGAAACAAACTGCCCAATATTCTGCTGTGCCTCCTCCGTGCTCCCGCCGATATGAGGAGTCAAAATCACATTAGCCAGCCCCCGCAGCGGACTCGAAAACGCCCCACCAGTCTCTGGTTCCGAAGGAAACACATCCACCGCCGCACCCGCCAGCTTCCCACTCTTTAAGTGCCGAGCCAAAGCCTCATGATCGACCACAAACCCGCGGCTAAGATTAATCAGGCAAGCCCCATCCTTCATAGCGCGAAACTCGTCTTCTCCAAACAAATCCTGGTTCGACACTTTCCCGTCGACATGCAAAGTAATGACGTCGGAAGTCTCTAATAACTCTCGAAAGCTCACCGGACGAGCATTCCCGCGAGCCAGAACATGCGCCACATCATGAAACACAACCCGCATGCCCAAAGCCTCAGCCAGATCCGAGACCTGCGACCCAATCTTTCCATAACCCACAATCCCCAAAGTAAGCCCGCGCACCTCATGCGCTCCCGCCGAAGATTTATTCCAAACTCCGCCATGCAGCCGAGTACTAGCCTCAAAAGTCCGCCGCATCAGCAGGATGATCTCCCCCATAGCCAACTCGGCCACCGATCGGCTGTTAGAGTGTGGATCATTAAACACCCCAATCCCCCGCTCGCTCGAAGCCGCGCGATCGATCTTGTCGACGCCTATACAAAACGCTCCAACCGAAACGAGGTCCGGAGCCGCATCCAAAATCGCCGGCGTAATGCGAGTCTTGGAACGGACGCCTAAAATCGAGGTTCCGCGCACCTTCTCAATCAGCTCGCGCTCATCCAGCGCGCCCTTAAGCGACTCCACTACAAACCCAGCCTCTTCAAACTGAGAAGCCGCCACCCCGCTGATGTTCTCCAGCAATAAGACCTTCAAAGACCCTCCGAGATTTCGTCGCAATTGATGAACGAGAATTATAATGGCGAGGTTCGCTCGCGACTGAAGCCGCGCCAGAATGTTACAAATATAGGCGACCGCCGGGACAACCACCTCGCCCCAGCGTGAATCTTTCCGCCGCACGCGGTCATCTTTAACACTTTGGAGGAAATGAAAATGGCACAAACTTTGGAGGAAGTGAAAATGGCCCATGAACTGCCGCCGCTGCCGTACGATTACACAGCGCTCGAACCCACCATCGACGAAAAGACGATGCACCTGCATCACGACATGCATCACGCCGCCTACGTCAAGAACCTGAACGCGGCCCTGGACAAGCATCCCGAACTGCACGAGAAAACTGCGGAAGATCTAATCCGCGACCTGAACGCAATCCCCGAAGATATCCGAGGCGCCGTCCGCAACAATGGCGGAGGCCACGTCAACCACACCATGTTCTGGAACATCATGAAGCCCCATGGCGGAGGCGATCCCACTGGTCCCATCGCCGACGTAATCAAGAAGACGTTCGGCGACTTCAAGACCTTTCAGGAAAAATTCAACGCCGCCGGAGTAGGCCAGTTTGGCAGCGGATGGGTCTGGCTGGCAGGAGACGGAAAAGGTGAAGTGAAAATCCTCTCAACTCCAAATCAAGACAACCCAATTTCGCAAGGCCTCCATCCCATCTTCGGCAACGATGTCTGGGAGCACGCCTACTATCTCAAATACAACAACCGCCGCCCCGAATACCTGCAAGCTTGGTGGAACGTAGTCAACTGGGAAGAAATCAACAAGCGCTACCAGTCCTCGGTAAAGAAATAGCTCGTGTGGCGACGGGGCTCTGCCCCGTCCAAGCCGAGAGTAGCTCTGCAAGTGCCGGCGCGGACAAGAATATCCGCGCCGTTTTCGTTCTAGCAGTTTTCAAAAAACGCCCGAATCTCCGCCCAATACTTCCGAACAATCAAATCCGTGCTCAAATGCCCGCCCCGCCGCAACAACTTCAGTTTCACTCCCGTAACCCGCGCAAATTTCCTGACCGATTGATAGGGAATAGCAGGATCGTCCTGCGCATGAAACATCATGATCTTCGACGGACTAACTTCCGCAGCATGATGGATCGGGTTATAAAACTTTCCACCAAAAAGCTTCTTCCAATTCCGATCCGACAGCCGATACCCATTTCCAAACGCCGCCCGAATATACGCAGCATAACTAGGATTCGAAGTCTCCTTCTTCTGTTCGCGCGGAAGAATCGCCCAATCCACCACCGGACAATTAGCAACCACTTTCTTCACGCGCGGATCGAGCGAGGAAAGAATAGCCGCCGCCCCGCCAAAACTCCCCCCGATCACAAAGAATTCATCCACCGAGACGCGAAATCGTAGCCCAAACGCCAGCTCGCGAAACTCTCTCGAAAGTCCCCCAACCACGTCCAAAATATCCAGGTGCGGCGATCGTGCCAGAAACTCCCCGCCACTCTCCCACGCTCCCCGATAGCGCGGATAAAACACCCAATATCCCTTCCCGGAGAGGAATTCAACCAAGGGCTGCTTCCGCGGAATCGAAGGCATCCCATCGCACAAGATAATGGCCCGTTGAACCTTCCCGGTTCGAGCTGGCGGCAAGAACTCGGTAACAATGTCGCGTTTGAATCGTGCCCTGAACATGGGGTTGAGCAGTAACCTTCCCATCGACCCTCCGGTGAAGATGTTGACGCCCGCAATCGGCAATTGCACGCCCGCGCTAGTACACTCCCAGATCCCGAGCCGACACCCACGGTCCCGAATACTCCTTCCCAATCTGCTCCACCAAGTCTGCTTCCGGCAATTTCTCCAAAGACTGGTGATACACGACCAGCAACTTAGGATGAGCCCGCCGGGCAATCTCGCCTAGTTCCGCCGGCGAAGTATGAAAAGTCCGAAAATATTCCTTCCAATGCGCATCCTTTAACTCATCCCCATGCGGATTAAAAACCTCATGCAACAGAACATCGCATCCATCGCAAGCGTTCACCACTTCATCCGTAGGAGATGTATCTCCCGAAATCACAATCTTCCGATCGCGGGTCGTGAACGTGTACCCATACGCCTCTTTCCATATCCCATGCTTAACCGGAAACGCAGTAACCGTAACGTTTGCGTCGCGATACACAACTCCCGCCCGAATCTCATGCACCTTGACCTTGTATCCAGTCGAGTTAGCCTGCTCCAGTCCCCGCCGCCGAATCTGAACGTCTTCCGTCCAGGCCTTCTCGATGTGCGAAGTCATATTCTGAAGCCCACGCGGACCATAAGCCTCCAGGGCTTCTTCTCGCCCCAGCACCCACGGCGAAAAAATCAAATCCGGATACCCCAGCGTGTGATCCGAATGCAGATGAGTGATAAAAACAATCTTCAATTCCTTAGCCTTCAAAGCCGCAATCCCATTCCTTTCCGCCGCTGCCGCCCGTCGCACCACTCCCGGTCCGCAGTCGATCAAATAAGCCCGATCATTCACGACCACCGCCACCGCCGGCCCCCACCGATCCGGGTCCGCACTAGGATTCCCCGTCCCCAGCACGACCACGCGTGTGGCAGGCGGGCCCTGATCGTCGGACAAACGACCGCCGGAGAAACGATCGTCAGACGACCCACCCGCACAACAAGCAAACGCCATCACTACAAGAAAGAATCTCGTCACTCGCAATTTCCGTAGCGCGAACATTTCAGACACTGCCACTCCCCGCCTCGCCTTGACACCCACTCCCCGCTCTAACTAAACTCCTCTACCACCGCGGCTTTTCGCCGTGCGAATCACTCCTGATCCAGCAATCTGTTGCACCACCACTAGGAGGCTCAATGCCCGCGTCCCAGCTTTCGAAATTCGCCGCCCTGTTCGCTTCGTTGCTCATCATGCTCTCCGCCATCGCCGTCGCTCAGCATCTCAAGGTCGGTTCCGGCAACACCGCCTTCGCCGATCCCCCGGTACCGCGTCCGAAAACGACGCCCTGCAAGGTCCAACTCTATAGCGGATTCAAGTTCGACAACTTCAATCCCCAGAGTTTCAACTACACGCCGCCCGCCGCTTGTCCTGGGCCCTGGGCCGCAGTCATTCTCGAAGTCAACCTCTCCATCACCAAAGGAATCCAATACGACCGCACCGCCAACATCTGGATCGGCCCCACCAACGTCTACTTCGGCACCACCGCCGAGGATCAGCCCAACGAGGGCCGCCACTGGCACGTAGAGCGCGACCTGACCGACTACAGTTCCATCTTCACCGTAGCCCAGGACGGCACCGTCGATCTTGGCAACCTGGTCAATAAAACCTACACCGGCGTCCTCTACGGATCAGCCGACATCCTCTTCTATCCGCTGGCGCAGGGTCAACAGCCACCGAATGCTGCCGATCAGGTCATCGCCTTCTCCGCCGGACCTACCGGCGGCACCGTCGCCCTCGACACCACCGGACAGTGCTGCACCACCATTCTCGAAGAAACTCTCACCCTCCCCACCAACATCGAGAGCGTCTTCTTCGACGTCTTCGCCCAGAGCCAGAACGAGGACGAATTCTGGTACGCCTGCGTCCCCGACGACGTCGCCAACGAACTCGAAAGTTGCTCCAACACCGCCTTCCGCGAGGGCGAAATCACCATCGATGGCACGCCCGCCGGAGTCGCGCCCATCTATCCCTGGATCTTCACCGGTGGCATCGATCCCTTCCTCTGGATTCCCATCCCCGGCGTCCAGACCATGAACTTCAAACCCTATCAGGTCAACCTCACGCCCTTTGCTGCCCTCCTTGATGACGGCAATCCGCACACCATCGGTCTCAGCGTCTTCAATGCCGACGACTATTTCTCAGCTACCGCCTCGCTCCGGCTCTATCTCGATTCTGGCTCCACGCAAATCACCGGAGCGGTCACGACAAACACGCTGACCGTCCCCGATCCCACAGTCACTGAAAACCTTCACACCGCGAAAAACGGCAACATCACCGGCACGGTCAATACCAAGTCAAGCCACAACTTCCAGATCTCCGGATACGCCAACACCTCCCACGGCACCGTGACCACAACGGTTGCTCAGGATATCAACTTCGGCAACCTGCAGTATTTCAAACTGACGGACCTGGAATACGAGCAGAACATCAAGCAGACCTCCAACCTCCATTCCGTGGTGACCACTAAGGACACCAACGGCACTACCGTCTACACCGTTCACCACGACTGGCCGCTGCTGCTGAACATCACCGTCCTGGTTGCGCCCAACGGCTCCGAAACGCAAACCACCACCAGCAACCAGTACTTTGAAGAGGATGAGGCGGCGAAGCACAACGGACAGGCCATCAACTTCAGCCTGGTGCAAAACCGCGTGACCACCACCGACACGCTCAACTTCAACTCCAGCGGCGGCTTCACCGGCAACTCCGGCCAGGCCAGCGCGCAAACCTATTTCGGCTCTAACTCCACCGGATACTGCTACAGCCGCGCCATAACTGCTGCCGCCAATGTCCTGACCAGCATCACCAACGGCGTAGGCTGCAACTGACGAGAAGCTCGCGTAGGGGCGGACGCATTCGTCCGCCCCCTCTTGCACTCCCAACTGAAAACTGGTTCCAGCAACTGTTCTTAACCTGTGCACTCGATGTGCAAATCCCGAACGCCAAGCGCCAAACCACCCACGACAATTTTCCGCCAGCCGCTCAAACGCCGTCCCTCGCGCCTCAACCGCAGTTCATCTCGACCTAAACTTCATCTGGATTCATCCCACCCAATCCGCGGCCGCGTATTCCACCGTTGCACAATTCTTGTGGTATTGACCCACCTTCTTTCTGCGCGTACAGTCGCTCCACTTGAAACAAATGTCCGCCGTGCGGCAACCGTGCTCGGCCAAATTCAAACAGCAGGAAATGAACATCGGCCTTCTTGCCGCTGCCTTTTTGAGAATTGCGAACTGAGAACTGAGAAGTGAGAACTCCCATGAACATCGAAAATCAATGGACCGTCTATCGCACTCGTTTCCTGGTGCGCGCCCGTCAACTCACCGAACCACTCGTCTTTACCGACGCCCTCAGCCGCGAACAATCCGGGCGCCCTGGCGATTACCTCGTCGAGTCCGCGGACGGCATAAGACGCATCACCACCCAAGCCATCTTCGAAGACATCTACGTTCCTCTGGCCCAGAGCAACAATAGTGGACTGCCGGGCGTCCTCGCCCGGCCCGTATCCCGAGCCTCGCCAGAAGATCGTCCGCAAGCCACCGCTTGAGCGGTTGGAAAACAGATCCCAGTAACTGTATGTCACCGCAGGAGTAAAGAACTGGCAACCGGGTACTGGCAACTGGCTACTGTTTTTCTCGGTACCCTTACCACTTTCGGGCTACAAGATATTGTGTTTCCCTCTTGACAGACACCATATACGGGAGTACGTTAAGCATCCCAGAGCACTTTTTGCAGACCTCCATCAAAGGAGGCAATGACCATAAACATACGGGGCGAGACTCAAAGTTGAGGTGACTTCGCGCCTCCCCCTTCACGGGAAACCATCCCTCCGGAGCGGATGGAAAGCAAATGGAAACAAGCGGTGACTTCCCCCGGCCAGGCTCTGCCCGGCATCCCCACGGGGGAATCATCATAGAGAGTCACAGCTCGTGTAGAGACGGGGCCAGCCCCGTCTCCGTCGCCCCATTAGGAGCCCCGATGGAAGACTTGATGGAACTGGTTGCCGCCTCTTTCGCCCGTCACGGCATAAAATGCCCACCGGGCGATCCTAAGTTCGTGGAGAAACGGGCGTCCTCGCCCGTCCACGTGGGGACAGCCGTCCTCGGCTGTCCAGCCGAGCCCACGGCGCTGCCGGAACACAATTTCCGAAAAAACTTGCAAGGCGACCCGGCTCCGTAAGGAGCAGGCTTTGATTTTGGGTGGCGCAGCGCTTCAGCGCTGCGACGCCTGGTTGTTAAGAACGCGGCTTTAGCCGCCGAGGTCACGCAGCCCTTTGGCCGCGCTGCCGTAAGCGCCTTTTGGAATCTGCTGTCATAGATCAACCGCTTTTTGCCATCATCTAATTAGGAGACAAGGAAATGTCCGAAGTGCGCGACCAAGTCAAAACTCAAACCGCCGCCGTCATTACAAAGAAGAAAGCCCCTGGTCTGACCTTCCGCCGTTTCTTCACCAAACCCGGCGTCTCCCCGTACAACGAGGTCGAGTGGGAGCTCCGCAACGCCCAGATCACCGACTCGCAGGGAGGCGTGATCTTCGAGCAGAAAAATGTCGAGGTCCCCAAAGATTGGTCCATGACGGCGACCAACATAGTCGCCTCGAAATATCTCCACGGACAGATCGGCACCGATGAGCGCGAAACCGGAGTCCGTCAACTCGTAACCCGCGTGGCCGAAACCATTCGCGACTGGGGCATGAAAGACGGATACTTCCGCACCGGCGAAGACGCCGCCACTTTTCACGACGAACTCGTGCACCTGCTAATCCGCCAGCATGTGGCTTTCAACTCGCCCGTCTGGTTCAACGTAGGCTGCGAACGAGTGGAACCAAAATCCGATGCCACTAACTGGCACTGGAATTCGACGACGCAGAAAGTGGAATTCGGAGTCACCGGATACACGCGCCCACAGTGTTCCGCCTGTTTCATCAATTCCGTAAAAGACTCGCTCGATTCCATCCTCACTCTAGCCAAGACCGAAGGCATGCTCTTCAAGTGGGGATCCGGTACCGGCACAAACCTTTCGCCGCTGCGTTCCTCTACCGAAGTTCTAAGCGGCGGCGGCACCGCCAGCGGCCCGCTAAGCTTCATGAAAGGCTTCGACGCCTTCGCCGGAGTGATCAAGTCCGGAGGTAAAACGCGCCGCGCCGCCAAGATGGTAATCCTCAACATAGACCATCCCGACATAGTCGACTTCATAGAGTGTAAAAGCAAAGAAGAAGCCAAAGCGCATGCGTTGGTCGCGCAGGGCTACGACGGATCGCACCCCGACTCCGACGCCTATAGCTCCATCTTCTTCCAGAACGCGAATAACTCCGTCCGAGTAACTGACGACTTTATGGTAGCTGTAATGCGCGATACCGATTTTTCCACACGCGCGATAGTCGACGGTCGAGTAGTTAGCACTTACAAAGCCAAAGACCTGCTGCAGAAGATTTCCGAAGCGACATGGCAATGCGGCGATCCCGGCATGCAATACGACACCACCGTCAATCGCTGGCACACATCGAAAAACACGGCGAGGATCAACGCCAGCAACCCCTGCAGCGAGTACATGTTCCTGGATGACTCCGCCTGCAATCTAGCCAGCTTGAACCTGCTCAAGTTCGCGCCCAACGGCACCTTCGACGTGGAAGCCTACCGGCACGCCGTGGACGTAGTAATCACCGCGCAAGAAATTCTCGTTGACAACGCCGGCTACCCCACAGAAATCATAGGCAAGAACTCGCACGACTATCGTCCGCTAGGTTTAGGCTACGCAAATCTAGGAGCCTTACTGATGGCCGCCGGCCTACCCTACGACAGCGATGCCGGAAGAGACTACGCCGCCTGCGTAACTGCCATCATGTGCGGGGAAGCCTATCTCCAATCCTCAAAGATAGCGGAACAATGCGAGCCGCTAACTCCTATAACCGACACCGTACAAAACAGACTGGGAGTAACAAAGTCGGAAGACATGCCCGGAGCTGCCTGCCCCGGCTGGTACATAAATCGCGAACCGTTCTTGGACGTCATAAGGATGCACCGGGCCAGCGTAAACAACATTAATAAGACGAATGTCCCGGCTCCTCTCTACGAAGGTTCCAGGGAGTGCTGGGACGAAGCCTTAGCTCACGGCGAGAAATACGGCTACAGAAACAGCCAGGTAACAGTTTTAGCCCCCACGGGAACTATAGGGTTCATGATGGACTGCGATACGACTGGGATTGAGCCGGATTTGGCGCTGATCAAGTACAAGAAACTGGTTGGCGGCGGGATGATCAAGATTGTTAACAATACTGTTCCCGGAGCGCTTTTCAAGCTTGGTTACACGCATGAACAGGCCGACGCGATTGTTTCTTACATCGACGCTACTGGAACGATCGAAGGTGCTCCCCATGTTAAGGATGAGCATCTGGCTGTGTTTGATTGCTCTTTCAAGCCGACTAAGGGAACTCGGTCGATTCACTACATGGGGCATCTTAAGATGATGGCTGCGGCTCAGCCTTTTATCTCTGGAGCTATCTCGAAGACCGTTAACTTACCGAATACGGCGACGGTCGATGATATTTCCGAGGCTTACATTCAGGCCTGGAAGCTGGGACTTAAGGCGGTTGCGGTATATCGCGATGGATGCAAGCAGTCTCAACCATTGTCTGCGGCTGGTTCCAAGACGGCGAACTCCACTAAAGATGATGCGGCGCGGAATGCCGCGGCCATGGCGCTGGCTCAAGACGACAACCTCGACGCTCCGCCGCGCGCCGTGCGGCACAAGCTGCAACAAGAGCGCATGTCGGTGACGCACAAGTTCAACGTCGGAGGGCACGAAGGTTACATCATTGTTGGCCTGTATCCCGATGGCGAACCGGGCGAGATCTTTATCAAGATGGCCAAGGAAGGCTCGACGGTTTCGGGGCTCATGGACAGCTTTGCGCTGGCCGTCTCCATCTCGCTGCAGCACGGCGTGCCGCTGAAACTTTTCTGCGAAAAGTTTGCGCACACGCGCTTTGAGCCGAGCGGATGGTCGAGCAATCCTGATATCGGCTTTGCCAAGTCGATCATGGACTACATTTTCCGCTGGCTGCAGATGCGCTTCCTCAGCGGACAGCAGCAGTTCCTGTTCGAGAACCTGCGTCCAAAGCCGCCAGGGACGCCCGCTTCGGAGGGTATCGGCGATCTCAACGGGTCCATGGGTTCGGGCGCAACGGCTAACGACCAGCGACCGGGGACCGGCTCCGGCTCCATTCATGCGGCCGACGCGCTCGCCAGTTTCGTCGACATGGGAGACGCTCCCAGTTGCCATGTGTGCGGCTCCATCATGGTGCGCAACGGCAGTTGCTACAAGTGCATGAGCTGCGGGAGCACCAGCGGCTGCAGCTGAGGACAATTCCGGGGCGAGTGTATGTATAATGTTTCACGTGAAACACTTTGCAGTTAATAATGTACGTACAATTGGTTAACGCCGTGACTTTCAGTCATTAAAATCGGGCGGGTTGGGCTGTAAGTGATTGATAATGCTGGGGTCGCTTGTGGCTAAATAGCCACAGTCGTGTAAATATTACACGGCAAGAATTACACAGTGCATTATTTCGTGGGTGGACATGCCTAGGTTGCCATGTCTGCGGCTCGATCATGATGCGCAACGGCGGTTGCTACTTGTCTCCGATGCTTACTCTTGACATTCCTAGCTACAAGTCTTAGGCTTCGCCTGTAATTCCGGGTCATTGATTTTCCCCTCCCGGCTTCCCCGGCCAATGTTTTGAGTGGAGGCGCCCATGAACGTATCCCCGCGCTTGCGAGTTATTCTGCCAGCGTCGCTGGCCTCTCTTCTTTTTTTTCTGCCCGGGTGTGGCAAGCAATCGGCGCCGGCCAGTCCCGGAAGTGCCGCGCCAGCTCCGACTTCGCAAAGAGAAGCCTCCGGCGCTGCAGCTCCACCCGAGGAGGCTCCTCAACCGGCGCTTCCGAGCGAAGCTGCTTCTCCAGCGCCGCCTGAAAACAGAGGCGGAGCAGGGTCTGGGCGCAAGGCTGCCGCGGCCGCGCCGCCTCACGCGAACTACGCAGTGGTGCGGGTCTTCTACGCCACCGACCGCCAGCCCACGGGCGACAGTGCCCCCGGCAAGTTCTATGGAGGCGACCGGCAACTGGACGAGTCGCTGCATTTGGGCACGCTAGACGTCAGTATCCCGCGCGACCATCGCATGGGAGACATAGAGCGGCCTTCTATCTGGAGGCTCGAGTTCCGCGAAGATCCGGAAAAGCACGTCGTGTTGCTCAGCCTCCTGCCGAAATCGGAACAGGAGTTCTACGCCGAGCTTGCGAGCAAGGTGCAGTCGTCAGCCAGCAAAGACGCATTCGTTTTCATCCACGGGTTTGACAACACGTTTGAGCAGGCGGCGTGGCGCACGGCCCAGCTTTCCTACGATCTTGGGTTTAAAGGCGCGCCGATCATGTACTCTTGGCCCTCGAAGGGAGAGCTGGCGGAGTATACCGCTGACGAGGCCACCATCGACTGGGCGACGCCACACCTGGAGAAGTTTCTAGAGAGGCTGGCCGCGCAGTCGCATGCAACCACAGTCCACCTGATCGCGCACAGCATGGGAAATCGCGCACTCACGCGAGCG
>Ga0116102_1000644_pt1 | contig 13219 bp, 6 predicted proteins | sample June2015DPH_4_50_FD_89822 | JGI IMG/M metagenome (GOLD analysis project Ga0116102, IMG submission 89822) | Peatland microbial communities from SPRUCE experiment site at the Marcell Experimental Forest, Minnesota, USA - June2015DPH_4_40 | ecosystem: Environmental > Terrestrial > Soil > Wetlands >... | reverse complement strand
GCTGCCCATCGCAACCAGAATCCGAGCCGCCTTGTTCCGCCCGCTCATCCCAGGCTCCTTGCAGTTGTAGAAGCTTAGAGTGGCCACCCGCACCTTCATTATACTCGCAACTGGAGAAAGCGTGGCGAGGCCTCACACAAGTCACCGACTCCTCGCACACCATCAAATCAGCTGGGATCGTTCGGAAACTGAGTGTCTGGATAATTTGCTGGGGTTGGGTCGCAGGCGTGTGGGCTTCGTCGAGTATCGAAAGGAAGATCCCCGCGTCCCGATCAAAGAAGTGCATAAGATGAGCGTCGAGCAGCTTGCAAAAGAAATGAAAGTGGTTGGGCTTGCGCGCGTCCGGACCGTGGAGTCGCTACCATCGCAACACATCGTGATTTTCGAGAAGCTCGAATAAGACCAGCACCCCGGTTGCCGGCGGCCACTATCCCCTATTGGAAAAGCTGGGTGGCGGCGGGAGGATGCTCGAAGCGCCTTGCCTCCCAAACCAGTTTAACCTGGCCAAAGAGATAAGCCGTGGCTATATCTTTCAGGGAGATTTCTGCCGCGTTGGCTAATATACAGTCATTGCAACCTGGACAGTGTGGCGCCGACTCGGTCGCTCGAGGTCGTCACCAGAAGAACTTCAACCCGAACTGTATGACCCGCTCTGGGGACGCCGTCACGCTAGCGCCCTGAATGGTTCCAAAGGCGGCGCCATCGAGTACTCCGACATCCGGGTTGTTGAAACTCGTTTGGTTAAAGATATCGAAGAACTCGGCGCGAAACTGGAACCTGGTTCTTTCGGTGACGGGAATATCCTTCAGAACGGCAAAATCGGTGCTGTTCAGGGCCGGCCCGGAGAGGATGTTGCGGCCTGACTGCCCGAAGGTTCCGAGCATATTGTACTTGACCCCGAAGGGTGTGCAGTTCTGCTGTTCAATCGCTTGTGGATTCCCCGGCTCGGGTGTAAATGTGCAGGAGGGATTGACGAAAGCGTTGGTGTTGAAGAACTGGCTGATCATGGCGCTGCGGTTCGGATGACTCATGGCAATAGGTGCGCCGTTGCGGAATGCGTGCTGCGGGGCATACGTCCCGTCCACGGCCACATCCAGACCGCTGTTGTTGAAGGTCATGGGCTGGCCGCTTTGAATGGTGGTGATCCCGCTGAAGCTCCAGCCTCCCAGCAACTCGTTCTTCCAATGGTCGCTGAACTTCACCGGGGGCGACCAAAGCCAACTGGCCACGAAAGCATGGCGGCGATCAAAGTTGGCGCGCCCTCTGACGCTCCGCAAACTAAAGGGATTGGAAACGCAGCCGCAGCCTTCGCAAATCACGGAGCACAAGTCGATAGCTTTGGAGAGCGTGTAGGACGATGTCACCGACAAGCCGTGGCCCATTCGATGATTGATCTGTACCTGAAAGCTATGGTACCAGCTTCGGAAATCGTTGCCCAAGTCCCAACTCGTGGAGGAAATAATTCCGGGCTCAAACCGGACGCGGTTATTGTCGTTGCCGGGATTGGAAATTGTAGTTTCCATTCCCGTGGCAGAATCATAGGTGGTTCCGGGTGTAAAGATCGAGGGGTTGAAGTTGAGCAACCCGTTCAGCTTGATCCCCATATTTCCCACGTACCCTAACTCCAGCATGGTTGAGGGAGAGATTTGGCGCTGAATCGACAAGTTCCACGCCTGGGTATAGGGTGTCCGCAGCGACCCGTCAATCAATAGTCCAAACACTGGGAGAGGAAACAAGGGGCAGTTGTAGCCGGGAAATGTCGAAACGGCCGTGCATCCGAATTTGCCGGATAAGATCACGGGCGGCATCGTGGTGGTGTGCGTAGTTGCAAACGGGTTCGTCCAATCGCCGTTGTACATACTCAAGAATCCCGAGTAGGGAGCATTCTGCTGGGATTCGGAATCGGCGTTGAGTTGGTTGAAAAATACGCCATATCCTCCTCGCACGCTCGTCTTGCCATTGCCAAAAACGTCCCAGGCAAAACCTACTCGCGGGGCAAGACTGTGCCACTCCGGAGGAACGATTGCCTTGGTGATCCCCGGATCACCCGGGAACACAATGCCCGGCGGGGCGTCAGGATGGACTACCGATTGCGCGCCGGCTTTGATCGTGTCAATGCGATTGTGCTTATCCGCCCAGAACAAGTTGGGCTCCCAGCGTACTCCGTAAGTCAGCGTGAAGCGCGGCGTCACCTTGAACCGGTCCTGCACGAAAAGGCTGGGCGCGGTGGTGATGTCGTCGTTGTCGGCCAAGCCAAACGGTAACTGCAGCGAGCTGAAGGTCCCAAGAAGGTAGTCGGCAAACGGAGAGCCGGTAGCAGTGCCGGTAAACGAATACCCCTGTTGCTCAATGAAGCGTTGCAGGAAGTGCAGCCAAAGCACTTCGCCGCCCATCTTAATCTCGTGGCGGCCATGCATCCAGGTGAGGGCGTCCCGGATCTGCAGATTGTTATTCTTGAAAATATTGAAGCCGTCGCCTTGAAGACTGAAACTGCCGCTGACGTTTACCCCCAAGGTCCCGTAATAATCGTAATCCGGCATATTGATGCCGATGGCGGAGGGAGCCTGTGAGCGGTTGTCGTGATACGTCGAGGTGGTACGCAGGAACGCGACTCCGACCTGGTTCACCAGATCGGGACGGAAGGTATAGGTCTCGTTGATCGCGATGCTGTCCGTCTCCTCCGGCCTAACAGCGCTGTTGTAGCCCGCGAGATTGCTCCCGGTAAAAGGATCCTCGCTCCAGTTGTGATTCACGTAGACGTGCCCAAAAACCGTCTGCTTCGAGCTCAAGTTCAAATCAATTCGACCCAGGTACATTTCATTGTTGACCGGGCTGGCGCCCAAAGAAGTCACGCTCCCGGTAGCACTTTCCGGCACGTAACTGAGCAAGTTCTTTGAAGGCGTGGTAATACAACTGGGATCGATGATGTTGTTCGCCACACAAGGCGCGCCCGACGGCGTCGTGTAGGGCACGCCTGTGTTGGGATTGGTTGGGTTGGAGAGAACCGTACCCGGCAACAGGTCTGTAAAGTCGCCTGTCCGCTCGGCTGCCGAAGGGACCAGCGTTTCGTTCGACACCCCCTGGGGCCGGTTACGCAAACCTTGATAAGAACCAAAGAAATACGCCTTGTCACGCTTGATGGGTCCGCCCACCGCTCCGCCGTATTGGTTCTCCTTGATGGCCGGCACGGTGGCGGCAAAGAAGTTTCGAGCGTTCAGATCGTTATTGCGCAGGAATTCCCAAACATCGCCATGAATGTCATTGGTTCCGGCGCGTGTGACCACCATAGCTTGGGATCCGGCGTTGCGCCCGAATTCCGCGTCGAAGTTGGAAGTCAAAAGCCGAAATTCCTGGATGGCATCGGGAGGGGGATAATTCATTCCGGTGTTGCGCGAGGGGTTGTTAAAGAAGGAACCGTCGAAGGTGTAGAGGTTCATGTTCTGGCGGCCGCCATTGGAATTCATCAGCGGTCCCCCCCGGGCATCGGACAACGATTCGGGCGCGTGCACGCCCAGTATGCCGGGAACGAGTTCCGCCAGGCTCATCACATTGCGGCCATTCAGCGGCAGGTCCACGATCCGGCGATCATCCACCAAGCTGGATACGGTTTGGGAGGTCGTGTCAACCAGGGGCGCCTGGCTGGTCACGCTGACGGCTTGTGTTACGGTGCCTACAGTCAACGCCACGTCGACGCGCAGGTTCTGTCCCACACTGAGCGACAAGCCCGTTTGAATGTTGCGCTCGAACCCTTCCTTCTCGACGGTAATGGTATATTCTCCCGGGTCCAGGGCAGGAAAATTATAGAAGCCTTCCGCGTTGGTTTCGGAAGGGTAGGTGGTGCCATGCTGCACGAGAGTAGCCGTCACTTTAGCCTGCGGGACGACTCCACCGCTCGAATCCTTAACGTATCCGCTGACGGTGCCCGTCGCCTGCGCCTGCAGCAAACCAGGCAAAGTTAGTATGACCGCTGCCACCGACACGCCGACTGCGAGGTTTGCCAGCCACCGCCCAACCTTTTCCATCGAAATCCTCCTGAGAGAATGTGCGGATCGCCGCAGGACGACCAAACCGCGCCCCCAGTTTGGTCTTATTCACTTTTGGAACGAGTAAGCCCTAATGTCCGGTAATCGAAAACGATACTAAGTTGTACTGCAACAAAAAGTCAAGTCCATTCGCGAGCGGGTATTGTCCGAAATGTGCGTCGGCCCGGTGTCTCGAGCTTGCTACTGGTATTCGCCTGCAAGTCGTAGCCCCGTAGGGGGCGGCCTAGCAAAGCCCAGGCCAACGGCCTGGGAAAGGAGAACGGAGGTGGTCTTCCGAGACGAGCCCTGAAGGGGCGACCTATGGGAGTCGCAGCTATCACGCCCCTTCAGGGCTTGAACCGGAAATGAAATACCCTCTCACGACTTTAACCCAGGCCCTTGGCCTGGGCTATGCTAGGCCGCCCCTTCGGGGCTGAGACTCTACGGCCATTCCGCAGGCCTTGATATCGACCAGCGAAACACGGTACTATTTTCCCGAGTCAGCGATGATCCGGCGCAATGCCGACAAGCACTTATCAGGGCAATGAAATACAGGCGATTTATTTCAACATGGGCCTCGTCGGCCATGGCACTGGCAGCCGCGGTGGCTCTTACTGCCCCGTCTGTCTCCGCTCAGGAACAAGAGGAAACACGAGGGCCGGGATGCTACCTGGCGGGTGGCTTAGATGCCCTGGAGCGAGGTGAATTGAGCTTGGCCGAAAGGGAATTTCGCGGGGCGGTCAAAGCCAGTTCAGGATCGCTGGAAGCGCGCGAGGATCTGGCCATTGTACTCGCGCGCCAACGGAAGTTGGACGAGGCCGTGGCGGAGTTTCGAGAAGTGTTGGCCGAACGCCCATTTTGGCCGGAGGCTCATTGTAACCTGGGCATGGCGCTTTTGGAGAAGAACGACATAGATGGCGCTCAGGAACAATTCCGCGATGCCATAAAGCAAAACCCTGAATACCCGGAAGCGCACAACAGCCTGGGTTTGGCGCTGGAGAAGCGGGGTATCGGTAAGCAAGCGGAAGCAGAGTTCCGCGCCGCGCTGGAGTTCAATCCGCAATACGCGGAAGCGCAAAACAACCTCGGCGAACTACTTGCTGCCGAAGGCGAACTGGACAATTCGATCGAGGCATTTCGCCAGGCCATCGCGATCGAGGCCGATTTCATCCCCGCCCGCCTGAACCTGGGCTCGGCCTTGTGGAAGAAGCACGAACTCGAAGAGGCCGAGTACGAGTTCCGCATCGCCGCCGGCAAGGGAAGTGCGGAGGCGCAAATGCACCTGGGCGCAGTGCTGGGAGAAGAGGGCCGGCACGAGGAAGCGCTGGCCACGGAGCGGAAGGCGGTCGAACTTCTGCCCCAGGATGCGCACGCTCACTTTCTGCTCGGCGGGGGATTCGAGGAAAGCGGTGATTTAGTAGGTGCAATCAGCGAGTTTCGCAGGGCCGCGCAACTCGAACCCAATTGGGCCGATGCGCAATTGAACTGGGGAATCGCCTTGCGACAGACCGGCGATTTCGAAAGCGCGCTCGCAGTCTTGCGATCCGCTGCGAAATTAGCCGACACGAGTACGGACGTCCACTACCAGCTCGGATTTACGCTGTTCCGCTTAGGTCAACTGGACGAGGCGGAACGAGAGCTGCGCCGTGCGATCTCCCTTCAACCGGACAACGGGCAGGCCTATTACATTCTTGGCCGCACGCTCGAGCAGAGGGGCGAACACGCGGAATCCGCACGGGCGTTTGCGGAAGTCGAGCGGCTCCACCGCTCGAGCGCTGCGTATGCTCAAGCTGTAACTCAATACAACCGGGGCATGCAGGCGCTTGAGAGTGGCGACCTCAGCGCGGCGTGCACGGCTTTTTACGCCGCTTTGGCGTTTTGGCCCGACTTAGCTCAGGCCCATACCAACCTTGGCGGGGCTCTTCTGAAGCTAGGCGACGTGAAGGGCGCGGTTGCTCAGTTTCGCTCGGCCATCGACTTAAATCCCAACGATGCGCGTGCCTATTTCAATTTGAGCCTGGCTTTGGCCAGGGCGGGCGACCGCGACGGTGCTGACCGCGCGCTGGAACGGGCCCGGAAACTGGATCCACAGATTACCGCCTCGGACTAGAAGCGGAAGTAAATGCAAACGCGGCGTCAAGCCGCCGCACTCCAAGGCGCTTCGCGCATTTCCATGAATCGACGTTATTTCACAATGCTGCTCGCCAATGCCTGGCTCGTTGCAAAAACGCTGCGGGCTGAGCACCGGGTCATTTCCATGGACCCCCTGGAAATGGAGTTTGAGCTGTGGTCTCTCCAGGGACAATACACCTCGGTCGAAGACTTCTATGTTCGCAATCACTTCCAGTCGCCCTCCAGCCCGGAGGCTGCGACGTTAAAGATCGAAGGCGAAGTGGAAGTTCCTCAGCAATTGACAAAGGCTGACTTAGCGACGTTGAAGGAGAGAAAACTCGGCGCGGTGCTCGAGTGTGCGGGAAACCGAGTGGGTTCAAGCGGCCTGGTCAGCAACGGCGCGTGGACCGGTTGGGCTTTCAAGGACATTTTGATGCTTGCTCGCCCGAATGCTGCCGCCGGCCACCTGCACCTCCACGGGCGTGATGGATACAAGCGCAGTGTGCCTCTGGATCGCGCGATGGCCGATGCGGTTCTCGTGACACAACTCAATTCTCGCCCTCTCACTCTCCCCCACGGCGCACCTTGGCGGGCCTTGCTGCAGGGTTGGTACGGGATGGATTCGGTGAAGTGGCTGGAGCGAATTGTGGTGGCTGCTGCTCCGCTGCCCAGCGAGGGGGGCATCTATCAGCAATCCCGCCAGACTTCATCGGGCGAAATCGAACGAGAACCATTGCCGCGTGTGCGGGTAAAGTCCGCCATCCTTAATCCCAGGCCGGGGAGCGTGCTGCGCAAGGGAAAGACGGAGCTACGAGGAGTCGCCTGGACGGGTGCAGGGACCATCGCTTCCGTCGAAGTAAGCGCCGACGCGGGCCGCGCCTGGCAATCGGCCTCGCTGATCTCCGCCGGGGCGCTTGAGTGGGTGATCTGGAAGACTTCCGTGGAGTTGACGGAAGCTGGTATTGTGGAGTTTGTCTCGCGGGCGAAGGATACCACCGGTCAAGCGCAGCCGGTCGAGCGTGATACGTCGCGATTAGACGGGTATGCCAACAACTGGTACCATCGGGTACGCTGCACGGTGGTTTAGGGGCAACAACATCCGTAACTCTAGATTCTGGTACATCGCAATCGCAATTCTGTGGATTCCTGCTCTGGGGACGGCCCAGTGCACTGTTCCACCGCCGGGCCACGCCCGCATGGCTCACTCCTCAGGGGCCGACTGGCACCTGAAGGGAGAAGGCGTAGTTTGCTGTCCTTGTGCTGTGCCTTGTCCCTGCCGCACGAACGGCGGAGCGACCTATGGACATTGCGAGGCGACTCTCTACCTTCACGTGAGTGACGGGCACTACGGAGATGTGCGGCTGAGGAACTTAAACATGGTGGACACCAGCGGTCCGTGCGGCATGAGTTACGAAAAGCTCTCGGCAGTTTATCTGGACCGAACGACACCGGCAGAGGTACAAGAGGCGTTGTTACAACTGTTGGCAAGCTTCTCCGCCACGGGGAAAAGCGATTTTCCCTATGTGCGGGAGGTCTCGATCAAGGCCCAGGTGACCGATGGTCACCTCTTTCAGGTTGAGATTCCGGGCATTCTGGATATGGAGGTGGATCGAAATTGGGGCCAGGCGGCCCCGCCCCTCCCGGCTTACGCCGCCCAGGACCGTTTTGCCAATGCTCTCGAGTATGTTCAGAATACTCGTTACCGCATGCACGATGACGGCGCAAAGTTGAATTTCGACTATAGCCGCCGGCAAGCGAATTACCGCTCGATCGACCTCGACGCCGCGGACTACCGGGAGCGCCGGATGATCGTCCAGTACTTGGATGGCAGCGGGTGGTTCAACGCCGCCATGCTCCAGATCATCCAGGAACAACACCTGCTGCTTCCCGATCTTGAAGCGATACGCAAGCAAGTTGCTCGCCTGCGGCTCGCACGCGGAGGGTCACAGTGAGGTTTCCGGGTTGGTGCGCGGCGCTGGCGATCAGCGGCGGTCTCCTGGTCGCTCGGCCGTGCCTTGCGCAGGCAGAGCCCGCCCAGGAAATGCTCCGGGAGGGCAAGGGTGCGCTCGAGGCTAAAGACTTCAACCGGGCGGAAAGGATCTTCGCGCAGTTGGCGAAGCAGGAGCCCTCAGCTACCAATTATGCTTATCTCGCCGTGGCAGAATTCTCTGCGGGAGAACCCGCGGCGGCCATCGAACACTTCAAGCAAGCACATCGGTTGGGCAATGATTCCGCAAATATGCACTATTACTGGGGAGTGGCGTATCTCCAGAACGAAGAGCCCGATTCCGGCATTCGAGAACTGAAATTGGCGTTGAGCAAGGATCCTAAACTTCAACCTGCGGTGTTAGCCCTCGGAATTGCGCTCGTTAACAACGGGCGGCCCAAAGATGCGGTGCCTTACCTGGAGCAGGCGCGTACGCGTTCCCCCGGAGATGCGGAGATTCAGGCCAGCCTGGTGCGCGCGAAATTTGAGGCAGGCGATACGCCCGGAGCCCTGGCCAGCATCGACGCCGCCATTGATGCCATCCCCGAAAACTCGCGTCTCGACGCAACGTTGGCATTCCTTTGCCTCCACCACCGCCAGGTGCAGAAAGCGCGCCAGTTGCTGGAGAATGCCAGTGAGGTAAACCCACAGGACGTTACGCTGAAGCTGTTGCTTGCGGACGCCAGCCTTAAGGCGGGCGAACCCGTGGAGGCGCTGGCCGTTCTGAAAGGCGTTCCAGAGGAAGCGGGAGGTAAAGGCGAACTGGCCTTTCTACGGGGGAGCGCTTACTTGCTCGGCGGCGACCCCAAGCGCGCCTCTCCATACTTGTCCGAGGCGGTGAGCGCCGACCCAACGAACGTCAGCTACCAACTCGCTTATGCCACACTCGAAGGGTCGGAGCAGCTCTACGCGAAGGCTCTCGAAACCCTCGCCAAAGCGCGTCAGCTTGATCCGCAGACAGAAAGCATCCCCTACCAAATGGCGGTGACTTACGCGTTGATGCACAATTATCCGGACTCCTTGCAGGCTTGTGAGACTGCCCTCCGGCTAACACACCAGCCTGACGAAGTCTATTTTCTACGGGGTGTCATTGAAATCGAGCAGGGAAACTTCGGGGCGGCAGAAGAGTCCCTTCAACGGGCCGTGACAACGAACCCGCGCGTAGCGTCTTACCACGCGGCGCTGGGAGTCGCCGAGTTTGAAACGGGAAAGCTCACGGACAGTCTCAGGGAGTTGGACGAAGCCCTGGCCATGGACGCGCAGGGCGCGCCGGCATACCTCTGGCGGGCGCGAGTGGAGGCACGACAAGGACGGAACGCCCCGGCGCTCGCCGATTACCAGGCTTACACCGTGCTATCTCCGGATACGGCGAAGGCTTATCAAGAAGAAGAGACTCTCTACCGAAAAGCAGGACAGGTGGACAAGGCTGCGGCTGCCCATACCAAATATGTTGCGCTGAAAGCTGAGAAGTCCGAGGCCGAACGAGACCCCTCATTCCTCGATCAACTTTGGCTGTCGCGTTTACGCGAGGGTCTCGGCGAAGTGGCGGTGGGCCCGTGAGGTCAACTGCATGAATCTACCGAGACGCCAGGTCCTTTTGGCAACAGCCTTGTTCGCCTGTGTTTGCGGTCCAGGCGCACTCAGGGCCGCCACGGTTTCGCCGCTTTTTGCGCGAGGATACACGGTCATTCCCGAACCGCAGAAGGTCGAGCTGAGTGGCCGGGACTTTGAGTTTGGCGACACGTGGCGCCTGCAACTGGCTTCCGGTGTTAAGGCAGATGACGTTGCCGTTCGAAGCCTCAAGCAAGAACTGCAGGAGCGGAATCATGTTGCCCTGCGAGAAGCGAGCGGAAAGGGCGGATCGGTGCTGAGACTCGCCATCGATCCCCGGGCGGTGGAGATCGGCGTGGCCATCGACAAGGAAAAGGAGAAGTTGGCCGAGCAGGCTTACCGCATGAAGTTGGCTCCCAGCGGGATCACGATAACCGGCAACAGTTCGACAGGATTGTTCTACGGAGTGCAAACGCTGGTGCAATTGCTGAAGTCGGAAGGGGCGAAGCAGTGGCTGCCGGAAGGGGAAATTATCGACTGGCCGGATCAGGAACTGAGGGTCATCTACTGGGATGACGCGCATCATCTGGAGCATCTGGAGGTCCTCAAGGCAGCGTTGCGGCAGGCGGCGTTCTACAAGATCAACGGTTTTTCGCTCAAGCTGGAGGGGCATTTCGAGTATCAGCACGCACAGCCCATCGTGGAGCCTTATGCTTTGTCTCCGGCTGAGCTGCAGGAGCTCACCGATGAGGCCGTGAAGTTCCACATGGAATTCATTCCCTATCTGGATGGGCCGGCGCACGACGCGTTCATTCTGAAGCACCCGGAATATGCGCAGTTGCGCGAGTATGGGGAGAGCAATTACGAGTTTTGTGTGACCAACCCGGACACCTACAAGCTGTTTTACGGAATGTTTGATGACCTCTTGGCGGCGACGAAGGGGAGCCACTATTTCATGCTGTCCACGGATGAGCCCTACTACGTGGGATTAGCGAAGAACTCACAGTGCGACGAGGTTGATCGGGCGAAGGAACTGGGAAGCGTAGGAAAGCTGCTGGCGGAATTTGTGACGAAGGCGGGGGGATACCTGCACGAACACGGACGGGAGGTGATGTTCTGGGGAGAATATCCGATGGTGCCGGAGGACATCGCATCGCTCCCGGCTTACATGATTAACGGGGAAATATACGGTCCCAAGTTTGACCCTGTGTTCAAGGCCCACGGGATTCGCCAGATGATGTTCACTTCGACCGTGGGATGGCAGGAGTACCTTTTCCCGAACTATTACCTCCTTCCCCAGGACCAGCACATACCGGGCCCGCCGGGTGGCACTTATGAATCGGTCAGCCAGGGACCGGGTTTCGTCGAGCAGATGTTCGACATGATATCGCACGATGCATCGCGCCAGAACGCCGACTTGACGGGAACCTTTGTGGCGGGATGGGCGGACGTCGGGTTGCATCCCGAGACGATGTGGCTTGGATACGCCACGGGATCGGCAAGCGGGTGGCATCCCGGATCACCGGCTCCCCAGGAATCCATGGCTTCCTTCTATAAGCTTTTCTACGGGCCGGGCGCGACGCGGATGGAGCGGCTGTACCAACTTCTTAGTGAGCAAGGCCAGTTCTGGAAAGAGAGTTGGGAAGCCAAGCCCTCGGCCGCGCGCACACCCCTGTGGGGTGACTGGAACATCATCTACCCGAGGCCCCGTCCAGCCCTCGATCAAACCCTCCCGCTGCTACCGGTTCCTTCGATGCCACTTCTCACGACGGGCTATGACTGGGCTCCGCTCAATACGCGCCGGCTCGAGATGGCAGGCAAATTCCTGGCCGATAACGACGAATTACTCGCGCTGATTCACGCGAATCTGGGGCAGGCAGAATTCCAGCGTTATAACCTGGAGGTCTATCTCACCATCGCGCAACTGTTTCGGCAGAACCTCACTATGCTGCGGAGCCTTGCGGAGATCAATCAATCGCTTCAAGCGGCCGAGCGCCAGGCTGGCGAGGCCGACCCGGAAGCTGCCTTGGCGTCGCTTGACCATGCTCTCGATTTCGCCGGACAGATTCGAAGCAAGCGCAACCGGGCATTCCAGAACGCGGTCGACACCTGGTACAAGAGTTGGTACCCGCGCGTCCCGGAAGCCAACGGCCGCCGCTTCCTTGACAAGGTCGATGACGCGAAGGACCATCTGCCGGCTCGCACCGTGGATATGACCTACTTGATCTATCGCGAACTGCTCTACCCCTTCGGCGATTGGGCGGAAAGGGTGGCGGCCGTCCGCAATGCGTACGCGGAAGCGAACCATCTTCCGGGGCGAGACTTCAAGCTGGATTGGCAGGGGACCGGCAACCCAGCGGTGCAGTCCGGCGGCAAATAGCGAGGTTGAGACATGACACACGCCTCTCTCAGGCCTTTCGCAGGCCCTGCGGGTCGATGGGAAGTCGCCGCAGGCGCACTCCAGTGGCAGCGAAGACGGCATTGGAGACGGCAGGGGCCAGGGGCGGAACGCCGGGCTCGCCCATGCCGCCGGGCTTTTCGTTACTGGGCACGACGTAGACTTCGATGTCTGGTGCCTGATCAATGCGCAGGACCTGATAATCATGGAAATTGCTCTGCTCGACAGCTCCGTCTTTGACGGTGATCTCGCCGGTGAGCACGGGGCCGAGAGCGTAGTTAATGGCTCCTTCCGTCATCGCCCGCACGCCGTCGGGGTTTACGGCGGTGCCGCAGTCAACGGCGCTCACGATGCGGTTCACCCGGACCGTTCCATCTTTTTCCACAGAGACTTCCGCCACGTGCGCAATATAGCTGTCGAAAGAATAGAAACAAGCGAGGCCGCGCCCGTGGCCTGCCGGCAAGGGCTTTCCCCAGCCGGACTTCTCCGCTGCCAGCTTGAGTACAGCGCGAAATCTTGATGTATCCAGCGGTGCATCGCCACCATCAGCCATCTTCTGGGTTTCCGGAACGAGACTGAGGCGGAACTCGTAAGGATCTCGACCGGCAGCGTGGGCCAGTTCATCAACGAAACATTCTACGGCAAAGCCGTTGAAAGAGGACGCCACGGAGCGCCACCAGGCACGTGGGACGACCGAGTGCACGGGCGCATAATCCAAACGAAAGTTCGCGGTCTGGTAAGGAATCACTTTCGCCCCGCTCAATTCCTGAGATGCGACGTGTTTTGGGTCCTTCAGTTCCTCAGGCGAGTCAAAGACGGCCCGAATCGGCGTGGAGACGATGCGATGCGACCAGGCGGTGAGAGCGCCGCGCTCATCGAGGCCTCCCGACATGCGGTGGTACGAGTAGGGGCGGTAGAAATCGTGCTGCATGTCGTCTTCGCGGGTCCACAGCAACTGCACGGGTTGTTTCATTTCTTTAGCCACTTGCCAAGCCTGCGCGACGTAGTCCCATTGATAGCGGCGGCCGAAAGATCCGCCGCAGAACATCATGTGAACCAGGACCTTTTCAGGTGGAATCCCGGCGAGTTGGGCGATTTCCTGGCGGTGAATCTCTCCGATCTGCGTGGGCGACCAGACTTCGATCCGGT
>Ga0116102_1000641_pt1 | contig 13268 bp, 10 predicted proteins | sample June2015DPH_4_50_FD_89822 | JGI IMG/M metagenome (GOLD analysis project Ga0116102, IMG submission 89822) | Peatland microbial communities from SPRUCE experiment site at the Marcell Experimental Forest, Minnesota, USA - June2015DPH_4_40 | ecosystem: Environmental > Terrestrial > Soil > Wetlands >... | reverse complement strand
GCGCAAACAGTGCGTTCAACTGACGCCGCTTGCCGCGATCCAGGTTGAGCCAGCTGGTCAAAAGCAACCAGCGCTTCCCCCGTACCAGATCCCGCGCGGCTCCTCCTTTGCGGAAGAACTCCGTCCGCCTTGCCATCTACAGCTTCATGTTTGGACCGAAGATGAAAGCGGCGTGTCCGATGTGCAGTTCCATCATCGACGCTCTGAACGCCACGGTAGTCCATGGCTCGCAGCGCGTGAATCTTGCGTTCGTGGCGAAGTCTCCACTGGAAAGAATCCGCACCTTCGCACGCGAGCGTGGATGGAACCGCTTGCGTCTTCTTTCCTCCTCCAGCAACAACTACAATCGCGACTACTACGGCGAAAATTCTGAGGGAGGCCAGCAGCCCTCGCTGAATGTCTTTGTTCGCCGCAATGGGAAGGTTCACCACTTTTCCATTCCGAGCTTCTCTTGGTCGCGCCCGAGCCGGGGCAGAACCAGCGCCACGTCGACATGATTTGGCCGCTGTGGAACCTGCTGGATTTCACCCCCGAAGGCCGGGGAACGGACTGGTACCCAAGTCTGACCTACCGCTGACCAGCCACTTACCCAGCGGCGCTGATTTGAAATACGGTACGCAGTTTCAGTTGTTCCTTAGTACGGCCCGATGATTCCGGCAATTGCGCGGGACGCCGGCGGCCGCGACGCTTCAGCGTCTTTCGTGTCCAGGACATCCAGATACTTCAGGCCGGAGCCGGTGTTGAAGAGGACTACCGTGTCGTCGGAGTCGAAGAAGCTACTGGCTAGGAGCTTCTGGTAGGCGACCAAGGATGCGGCCCCTTCGGGCGCGGCGAAAACGCCTTCGACTTGCGCCCAGTGGCGAGTGGCGACGAGAATTTCCGCGTCGGTGGCGGCGAGGGCCAAGCCCCCACTTTGTTTCAAGATGTCGAGGATCAAGTAGTCGCCGTACGGCTTCGGCACGCGGAGGCCAGAGGCCAAGGTCGAGGCATGGGGCCACATTTCTGAAGCCGGGCGGCCTTCATCCCATGCTTTAACGATGGGGGCGCATCCTGAAGATTGCACGCTGATCATGTTCGGGCGCTCGGAGCCGATGAAACCGAGTTGCTCAAGTTCGTCGAAGGCCTTCCACATACCGAGCAGGCCAACGCCACCACCAGTAGGATAGATAATGCCTTGCGGAAGTTTCCAGCCGAGTTGTTCGGCGACTTCGTAGCCCATGGTCTTCTTGCCTTCGACGCGGTAGGGTTCCTTGGTGGTGGAAACGTCGAACCATCCTTCTGTGGACCACGCAGGTTTTTCTTTGAGCTCGGCAACTTTGCGGGCGCAATCGGAGATGAGGCCGTCGACCAGGGTGACGTGCGCGCCGTAGTAGTCGCACTCGATGCGGTTGGCCATAGGAACATCTTTAGGCATGAAGATGTGGGCTTCGATGTTGGCGGCGGCGGCGTAGGCGGCGAGGGCTCCGGCGGCATTTCCGGCAGAGGGGATGGCGAGCTTCTTCAGGCCGAAATGGCGGGCCATGGTGACGGCGGCGGAGAGTCCGCGAGCTTTGAAAGAGCCGGTGGGATTCAGGCCTTCGTCTTTGATGAAGACATTGGGGAATTCCCGGCTGCGCAGCATCGGAGTGAATCCTTCGCCGAGTGAAACCGGCGCGGCTTCTGGAAGTACGGCGTCGTAACGCCACATGGTGGGAGCGAGTGGAAGCAGCGATGCCGGCGAGAAAGTTTTTCTGATGTTCTGGAGATCGTAGCGTGCGTAGAGGATTCCGCCGTCTTTCGGGCAAATGGTTTGAGGACGGTCGGCGGGAAAATGTTCGCCGCAGCGGGTGCATTCGAGATGAGTCGGCCGGGACACAGAGAGAGTTTATCAGGCGTGAGAGCGCAGTGGTTCACACATGCAGTAGCCGTTCGCGTGGCTTCTAGTAGATGGGACTTCGGGCGGGGACGAAGATGACTGCCGCGTCGTCCCCGTTGAGCAGTTGCCAACTGGGAGTTTCGGCAAGAACGTTGGCTAGGGCGGAGTCTTTGGGAATGACCACATACCGAACCGGATACTGCTCAAGAAAGTCTTGCCATCCTGGTTCGGCGTGCATCATCTTCAAGTAGGACTTGAGAAATGCTTCGCCGTAGAAATCGTGGCGGTCATCGACAGCGACTTTTACTCGCGGATAAAGCCGGTAGATTAGATAACCGCCCCAGTAATCTGGGGCGAACACGGGACCTTGTCCATGTTTCGTTTCCAGACAGCTTACAGCGCCTGCCGGAAAGCGCTTGCCGTCAAAGTGAGCGTCCATCAGCGGCGTGACGCCAAGCTTGCCTCCATGGAAGGTAATCCAGCAGGTCAGTACGATTCCAGCGATGGGCCAAAGATGAGCGTGGAGGCTTGATTCGATGACTTGCATCCGTTGAAAGAAATGCTGGGGTATTGATTGCGATCTCGATGCGCTCCGCCGTCTGGCGAATAGCTCTGCAAGCTCTTGAGTCGTGTCTGAAAGCCACGGCCCAATCATCAGAATTAACAGCAGGGACGACACTGGGATGTTTCGTGATGCGTACAGCCCTGAATACACCGCAAACATCACGACCAGGACTTCGCTTGCTCGGAACTCGCCCGCCTCGCGCCTTTTGGCCGCCAAGGCTACAAATGTAAGCAGCAACAACACGGCGAAACACCTCTGCGCCACACCGTGAAAATTCGGCGATTGAAACTCATCAATGTGGTCCATCAGGAAGCGATTTGAAAGATAGCGGGAGATATGGACGTGCAACCTCCAACCGTAAGGATTTGCGAGCGTTGCCAGCGCGCTCAATATGCCAATGACGGCGAGGTCCCGAGTGCGCTTCCCTGCCCTTATTTTTTGCAAAACGTCTTCAAACCGATCTTCTTTTAACCTGAACCATTGCCAGGCCGCACTGAGCCAGTAAATTCCGAGGAGCACGAAGCCCAGGAGAAATCCTCCGTGAACATTAACCCAGACAAGCATCAGCGGCGGCAGCAGCCACAAGAAAAGCCGGCGGCCATCGGCGGGAGAGTCATTGGCTTTTCTCTCGGATGACTCCAGAACCCAAAACCATAGCACGGTGAACAACCAGCTCACGACATGAGGCCGCGCAAGAAAATGAATCATAGACGCTGATGCCGCTAGGAGCACAAGAGCAAGAGCCACAAGAAAATTCGTGCCCCGGCGCAGAAGTAAACGAAACGTCCACGAAAAGGTCAGAGCGATGATCGGGGCTGTGAAGAAGACTACACCGTTCAGACCCGCGACTCTGTCCAACCAGCCGACGAGCACATCGTAGATCCACTCCCAAGCGAACCAGGGGTGGCCGGCCATGGTCGAAGAAAATGGATCGAGGTGGGGAATCGCATGGGTCGCCAGAATCAGCTGCCCGGTGCGAATATGCCAGCCGATTCCCGCATCGCCCAGCAAACGCACTGACAGAGTTGTGAACGCGAGCAACCCAAGCAGGGCGATGAAAATCAAATCTCCGATCGAGGGAATAAGCCATCGCACGTACTTATGTATGAGCGTGGGAAGAAGATTTTCCTTTCCAGAACTTTTGGAGCTGACTGTCATCGCGCTGAATCTTATAGAGTGACGCAATGAACGGCAAGCCTACATATCGAGTTGTGATTGTGGGAGCGGGCTTCGGCGGCCTGAATGCAGCCACGGCTCTGGCGGGCGCGGACTTGAAAATCACGGTGATCGATCAGAAGAACTATCACACCTTCCAGCCTCTGCTTTATCAGGTGGCGACGGCGGGTTTGTCGCCCGGTGAAATTGCAGAGCCCATCCGGTCAATCCTTCGGCGGCATAAAAACGTCGAGGTGCTGATGGCGGAGGTTACGGGCTTCGACCTGGAACGGCGGGTGGTGCAAACGGCAGATCGGGAAGTTCCCTACGATTCTCTCATCGTTGCCGCCGGTGCTAGCCACGCCTATTTCGGCCACGACGAGTGGGAACCTCTTGCACCCGGACTCAAGACGATCGAGGACGCGCTCGAAATCCGGCGACGCGTTCTGCTGGCCTTCGAACTCGCGGAGCGCCGCGCCGACGCCGGCGAACCCGACCACCCATTACATTTTGTTGTGGTCGGAGCCGGGCCTACTGGAGTGGAACTCGCTGGAACTTTAGCAGAAATATGCCGTCATGCTCTAGCTCATGATTTTCGCTCGATCGATCCGCGGCGCACTCATATCCATCTCATCGAAGGCGGCCAGCATGTGCTTCCGGCGTATCCCGAAGATCTTTCGCGGAGCGCTCTGGAACAACTGCAGCGCCTGGGCGTGGAAGTGCTTACCAGTGCCATGGTTACGAAGATAGAGCCTGGCGTCATTTCTATGGGCAAAACAAGGATGAAAGCGGCCGTTATTTTGTGGGCGGCGGGCGTGGCCGCTTCGCCGCTCGGCAAGAAGCTGGGCGCTTCGGTCGATCGCGCGGGACGGGTACTGGTGCAGCCAGATCTCAGCATTGCAGATCATCCGGAAGTTTTCGTCATCGGAGATCTCGCGGCGCTCAAGGACGCATCGGGCAAGCTGTTGCCCGGTGTGGCACCTCTGGCCATTCTGCAGGGGCGCTTTGTGGCCAAGCTCGTTCGGCGGGAAATTAAACTCGGCGAAACTGCGCACGGTCGATCCGAGCCGCGCGAGCCTTTTCATTACCGGGATAAGGGCAGCTTAGCTACGATCGGCCGCGCTGCAGCCGTCGCGCAGTTTGGTAAGATTCACATCTCTGGATTCTTGGCGTGGCTGGCTTGGCTGTTTATCCACATTCTTTTTCTGATTGGTTTCCAAAACCGTGCGCTGGTCCTTATCCAGTGGGCATGGTCGTATTTCACGTACGAACGGGGTGCCCGGCTGATCACCGGCAGTACGAATCTTCCTGGGTGGAATGCCCTGATATCCGCGGATGGTGGCGCCGTTGAACGCGAACAAGAAATTCCTGCCGTGATCCGTAAATAGGAGTAAGAATATTCCTGAGGGCGATAGCCGACTCATGAAACGCATTCCAATTTCTCGAATCCTTCTCGGCCTCATAGCAATTCTTGTTCTTAGCTCCGTCTCCTCCGCCGAAATCCTCAAGATCGTTGTCGATGACACCATTCAGCCTATCACGCAGGAATATATCTCCCGGGCGATTGACGAGGCCCGGCGACGCAACGATCAAGCTGTATTGATCGAGATCAATACGCCGGGAGGGCTGGTTGATTCCACGCGCAAGATCATCGAGAAGATTACCTCGTCGCAGGTTCCGGTTATTGTTTACGTCGCACCTAGCGGCAGCCGGGCGGGTTCGGCTGGAATCTTCATCCTGGAAGTGGCCGACGTCGCAGCCATGGCAGCGGGAACCAACGCGGGCGCGGCGCACCCCGTCTTGATTGGTCCGTTCGCGCCCAAAATTGACGACGAGATGAAGCGCAAAATTGAGAACGATACTGCGGCTCTCATGCGCTCGGTCGCTTCCAAACGCGGGCGCAATGTCAAAGTCGCCGAAAGTGCCGTGCTCGAGTCCAAGTCATTCACTGAACAGGAAGCGCTTTCACAGCACCTGATCGACTACGTGGCCTCCAGCGAGGAGGACCTTTTCCGGCAGATGGAAGGCAAGAGTTTTAAGCGCTTCAATGGACAAGAGGTGATGCTGAAGCTCTCCGGCCAGCCGATCGCTCCTTTCGACATGACGCTGAAGGAACGCATTCTCGGTTATTTAATGGACCCGAACGTTTCGTTCATCCTGCTAGCCATCGGAGCGCTCGCGCTTTATGCGGAGTTCAATCATCCCGGCGCGGTGATTCCCGGAACTGTGGGCGTCGTCTTCATTTTGATCGCGGCTTTTGCTCTGAATCTGCTGCCTACGCGCTTTGCCGCGCTGGTGCTGATTCTCGGGGCATTCGCGCTGTTTGCCGCCGAGGCTAAATTTGCGAGCCACGGAGTTCTCACTGTTGGTGGCATCGCGCTTCTCACCCTGGGAGGCCTACTGCTTGTGGATTCGCCCATCCCAGAAATGCGAGTCCACCTGCTGACAGCACTCGCCGTGAGTATCCCTTTAGGATTGATCACCGCGTTTCTGATGAGCATTGCTCTCAAAGCTCGCCGCAACAAGTTGGTCTCAGGCGCGCAGGGACTGATCGGCGAAACCGGAATCGCCCAGACCGCGCTTTCCCCGCGCGGCAAGATTTTTGTCCACGGTGAACTCTGGGATGCCGTCTCGTCCTCCGACGTGTCAATCGGCGAATCGGTGGTGGTGCGCCGGGTCGACGGACTGCTGCTCCAAGTGGAGCCCTTGGTCGTAGTGCGCCCTGTTCCGGCGATTCCCTAATTTGGCTGCGCACCAGCGCAAGCAACCGCTTCAGTCCGAATTCCACGCCTTCACGCGTCTATTGCGTTACAATCCGCCTCAGCGGCACCTGTGTGTTTTGAGTAGTGGAGGCGTTATCATGGAAATTTCTTTTGGCTTCACTGCAGTGGTCGTCATCATCATCGTCATCTACCTGATCAGCTCGATCAAGATTCTGGCTGAGTATGAGCGCGGCGTCATTTTCCGGCTTGGACGCCTTCTGACTACCGCTAAGGGTCCCGGCATAGCTCTGGTTTTCAGCCCCATCGACCGCATCGTCCGGGTGTCGCTGCGACAGGAAGCACTTGAAGTTCCGCCGCAAGACATCATCACCCGCGACAACGTTACGCTGAAAGTGAACGCCGTCATTTTTCTTCGAGTGATCGATCCGAACAAAGCCGTGGTGGAAGTCTCCAATTATGTCTACCAGACGTCACAGTTTGCGCAGACTACTCTGCGTTCTGTCCTTGGAGAACAGGAACTCGACGAACTGCTCGCTCATCGCGAAAAGATTAATCTGCGGCTGCAAAGCATCCTCGACCAGCACACCTCACCCTGGGGCGTGAAGGTGACGAACGTCGAGGTGAAGCAGGTCGACATGCCAGAATCCATGCTGCGTGCCATGGCCAAGCAGGCTGAGGCCGAGCGCGAGAAGCGGTCCAAGATTATCCACGCGGAGGGTGAGTTCTCAGCGGCGCAGCGACTGGTGGACGCGGCGCATTTGCTGGCCACCGAGCCAGTCAGCGTTCAACTGCGCTACTTGCAGACCTTGACGGAAATCGGCGTCGAGAAAAATACGACTGTCATCTTCCCCGTGCCCGTGGATTTCTTTTCGGGCTTGCAGAAGATGTTAGGCAAAGTTGGCGATGATACAGCGCCGGTGCCGAAGTCCGCATAGTTTCGATAGCCAGCTGATGTTGCGTTGATTTCCGATCGGTCGCAATGCTCGCGTCAATTTCAAGGAAACGGCTAAGGCTTTGTCACAGGACACTGAAATCACGTTAGGCACCACGAAGCTGCTGGGCCTTTTCTTCGGCCTGGTAGCGATCTGCGCTGTGTTCTTCGCGGCCGGCTACACCCTCGGGCGCAAGTCAGACTCTGGCCTGTCTGGTGCTACGACGTTGGCTCCGCTGGCTACATCCAATGGCGCCAAACCTGCGGGCTCGGGCGCTGCCCCTTCGGCACCCATGACATTTTATAAAGCGGTGGAGCAGCAGACCACCAATCCGCAACTGACACCGGCATCAGCTGCTGCCGGGACCGCGAACTCGTCGGCTGCTCCGTCCCCTGGGGGGCAAGCCGCCACTTCTTCGCCGACTACATCCTCATCGGGCAGGTCGTCATCAGGCGCAGAATCGCAGGGCACGCAGACCGCCAATCCGCCCGATCCCATGGCCGCTATTCCAGCGACCGGTTATTTCGTGCAGGTGGCTGCCGTAACCAAGCAGGACGACGCGGATGCCTTGGTGGATGCTCTCAAGAAAAAACAGTATCCCGCTTTTGTGGCCAGCAATGCCGCAACCGACAAGCTGTTTCGCGTCCAAGTGGGACCGTTCGGCGACATCAAAGAGGCGGAAGCCATGCGCTCCCGGCTGATCAACGACGGATATAACCCGATTCTCAAGAAGTGAAGTCTCCCTATGAAGCGTGAGCGCCTGTTGAACCGCCGAGTGGTTTTCAAGCTACACGGCATGGACCCACTCGATGCCACCATTCTCAAGGAGGACGAAAGTGGGTACTGGATTCGCGGGGGAACTCTGGCCGGTGAACTCGATCAATCCAATTGTTCGCTGCCGGAAAGCGATGTCCGCTACCTCGAGTTCAGCCGAATTGAGTGGCTGCGCGCCCCGCGCCAACGTTCTTGCTGATTCTCTATCCGGATTCTGCATATTAACAGCGGTCAATTTAGAAGATAATAGTGGTCTACCCGATGACGACTTCGGTGACATCCCTCGACAGCACCCTCCACGCCATCGCCGACCCCACACGACGCCGTATCCTCGGCGCCCTGAAACAGTGCGGTAACGGCTCCGCCAGCAAGAATAACGGCCTGTGTGCTGGCGACATTGAGGAACGTGTGCATCTCTCGCAGCCAACAATCTCTCATCACATGGCGATTCTGACGAAGGCCGGCTTAGTGGAGGCGGTGAAGCAGGGGCAATGGCGGTGGTACCGCCGCAATGAAAAAGCTCTTCGACGATTAGTGAAGAGTTTGCGCTCGCAGCTGTGATGCGGGGATGCCTCTAGCTTGCCGAAGCCGCAGCCGCGTGTGCTTTCTGCAACAGCCGTCGCGCTTGCGAAATCAGGTCCGCCACTTCAAAGGGTTTTACAAGGAAGGGAATGTTGTTTTCCTGCAAGAACATTCTCTCATCGCTCTGTTCGACGTTGGAGAACGTGAACAGTGTGTGATTCTCCATGCCTGAGCAATTCTGTTTGAGCCATGAGTAGGCCTCTTTCGCGTGCCAATCGCCAGGCATTTTGCCGCTCATGATCACCGCGTCGAAGGGCTCGGAGAGCAGACGCGTCTTCACGTCTTCGCTCCTGTTCGCAGTCACCACGTTGGCTCCGGCACCGGTGAGCACGTCGCGCTCAAACTCCAGCACCGCTTCTTCTTCCTCGACCAGAAGCACCCGGCCCTGGATGGCGCCTTCGCGCTTTGGTAGAGCGACCGGGGCAGCTTCCAGCGCAGCGCCCGCGGGCACTGCTATCGGCAGCCGCACTTCAATCACTGCTCCGCCTTCCGAAGCATTGTGCGCCGTAATGTCGCCCCCGTGTTCCTTCACAATTCCGTAGCAGATGCTGAGCCCCAGTCCCGTTCCTTTCCCGACATTCTTGGTGGTATAGAAGGGATCGAAAATTCTCTTGGGGTCCTTGATTCCGGGCCCGTCATCGGCAAATTGAGTGGCCACGAAGCGGCTGTCGCAAAAAACCCGAATTTTCAGTTTTCCTGAGCGCCCCGTTTCCAAAACGGCGTCGACGGCGTTGTTTATGATGTTCAGAAAGACTTGCTCAATCTGATGGGGATCGGCAACCACCATCGCGGGCTCGGATCCCAAGTCTTTTTCGACAGCGATGTGGTTGACTTTGAGATCGTAGTCACGGAGGGCAAGAGTCTCCTCCAGCACCTTCCGGACGTCAACCTCCGAACGCTCGGGCTTTCTCTGACGAGCGAAGGAAAGCAGATTCTGCACCACGCGATGCGTGCGCTGCGCCTGTTTGAACATCTTACCCACATAGTCTTGCGCGCGTTCGTTCAAGCCTTCGCTTTCCAGCAGTTGCGCGTAACCTAGAATTGCAGTCAACGGATTATTCAGTTCGTGAGCCACGCCCGCGATCAGTTGGCCCACGGCCGACATCTTCTCGCTCTGCAAAAGCTGTTCCTGCGTGCGCCGCAGATCTTCGTAAGCCTTGCAAGTCTCTTCGTACAATCGAACTTTCTCGATGGTGGTTGCCAATTGACGGCTGATGGCCACGAGCAGGTTTTCCTCGCCGCTGGAATATTCGTACTCCACGTGGCTGCGAAGTCCCATCATGCCGATTGGGCTGTCCTTGCCCCAGAACAGCACCCAGATCCAGGAACCGTCGCTGCTGGAACGGATGAAGTCCGCCACTGCTCCAGTGAGATGGGGAAGGTATTCCGCAGTGATGACTTCGGCGCGCGACCGCATGACCAGGTCACCAAAGCCATCCGCAAAGCTGATTTCTGCCGGGCGCGATTTGTCGCGGCTGCGGGGTCCCCAGGCGGCCCGGCGCCGATAGGTTGGGGCGTCAGAGTCGGAAAGATATACCGCTCCGCTCTCCGCGCCAAATAGCGACACCACCTGCCGCAGCGTCAGGTTAAGGATTTCATCGAGATCGAAGGACTGCGTTGCCACCACTGCCATCGCGTTCAGCGCGTTGAGTTCACGGTTGCGGCGGCGCATTTCGTCTTCGGCTCGGCGCTTCTCGGTCACGTCCAGAACGAAGCCCTGATAGCGTTCGACATTTCCCGCAGCGTCGCGAGTGGCAAAGCTGCTTTCGGCCGCCAGCAGCAGCGTCCCATTCTGCCGCCGCATGGTCACGTCGAAGTTGCGGACGTAATTCTGTTGGTCGATAGCCTTGTGAAAAGCGTCCCGCTGGCCGGCGTCCACGCGAATGTCTTCGTCCAAGTTCAGGGTGAGCAAGTCTTCTCGTCGCTGGTATCCCAGCATGTGCACAAAAGCGTCGTTGCAATCGAGCAAGCGACCGCTGGGCGTCGCCACGTAAACTCCTTCTTGGACTTGGTCGAACAGCAGACGATATTTTTCTTCCGCCGAACGCCGTTCCGTGATGTCGCGGACGATGTGGATGGTGCCCTTCTGTTTGCTTCCCTGCTCGGTATACGACGAACTGGAGACTAGGGAGAAACCGCCAAAGCAAGGGTCGGCACCTTCAGTAATTTCTTCGTCACCGCGGGCGCAGTAAGGACATCCAGTCCACTCCCCCAAACCGTGCGGCAATACCGACTCGCAGGTGCTGCCAATCACGTCCGCGGACGATTGTTCCAATTGCTCGAGCAAGATTTGGTTGGCTTTGATGATACGGAAATCAGCGTCGTGCGCCAGGATGATGTCGTGAACTGAATCAAACGTGTTTCTCCACTGCCGCTGCGAGCGCAACACCTGCTCCAACAGACGGAAGTTCTCCACTGCGATTCCTAATTGGCGGCCGCAGGTTTCGAGGAATTCGACTTCCTCGGCCGTCAGTTTTCTTTCCCGCGCACTGCCTAGAAGCAGCAATCCGATTGGCGCTTTCTTGCCGAGTACTGGCACCATCAACAAATTCTGGATTTTTTCCGACTTCAGCAAGTGCTCATCTTCGGGACTTGTGTCGCCTCTTCGGATTGGCTCGGGCTTGCCCTGCTCCAGAGTCTGCAATACATTCGCGGTCATCTCTGCGATTCCCACTTCGCGCAGGAATTCCGCGGAAACTCCAACCGCGTGGGTGGCCACTAGATGTCCGCCCTCGATCAAGCGGAACCACGCGGCCTTACACCTGGTCAGCCGCTGCAGCTCTTCGAGCGCCTTGTCCATCATGCCGCCCTGCTGTTGCGCGAGGACAATGCTCTCAGTCAAAGCACGCATCACGTTCAATCGTTGGTTACGTGCGCATGCTTCCTGAAACACAACCAACAAGATGGTTACTCCCAGAGCGATGTCCACAGCAGCAAAGACTCCGGCCGGAACCTGGTTGGTGAAAGGAGGCCAATTCAGATGCTGGGCGAGAAGAAACGCAGCGAGCATCCACGAGGCCATCTCACGACGGCCGCGGCGGGCGCGTAACAATGCAATCGCTGCGGTCAGGAGAATGATTCGATAAGAGACTTCGAGAGCAACACGCAGAGGTAATGAATCGGACCAAAGAAGAACGCGGGCGACGGCAAAGCCTGCTGTGCTCAAGGTGACCGCAGCCAGCGGCGCCAGCAGATTCCGTTCCCGGATATATACAAAAACCGCCCCGGCAAACAGGCCGATCGCGATTACGAATGCCGCTTGCTCAACTGCGGGAACGTAACGAGCTGGAATATGCATTCCCGCGCCATGTTTCTCCACCAAACGTGATGTAACTAAGAGCGTCCACGCCGCCGTCCAAACTGCAAGATAGCGTTCGCGGAATACCGACAGCACCAGCAGTGAAGCTGCCAGGATAATCAGCAGCGCACACTCGCCGGGCTTCAGCCGGGCGACGGCTGGCTGCGCAACGGTATTCCAAGTGGACCAAAGGGAAGCGGTCATCTTAATTAAATCAGGTTCAGGCACACCTTTCAGACGTGACACTGCCTGGCTTCTGAATATCACGCTTGGGACTTATCTCGATGGTCTTTCCGGACCTGGATGGTTACTTTCGGCATCTCACGTGTAGGGTAGAATCGCCGATAGTATCCCTGAGACTCCCATGGGCCCCGACTGCATTCTCGTAGTGGACGACGAAGAGGCAATTCGCGAAATTGTCTGCGCCACCCTGGTCGTCGCCGGTTACACCTGCAAACAGGCAGGGTCCGGCATGGAAGCCTTGGCCTTGCTCAATTCCGGCGATGTCTTCGAGCTCATGCTTTCGGACCTGATGATGGCGGACCTGGATGGCATCGGGTTGCTTGAACGCGCCAAAGAAAAATTCCCAGACATGCCCGTCGTAATGGTCACGGCGGTCCATGACATTTCCGTGGCTCTGGCCGCCATCCGCAATGGCGCTTATGACTACGTGCTGAAGCCCTTCGAACGCGAACAATTGCTGAACGCAGTGCGACGAGCTCTGGAAAATCGCCGCCTCAAAGTGGAGAATCGCACATATCAAACGAATTTAGAGTCGCTAGTCGAAGCCCGCACCGACCAACTCCAAGCGGCCGTGTCGGAACTGGAGCGCTCCTACGACATCACGCTGGAAGCTTTGGGCGACGCGCTAGACCTCAGAGACGCCGAAACCGAAGGCCACTCCCGCCGCGTCACCGCTTTCACAATTGCGATTGCCCGCAACATGGGCGTGCCCCGCGAACAAATCCTAGTCATCGCCCGGGGTGCTTTCCTCCACGACATCGGCAAAATGGCCATTCCCGATAACATCCTGCTCAAGCCCGGAAAGTTGGATGATGCCGAAAGAGAGATCATGCGCGAGCATTGCTATCGCGGCTACCAGATGCTCAAGAAAATCCCGTTCCTCGCCGAAGCTTGCGAGATTGTTTACTCCCACCAAGAGCACTTCGATGGCTCCGGCTATCCTCGCGGTCTGAAAGGCAAGGAGATTCACCTGGGTGCCCGAATTTTCTCCGTCGCCGACACCCTTGACGCTATTGTGTCCGACCGCCCCTATCGTCCGGCGAGGTCGTTCGCCGAGGCTCGCAAGGAAATCCAGGCCTGGGCCGGCCGCCAGTTCGATCCCGAGGTTGTTGACGTTTTTCTGAAGATGCCCGACAACGTC
>Ga0116102_1000638_pt1 | contig 13287 bp, 7 predicted proteins | sample June2015DPH_4_50_FD_89822 | JGI IMG/M metagenome (GOLD analysis project Ga0116102, IMG submission 89822) | Peatland microbial communities from SPRUCE experiment site at the Marcell Experimental Forest, Minnesota, USA - June2015DPH_4_40 | ecosystem: Environmental > Terrestrial > Soil > Wetlands >... | reverse complement strand
AGGCTTGCGAGACTTCCTCCTGCACCTTGCTGGCGGCCTCTTCCATTTCTGGAGAGAGACGCACGTTGCGGTAATATTCCATGCCGGTGCCGGCGGGAATCAAGCGGCCCACAATCACGTTCTCCTTCAGGCCGCGGAGATGATCGACAGCTCCTTGAATCGAAGCTTCGGTCAGCACGCGCGTGGTCTCCTGGAAGGAGGCAGCCGAAATGAACGAATCGGTCGAGAGCGACGCCTTGGTGATACCGAGCAGCAATGGACGCCCGGTGGCCGGTTTGCCGCCATTGGCAATCGCACGCTCGTTCTCCTCATGAAAGCGGAACTTGTCCACTTGCTGTTCGAGCAGGAACTGGGTATCGCCCACATCCTCGACCTTCACCCAGCGCATCATCTGGCGCACGATTACTTCGATGTGCTTGTCCGAGATGTTCACGCCCTGCAGCCGGTAGACTTCCTGGATTTCGTTCACCAGGTAAGACTGCAACTCCTTTTCACCGAGCACGGCCAGAATGTCGTGCGGGTTGAGCGGCCCATCCATCAGCGGTTCACCGGCCCGCACGCGCTCGCCTTCCTGCACGTTGATGTGAACGCCGCGCGGAACGGAATATTCTTTCTCCGTGCCGTTATCGGCTGCCACATAGAGTTTGCGTTGTCCCTTGGCAACCTCGCCGAAGCGCACCACGCCATCGATTTCGCTGATGACGGCGGTCTCGCGCGGCTTGCGGGCCTCGAACAATTCGACCACACGCGGCAGACCGCCCGTGATGTCCTTGGTCTTCGTCGTCTCGCGCGGGATCTTGGCCAGAACGTCGCCCGGAAACACCGTATCTCCGTCTTGCACCATGAGGTGAGCGCGCGAAGGCATCAGATAGCGCTTGCTTGCCTTGCCCTTGATTACGATGGCCGGCTGACGCTTCTCGTCGGGTGAATCCGCCACCACGTGACGCGACAAGCCGGTGACCTCATCGACTTCTTCGTGCAGCGTGATGCCTTCCTGCAGGTCCTTGAACTGCGCCGTGCCGCCGATTTCCGTGAGGATGGCAAAGGTGTAGGGATCCCATTCGACAAGAGCCTGGCCAAGCTGTACCGGCCCGCCTTCTGTGACCTTGACCTTGGCGCCGTACACGACCGCATAGCGCTCGCGTTCGCGACCCTTTTCGTCCACGACTGCGATCGAGCCCTGACGATTCATGACTACGAGATCGCCGGTCTTAGACTTCACGGTCTGCAGGTTGATGAAGCGCACCGTGCCGTTGCTCTTGGCATCGAGGCGCGACTGCTCCGAAACTCGCGACGCTGTACCTCCGATGTGGAAAGTACGCATGGTGAGCTGCGTTCCCGGCTCGCCGATGGACTGCGCCGCTATCACGCCGGTGGCCTCGCCGAGTTCGACCAGGCGTCCAGAAGCCAGATTGCGTCCATAGCACATGACGCAAACGCCGCGCTTCGACTCGCAGGTGAGCACTGAGCGGATTTCCACCCGCTCGATACCGGCCGCTTGGATCGCGCCTGCCAGATCTTCGGTGATCTCGTAGTTCACGTCGACCACAACCTGGCCTTCGTAGTCCTTGATTTTCTCGAGCGACACACGGCCGACGATACGGTCGCGCAGCGGTTCGATAATTTCGCCGGCTTCGACGATACCGGAGACGAAAATGCCGTCCACGGTGCCGCAGTCGTATTCGCTGATGATCACGTCCTGGGCGACATCGACCAGGCGGCGCGTCAGGTAACCCGAGTCGGCAGTCTTCAACGCCGTATCGGCCAGACCTTTGCGCGCGCCGTGCGTCGAGATGAAGTATTCGAGCACCGTCAGACCTTCACGGAAATTCGCCGTGATCGGAGTCTCGATAATTTCACCCGTCGGCTTCGCCATCAGTCCGCGCATGCCGGAGAGCTGGCGAATCTGCTGTTTCGATCCGCGAGCGCCAGAATCGGCCATGACGTAAATTGGATTGAGTTGGCCTTCCTTATCCCGCCGCTGCATCTGGCCGAACATTTCATCGGCGACTTTCTCCGTGATGGCCGACCAGATTTCGATGACCTTGTTGTAGCGTTCGCCGTTGGTGATGGCGCCGTCCAGATATTGTTGCTGGACCGCGATCACGAGTTTGTCGGCGTCTTTCACCAGGGTCTTTTTGTTGTCCGGGATCACCATGTCGTCGATGCCGATTGATAGCCCGGCGCGCGTGGCGTACTTGAACCCGAGCGACTTGATCTCGTCGAGCATTTTGACTGTGACTTCCAAGCCAAACCGCAGATAACAGTAATTGACCAGTTGACCGATGCCCTTCTTCTTCAGCAGGCCATTAATGTATGGCATAGCCAAGTTGACGCCAGGCACGGCTTTCGGCAAATGGTCGTTCAAAATGGCACGACCTACGGTTGTGTTCAGATATTCGCGCACAATGTGCACGGGCTCCGTATGGTTCACGTCCTGATCGTCGTAGGCCTGTGTCAGGTCGATGACCTCGCCGGTGTAGCGCAGGCGAATCGGGCTGAGCGTTTCCACCTCGCCCATTTCGAGCGCGATCACGACTTCGTCGATATTGGCAAAAGACCGTCCCTCGCCCTTCGCGCCCGGCTTTGCTTTTGTCAGGTAGTAGAGGCCGAGCACCATATCCTGCGTGGGCACGGTGATGGGCTGGCCCGATGCCGGCGAAAGGATGTTGTGCGATGACAGCATCAGAACGCTGGCTTCTACCTGCGCCTCGGGCGAAAGCGGAATGTGCACCGCCATCTGGTCGCCGTCGAAATCGGCATTGAACGCTGTACAGACGAGCGGATGGATCTTGATCGCTTTGCCTTCCACCAGCACCGGCTCAAACGCCTGAATGCCCAGGCGATGGAGCGTAGGCGCACGGTTCAGCATGACGGGATGGTCTTTGATGACCTCTTCCAGAATGTCCCAGACAATCGGTTCGTGCTGCTCCACCATTTCTTTCGCTTGTTTGATAGTGGTGCAGTTTCCCGTTTGTTCGAGGCGGTGATAGATAAACGGCTTGAACAACTCGAGCGCCATCTTCTTCGGCAATCCGCACTGATGCAGCTTGAGTTCGGGACCGACCACGATCACCGAACGTCCGGAGTAGTCCACGCGCTTGCCGAGCAAGTTCTGGCGGAAGCGTCCTTGCTTGCCCTTCAACGTGTCGGAGAGCGACTTCAAGGGACGGTTGTTGGCACCGCGCAGAACGCGTCCGCGGCGTCCGTTATCGAACAATGCATCGACTGCCTCCTGCAGCATGCGCTTTTCGTTACGCACGATGACTTCGGGAGCATGCAGGTCCATCAGCTTCTTCAACCGGTTGTTGCGGTTGATGACGCGGCGGTAAAGGTCATTTAAATCAGATGTTGCGAAGCGTCCGCCATCCAGAGGAACCAGTGGACGCAGCTCCGGTGGAATCACCGGCAGCACATCCAGGATCATCCACTGCGGCTTGTTGCCACTCTTGCGGAAAGCCTCGACCACTTTCAGGCGCTTGGCATACTTCAGCCGCTTCTGCAGCGAGGTTTCGTGTTTCATCTTCTCGCGCAGCTCAGCGGAGAGCGAATCGACTTCAATGCGCTTGAGAAGTTCCTTGATCGCTTCCGCGCCCATCATCGCTTTGAAGCCGGCAGGACGATATTGCTGATCGAGTTCGCGATACTTCGCCTCGTCCTTGATAACTTCGCGCTCTTTTACCGGCGAGTCGCCGGGATCGACGACTACATAGGCCTCGAAGTACAGAATCGCTTCCAGATCGCGCAGAGAAATGTCGAGCAAATGCCCGATGCGGCTGGGCAGTCCCTTGAAGAACCACACGTGCGAACAGGGAGAAGCCAGTTCAATGTGGCCCAGGCGCTCGCGGCGAACTTTGGACAGCGTGACTTCCACGCCACACTTATCGCAGATCACCCCGCGATGCTTCATGCGCTTGTACTTGCCGCAGAGGCACTCCCAGTCGGTGACCGGGCCGAAGATGCGCGCGCAGAACAGGCCATCGCGCTCCGGCTTGAACGTACGGTAATTGATGGTTTCCGGCTTGGTCACTTCCCCATGCGACCAGCTCCGGATCTTTTCCGGGGACGCCAGGCTGATGCGGATGGCGTCAAAGTCAGCAACGGGATTTGCCATATCGAACGGGCTCGAACGAAACATGTTCCTCCGCTTTCCTGTGGATCTCACGCGCCCACCAGCGGCCCTCGACTTCAGTTCTCAGTCCCCGGTTCTCAGTTCTCAGAGAGAACGCGGCTTGAGATCGTTGCCTTATCCGCGGCACTGAGAGCGATTGCCGCGTAGGCTAATTGCACAAAACTTTTCTTCCAAAATTTCTCGAGCATCTCCCGGCTCTGAGTTTTGCTCGCTCTCGACCACTGAGAACTGAGAACTGAGAACCGGGAACGGCCCTTAATCCGCTGCCACCGCCACCGGCTTCTTCTCCGTGGCCTTGATCAACTCGACATCCAGACAGAGCGCCTGCAATTCGCGAATCAGAACGTTAAACGACTCGGGCACGCCCGGCTCCATTGCGGCCTCGCCTTTGACGATGGCCTCGTAGATTTTGGTGCGCCCGTATACGTCGTCCGACTTCGCGGTCAGCAGCTCTTGAAGGATGAACGCCGCGCCATACGCTTCCAGAGCCCAGACTTCCATTTCTCCAAAGCGCTGGCCTCCAAACTGCGCCTTGCCACCCAAAGGCTGTTGGGTTATCAGAGAATAGGGCCCGATAGAACGCGCGTGAATCTTGTCGTCCACCAGGTGCGACAGCTTCAACATGTAGATGTAGCCCACCGTGACCGGCAGTTCGAACTTCTCTCCCGTCATTCCGTCGCGCAGGGTGGTCTTGCCCGAGGTGGGCAGGCCCGCGCTCTCCAGCAACGCTTTGATTTCCGTCTCTCGGGCGCCGTCAAATACGGCCGACCCCATGAACACGCCCTTATTAAGGGTCGGGGCCACGGCTTCGAGCTCATCTTCACTCATGTCGGCGATGGTGTCCGCCAGCACGGTGTCCTTGAACAAGACTTTGAGGTCGCGTCGGATGGCTTCAGCGCGAGTATTCTGTTTCAGCAACTCCGCGATCTTCAGACCCAGTTCATGACCCGCCCATCCGAGGTGGGTTTCAAGAATCTGCCCCACGTTCATACGGCTGGGGACGCCGAGCGGGTTCAGGACAATCTCGACTGGGGTTCCATCCTCGAGGTACGGCATATCCTCTTCCGGCAGAATGCGTGCGATTACGCCCTTGTTCCCGTGCCGTCCGGCCATCTTGTCGCCGACGCTCAGCTTGCGCTTCATGGCGATGTAGACCTTCACCAGCTTGATCACGCCTGGCGGCAGCTCATCGCCCTTGGTCAGCTTATCTTTCTTTTCATTGACGATCTTCTTGAGCACATCGATCTGGCGCGAGGTCATCTCCTCGATCTCGTCGATCTGCTCATTCACCCGTGGATCTTTGTCTGCATACTTGATCCGCTTCAGGTTGCGGGTCGAGATGCGCTCGATCGCGTCGCGGTCCAGAATCGTGTCCTTGGTCAGCAACCGCTTGTTGGTGCGCTCGTCGTGCAGATCGGCTTGCACTTCCTTGCCACCAAGCAGGCCTTCCAAGCGTTTCAGGCGCTCGTCGGTCAGAATTCGGATTTCGTCCGACAGGTTCTTTTCGAGCTTCGCGATCTGATTCGCTTCGATCGCCTTGGCGCGCTCGTCCTTCTCCTGGCCTTTGCGCGAGAAGATCTTCACATCCACCACGATGCCTTCGATTCCGGGCGGGCAGTAGAGCGAAGCGTCGCGAACGTCGCCGGCTTTTTCGCCGAAGATGGCGCGCAGCAGTTTTTCTTCCGGCGTCAGTTGCGTCTCACCCTTCGGCGTAACTTTGCCGACGATGATGTCGCCCTGCTTGATGCCGGCGCCGATGCGGATGACGCCCGCTTCGTCCAGATTTCGCAGCGTGGATTCACTCACGTTCGGAATGTCACGCGTCACTTCCTCGGGACCGAGCTTGGTGTCGCGGGCTTCGAGTTCAAATTCTTCGATGTGAACCGAGGTGTAGTAATCCTCCTTCACCATCTTTTCCGAAACCAGGATCGCGTCTTCGAAGTTGTAACCACGCCACGGCATGAACGCGACCAGCACGTTGCGTCCCAGCGCCAACTCGCCAAAATCGGTGCACGGACCGTCCGCAATCACTTGCCCCTTCACCACCCGCTGGCCTTTCTTCACAATCGGCTTCTGATTGATGCAGGTGTTCTGGTTCGAGCGCTTGAACTTCGTGAGCTGATAAATATCGCTGCCGACTTCACGCGAAAGCTGCATCGGATGATGCTCGCCCTCGACCCGAACAATGATGCGTTCGGAATCGACCGAGTCGATGATTCCATTGCGGCGCGCCAGCACCACCGCGCCCGAATCGCGCGCGGTAACGCCTTCCATCCCAGTTCCCACAATCGGAGCCTGGGCCCGAAGCAACGGCACCGACTGACGTTGCATGTTCGCTCCCATCAGAGCGCGGTTGGCGTCGTCGTGTTCCAGGAACGGCACGAGCGATGCGGCAACTGAGACGAGTTGCTTCGGGCTAACGTCGACGTAGTCCACTTCATCGCGGTTCACCAGCACGAAGTTGCCCGCCTTGCGAGCGTTGACCAGTTCGCCGGCGATGCGACCCTTGTCGTCCAGTTCGATGTTGGCCTGCGCAATGGTGTGACGGTCTTCCTCCCACGCGGAGAGATAGAAGGAGAACGGCTCGACCTCGACCGGCTTCTTGCGCCGGTCTTTCAAATCAGCGTTGACCTTCTCCATTTCGCTCTTTTCGGCATAGTCACCGACTTTGTAACTGCTGTCGCCGGCATTGACGACGATGACGTAGTCCACCACGCGCGAGTTCTTCACCTTGCGGTAAGGTGACTCGATGAATCCGTAGTCGTTGATGCGCGCAAAACAGCTCAACGACGAGATCAGGCCGATGTTCGGACCTTCCGGCGTTTCAATCGGGCAGATGCGGCCGTAGTGCGTCGGGTGGACGTCGCGCACTTCAAATCCGGCGCGTTCGCGCGACAACCCGCCCGGCCCCAGCGCCGATAGACGCCGCTTGTGTGTGATTTCCGACAGCGGATTCGTCTGATCCATGAACTGCGACAGTTGCGAGGAGCCGAAGAACTCGCGAATTGCAGCCATCACGGGTTTAGCGTTGACCAGGTCGTGCGGCATGGCCGTCGACATTTCCTGGTACACGGACATTTTTTCTTTGATCGCTCGTTCCATGCGAACCAAGCCGATGCGGAACTGGTTTTCGAGCAACTCGCCCACCGCGCGCACACGGCGATTGCCGAGGTGATCGATGTCGTCCACCGCGCCAATGTTCTTGCGCAGCTTGAGCAGGTACTTGATAGTCGCGTAAAAATCCGTCGGATCAAGCGTGCGCTGTTCCAGGCTCGTCGCCTCCTGGTTCTCGAACAGCTTGATGTTGAACTTCAGCCGGCCCACGCGCGAGAAGTCATATTTGCGCGGATCGAAGAACATGCCCTGGAACAGCGCCGTTGCTGTATCCAGCGTCGGCGGATCACCCGGACGCAGCTTGCGATAAATCTCGATCAGAGCTTCTGAAGGACTGACCACCGAATCGCGGCGCAGGGTCTGGCTGATCACCGTGCCCACGTCATCGCGCTCCGGAAAGAAGACGCTCATTTCAATTACGCCCGATTCCAGAATCTTCGCCACCTTGTCGGCCGTAATTTCCGAGTTGGCCTCGAGTAGCACTTCTCCCGTCGTGGTGTCGACGATATCGCTCGCCGCCCACGCGCCTTCGAGGTCGGTAGTGTCGACTTCAATTTCGCTGATCTTCGCCTTCTGAATTTCCTTGAGGGTCGCAGGACTGATCTTGCGGCCGGAGTGCGCAACTTCATCGCCCGACTTCGACTTAATGCTGTGCGCCAGCTTCATGCCCAGCAGGTTCGTGGGCTTTTCGCTCGCCGGATCCAGCGTCCAGAACAGTTTCTTGTCGCGGACAACCAAGCGGTCCGTGGTGTAGAAAGTCTTCAGAATATCCTCGCCGGAACGCAGGCCGAGGGCGCGCAGGAAAATCGTGCCCAGGAACTTGCGCTTGCGGTCGATGCGCACGTAGAGAACGTTTTTCTGGTCGTATTCGAATTCAACCCACGATCCGCGGTAGGGAATAATCTTTCCCAGAAAGTAAGTGCGGTTCGCCGCCGTCTCGAAGAACACGCCCGGCGAACGGTGCAACTGGCTGACAATGACGCGTTCCGTCCCATTGATGATAAACGTGCCATTCTGCGTCATCAGCGGAACGTCGCCGAAGAAAACTTCCTGTTCTTTGATATCGCGGATGGAGCGATTGCCGGCCTCATCTTTATCCCAGATGGTGAGCCGCATAGTGACCTTGAGCGGCGCGGAGTAGGTCATGCCGCGCTCTTCGCATTCCGCCACGTCATACTTCAGTTGCAGCCCAACCGGATCGCCGCACTTGTTGCAAAAATCGGGAGTGTTCGCGTTGTAGGTGCCGCACTTGTGGCACAGAACTTCGCCGGGATGAAACGGGTCGGTGATCACCGTCGATCCGCAATTCTTACAAGTCGTTCGCAAGTGATGGAGCCCCTTCAGATGGCCGCACTTGCACTCCCAGTTGCCGATCGCGAAGTCGACAAACTCAAGCTGCGAAACATTGCGGAAGTCGGTGATTGGAAACACCGACTGAAACACGGCCTGCAGCCCGCCGTCTTCGCGTTCGCTCGGCAGTTTGTCCATCTGCAGAAAGCGGTCGTATGAGCGCTTCTGAACCTCGATAAGGTTCGGGATCTGAATGGTCGCTGGAATTTTGGAAAAGTCGAAACGCTTGCGGTGAATATTGTGTTTTGGCATTCTAAGAAACTCCTGCTTTCAGGCAGCCTGGGGCTGCGGTACAGCGCGGAATGAGGGCGCAAAAAGTGGCGCCTAAAATAAATGCTACGCTTGCCGAAAACGAGCGGTGTACGCGGAGAAAAGACAGAGGCTCCCGCAAGGACAGGTTTGTCCGCGGGCGCCGTGTGCGACGCTTACTCTTGAATAACTTGTAAAATTCCGCGCCAGTTCAAAAGGCCTGTTCCGTCCCGCCGCCCGCGGGACCGGCTGCCATACTTCGATTCCAGCGACCCTGTTCCGCTTCCTGGGTCTATTTGGAGGATGCGGGTCGCCGTCGCCTCACAGTGAAGCCAGGGTAAGCGGGTTATTTATTAGATATTAACACCACTCCCCAGGATTCAGCTACTGTTCGGTCAAATAATTGCAGGCGGGGACGCCGCCCGATCCGGCAGTGCTCGTCCGAATCGACAGAAACGTCCGCGCTGCAAAATTATTTGACTTCGACAGTTGCGCCCGCTTCAGTGAACTTCTTCCTGATGGTCTCGGCTTCGTCCTTTGAAACACCTTCTTTGATGCTCTTCGGAGCGCCATCGACTAAGTCCTTAGCCTCTTTCAAACCGAGGCTGGTGACCTCGCGTACTGCCTTGATTACATTGATCTTATTCGCTCCGACTTCCTTCAGAACGACCGTGAATTCGGTCTTTTCTTCAGCCGGGGCTGCCGCGCCCGCAGCCGCACCGCCGGCCACCATCACCGGGGCCGCTGCTGCCGCCGAAACGCCCAGACGCGATTCCAGTTTCTTCACCAGTTCTGCCGCTTCCAGCAACGACAGGCCGACTATCGATTCTTCCAACTGCTGTAGATCCGCCATGTGAATCTCTCCGCTTTATGTAAGATTTACGATTTCGCTATCGCTCGGCCAGGTTTCCAGTGCGACCAGGTCTTCAACTTCGGCGCCAGACAACACCAAAGTTTCGGACCGCGCCACCCCTTGCTTCGCAATAACTAAATCTCTTTTCGAGCAGCATTGCTGCCCCGAAACTTGTGTCGGCTGCTAGCTTCTTGCCACTAGCTTCTAGCAAACAAAACCGAGATCGCTAGAAGCCAGCAGCTAGCAGTCAGAAGCAGTTCCTTATGCCTCTTTGAACTTTTTCTGCTCCACGCCCTGGCTGACGACCACTGCCAGGTTCCGCCCGACCGCATTCATCGCCGTAACCAGACGCTGCGACGGAGCATTCAACAGGAACAGCAGCTTCGAATAAAGCTCTTCCTTGGACGGCATAGTCGCGAGCGATTCGATTTCCTTGACCGAAATCACACGCCCTTCGACTACACCGGCCTTGAAGCTGAATTCCGGATTGTCTTTGACGTACTTGGCGAGCGCCTTCGCCAATGCTACCGGGTCGCCTTCGGTGTAGGCGATCGAGGTCACTCCCTGAAGGTTCTTCAGCGCTTCCTCAACCTTGGTGCCCTTGCCGGCGCGCTCGGCCAACGTGTTCTTGACCACGCGATACTTCGCCCCAGTCGGACGCAATGCCTTGCGCAATTCGAAGTCCTGCGTGACCGTCAGTCTGGAGTAGGTGGCGACAATCATGCTCGAAGCGTTCTTCAGTTCACCACCCAGCTTCTCAACCTGCGCAATTTTCTTAGCTCGAGTAACCGCCATGTTCAAAACCCTTTCAAAGCTTTTATAAACCGGGGACAGCCCCTCATTTCAAATTGTCATCCTGGCCCTGAGCCTGCCGACGTGGAAGGACCTACTTCTGATCCAGCCAATGGATCTCAATCTATGCCTTCGCCGCAACCTCGATCGGAGTCGTGTCCAGCGCGATCCCCGGGCCCATGCTCGAACTCAGGTAGCAGGCCTTGATGTACTTGCCCTTGGCGACCGAAGGTTTCGCTTTGATCACGCTCGAAATCAGCGTGGTTGCATTGTCGATCAGCTTGTCGGGAGTAAATGAAATCTTTCCCACCGGCACGTGCACCAGCGCCGTCTTGTCGGTGCGGAACTCGACTTTGCCGGCCTTCACTTCCTGCACCGCCTTCGCAACGTCCATGGTGACCGTACCCGTCTTCGGATTCGGCATCAGCCCCTTCGGCCCCAGAACCTTGCCCAGACGCCCGACCGACTTCATCATGTCCGGCGTAGCAATCAGCGCGTCGAAGTCCGTCCAGTTCTCTTTCGTGATCTTCTCGACCATATCCTCGCCGCCGACGAAATCCGCGCCCGCCGCCTCGGCCTCGCGAACCTTCTCGCCGCTCGCGATCACCAGAACTTTTTTCGACTTGCCCAGCCCGTGCGGAAGCACGACCGTGCCGCGCACCATCTGGTCTGCGTGCTTCGGGTCGACGCCCAGCCGCAACGTCACTTCGACCGTCTCGTCAAACTTTGCGTATTTCACTTTCTGCAGAAGTGGAACCGCTTCCTGCAGCGTATACGGCCGCGCCTCGACTGCCTTCCGCGACTTCTCGATGTTCTTTCCCGACTTCTTCATTTTCACCTCAGTCTCCCACCGCCGCTTCGTTGTTTCGAAGAGCCGTGGTGTTTGTGACCAACAACTCACGTGGGGACGGACGCATTCGTCCGTCCCGCCTGCCCCGAAGGGCAGGCGAAAATTCTACCCAACCACTTCAATCCCCATCGACCGCGCCGTACCGCGCACGCTCCGGATGGCGGCATCGACCGACGCGGCATTCAGGTCCGGCATCTTTTGCTTCGCAATGTCCTCGACCTGCTTCAGCGTCACTTTGCCAACCTTATCTTTGTTAGGCGCGCCCGATCCCTTGGCGATACCGGCCGCGCGCTTCAGCAATACCGATGCCGGCGGAGTTTTGGTAATAAAAGTGAACGAACGGTCGCTGTACACCGTAATCACGACCGGAACAATCAGCCCTTCCAGCTCTTTCTGCGAGGTGCGCGCGTTGAACTGCTTGCAGAACTCCATGATATTAACTTGCGCCTGCCCGAGCGCCGGTCCAACCGGAGGCGCCGGCGTCGCCTTGCCCGCCGCAATCTGCAACTTTACCGAACCTGTAGCTTTCTTCGCCATGATGCCTTTCCTGTCTAGACTCCAGCCCCGAGTCTAGGATTTTCGGCTCAGCGCTTTGCAACTCAATCGCTACGCGACTTTTTCCACCTGCCCAAATTCTAATTCCACCGGAGTCGAACGCCCGAAAATTGTGACCATCACTTTCAAGGTCTCGCGATCTTCGTTCACGTCGTCGACCACGCCCGTAAACGTCGCGAACGGGCCCTCGCCGATGCGCACCGTCTCGCCCTTTTCGAATTTGACCTTGAGCTTCGGCTTCTCCCGGCTGTCGGCCACTTTGTAAACGATGTGATTGACTTCTTCTTCCGACAGCGGAGTCGGCTGCTGCCCGGTGCCCACAAATCCTGTAACCCGCGGAGTCGACTTCACGACGTGCCAGACATGATCATCCATGTCCATCTCCACCAGGACGTAGCCGGGATAGAACATGCGCTCCGAGGTGTACTTCTTGCCGCCACGCACTTCGGTGACCGACTCGGTTGGAATCAGCACCTTGCCGATCTTGTTCTGCAGCCCGAAAGCCTGCACCCGCGATTCGAGCGACTCTCTTACTTTGCGCTCAAATCCCGAATAGGCGTGGATGATGTACCACTTCATATTCGGATTGCGCGCGGGCTCGCCGGATGGAACTGCTTCCGCAGGCGGTGAAGGCGGTGCCTGCTGGCCTTCACCTTCTGAGCCAACGCCAGCAGCCAACGCGCTCTCGTTCTTTTCGTTATTCGTATTCGAATCGGTATCCGGCATTCAATCGCTTCTTTCACTCGCTGCCTAACGGCGCGAGAGATAATGCAGCATCCGCTCCAGGCTATTGCTGATCGCCAGATCCACCACCCAGAAAAAAAACGCAAACAGGAACACGGTGATAATCACCACCGTGGTCGTGCCTTGCACTTCCTTCCGCGACGGAGACGTGACTTTCTTCATCTCCGTGCGCACGTCGTGGTAAAAAGACCGGATGCGTTCCGGCCACGACCGCAACGTGGTTGTAATCGCGTTCTGTTCTACGGCTGTTGCCATACCTTCCCGCTTTCCTCGACTGCTCCCTTTCGGGCCTCAACCTTCTACCCTCAACTCTGGCAGGGGCGGAGGGATTCGAACCCCCAAGTTCGGTTTTGGAGACCGACAGTTTAACCGTTGAGCTTACGCCCCTAAAAACAGTTCTCAGTTCCCGGTTGCCAGTTCCCAGTAAGACCGAACCACTGGCAACTGGCCGCTGGCGACTGGCTACTTCACTTCCTTGTGTGGCGTGTGCTTACGGCATCGGCTACAGAACTTCTTAAGTTCCAGACGGTCCGGCGTCGTTTTGCGGTTCTTGGTTTTTGAATAGTTCCGCTCTTTGCAATCACCACACTGCAACGTAATAATTTCTCGGGGCATTGCTCACTCCCTAACCTGGCTCTTGAATTTCCT
>Ga0116102_1000626_pt1 | contig 13378 bp, 10 predicted proteins | sample June2015DPH_4_50_FD_89822 | JGI IMG/M metagenome (GOLD analysis project Ga0116102, IMG submission 89822) | Peatland microbial communities from SPRUCE experiment site at the Marcell Experimental Forest, Minnesota, USA - June2015DPH_4_40 | ecosystem: Environmental > Terrestrial > Soil > Wetlands >... | reverse complement strand
CTCCTTCGAAAACAATCGAATCTTTTCCGCGCTTAGTAGCATTCGCTGGCGCCGAGGCCGAGATTGTAGCAGCGGGGCACCCGATCATACTACTGACGAGCGACCGAAAGTGAACGAGGCCCTCACCTCTGGGAGTAGCTTCCCACCCCAACGACAGACAGCGTGGCAGTAGCCAAGGAGAAATGCTCCGCATGGAGCACCACCAAATCTGGAAAGCAATCGGTCAAAGATCGGCTTGGCCTTCCGTAGGTCCCCAAAAAACTTGCCCAAAACCATCTCTCTTATTGACCCAAAGATCAGTGATCTGGATCACACATGAACGTGATGTCTCTCGCCAACGGGCACTACTCGTGGTGCGAAAACCGTGTTGGATTAAACCCGCCTTAATGACTAAAGCCAAGTTCTCTGACTCGTGCTGGGACAGCCTGGGTTGGTTGGCCCGGCCCCATCCTTGCTTTGGGTGCCATTTGGTTCCGAGGTCTTGTTGTCCAATCCCCGTCGCCTTGCGAATTATCTAAAGGCAATCAGCTTGCCAACGCTCCCCAGTGACCACGGGAGCAAGGTGTCTTACGTAAGCGGTTTCCCTCTCTATAGGTTAGCCTCGGAGAAGGAGAGGAGGGCAGCCTGCGCGCGGTCCTTAAAATCGTCAAGAGGCGGACAACAATGTCACATCTGCTGAACGTGAGTCAAGCTCAAGGTTGCCAACTTACTAGTGGTGTACGGCCCACACAGAATGACCGCTGGTTCGCAATGGACATCATCGTCCTGATTCGGAGTACAATTGCCGAAGGATTTTGAGCACGATCGGATTCTAGAACCGTAGCGATATAAGTGAGGAGTTTATGGCAACCGGAATTCTTGAAACCGCGAAAGCTAGCAATCCCCTGAAAGATCTTCTGAATTACGGTCAATCGGTTTGGCTGGATTACATCCGCCGCGATCTCTTCACCAGCGGTGAACTGAAGCGCCTGATCGAAGAAGACGGCCTGCGCGGCATGACTTCGAATCCCGCCATCTTCGAGAAAGCGATCGCCGGCAGTGCCGATTACACTGACCTGCTGCAGTCTCTGGCCGCGAGGACCGACCTCGACGCCAAGGGCCGCTATGAAATTCTGGCCATCCGCGACATACAGGACGCCGCCGACTCGCTGCGGCCCGTGTACGAAAGCTCGAAGCGTCGTGACGGTTATGTCAGCCTGGAGGTGTCGCCCTATCTTGCGCGCAACACGCCAGACACTATCGAGGAAGCACGCAGGCTGTGGAAAGCGGTCCGGCGAGAGAACGTGATGATCAAAGTTCCGGGCACGGCAGAAGGCATACCGGCCTTCCAGCAATTGATCAGCGAGGGTATCAACGTTAACGTGACCCTCCTTTTCTCTCAGGAAGTCTACGAACGAGTTGCGGCAGCTTATATTGCCGGGCTGGAACAACTCGCAGCACGCGGTGGCGACGTCAACAAGATTGCCAGCGTGGCCAGCTTCTTCATCAGCCGCATCGATAGTTCGATCGATTCCATTGTCGAGGCGCGGCTCAAGAAATCCAAAGACCCGCGCGAGCAGGAGCAATTGAAGAGCCTACTCGGTAAAGTGGCCGTCGCCAATGGAAAGCAGACGTACCAGCGTTACTTGAGAATTGTCAGCGACAAACGCTGGAAAGCGTTGGCAGCCAAAGGAGCGCAGACGCAGCGCGTCCTCTGGGCCAGCACCAGCACCAAGAATCCGAATTACTGCGATATTCTGTACGCGGAAGAGCTGATCGGTGCGGACACGGTGAACACAATCCCGCCGGCCACGTTCGATGCCTTCCGCGATCACGGTCGACCGCGCGCCAGTCTGACCGAAGATCTCGATTCCGCCAATAAGACGATGGAGACGGTGGCGAAGCTCGGGATTTCGATGAAAGAAGTGACCGATAAGCTGACGGACGACGGTGTCCGCCTCTTCGCCGAAGCTTTCGATAAGCTCCTTGAAGCACTGGAGAAACGTTCTAAGTTATAAGGAGTTGGGGTGAGGGACGGCGTCCACCCACGGCTCGCGCCGTAGGCTAGCGTCCATTGCCGCTCTGCGGCTTTGTGAGGCTCAGACCCTCGCGTCGTGCATCGAATCTAACAGAGTAATGTTAGAGCGGGGGTGCGCCTGTGAGCGTGTTCGTTTTCGCGATGCGATTAGGGATCGCGTTGCTCCTCGGAAGCATCATTGGACTCGAACGGCAGTGGAGGCACCGCAAGGCCGGCACGCGTACCAACGCGCTAGTGGCCGCCGGAGCGGCTGCCTTCGTCATGGCAGGGCTTCTCATCCCCACTGACCCCAACGCCGAAGGCCGAATTATCTCTTATATCGTAGCGGGAATCGGTTTTCTCGGCGCCGGGGTGATCTTCAAAGAAGGGGCGAACATTCAAGGACTGAACACCGCTGCTACCGTCTGGTGTTCAGCGGCGGTGGGCGTACTCACCGGCATGGGTTATCCGCAATATTCTATCCTGACTTCCGTGGCCGTTCTGCTGACCAACATCACTCTCCGGCCCCTGGCCTACAAGTTCCGCCCTGAGCTCAGGGAGACGGACTATCACTTCGAATTCGTCTGTGGCGCTGAGGACGAAGGGCGTGTGCGCACACTATTGTTGCGTTCCGTGGACCAGCAGAACGCGAGCCTGAACGCGCTCAGCCGGGAAGGGCTGGAACCGGGCGGCCAAGTACGGATCAGCGCCGAACTGAGAACGCACGGCCGAAACGATGCATGCCTGGAGCAGCTCACCACTCGACTGTCACTCGAACGCGACGTCACTGCGGTGAGCTGGCGCGTGTTGGTGCCACCCGCAGCGTAACTCTTGGCGAGCAAGCGCGCGGCAAGAGTTGCAAGACTTGGTCCGGATTAGTCAAGCTTCGGATAGAGGTTCGGTCACCGTTCTTACGCCGCCCTCCTTCTTCCATGCTCAACCAGTGCCGATTGCACCCAGCCGCGGCGTGCCAGCTCTTCCACCAGCCGTAGGTAGGGTTCGTGGAAACGAGCGATACGGTCGGGCCGGGGGTCGATCACCTCGCGAATGCGTACCATCTGCTGGGCAACATCAGAGACGCGACGTCCCACGGAGGCCGCTAGCATGGCCATGCCCAACGCCGCCTCGGGGTTTTCAGGCAGGTGAACGGGCCGGCCGAGAATGTCGGCGCGGAGCTGACACCAATAGCGGTTGCGGGCTGCGCCACCCGTCAGGCTAAGGTCACCACTGACCGGTGCACCTAGCATGTCGAGATAGTCGAAACAGAGCCGCTCGATGAAAGCCACTCCCTGGAGCAGCGCCGCGTAGAGATCAATTTCGTCAAGCGGCTCGCCGAGAACAAATCCTTCCGCATCGGGCGCGGTGAAAGGGAAACGCTCACCTCGAGACACAAGGGGATACGCAATGATGTTCGCCGGTTCTCGTTCTGCTGCTTGTGTGCTTAACGCGTCCAGGTCACGCCCGGGGAATTGTTTTGTGAGGGCGCCCGCGCCGGTGCTGGAGGCGCCGCCGGGTAGCCAATTGCCATCCGGTGAGCGGTGCGAGTAGACAATGCCCGCGGGATCGCGAATCAGTTCGCGGGTCACGCCTTTGAGAACCAGTGTAGTCCCGAGCACGGAGTTCCAACTGCCAACGTCCAAGGCGCCCGCACCCATCTGGGCGGCGCATCCGTCGGTCATACCGGCAATAATCGGCGTCCCGGCAGGGATGCCGGTCAGCGCTGCGGCCTCGCCGCAAACAGTCCCGAGTTGCGTACCGGAGCGTACGACGGCTGGCATGATCTGGTCAGGCACACCGAGAGCGTCAAGAACCTCGTACGGCCAAGCTTCGCGAACGAGATCGTAACCCGTCTTGAGCGCGTTACTTGAGTCCGATGAGACCTCGCGACCAGCGAGCCGGTGGTTGATGAAATCGGTCTGGTGAGCGAGGCGTGCGCGGGGGATCACGCCGCGATGCTCGCGCAGCAACCAAAGCAGCTTGGGCAGCGCCCATGACGGCTGCATGCGATATCCGAGCGAGGCCCAGATGGCGGCGCCGGCCTCATTGGCACGGCACGCTTCGTCCGTGGCACGCGTGTCGTCATACATGAGCCCTGAGGTGAGCGCGCGGCCTGATCTGTCGACGAGAAGGATGGTGCCGGAGGTACCGTCAACGGCCACCCCTCGGATGGACCAGGCGGGCAAGTCGGCAAGAGCTACACGGCAGGCGGAGACGACAGCGCGCCACCACTCCTCGGGATCCTGCTCGTGCCGGGGACCGTCACGCCGGCTGGTGAGTGGACAGGAGCTCTGTCCAAACACATGCCCGTTCTCCGACACTGCGACCGTACGGACACTTTGTGTACCGAGGTCGAAGCCCAGCCAGATGCTTTCCGCTTTGTTGTAGGCAGTCATGCAGGGCAATGTGTCCAACCCTTCAGTGACAATTAACTGGCGCTAGCCCACCGGCAAACCTTGCCCGGATCCACGCAATCTGAGCCTTCACGGGTTTCCCAGTGACGCGACCGGGGTCTGGATCGGGATATTTTTCGAACTCACATGCGAGCGATGACCTAAGCGTTGTGGGCAGAAGATTGACGTGGGTTTTGAGCGGGCATCGATAGTTGTGAACGACTGACTTGGAACCAAGCATCCGAGGTTTCCCTTTCTACCGCCGCCCTTGCCCGGCGAAATCCGTCCCTGATCCGGGTTGAGTCAGGGTCAAGCAGTCGCTGAAGCCTTCAAGCTGACATTATCAACATTGATCTCCACCAGGTACTGTCCTAATTTTTAGGACACGACCCTCCACCACGCACCATTGACTCTGGCCGCGGATGGGAGTAAATTCCCCCCGTTCTGGGGATTCTGGGGATGACGCGCACATCATGGCGTGTGGGTGTAGTTCTCTTTCAGCTGGGCGGACCAGACAGACTGGAAGAGATCGAACCTTTTCTTTATAACCTCTTCTGCGATCCCGATATTATTGACTTCCCCTTCGCCCGCATCGGGCGTAAACCCCTGGCCAAATTGATTTCGACGACGCGAGCGCGGAAGGTGCAGCACCACTACGCGACGATTGGGGGAGGTTCGCCCATCCGGCGGTTCACCGAGCGGCAGGCTCGAGCCCTCGAGGCGGAGCTTTCGAGCCGGGGAATCGATGCCCGCTGCTTTGTGGCCATGCGGTACTGGCACCCGTTTACGAGCGAGGCGATTAAGCAACTGCGAGCGGCGCAGTGCGACGAGGTGGTGTTGCTGCCGCTGTATCCACAGTATTCGGCGACCACGACGGGCTCGAGCTTGAATGAGTGGCGCAGGCATTTTCACGACGACATGCCCGTATATTGCGTGGAGAATTTCTACCGGCACGAGGCCTATCTCGACGCCGTGATTGAAAAAGTTGACGAAGCGCTGGCACGGTTCAACGTGCCGGAGCGGGTGGAGATTGTGTTCAGCGCGCACAGTGTGCCAGTTTTGGTGATTGAGAAGGGCGATCCTTACCAGCGGCAGATTGAAGACACGGTGCGGCTCCTGTGGCAACGCGGTGGATGGAGCAACCGGCACCGGCTTTGCTATCAGAGCAAGGTGGGGGCAAGCAAGTGGCTGCAGCCTTCCCTGCACCGCACGCTGCACGATCTGGCCGCAGAACACGCTCGCGAAGTTTGCGTCGTTCCAGTAGCGTTCGTGTCCGATCACGTGGAGACGCTGGGTGAAATTGATCACGAGGCGCGCGAAGAAGCGCGTCGGCTGGGCATCGCGCAATTTGAAATGAGTGCGGGGCTTAACGATTCCCCGAAATTCATACAAGCCCTGGGCCAAATCGTGTTGCAGGTGATGGGCGAAACGGTTCATCGATTCGTTCACTCTTTCTCACTTAATTAGCCACCATTCGCTGCTGTGGACATTCGTATACTCACTGCTGTGCGCCGGGCGCACGGGGTTCATTTGCCTTGTTTTGTGGCTTGGGTAGGGGTCCAGGTCGGAGACGCCCTGGCCGCTTCCTCAGCCGGTCTTCGTTTCCCGGTTTCATTTACAGGTTACCCTGCAGTGGCGTTCTGTACGAACATCACCCACTGCTCGCCATCACCCACTGCTCGCCATCACCCACGACCGCCTTCCAGGGGGGAGCTGGCATTTCCGAGAGCAGGTCGTCCAAGACCGTCGCTCTGGAATGTCGCTGACACAGGTCGCCAAGAGCCACAACATTTCGCAAGCCTCAGTATGCCGCTTGATGAAAGAGGCGAACAGCGATTGCACTCAGGCCGTTGCAATTTCCAGTGAAGACCCCGGGCTAGAGTCTCGGCTCTAGAGGATTGCCGCTGGACATGACTGCTGACGAAAAAACTCGGCGAGACACGGGTTCCACCCGCATCGACCAGACTGGCAAGGTATTCACTGTCGTCGGTCAGGACGTGCGCCAGTGCTTGATCTGTGAAGGAGTGTTCACGCGGCAAGCCGCCTCTGAGCACGCAAAAGTTGTCTGCACGTGGGGAATCAGCATGAAACCTGGGAGCAAATGATGCAAGTCGGTGAGCCGTTGCGAACTATCGTCGTGGAGCCGCTTGAATTTCCGGTGAAACAGCCGACAGGCGAACCTGAGCCTGAGCCGATTCAGTCGCCAGAGTCGGAGCCCGAGCAGGTGCCAGCCGCGCCGTGAGCGTTCCCGACTACATTTCTCCGATCATCGGCTGCCGTCTGGCAGTGGGACACCACCGGGCTCAAGTCCGTCTGCGGGGAGCCGTGGCATCCCGACCAGCCGCTGGCTGCGGAATGCAGGCGTTATAGCACCGGGACAATCGTCGGGCGTGCAGAGAACGCGCATGACGCCTACGAGCCTCCGCAAACCGTCTGCACCTGCGGCGTGGCAAGTAGGCAGCTGGAGCGGGCTATTGTAGCTTCGCGTACTCAGCTTGGGCTTGTTTCAGGATGGGGATGTCGGGGTCGGCGTCTTTCCAGAGCGTGAGGAAATCTTTGTAGGCGGCGAGTGCCCGGACGCGGGCGGCATCGGCATCCGCGCCCTGCGCGGTTCTCGCCTCCAAGGCGTTGGCACGCGCCACTCCCAGATGCGCCAACGCTCCCGTCCAGCAGTTCCAGACGATGCCGCTGTGGTCGAGAATCTTCTGAAACCCGGCTGCGGCAGCACTGCCCTGTCCGGCTGCCAAGTATGCCTCTCCGCGTATGTACACGTGATAGAGGCAGGAAACATTGTTGACGAACTGAATTTCCCCCAATTCGATGGGTGTAGCAGCTTGCACGGTATTCAATGCGGCGGCCGGATTCTTTCTGTCCAGCGCCAATTGTGCCTGAATCGCTAGCAGCCAAAGCGACTGCATCTGCGCGTCCAACGGGAAGCGTTTCCCTAAGTCTTGGGCCAGGGATTCGGCTCGCGCTATGTCGCCCGCCATTGCGAACGCAAGTGCGGCTTCGGCTTCGGCTCCCTGACTCGTGGGAGCGAGCTTTATAGCCTCTGCCGCTGACTGCCGCGCTTCCGCAGCATTGCCGTAGGCGGCTTCCCGCTCAGCAGCAATCGCCTGCCATATTGCCCCATTTTCTTTGTTGTCTGCTCGTACTGCGGAGTCCACGGCCCGCTTGGTCAGTTCCCGCGCCTTGCCCACACGACCAGCGTAAGCCTCGGTGTCAGATGCGAGCGCAAGTCCAAAGGTCTCATATTCGGGCTTACCCGCAAGCCACTGTTGTTGTTCCGCCAACGTGGCGGAGTCCGCCCCAAGGAAGGCAAGAGCATAGAGATAAGTGTGGAGCAGGTAATCATCCAGTTTTCGCGCCTGCGCCTCCTGGATGATCTGCCGCGCCTCGTCGAAGCGCTGCAAGGAGAGCAGGCTGTCGACAAGGTCTACATAGGGGCCGACATTATCTGGGGCGAGGCGGAGGCTTTGGCGATACGACTCCGTAGCCCTCTCATACTGTCCCTGCGAAGTGTACACGTTGCCCAAATCGAGATGTGCTCGGTAGTCTCGCGGATAGTTCTGGATCTCCTCCTGAAACGTCTGGGCCGCTTTATCCAATTCCCCAGTGACCCCTTGATAGTAGTTGGCTGTGATCACTAGCTGTTCCCGCTCGCTGGCATGTTTTCGCAACTGGAATGCCTTGCTGAAGTACTCGCTGGCCCGCCCTAGTTCGGCGAGACTCCAGTACTCGATGCCCACTTCCAAGTAGCCCATAGCAAAATTCGGATCAAGCTCAATGGCACGTTGATAGTAAGGCAGGGATGCGGCGGAGCCTTTCTCGTTATCGGCCTTTCTGCCGAGGCTGAACGCTTTCAGCGCTCCGAGCGAAGACGTAGTGGCCTGTTCTAGTGGAACGTCAAACTTCTGCACCGTAGCCAGCGATTCGCCCAGTTCGCCGCGTAGCTTGGACGCCACCTTGCCCAGCGCGTCCAGCACCCTCTCCTTGGACGCCGCCGTCACCTGCTCCTCGGCCAGCGTGTCTCCGCTCTGGCAATTCACCGCCTTCAACCCCAGCACATACTCGCTGCCCAGATTGCCAATCGATCCGGCAAGGTAAGCCTTGCTGCCCGCCCGCTGGCAAAGCTCGCTGGCCACCTCGGGCGTGAGTTTCGTGCTCGCCGGACGGGTCATCAGTTGCAAGGTCTTCGCGACTCCGCTGTCAGAGAGCACATTCAAGAAAGGCGACTGCCGTAGGGAAACGCTCAGCGCCGTTTTCAGCGTGTCGTCGAACACCGGATCGCCCGTGCTGTTGGCAAAATCGGCGAGAACGATGGTGTCTTTTTCCGTCAGTGATTTGCTTTGATGCGAGCGGTAGTAAAGCCCCCCCGCCACGAGCAAGGCGACGGTTAGGACGGGAACGGCGATTTTCCAGAGCTTCGCAACACGAACGGCAGGAGCTTCTGGCATGGCCACCGTGCCCGAGCTTGCTGCAGAACCGTGTCCGTTCTCAGAGTCCCGCTTCAACCGTTGCAGGTCGGGTACTTCGGCTGGCGAGTTAATCCTTTCCGTGACAACTTCGACCGGAGCGATAAAGCGGTAGCCCAAACGCGGCACAGTCTCGATGTAGCGTGGTTCCTCGGCGGAATCGCAAAGCACTTGCCGAAGCTTCTTAACCGAGGTGTTGAGCCCATGTTCGAAATCGACGAAGGTATCGGCCGGCCAGAGCTTCTCTCGGATTTCCTCCCGGGTCACAACCTCCCCGGCGCGACCCAGCAACACTTCAAGGATCAGGTAAGGCTGACCACGAAGTTTTATTTTCGTCCCGCTTTTGGAAAGCTCACGCGCACCCGTGTGTACTTCGAACGGGCCGAAGCGGTATTTCCCCCCGAGCCCCACAAATTCCCCCCGCACTAGAGACCCATCCAGAAAGTCCCAATTTCGCGGGTTTCTCGAACCGCAAGTTCCTTGTTTTCGGTGAGCAGTTTCTTAGAATAGGCCTTTTCGGATGGATCTCTAGGGCCACATCGTTGCTCGGGATTCTACCACGCCCGTTACGACCCGGAGTCGCAATAAAATAACTCTTTATATTTCATAGGGTTAACAACTCACCTACGGCTCATCAACATTTCACCGTCAGTGCATTGCGCTCTTTACGATTATGCAAGACAGTCGCGCTTGTGATTTGCATCACTCTAGTCCGTGATCCGCATCACCAATCACCGAATCGGAGGGGAGTTCCATGAAGAGTAAAGTCGTTTCTCTAGTTGTTCTGTGGGTACTGTCGCTGTGCCCGTGTGTCGGCAATGCGCAAACTTCACACCACTCCGCGCTTACCGTCAAAGTTCCCTTTGAGTTTGTAGTCGGAAACCGGACGTTCCCAGCGGGAACCTACAAGTTCCAATCCTTGAATTCCGTCCCGAGCAACGCCACCATCGACTACCTCGTGGTGCGGAGCACGGACGGACGGCTGTACCAGTCCATCGCAGCCGATGTGTTGGGCAGCGAGGAGTCCAGCAATCCGAGGCTGCTGTTCACCCGCAGTGGCGACCGCACTTTCTTTTCTGAGGTTTGGGAGCCGGGGAAACAGGCTGGCTGGGGGCTTCAGAGCCGCAATAACCATACGCAAACAGTGGAGAGCGAAAACGACCAGGTGACCCTGATCGCATCCGCCGACTGGCGCTAAAAGAGCACCGGTGACGACGTGAGTTTTGGTCGCACAGCGTAAACGCATCCGCTCAGGAGCCGCACCGTCGGCCCGTGAGCCAGTTTGTCCTAGTTTTTTGCGGTTTGTAGGCAGAAGTAGAGTTGCGCGATTTTCAACCTAGGAACTAAGGAGGTCTGCTTATGGCTGCGAATGCGATTCACACCCTGAATTGAAGGTCAATACGGCGAAAGGGGCGGATGAAAGTTGCGCGCCCGTCACGCTGAAACAGCGATTTGAAAAGCTGCTGCGCGAGGTGTTCGAAGGACACGAAGAATACCTCGGGGTGACGCCGGATTAGTAAGTTCGTCTTGAGTCAGCGCTAGAGATCGGCGGCACGTCGCGGTTTGTTCGTGCAGATGTTGGGATGGTTCAGCGCTGAGGCTGCAAGTGCCTCCCGCCGAAAGCGTTCCAAAGCCTGTGGGTCTTGGGCTACGTCCTCGGGCAGAAACTTCAGCGCGACAAATCGGTGGAGGGTTACGTCCTCAGCCTTGTAGACAACACCCATACCGCCGCCGCCGAGCTTCTCGACGATGCGGTAGTGCGAGATGGTCTGACCGACCATGGATGGCGAAGGAACTCAGGTGCCATGTTAGGAGTGTTTCGAAGGCGAAGTCAACGAGCACATCCCGCCGACGCACGCGGCGACATAGAGGAGGTTGATAACCTCCGCGCTGAATAGAACCTAAATGAGCACAAGCTTCTACGAACTCCGTGCGCGACTGACTTGTCCGCACACAGGCATTCGCCGACGACTCAAAGCCGCTAACGGAAAACTAATCCGGAGTCATCCCCAAAAGCTCTTCGTGGCCTTCTAACACCGCATCCGACCTGCTCAGACGGAACAAATCCCTTATGCGCGGCGTTGGATTGGCAATCTCCAGATTGCAGTTTGCCCTTCTCGCATCCATATAAACACTAGCAAGCATCCCCAGGCCGGAACTATCGGGTGGCCTCGTGCCTCCGGCAGGCAGTGCACTGGCGCTCGGCACCGTGGGTGTGGAGGGCGATCCGCGTCGGTCTTCTCAGGAACTGGGAAAAATGTTTCTGGATTGGAAGGTTAAAAACGCTGTGGCCGAAATCCGCAAGCTGATCCAGAACTCAAGAAGCCAACAGTCGTTCAGTCCAATTCCACCACAACCGCCACATCGAATTTCGAATAATACTTCTTCACGTCCTTCGCCCCGTACTTCTCCCGAAACTTCTCGATCACTGATTTCACCGTCTCGGCATCCGTGAGGGGAACGGCTCGGAATTCCGCCTCTGCTCCCCTCGCATCAATGCGAATCGACGAGTTCTTGATCACGTTCTTGTACCAGTGCGTGTCCGAGCCCTGCACGGGCAGGAGGTAAAGCTTCTCGCCTTCCAACACGAACCAGACGGGGATCGAGATTGTCTGCCCGGACTTTCTCCCGATCACGCTAATCTCGATCTGCCGGTAGCGGGAGAGGCGCTCTTTGAGGCTGTCTTTTGAGGTTGGCATGCTGCACTCCTTGGATACCGAGCGGGACGAATCTAGCAACAGCCGCAGGCCTTCCCGCGCATGGCTTCCCGACCTTCCCAAACGATCAGAGGCAGAAGGGCTAAAGCTGCAATCGGGTCAGCCCACCTTACTCGCCAGATCGCGTTGATTGCCAGTCCCGCCAATGCGATCAGCGACAGGTAAGCACACAGCGCCGACTGTGCGGCGTCCGCCCTCAACGCAGCACTGCCTGTCGCTCCTGACAGCCACCGCTTCTCTTTCGCAAGCCACGGCATGACGACCGCGGCGGCTACCAGAATCGCTATCCCCAGCAACGTTGGTTTGGGTTCGCTATAACCCAGCAGACTCGTGACAGAAATGACTGCGACATAGGCAGCCAGCGCGAACAGCAAGGTTCCCGCGACACGGGCAGCCCGCCTTTCCGCGTCCCCGTGTGCAGCACTTGCACGAAATCTCCACACCACTGCTAGCGCCGAGAAAAGTTCGATGGCGCTGTCTCCACCGAAGGCGAGCAGCGCAGGGCTACTCGCCCGCCACGCGGCGAAGAGAGACACCACAGCTTCCACACTCATCCATGCGATTGTGACTGTTTGCACCCGTCGAATGCGCTGGATCGCATCTGGAGTGGCTATTTGGAGCACGGAAGCCATTCGGGTGATTATTATCGCACCGTGGAACTTCTCAGTCCGAATCTGAGGGTTCGGAGTCTGAAAACAGACAACGAAAGCGCCCCAGACTCACTGAGTCATGGGACGCCAGTCGAACAGCCCTCCCCCGAAAACTGCCCAATTCCAACGTAGGCTCTGTGCCAAGCTTCGTAAATAGCCCCTGCGTGCCACCATCAAAGGGGAGCGTGCTGCCTGTTCAATATGTAGCGATTTATAATCAGGCCTATGAAATTGACCATCGGTGCGATTACTTCGGCATTGCTCGTCATTCTCGGTTCTCTGGCTCCGCTATTTGCACAAGCGCCCGCCCAGCAGCAACAACCTGAGTTCGTCAAACAAGGCCAGCAGTTGATGCGTGAAGGAAAGCTGCAAGAGGCGTTGGCGCTTTATCGCCAGACTCTCCAGACTTCGCCGGATTCTCTTGCCGCCAACGTCGCGGCTGGAAGCGTACTCGACCTGATGGGGAACGGCGAGGAGGCCCGGAAGTATTTTACGAAGGCAATCGACGTGGCGGACACGCCCGAGGGCAAGGCATCGGCCAAGAGAGCGATGGCGATGTCCTACGCTTTCGAGGGGAATTGCAAGAAAACCGTTGAGTACGAACAACAGGTTTTCGACTTCCACGGCAGCGTGAAGAAATTCTTTCAGCAGGGAGAGATTGCGAACGAGGCGGCTCGCGTTTGTATCGATTCCGGCGATTTGGACACCGCTTACAAGTGGTACCAGATTGGCCATGACACGGGACTAAAGGAACCCGACATCAAGCCCGCTCGGCAAGACCTATGGAACTTCCGCTGGGAGCACGCACAGGCTCGCATCGCCGCCCGGCGCGGCGACCCAGCGGAAGCGCAAAAGCATGTTGCTGCGGCAAAGGCCATTCTCGACAAGGGCACCGTCCCCGAGCAAGCGCCGTTCTTCCCTTATCTGAAAGGCTACGTCGCGTTCTATGCCGGAGATTACAAAACCGCACTTGCAGAACTGAGCAAAGCAAACCCGAGCGATCCGTTTATCCAGTGCATGGTGGGCCAGACCTACGAAAAACTGGGTGAGAAGGACAAAGCCTTGGAGTACTACCGCAAAGCTTCGACAGCAATTTCGCACAATCCTCCCGCCGCGTATGCCGTTCCGTTTGCTAAGAAGAAGCTGTCTT
>Ga0116102_1000617_pt1 | contig 13503 bp, 10 predicted proteins | sample June2015DPH_4_50_FD_89822 | JGI IMG/M metagenome (GOLD analysis project Ga0116102, IMG submission 89822) | Peatland microbial communities from SPRUCE experiment site at the Marcell Experimental Forest, Minnesota, USA - June2015DPH_4_40 | ecosystem: Environmental > Terrestrial > Soil > Wetlands >... | reverse complement strand
GGTCTTCGGCTCGCGTTCAGTTTCGCAACTTGGCTCCCCCGAAGATAGTGGACACCAGTTCGAAGACTTCGCCCACCGCTTCATCCAGTTCAAAGGAGAACAGTGCCAAGTCCACCCGGGCGACTGCGGTGCTCTTTCAAGAGAATCGACCACGCCGGGTATCCGACCAAATCTACTTTGTGGCGCTCATAATATCCGTACCCCATGCCGCGCATGCGGCAAAATAAATCGCTTAGCTGTACGAGCGCTATCAGAGGCTGGGCCGCTTCGCTCTGTTCCGGGGCATGGTGGTGTGACCTGCCCCCCAGAAATTAGTCCAGTCGAAATGTGACTTCTCCCATTTAGAATGGCCCGCCCAGGGTCAGGAGGAGGAGTCGTGCGCAAGAGTCGATTCAACGAAGAGCAGATCATCGCCATCTTGAAGGAGTCCGAGGCGGGAGTGGCGACGCCGGAGTTGTGCCGCAAACACGGGATTGCATCGCAGACGCTGTACCGGTGGCAAGTACGGCGGGATGGAGGTGAGTGAAGCGAAGCGGCTGCGGGCGTTGGAGGAGGAGAACCGACAGCTGAAGCACGCCGTCGCCGAGCTGTTGCTGGACAAACGGGCGTTGCAGGCGGTGCTCGGAAAAAAGTGGTGAGCCCGCAGATGCGGCGGGAGGCGGTGCTGGTGATGCAGGTGGAAATCGAGCTGAGCCAGCGACGCGCCTGCGGGCTGATCGGGATCCCTCGTGCGACGTGCCGCTATCGGCTACGGCGGTCGGACGATCCGCGGTTGCGCGAGCGGCTGCGCGAACTGGCGGCCGAACGGCGAAGGTTCGGCTACCGGCGTCTGACGAAGATGCTGGTGCGTGCGGGTTGGAAAGCGAATCATAAGCGCGTGTACCGGCTCTACGTCGAGGAGAAGCTCGGGCTGCGGCGCAAGCGCGGACGGCGTCGGCGGGCAGGAGCGCGGCTGGCGCTGCCGCCGAAGCCGACTCGTCCCGACCAACTCTGGACGATGGACTTCGCCAGCGACGGGTTCGTGAGCGGGCGCAAATTCCGCACCCTGAACCTGATGGACGGTTTCACGCGCGAGGCGCTGGAGATCGAGCCCGACACCTCGCTGCCGGGAATGCGGGTGGTACGTGTGCTGGAGGGACTCAAACAGCAGGGACGTAAGCCGGAAGTGATCGTGATCGACAACGGGCCGGAGTTTGTCAACCTCGACAACTCTTCATCGGCATTCATGGAATTTTCATTAGGCGGACCGTCTTCCTCGATCTCGTCCGACACCCCAGATCCAAGTTGCGATGGGGACGCTGACGCAACTGGGCGAGATTCTGTCGCAAGTCAGCCCCAAAGCAAGCTGGTGCTGGGCGGATTGGCCGCCATGGTGGCCGTTCTGGTGACAGCGTCCTCGCTGGGTAAGGATCTGGGCTTGCCCACGTGCCTGGCCGCTCTAGCAATTACGGCCGTGGTCTCGGTCACGGCGAGAAGCAATCCAGTTCGACTGGCTCGCGAGATCAGCTGGGAAGCCTTGGCCCTCGTCGCCGGACTTTTCGTGATGGTGGATGCGATGGAGAGTGTAGGAGCGATGCACCAGACGAAGCAATGGTTAGTCTGGGCTCGGAAGCTCGGGGTTACTGTGGGCACCCTCATCACAGCATTTGCCGTTGATGTAACGAACAATCTGGTCAATGATCTCCCGCTCGGCGTGATCGCTCGGAGCACCTTCCGGGCAGCCCACGCAAGAAACCTGATCGCCGATGCCGTACTGATCGGCGTCGACCTCGGACCGAACCTCTCTATTACGGGCTCGCTGGCAACTATTTTGTGTCTGATCGCCTTACGGAAGGAAAAGATCGATGTCAGGATCCGGGACTTTCTCAAAGTCGGTGCGGTGGCGATGCCTGTCGCCCCTCTGGTGTCGCTAGGCGGAGCAATCCTGATGCGAATGTGCTTTTTCGCGAAGTAGTTCTGAGGTCAGCGAAGTTGGAGGCGTTCTGGAAAATCGGTTTATACCCCGCCGGTGCGTGTGCGCGGCGATTGGAAGGTGAAAGTGTCGACAGCAAAGAAATGGCATCCGGTTAAGTCGCCGAACGCCACTCTTAGTCATCGCCGACTTCACGCACCTGCTCTGGCCGTTCGCGCGAGTGGTGGGGTCCGCAGGGCCTCGCCCTCCCGGCCAAAGTACAACCGGTAAGAGCGGTGGATTCCATACATCACCGGGAATACCACGAGTGCCGCTTGCCAGCCGAAGCTATGGCTTACCAGGTTGAGCATTGAGGTGATTCCCGCACTTACCACGTAATAAGGGAAGGACAGTTGTACGATGTTCATCCAGACATGCCGCATGGCCTCGCCTTGGGTTAGCTTGATGATGCCCGCTACCGGAACCGTCTGCCCCAGAAAGAAAGCAGCGGTTGCCGAGGCTAGCAACAGAGGCTGGGATGCCCAACTCGCCTTGGCGATCCAACCGGCATTCCAGATTAGGTTCGCCATGCTGGTGGCTAACGCCATCATGCTGACGTTGAACAGCACCTGCTCCGGCCTGAACTTACCGCTCTGCTGTGGCCAGCATTGCACTACGGTGGATACACATGCAATCAAAACAGCTTCTACCGCGCTCAGATTCACTACCGCCATCAGCAGGAACGGAAGGTTGACCGACATGTTACCTTCCATCCCCGGCAGTTTAACTTTCATGCGTGAGGTTGCCGCTGCCAGTGCCAGTAAGGCCAAGGCGTAGAAGGAGTGCAGTGCGTGGCTTCCCGATCCGGCGTATACGGTGCTTGTAATCGCCGCCACAAGCATCGCTCCGATGAATGTTTTCGTTAGCCGTGTCTTGCGATCCATGATCCTCATCTTCTCCTTTCTGGTTTTGTTTCGCACGGCTACTGTTCATCGTCTCCAGCATCGGAGAACGCACCATCTGTACTCTGCACAGCTGTGCCCCAAACCACGCTTGTGGCTGAAGTACTCGTGCCCAGGCTCGAGCCCCAAACCACGCTAAAAGCGGTAAGCAGGTTGTTGTTCCACGGTAACGAGGCTCCCCAAACCACGGAACTGCCAGAAACAGTCGTTCCCCAAACGACCGACGTACCCCACACCACCGACGTGCCCCACACCACCGAGTTCACCGAGACGCTGCCGTTTCCGTTGACCAGAGAAACGACTCCCGTGAGTGGGTTATAGACTGCCGACGGTGACAGCGCTGCGCCTACCGTGGCCGGAGCGAGGTCGGTGTTAGACACCGCTGTCTGCATATTGAGCAGGCCCGAACCGACCGAGAACAGATCGTAAGTGTCGGTGAAGTTCTGCGAGAGATGTGGAACCCACGCGACGGTTGAGTTCGGAAACACTTTGTACGCAGTTTTCATCAGCCGCGCCTTCACCTGGTCCGGAGTCAGTGCGCCGTTCTGCTGCAGGAGCAACGCAACGGCTCCACTGACGACAGGGGTTGCCATACTTGTGCCGCTGAGCGTGAAGTAATCGTTGTTTCCGTCGTTGCCGGTGACGAGCTCCGCGGGATACTCGGTTTCCAGTGTGCCACCGGGAGCCGCCATCGAGACAATGTCGTTGCCAGGAGCAACGATGTCGGGCTTTACCACGTGATCATAAGTGGTGGGGCCCTTGGAGCTATAACTCGCCAAGGTCTCGGCTGACTGCGAAGTGGATCCGTGACTCTTCATTGCGCCCACGGTCACTACGAAGGGATCGTTGCCCGGAGCTGTAATGGTTCCAAAACCATTGCTGCCGTCGATGCTCACTCGTCCGTAATTTCCCGCCGCCACCACCACCACAATCCCGGCGTTCCACGCCGATTCCACGGCCTGGCACAGAGGGTCCTGGGTATAGCTGACGAAAATGCCGCGTCCCAGCGATAGGTTGATCACTCGGATGTTGTAAGTGCTCTTCAGCGCAATGGCTTGCTGGATGGCCGCAATCACGGTGCTGTCGCTGCCGGAACCGTTTAGATCCAGGGCGCGAAGGTCCACAAGGTTTACTCCGGGTGCGACTCCGCTGTAATTGCCGCTCGAAAGATAACCGTTGCCGCCGACAATTCCGGCGACGTGGGTACCGTGACCATAGAGGTCATACTTCGCCCCGCTCGAGCTGGAAGTCGCGGTGCCAGTGAAATCCTGATGATAGACCACGCGAGAATGAGACTCAGTCGAATTCCACAAATCGGGATGGCTGTCGTTAATGCCGCTGTCAATTATGGCTACGCCAATTCCTGCTCCGTTGTATCCAGAGTTCCAGGCGGCGGGCACGTTCGTAGCCACATCTGTGGTGTCATCTAACCCCTGCATGGGATGGTCGAGGCTTACCGAAATAATCTCGGGGTCCGACTCCAAAGCGGGCAGCGCGGTTGCCGGAATCGTGAGAGCGATTCCGTTGACCACACCGAGCCTGTGGTTGAGGCGCGCGCCAAGATGCTGCACTCTTCCTTCTTGCTCCGAGTGTGGAATCTGCTTGTACTGCACGATGACTTGCACGATCTCAGCGGGGGCAACTGCGCCTTGATGAGCTCGTTCTAGAACAGGTTCCAGATCTGGGGCGAACTTGCCAACCAATCTGCCGCCTTGGGCGAAAGCAGCTTCCGCGACCAAAAGTAGCAACACCATGCTCAGCCGTTTTCCCCAAGCCGCGCTGTGGCGCTGACCTCGGCCCCGGCGCTTCGGCTTCAGTTCCTGCGACATAAGTCTCACTTTCTGTGGGACAAAATTGTGCTTCGACTCAGCTTGTCTGCTGCACGGGCCGGGCCAGTTACGTTCCCCTAAGTTGTTGTTTATATTGAGTCTTACGGAGGTCTTTCCCGCCACCTTGGGCCACTCTGTCCCTTGCTTGTGGGCATGGGCCAGTTTGTCCCGCTGATGTGGGAGTAACGTCGGTTAGGCCCCGCGTGGTTACCTAGCGAGATGAAAGGGGATCCTATCCGCACGTTTAGCGGAGGGTGGGTGTTTTCCAGGCCGCAAGATTTGAAATGAGATTTACCGTGCGCCGGCGGCTTCGGCTTTAGTTGGCGGTGGAGCGCTCGCAGGCAGGATGCGCGGCAGTGCCGCCATCAGACGTTTCGTATATTCATGCTGTGGGCGCGTGAAGATCTGTTCGGTTGTTCCACACTCTACGATTGCGCCGTGTTGAAGGATGGCGATGCGGTCGCAAATTCCCGCTACGGAAGCGAGATCATGAGAGACATAGAGAATGGCCATTCCAATCGAGCGGTTGAGATCGCGAAACAACGCGAGAATTTCGGATTGCGTGATTACATCGAGGGCACTGGTCGCTTCGTCGGCGATCAGCAATGCCGGGCGATGCATGATGGCCATCGCGATCAGCACTCGCTGAGCTTGTCCGACGCTCATCTGTGAAGGATACTTGCGCTGGAATTCATCGTCAGCGGGAAGGGAAACGCTCTGCAGAGAAGCTCGGATTGCATTTGTGCAGTCCGTGCTTGTCCCGGATGCATGGGCCCGCCATGCTTCCTTGAGTTGCGTGCGTATTTTGAGCGCCGGATTTAGGGAAGATAGAGGGCTTTGCAATACCAGCGAAATCACACGCCCACGCAACGTTCGCAATTCGCGTTCCGACAGTAGCAATAGGTCGGAGTCTTGAAACCTGATTGTGCCTTCGACCTGAGTGTGTTTCTTATCGAGAAGACCGAGAATCGCCATCGCCAGCGTGCTCTTGCCAGAGCCGCTCTGTCCCACGAGGCCGAGTACTTCACCGCGCTGGATTTCAAGTTTCGCGCCGTGCAGAACCGGTTGCTTTCCTGCGTACCGTGCGGAAAGGCAGGCCGATAGCAGAGGCTGATCGCGCGGGATTGGGGTTAATATCATGGCCTTTGTGCTTCGTGGTTTTTCTAAGTCCGCGTAAATCCGAGCCCGGGGAACCTAACTATTTCGCCAACACCGTGAGTCGCTCCGCATTCCAAAATGTTTGCGGTGACAATATCACCGGAGCAGCGCCATGCACGGTTGTGGATACAGCGGAGAGCGCGTTCTTGTTAATCAGGAAGATGAACGGTTCCTCCACGACCACGATTTCCTGCACGCGATCGAATGCCTCCTTGCGCCGTTTGGGATCCGTGGAGGACGCTTGCGCGCGCATCAGGCGATCGATTTCCGCCTCCCAGGAAGTCTCTGGAACTTTCTGTTGCGGGTTCCACTGATGATTTTCCGAGGAACTCAACCAAACATTCATCTCGCCGTTCGGGTCCAGATCCACATTGGTGAGGCCCAGAATGATGGCCTCATAATCGAAGGTTTGCGTCATGCGCTCGATCAGGGAAGGGAAGTCGAGTGTCACTACATTCACGTGGATGCCGATCTTCTGCAGGTCATCCTGAATCAGCACCGCCATCCGTTCACGAGTTTTACTGCCTGCGTTTGTGATGATGGAAAACACGACCTCGTTTCCATCTTTGTCTTTGAGCGCTCCGTTCTCCAGGCGAAAACCATCGCTCTGCATTGCCTTCAAAGCCGCATCAGGACTGTATGCCTGAGGTTTGAGTTTGTTGTTGAACCAGAATTTATTTGCCGGCGAGAAGGGCCCGACGGCCGGCTGAGCGTGTCCGTGGTAAACCACACGGCTAAGGTCGTCGCGGTTGATCGTTTCCGAAATTGCGCGCCGGAAGTTGGCCGAGCGAAACCAGTTCTTCTTGTAGGCTGGGATCGGCGCTTTCGCGACCTCGTTAAACCACAACTGTTCGCTATCGAGCGACGGGCCCGCATCGTGCACCAATTGCGGCGAAGTCGTTGCCAGCTTGTCGAAATATTCGCTGTCGAGAGAATTGATGAGGTCCAACTCTCCGCGCCTGAAGCGCAGCATCTCCACGTCGCGGTTCGCCTGAATGTCCAACCGGATCGAATCCAGATAAGGCAGTTTTCGTCCTTGCTCGTCTCTTTTCCAGTAGTTGGGATTGCGCTTCAGGAGTACCGTGGCTCCGGGATTATAGTCCGCGAGCATGAAGGGACCGAGCACCGCCATTTCTCTCAGCGATGAATGCTCAGAGAGAATTGCGACTTGATCGAAGAGTCGGTCCAGTCCGGCCACCGGCGCGGGGAAGGTGATTGCAATCTGCGTCGGAGAAATCGCTTTAGTTTCCACATTCCCCGCACCCGAACGAAAGGCATCGCCCGTAGCCGAATGCAGCGTAGGGTCCATCAACTGCTGCACGGTGTAGGCAACATCCTGGGCTGAAAATGGCGTGCCATCGGAAAACGAGATCCCGCTGCGCAAACGGAAGGTAATCTGCCGGCCATCCTTCGAGACTTTCCACGACTGCGCCAGTTCCGGTTCGAGTTCTTGGGTCTGTCGATTCACGCGTAGCAGCACGCCTCCCGTCAAATAACGGATGGCGGCGGACGCTTCGTCTTCCACTTTCAGCGGATCAAAGGTCTTGGGCTCCATGCGCAGGCAAAACTTCAGCTCGCCGCCACCTTGAGCCACCGCGCGCCCGGTCAGCGACCCCAAGCAGAGCACGGCGACTGCGATTGCCCTCCTGCACGTCTTTCTCATCTCTCCCCACATTCTCTGGTGACGCTTCACGCGGCGACCTGCTCCTGCCCGGAAAGCAGAAGCTGGAACGACATCACCACCACCACAAGTAGAATCAGCGGCACAAACTTCCACGGTTCTTCGCCCACGGAAACCATGCCTTCCAACTCTTTTAGCAAACTCCCCCATGAAGGCAACGGCTCGGCTACGCCGAGTCCAAGAATGCCCAAGTTCGCTTCACTCAAGATGAAGACTGGAATCGAGATCCAGAACTGGGCATAAAGGACCGGCTTCAAATTTGGCATTACGTGAATCCAAAACAGCCTCCGTTTGGAGAGCCCTGCGGCTCGCGCCTGGCAGACAAAATCTGTTGAACGAAGTGATCCGGCAGTTGCGCAAAGCACCCGCGCCGCAGTCGTCCAACCCAGCAGCCCCAGGAGCAGAAAAGTCACCATCACCGAAAACAATGGAGACACATTAAGCGGCATCAGTGCCCGCGCCGTGATCAGCAGGAACAACCACGGCAGCGAGAGGAACAGATCTGTTACCGCCATCGCCATGCGTGCCCAAATCCCGCCGAGATATCCTGCGAAGCCGCCGATAAAAGCTGCCATCACCGTTGAAAGCAGCGCCGCCGCCGGCGCCAGCAGCAGCGAAACGCGAGTTCCGTAGAGAATGCGGGCAAACCGGTCTCGCCCAATTTCATCCGTTCCGAGCCAGTGTGTACGCGATGGCGGCGCATTCGTAGCTTCGCGGTATTGCTTGGCGTATCCTGCGGGGGCCAGCCAGTTCGCTGCGACCGAAGCGCACAGTACCACCGCTAAGACGGCACACGCCAGCTTCTGCCAGAGATTCATGAGTCCTGGCCTCGCACCATGTGACCGATTACATCTGCTCCGCAGTTTGCCAGCAAGGTTACGAGTGTCACCAGGATCGTGATGTTGACCAGAAGTGGCAAATCGCGTGCCAAAGCCGCTTGCCATGCCAGTTGTCCGACGCCTGCGAGTCCGCACAGAGCTTCCACTGGGATAGCCGCTCCCACCGCCATGCTCACTGACACGCCGGCTACAGCCAGCAACTGCGGCGCGACCCCGGGCACAACGTGCCAGAAAAGAACGCGACCTTCTCCCAGGCCTCTTGCTCTCGCCGTGATGATGTGGGGCAGCGTGTAGGACTTCGCCAGGAGATTCCGCGCATAGCGGTAAACGTGCGGGAACACGATGAGCGCTATTGCCAGCGACCCAGTCACGTTCCACAGCACCGAGAGCAATGCCAGAACTGCGGCGGGAATACAAAGAAATGTTCCGCTCACCATGGTGGTCAGTACGTCGTAAGTAGAGCGCCGCAACCAGGCAGCGGTGAGCGCCAGGCTCAAGGCCGCCATCCATGCCAGCGCTAGTCCGACAGACAGCAACCGCAGTGTGAGCGGCGCACGATCCCGCAGCAGAGTGCGTACGGGCTGCCCCAAAGCAAGCGAAGTGCCCAGGTCGCCATGCGCAGCTCGATTCATATAGGAAAAATAGAAACGCCACACGTTGTGATCCAGCTGCCGGGCGGCACGCAATGCCTGCACGCTCTCTGTGTTCAAGTGCGGATCCAGTTGTTGCTCGTCCGCGTCGAATCCCGGGGCCAGCCTTACCAAGGTTGCGGAAAGAAAACCGCCGAGCACGACCGTAGCCACCAGCACCAGCGCATGCCCGGCAATTTTCGCTCTCAGCATTTAATTCCCCGAAGCGCCCTGCGCCAGAGCGTGTTGCGCGGCCGTTTGGGCATGGTGGCTTTGTTTTACCGAGTACATTCGGCGGTCCGCTTCGGCGAGCAACGCCTCGACGTCGTAACCATCTTCCGGACAGAATGCCGTCCCGACGCTCAACGAAATCACCTCTCGTCCACAGGTTAGGCGCCCAGCTTCGATCGCCGCCTGGTTCAGACGGTCCGCTTTTTCAAGGGCGGCATCCAAGGTTAGGCCAGGTGCCATGACCACAAATTCATCTCCGCCCATGCGCGCCACGTAGTCGTATCCGCGGCAAGCTTCCTTCAAGCGAATGCTAAACTCGCGCAGTAACTTGTCACCCTCCAGATGTCCGAATGAGTCATTGATTTTCTTGAGTCCGTCAATGTCACAGACCATCACCGCGAGCGAATTCTTCACGCGGCGGCAGCGTGCCACTTCCTGCGCCAGATGAACAAACAGCGAGCGAGCGTTCGGCAGCCCGGTCAGGAAATCTGTGGTTGCTGAACTCTCGGCCTGTTGGTACTTCAGCGCATTCTCCACCGAAAGCGCCACTTTTGAAGCTACGGCCAGCAGTATCCGCAAGTGGTCAGGGGTGAAGGCATCCTGACCCGAGTGATACATTGCCAGCACGCCCACTACGCCATTCAAACCTTCCAGAGGTACCGCTAAGGCCGATGACAGAGTTGCATATTTTTCCGGATCGGCGCTGTATCCGGCTTCCACCTGCGGGTTGCCGTTAAGTATGGGCTTGCAGTTCTCCGCCACCCATCCGCACAAGCCTTCGCCCACGCGAATCTTCAGCGACGAGAGTACACGAAAATTTTCTCCACTCACCAGTTCCGGCAGCAGCCAGCCATTGCGGTTCACGAATACGGCGATGGAATCGTAGAGAATCAGCTTGCGCAACCGCATCGACAGCACGGAGAGCGTTTCGCTGAGACTGAGTGAGTTTCCCAAGTCCTGGCTCAGCTCGAACATGGCTTGCGCCTCTTGCCGAGCAGACGCAATCGACGTCAGGAAGTCAGACTCGGCAGGAGAGTTGTCGGCCGACTTCTCAAATCCGGTTGCGGGAGCTAAGCCACGTCCCACGCGCAGATTCTTAGAGAACCCGGACGGAATGAAGCCTGCCTCATGCGTTTGCGCGAGCTTTTCCAAGTCCACATAGCGCTCCTCCAGAAGCGCTACTACTTTCGGGTCGAACCACGTTCCAGCTCGTTCTTTCACCTTGATCATCGCCTGATCCAGGGGCATTGCCGGCCGATACTGGCGGTCTGACGCGAGAGCGTCCAAGCAATCCACCACCGCTAGGATTCTGGCGCCGATTGGAATCTCTTCACCGGCGAGGCCCGCCGGATATCCCGATCCGTCCCACCGTTCGTGGTGCGAACGCACGATGGGTGCCACAGGATAAGGGAAGGCCACACGCTCCAGAATTTCCGCGCCCACCAGCGGATGAACTTTCATTTTCTCGAACTCTTCCGGAGTGAGCCTGCCTGGTTTGTTGATGATGTGCTCCGGCACTGCGAGCTTTCCAATGTCATGCAGAAGAGCCGCCGCGCGCAGGGCCTCGATCTCGTCCGGCGACAGTCCGATTTCTTTGGCGATCTCTACCGCGTACGTCCGTACTCGCTGTAAATGCGTATGAGTGGTGTGGTCCTTGGCCTCGATGGCAAGTGCCAGGGCCTCGATGGTTCGCATGTTCAGCGACGCGATTTCCTCCACGTGCCGCTTCTCGATTTCGACCCGGTCCTTCTGGGCTTCCAACCTCGTCAGATAGAGACGATAAGAGCGGTATACCCAGTAAATCAGCGGCAGCACAAGTAGCGATGTCTGCCAGCCGGCGCGCCGGTTGATGACTCCCACTAGTCCCACAGCAGCCGCCCCCACCATGTAGTAAGGGAACGACCAGAAGTAGCACTCGGACCAAACCTTGCGGGCGGACTTCTTTTCCGTGAGGGCAATGACTACCGAGACGGGCAGCGTGTTCGCAAGGAAGAAAACCAAAGCCGCTACCATCAGCAACACTGGCTTAGCAGGCATTACGGCGTCGAGGCGATGGTAGGTTGCATAGCATAGGGCACTGGCGTTGGCCATCATGCCGAGCACGTTAAAGACGACCTTGAAGGGATCCAGCTTGTTGCGCGCTTGCCACACACTTTGGACCAAGGTGGCCGTACAGCCGATGACCAGCGTTTCTGGCAGGCTCAACTCCACCACGCCGAGAAGAATGAAAAGAAAATTTACTGACATGGTGCCGTCGATGCCCGGCAATTGCACTTTCAAGCCGGATGCCAGAACGGCGACAGCCAAATAGCAAAGAAAACGGGTCAGATCGGCGGACTGCCAATGCCAGACGGCAGACGACAGCACCATAAAACCAAGTGAGACGGTGATTCCGACAAATAGTTTCGTCTGCGCCGACATGTGTGTGGCTCGTTGCAGGTGCAGTGCAAATACAGACTCCGGCCGCTTGCATGGAAGGACTCTTCCACGCAAGGTTATATTGAGGCCTGATCCTGACGATCCTATTGCTGTTACAGGGGGATAAGAAGCTTACTGTGGTAACTCGACACCCAGCTCGATTGCGCTTTTTGCTACTCGCGTGACGGAGATTTTGGCGTGGGCGCCCTGCCCGTAGCGTGGTAACAATTACCTTCGTTACGCCGCAGAGCCCCATACTTCCTGCAACAGTTGTTCTCTGTGTCAAGATCAACTCCAAACGCAGAGATGTCAGTGCTAAAGCTCAATCCGCAGCAAGCCGCGGCAGCGGTCGGCCCCGCTAACGGTCAGCCTGGCTTCGAGGCGGCGTCCGTTATCGCCCCTGATCACCAATCCGCCGCGGCAATCCCCGTCTTATCCGCCGATCTCGCAGGCATCATTACCGGCTGCAACGCGGCTGCTCTCGAGCTCTTAGGCCAGACGCCCCAGGAGATTCTGGGGAAACCGCTGGCGGATCTTGTGCTATCCGGGAGCAGTGCGGAGAAACTTCAACTTCACAAGACGATGCTGGCCTCGGTTTTCGCGGAAGGCTATTACAGGTCGCAATGCCAGGCCAAGAGCAAGTCCGGAAAGGAAGTGATTGCAGAATTGTCCGTTATGCTGCTGCGTGACGGGAAATCAGTCCCAGCAGGAATGGTGGCTCTGTTCTGGGTAGTTCCACAAAAATCCGCACCGGGGGCCGTGCCGCGCAACGTGCAATCGCCGGAAAAGGAACAAGCGGAAGAATCTCTGCACACCGTTTCCCGCGAGATTGAGGGCTCCGCTTTCATCCTCGCCAGCCCGCTGATGCACAGATTCATGCGCATGGTGGACCGCGTTGCCGGCCACACCGAGACTGTTCTCATAACGGGGGAAACCGGTTCTGGCAAGGAACTGATAGCTCGTACCATTCATCAATCCTCGCACCGGCGCAGCCGTCCCTGGGTCGACATTAACTGTGCGGCGCTTCCCGAGAATTTGGTCGAGAGCGAATTGTTCGGCTACGAAAAAGGCGCGTTCACCGGAGCCGACGTTTCCAAACCCGGTCTGTTTGAGCTTGCGGACCGCGGCGCGCTTTTTCTCGATGAAATCGGGGAACTGCAACTGCATACTCAGGTCAAGCTGCTGCGGGTGCTCGATGGATATCCTTTTTACCGGCTGGGCGGCCATCGCAAAATTAAGGTCGACGTGCGCATCGTCGCCGCCACGAATCAGGACTTGGAAGCAGCGGTCACGGCGGGCCGCTTTCGCCAGGACCTTTTCCATCGCCTGGGACAGTTTCAACTTCGTGTACCCCCGCTGCGCGAGCGTCCCGAGGACATCGTTGCCCTCGCTGAGCATTTTCTCAGCCTCAAAACGCACGGAAGTTCGTTCACGCCCGATGCTGTTTCTGCTCTGCTTTCGCACTCATGGCCGGGCAACGTTCGCGAATTGCGCAACCTCGTAGCCAGAGTTGCCGTGCAATCGACCCAGCTGGAGATTCAAGCGTCGCAGATCGCCGACGCGATGTCCGGCGGTCCCACCGCGCTTCGCCAGACTGCATCCATGCCGGTCGGCAACCTCGACAGCATGGAAGAGCAGATGATCATCCGCGCTCTGGAGAGGAGTGGCGGCCACCGCGGCCAGGCCGCGGACCAGTTGGGCATTTCCCGTCGCACTCTCAGCCGCAAGCTCAAGGAGTACAACATCAACGTCGCCCCCTGGGACGGCGTGAACTCTCTGGGGTTCATCAGCCTCGATCAGCAGAAATTCTTCCGCGCCCGCATTCAGCTTGCCGTTACACTGAAAAACCAGCAGGGGGACGAAGT
>Ga0116102_1000603_pt1 | contig 13600 bp, 13 predicted proteins | sample June2015DPH_4_50_FD_89822 | JGI IMG/M metagenome (GOLD analysis project Ga0116102, IMG submission 89822) | Peatland microbial communities from SPRUCE experiment site at the Marcell Experimental Forest, Minnesota, USA - June2015DPH_4_40 | ecosystem: Environmental > Terrestrial > Soil > Wetlands >... | reverse complement strand
GCACAGGCCGTCAACATCGAAGGTCCTGGCGGGCGCCCTGGTAGTCCTTCTCCTGCTGGCCTGCCTCCTCGGCGGCGCGGAAGTGCTGAGGTTCGGCGAGATTCCAACTGTCTGGGCTATGACCGAAGCTCTCGGCAGCGAAAGAGCCCAGGTCGCAGTTCTGGGAGACATGGTGGCGTTTTCCCAGTGGTTCGATCAGTCAGCCGGTTCGCAGACTCAAGCGACGTACGGCACCCTTACTTTCTCCGGACCAGCGGACTTATTGGGCCTCCAGTTCCGCGAGGCCGGCGTATATACCGATTCCAACGACGTCGGGACGGAGTCGGAATCCAACGTGTACACGTATGTTCGGGGCCTGGTCCAGGATTTCACGCCCTTTGGCGCGCTGCTGGTGCTGTTTGTGGCTGGTGTGGTAGCTGGATGGGCCTACCGCGCGGCGCAGGCGCAGAGACTCGCAGCGCTGCCAATCCTGGCCACATTCCTGGCATTCTCGATCTTCTACCTGATCAGCATCTTCTCGTACAACAGCCTCATCGTCGCATTGGTCGGGTTAACGGTTTGCTGGTGGCTGGCGATTCGCCATTACCGGTCCGGGTTATCCATGCGAATCGCGGGGACAACTCGTGCCTGAGATAGTCCTGATATGCGTTAACTACCACAATGACGCGCAAACGGTGTCCTTTGTGCGGCAGGTACTCGGCGTAGCCGGATCGGCCCATCTTCGTGTGGTGATCGCGAGCAACAACGGCGATCGGTCCGCCGCACCGATCGCCGATGAGTTCAGGGACGCGGCGAATGTCAGGGTAGTGGATCTCGGCCGGAATTGTGGGTACTTCGGCGCAGCCGAGCTGGCGCTTCAAGAACAACTTCGCAGCGGCCCGTGCCCGGATTGGGTAATCGTATCCAACACGGATTTAATCGTCGAGAGCAGTTCGTTGTTTGAACGGTTTGACCTGTACCGGGGGGAATCGGGAATCGGGGTGATTGCCCCGGCGATCGTCTCGACGGTGACGGGCCTGGATCAGAACCCGTTCTACGCACGCCGGCCAAGCGCTCTGCGAATGCATGCCATAAAGTGGGCGCAGCAGACGGCGCCGACACGCTCAGCAGTGGCCGCCGGCTTTTACCTGAGACAGTGGCTCAAACGGGGCTGCAGGCTGGGCAAGCCGGAGGCGGGCTTTTCCGCTGATACGGGCGCCCGGATAATCTATGCGCCTCACGGCTCCTTTATCGCATTCAGTAAGGAGTATTTTGCCAGAGGCGGCACTCTGACTCACGCGCCGTTTCTTTATGGCGAAGAAATCATGGTTGCGGAAACCGCACGGAAGCTGGAGCTAGCCGTAGTGTACGACCCGGGGTTTCGGATCAGGCATGCGGAGCATGCGACTACAAGCAGGAGCCCGCTTGTTTGGCAGTACCAGGCCGACAGTGCGAAACACTGCGCGGACACATATTTTCCGCTGCTCAGGTGGCGCAAAGAGAGTTCGCAAAGCCATGGGATGGTCCGTTAGTTTGGCACGACGAGGCTCCCATTCGGTGAGCGCCGCTGCGAGCGCGCGGGCCGGCGCGGAGCTGGAAATGGCGGGAAGGTTCGCGCAGGTGAGTCAATGGGGTTCACTCGGGCTAACGTTCGCCATTCGCGCTTTTCGAGTTGAGCGGAACTTGCTGCCTCGAAGCCTGCGCAAGCTGGTGGGATCGTTTTGGGTGACCTTCGCCGGGCAAGGCGTTGTGCTGGCGGGCGTGTTCCTGGTTACCAGACTGAGCGCAACCAGATTTGGGCCGGTTGGTTTCGGTGAGTATCAGGTCGCGCGGCGGACGCTGGCGGTGGTGGTTTTCCCTCTGTTATGCGGGATTGGCGTGAGTATGCCCCGCTACATGGCGCGCGACCTCGGTAGCAAAACCGGAGTTGCCCATTGGCTGATGGCATCCGCCGGCCTAGGGGTCACGCTGCAAGCCATATTCCTAGGGTTGGGCACGTTATGCGCGGCCTCGCTTGGCAAGCTGACATTTGGCATCGATCGGCGTGCGCTGGTGTTTTCCCTCCTGATCGCCGTGGCGGGGCAATTCTGCCACAACCTGGCATACGCCGCCATGCGTGGAATGTCGCACTTCCGATCGGCGGCCTTTCTCCAGGTTACGGACGGTGTCTTTGCCCCCCTGGCAGGCGTGCTGGTCGCGCATGGCAGCGTCGAGCGCGCGCTTGGCGTTTCCGGCGGGATCTGGGTCGCGGTTGGCACGTGCGCATTCGTCCGGATTTGCAGGCAGTGGGCCCGCCCGTTGCCTAGCGCGGCCGACGTCCTGCGCGCGGTGCGCGTCCTGTTGAGTTTCGGCGCTCCCCGTATTCCCGGCGAAGTTGCTCTTTTCGGGCTTTTCGCGCTTCCCGCCTACGCGGCTGTTCATCGGAATGACATCGTCGGAGCGGGCTTTCTATCTGTCGGGCTTTCGTTGGTTCAAGCCATCGCCGCCGTGTTCGCGGCGACGGGTTTCGTTCTGTTGCCATATTGGAGCCGGGCTGCAAGAAGCGAAGATACACTTGTTGTGGCACGCCGGCGGATCTGCCTGCTGGTGGTTGCATCCGGCCTGGTCACAGCGCTGGCCCTGATTGTCTTGCAGGTGTCGTTACGGTCTTTTGCTGGCCTCCTGTTAGGACCCCTGGCCGAGGCCGGGCTCAATGACATCAGACACGTGACGCTGGCCGCTGTTCCTTATGTCGTCTATCTGGTTCTGCGCGATTATTTCGACGCGATCTCGGTGTTTCCCATGAACACCGTGGCGCTGACAGGCGCCATCATGGTTGAGGCCGCGCTCCTGAGCGGTGGATGGCTCAGCGTGCCTGTCGCAACCGCCGGCGGTTTCCTGGCGCTGGGACTTTTCATGATAGCCCTGTGGGCAGCATCCCGGCGCCAATCCGGCGCGGCGTCGGGAAACCCGGATAGCCAGGCGTCGAGAGAGATCGCCTGCTGAGCTTCTAAGTTCTGAGGAAACCATGAGGGTCTGGATAGTCACGGTCGGCGAACCCCTGCCCATCGACGCGGAAGGCAATCGCCTGCACCGCGGTGGGATGATCGCGCAAGAACTCATAAAGCGGGGCCATCAGGTATTGTGGTGGACCTCGACGATGGACCACATCCGCAAGGAGCATCGTTACAAAGAAGCGACGACGGTCAACATGCCCAGCGGTCTCGTTCTGCGTTTGCTCCACGGCGTGAAGTATTCGAAGAACATCTCTGTCCGCCGGGTGTGGAATCACCATCAGATTGGAAGGCAATTCTATCGCGAGGCTGCGCGCCTGCCGAAACCAGACGTCATCCTGTCATCGTTTCCCACCATTGACCTCTCCGTGCGCAGCACGCAGATTGGGAGAGAAGCTGGCGTGCCCGTGCTGCTCGATGTGCGCGACCTGTGGCCTGACATCTTCGTCCAGTATCTACCGGCAGCAGCCAGGCCCATCGCCCGTCTGGCAACTCAGCCACTGATATGGGACACGCGCAGGGCCTTCCGGGGCTGCACGGGAATCATTGGCATCTCAGAGCAGTATCTGCAATTTGGCCTTTCCTACGCCGGCCGCGAAAGGAGCCCGCAGGACGCCGTGTTTCCACTCGGGTACATGCGCCCGGAAACGCCGCCAGGCGATCTCGGGGAGGAGGCCTCGAAAATCAAGGGAATGGGAGTCGATCCCCGAAAGACAATCTGCTGGTTTGTGGGGAGTTTCGGAGCGACTTATGACCTGGCTCCTGTCATCGAGAGCGCCCGCAGGATCGAACGGACCCACGAGCACGTGCAGTTCGTCCTCAGCGGCGACGGGGACAGATTCACGGAGTGGTCTGGCAATGCCGCAGGGTTGCGCAACACTATCTTCACGGGCTGGCTAAACGCCAGGGAGTTGGCCTACCTGTCGAGCATCGCCAAAATCGGCTTAGCAGCCTATGGCGCGGGCGCCCCCCAGAGTCTGCCAAACAAACTCTTCGAGTATCTGGCGGCGGGTCTGCCAGTGGTTACGAGTCTAGATGGTGAATGTCGAGCTTTGCTGGAGACCCACGGCTGCGGGTCCGTCTACAACTCGGGAGATAGTGGTAGTTTGCTGGCGGCGTTGATGCCTTATCTGAACGACGAGGCATATTTAGGCCACTGTGGCGCCAGAGCGGCGCACCTATTCGAGCAGCACTTCCGCGCAGAGGACATTTACGCTGCCCTGGCAGACTTTTTGCAAGAGGCTGCTCGCAGAAGGGCACAGACAACGACCGACAAAGGCACTGCACGCCCACGCTGGACGCATCGAGTTCCAGGAACACCCGACCACGTACTACGCCGCGATTCCCCGACTGGAGAACTACGATGAACAGCACACTGCTGCGAGACCTACTGCAGACGCCAGCATCCGCCGAACCTTGGGACCACCAGTTGCTGGACGCGCTGAGTGAGCGAAAGAAGAAGGAAGTCGTCTTCCACGATGCCGACCGAACTCGCTTGGCTGAGCTGGGCCCACAAAACAGGGAACTGTCCGGCGCCAACCGAAAATACTATGCTGTCACTCGCGCGGTACGGCGATACGCCGACGCCTGGATTCTGGAGAAGGCAAAGAGTCGGGTATTCCTCGACTACGCCTGTGGAGAAGGCCGGGCGGCGCTTCTTGCCAGCGAAGTCGCCGACCTCAGCATCGGACTCGACATAAGCCCAGCATCATTGGACCTGGCAAGAAACCTGGCGAATTCGAGCGGCGCCGGCGAGAAGCTCCTTTTCGTGCAGGGTGACTGTGAAAAGACAGGCCTTCCGGATTCGTGTATCGACGTCGTCTTTTGCTGTGGAATGCTGCATCATCTGGACCTAAGTTATGCCGCGCCAGAGCTTCGGCGCATACTAAAGCCCGGTGGCAGGATATTGGCGATGGAAGCGCTGAACTACAATCCTTTGTTCAGACTCTATCGGCGCTTGACGCCGGACCTGCGGACCGAATTTGAAAAAGAACATATTCTATCGCTCAAGGACTTAGCGTTTTTGGGTCGTTTCTTCACTGTTCGAAACGTTCAGTATTGGCATCTCGCGACATTGCTCGCCACACCGTTTCGACGGACGGCGGCATTTGATTCTCTGCTCCGACTGTTGGATATCGTCGACAAGGGCATGCTGAGAATCCCAGGGCTCGCACAGATGGCCTGGATGTTTACGTTTGAGCTGGAAAAGAGGAAGGAAGACTCGTGACTCGGCAACCCGGATTGGGCAATCCTAGGCTCCCGAAGAGACTCCAGCGCGAGCCCGGACGGCAGCGAATGAGCCAGTATAATGCGTGGGCGCTGCCCGCTACTAGCTGCGCGGTTCGCCAGTCGCTGGTGCCGGAAGGCTATCGGGTAGTCGTTTGGGAGTCTGCGTTATTGCGTCCGCTGCCGGGATGGGTGGTGCGAATCCCAAAAGGAGAGCACGTCTTGCGTCGAGTCCGGAATCTAATGTTTTATTGGTTGTGGCAACTCTGTTCGCATTCCGGATACTTGATTGTTGCCTTACTGGATGGCTACACGCTAGCTCATTACACGGTAATACGCGGCCGTGACTTCCGGTTCCCATGGATGGGCCCGCGGGACCTGCAGGTCGGCTCTTGGACGCATCCGTTGCATCGGCGGCGGGGACTGGCCTCGGCGGCGCTTTCCATTTCGCTCTCCATCAGGCCTGCGCCTGAATGGCGGCTCTGGTGGACTTGTAGGCGGGACAACGTCGTGTCAAACAATGTCGCCAGGCATCAGGGCCTGGTAGTCATGTCGCGTTGCTCGCGGATGCGCCGGTTTGGGACTAACCTGTTCGGGTACTTTGCCTTGACGGACGTCGTGGCCCCATCGGATATTCGTGTTTCGTCTTCAGTGAGTCAAGGGGAGGAGTGTGAGCAGTTCGGTTACTTGCCGTGAGGTGGTCTACACGGCAGGTCGTCGAGTCGACACTATGACTAAGCTGACAAAGCCCCAGGCGGTGCCGTTTTTTGCATATCCGCACGTTTTTGCCGCGATCGAAGCTGACGTGCAGCGCATCATCGCGGACGTTGGCCGCCGCGGCGCGTTCATCATGCAGCGCGACCTCACACTGTTTGAAAACAATCTGGCGGCGTTTCTAAATGTCAAACACACACTCGGAGTGGGTAACGCAACCGACGGGTTGCATTTCGCGGTTCGCGCGGCCGGCATTGGTCCGGGCGATGAAGTCATCCTTAGCTCGCACACGATGGTTGCCACCGCCGCCGCCGTTCATTTTGCCGGCGCAACGCCGGTGCCCGTCGAATGTGGCGCCGATCACCTCGTCGATCCCGGCGCTGTCGAGGCCGCGATAACCTCGCGAACTCGCGCCATTCTGCCCACACAGTTGAACGGCCGTACGTGCAATATGGATGCACTCCAGACCGTTGCCGGCAAGCACGGCCTGCTCATCATCGAAGACGCGGCACAAGCGCTCGGTTCGAAGTTCAAGGGCCGATGTGCAGGGACGTTTGGCATCGCCGCCGCCATCAGCTTTTACCCAGCCAAGGTCCTGGGTTGCCTGGGAGACGGTGGGGCCGTGGTCACCAACGACGAGGAACTCTATGAGCGCATGTATCAGATGCGTGACCATGGCCGGAGCACTAATGGCGCAATTGTCTCCTGGGGACTGAATTCCCGCCTTGACAACCTGCAGGCGGCTCTCCTCGACATTCAATTGAAGAAATACGAGGACGTGATGTTCCGGCGCCGCCAGATAGCGGCGCTCTATACCGGATGGCTCGAAGACGTCACGGAGATCGTCCTCCCCCCCGCTCCTGACTCCGACCCCGACCACTTCGACATCTATCAGAACTACGAAATTGAAGTCGAACACCGCACCGAACTCAAACAGTACCTCGAGGACCGCGGCATAGGCACGCTCATACAATGGGGCGGCCAAGCCATCCATCAGTTGAAGGCCCTTGGCTTCACCCAACACCTCCCACACACCGACCGCCTCTTCACGCGCTTGCTCATGCTGCCCATGAACCTGTCGCTCTCGGACGACGACGTCCGTTACGTCAGCGACAGCATGCGCGCGTTCTACGGATATCCTCAATCAACGGTTCAACGCCCATCGATGCGCGATTTGCCGGCTACTCGGACATCGACTTGTGCACGACTGGATATACCGCGACTCTAAAGTAACTTTTGGACTCAACCGATTAGCTTTCAGAGCGACGGACTCGTATATGAATAGCCAGGTTTTCGCGACGGGTCTCACCGGGACTCGTGAGTTCGCCCACCGCATCCGCACTCACGCCCTTCGCATGACCAGCGCAGGCGGCGGAGCCCACATCGGAGCGGTCTTCTCCTGCGCGGACATTCTCGCCGTGCTCTATGGCGGCATTCTGCACGTCGATCCCGCCGCGCCCAAATCGCCCATGCGGGACCGCTTCGTACTGAGCAAAGGACACGCCGGAGCCGGCCTCTACGCGGCCCTCGCCGAACGTGGCTTCTTTCCTGCCGGGCAACTCCTGACGCACTACCAGAACGGCTCGGATCTGAGCGGGCATGTCTCACACAAAGTACCCGGTGTCGATGTATCCACTGGATCCCTGGGCCACGGTCTTTCCATGGCCTCCGGCATGGCCTATGCCGCCAAGCTCAAGTCGGCACCCCACCGCGTCTTCTGCCTGCTGAGTGACGGAGAGTGCGACGAAGGATCCACTTGGGAGGCTGCGATGTTCGCCGCACACCACGGACTTTCGAACCTCGTCGCAATTGTAGATTACAACCGGATTCAGGGCATTGCTCCCGTCGCTGACGTTTTGGAACTCGAACCCTTTGCCGACAAATGGGCCGCCTTCGGCTGGGCCGTCCGCGAAGTGGACGGCCACGACCACCGTGCGCTGCACACGGCTCTTGGGTCCGTGCCGTTCGCACGCGGCAAGCCCTCATGCCTGATTGCCCACACCACCAAAGGCAAAGGTGTCAGCTTCATGGAAAATACAGTGCTCTGGCATTACCGCATACCGCGCGGAGCCGAATTCGATGCGGCGCTGGCCGAGTTGGAGGCCCAGCCGTGAGAGACGCTTTCATCCGCACCCTCACGGAACTGGCCCCGCAACACCGGGAAGTCATCCTGCTGTCCGGCGACTTGGGTTTTGCCGTCCTCGACGACTACATCGACCGATTCCCCCGGCAGTTTCTCAATGTGGGCATCGCGGAGCAGAACATGTCTGGCCTCGCTGCCGGCATGGCGCTCGAAGGCCACACCGTTTTTACCTACTCCATTGGCGGTTTTCCAACGCTCCGCTGTCTCGAGCAGATCCGCAACGACATCTGTTACCACGGCGCCAACGTGAAGATCGTCTGTGTTGGCGGAGGCATGAGCTACGGACCGGTTGGCTTCTCGCATCATGCCACGGGGATCTGGCAATACTTCGATCGCTCCCTGGCATGCAGGTGTTCTCGCCTGGCGATCTCTGGGAAGCTGCCGAAGCCGCCCGGCATCTCGTCTCGCATCGCGGCCCCGCCTACCTCCGCCTCGACAAGTCGGCCGCGCCCGCGACTGTGCAACCTGGCGAGACTTTTCGGCCGGGCCGCATCCGAACCGTTCGTGAGGGATCGGATGTGACATTGGCCGCTACCGGCGGAATTCTGGGAGAAGCCATCCTGGCCGCCGATATTCTCGCCGACCAGGGCGTCTTTTGTCGCGTCCTCAGCGTCCACACCGTCAAGCCACTCGATTCCGACACGCTCACAGCCGCCGCCTCCGAAACGGGCGGCATCGTCAGCATCGAAGAACATGCCGCTGACGGAGGCCTGGGCGGCGCGATCGCCGAAGTTCTCATGGAAGCCGGAGTCTTTCCGCGTTTCCTGGTGCGCATGGCGCTCCGCAACACTTTCTCATCGGTGGGGAGCCAGCAATACCTCCGCAAGGTATATTCGCTGGACGCCGCAGCCATCGTTCGGACCGTATTCGCCAAGCTGGATATCGCCGTTCCCGCACTTGCATGACACCGAAACGGACTTTCGACCTCCTTATGGCTTCGGCCGGTCTGGCGCTCTTCTCGCCACTTTTGTTAACCGTGATGCTTGCCGTCTGGCTCCAGGACCGCAGGTCGCCGTTTTACATCGCGCCCAGGGCCGCTCGCGGCGGCGGCGAGTTCCGCATGGTCAAGTTCCGTTCCATGGTGGTCAATGCCGACAAGATCGGCGGGTCGTCCACGGCTGCCGCCGACCGGCGTATCACGCCGGTTGGCCGATTCGTGCGCGCGTACAAACTGGATGAATTGATCCAACTGTGGAACGTCCTGGTGGGCGACATGAGCCTGGTCGGACCGCGGCCCCAGGTTCTGACGGACGCCAGCCTTTATACGGAGGCCGAGAAACGCATGCTGACGGTCCGGCCCGGCATCACCGACCCGGCCTCGATCGTCTTCTCCGATGAGGGCGATGTCCTCCACGGAAGCTCCAACCCGGACCTGCTCTACAACCAGATTATCCGTCCGTGGAAAAGCCGCCTGGCTTTGGCCTATATCGACCACCGCACGTTTTGCACGGACTTTTGGCTGATCCTGCTCACCATCGCAGCCATCGCGTCGCGGCCTGTCGCGTTGCGTGCGCTCGGACACTTGCTTCGCCGCTGGCAAGTCGATCCACTGGTCGTCCGCGTGGCCGCCAGGCGGGAACCTCTCGCGCCGCACGCTCCACCGGGCGCCGCTGAGGTCGTGGAAAGCTATCCGTAAACAAGCACGCCGGCGCTATTTGAGCCTTATCGCTATGCCACAATTCGATCTCCACCGCGTCGCCCGTCATCTTACCCGCCACCTTCGTTGGGTGATCCGCGCCGTCCAACTCGCCATATTCGGCATCGCTGGAGTTCTCGCATTCCTTTTGCGATTCGACCTCAGCGTGCCCCCTCAGTACTGGCCCCACGTGTTAGCTGGCCTCTACGTCTGGATACCGGTCAAAGTGCTCGTCTTTCGATCCCTGGGATTGGATCGGGGATGGTGGCGGTATTCTTCGGTTCGCGACTTTGTCCGCGTCGCCGCGGCGAACCTCGTCGGATCCTTCCTCGCTTCGCTCGCCCTCTTTTGGATCGTTCCCACGGGTTTCCCGCGTTCGATCTATATACTGGATTTCCTCCTTTGCCTTGGGATGACCGCGGGAGTCCGCCTGGGTGTTGTGCTGGCGGTCGAATTCTCCCGCTCACCGAATCTCTGTGCCAGCAAACGCGCACTCATTTACGGAGCCGGTGACGCCGGCGTCGCCCTGCTCGGCGAGATCCAGCGCAATCCCGCCCTCTCTTACGAAATCGTCGGCTTTATCGACGACGACCCAGCGAAGGCCGGCAGCTTCATCCACCGGTTGAAGGTCTTTGGCAGTGGCGCCGTTCTGAGCTCTATCGCCGCGTCGCAGACGGTTGAAACGGTCCTTATCGCCATGCCCTCCGCCACAGGCCCGCAGATGACGAACATCCTCAAGCATTGCCACAACGCCGGCGTTGCCTACAAGACCGTACCCGGCCTCGGCGAAATCATCGAAGGCAACGGTCTCGCGACCCGAATCCGCGACGTCGACGTGGAGGACCTGCTCGGCCGCGTTCCCATTACCCTCGATGAATCCGCCATCCGTGCCACGCTCCAGGGCCAGGTCGTCCTGGTCACCGGCGCAGCCGGTTCCATTGGTTCCGAGATCTGCCGGCAGATCGCACGCTTCCACCCCGCCGGCATCGTAGGATTCGAAATTGCCGAATCCCCCCTGTTCGAAATCGACCGCGAAATGCGCCGGGTATTTCCCGAGGTGCCGTTCCACCCCGAGATTGGGAGCGTACAGAATCGCACTCGCCTGGATGAAGTCCTGGGCCAATACTCGCCGTCGGTCGTCTATCACGCCGCCGCCTACAAGCATGTCCCCTTGATGGAGGCGCACGTCTTCGAAGCCATCGAGAACAACGTTTTCGGGACTTACAACCTGGCCATGGCGGCGGCTGACCATGGAGTCGAGGACTTTGTCATGATCTCTTCCGACAAAGCCGTGCGGCCTACTAATGTCATGGGTGCTACCAAACGCATCGCTGAGTTGCTGCTTCTGGCTCTGCAAAACGGCCGCACCAAGTATGTCGCCGTGCGCTTCGGCAACGTGCTCGGCTCGAACGGCAGCGTCATCCCCATCTTCAAAAAGCAGATCGCGGCGGGGGGCCCGGTTACCGTAACGCATCCGGACATGCGCCGCTTCTTCATGACCATTCCCGAAGCCTGCCAGCTTGTGCTGCAAGCCGCCATCATCGGAGAGGGCGGCCAGATCTGTGTTTTGGACATGGGCGAACCCGTAAAAATCGTCGATCTGGCCCGGAATTTGATTCTGCTGTCGGGCCTAAAGCCGGATGAAGACATCAAAATCGAATTCACCGGCATGCGCCCCGGCGAAAAGCTCTACGAAGAGCTGAGCACGATGCTCGAAGACACAGCCCCCACCGCCCATGAGAAGATCCGCATCTACATCGGCAACGGCATGCCGGAAGGCGATATGCTGACCTGGCTCGATTGCCTGCGCGAGATTTGCGAGATGCGCGATGCCGGCCGGCTGATCGTGACGCTGAAAGAGATCGTGCTCGACTACAGCCCTAGCACGCATCTGCTGAAGCGCGTGATTGAACCTCGATACCGTCTCGCCTGGGTGCCAGCAGGCGTTGATCCCCTGGTTCCGTTAGCCCATCACACCCAGCACCCGGAAAAACCCTCCCCAATCGAAAAGGGTGAAGTAAGAGCCGGTTGAATGGCAGCGCGGAACGTTGACACGGTGTCACCCCGGCGCGCCGATTCCTCGCCGCCAATACGCCGGCTTGCAGTACACGCTCGGAGCTTTGCGCTGAGATTCCGAGCCCGAAACTGCCGGCAACCAGGCACGCCTCGGTTGCCGAAAGCCTACAGTCCCGGCCGCTCCTTTAGCGTACGCGCCCGATCTCGCAAACGAGACGCACGGACGGCCTCAGTGAAGGATGGTCGATCCGATGCGGGCGCTGCGCGACGAGTGAGCGCGGCAGCTTCTAGGGACGATTATGTCGTAAATTGTCCATTGCCCAGCAGTATTCGATTACCAGGAACGGTATCCATTCGCCGATGTGCTTCGCTTCGAGGATCCATATTCCGAAAATCAGCGCCAGCGTTTCGATGACCCAGAAGATCGCATCGAAGGCCTCTTCGTGGCGGGATTTTGCTTCGTTATTGGTGATGTATCGCAGAAACTTCCACATGAGGATGGTCGGGGCGGGGCGATTTGAACGCCCGACCCCCTGCGCCCAAGGCAGGTGCGCTACCAGGCTGCGCTACGCCCCGACATTCTACCTATCTGATTCTAAACCACTTTTGGGAGAGGCGCAAGGGCGTCTCATTGTTACCGTGCCAAAACCGTGACAAAACGCAATCGAGGGGTCACGAACCGTGTCAAAACTCGAAGCCATGATGTCAATCAGTTACGGCCGTTGGGTGAGGATGCCGAACTGGCAACAGCGGGGCTTGGTAGGGCAACAAAAAGTGAGACGTGAATTGGGCCCTTGCAATCTCATGATTCCATTGCTCATCTGGCCTCCAATGCGCACCTGCTTTTGCGGCGGCGCTCAAAACCCGGCGGATCGGGCAGAGCGGAAGTTACACCAACCTCCCGACTGCTTTCATAAGCAGCAGGAGAAACTAGAAGTCGCTCGACATGAAAGACTAGTTATGATACAACATAATAAACTAGCTTTCGTGCGCCGCATAAAACTAGTTTTGGGCAAACATGGCTACCCCTTCTGAAAAACTGGCGGAATCCCTCGAAATCCTGCACGGGCTCCAAAACGCAAACGGGGCTGCCGCCATTCGCGCACGCGACATAACGCGGACCCACCGAGAGCGGCTACTCAAGCACGGCTTCCTGCAAGAAGTCATCAAGGGCTGGTACATCTCGAGCCGCCCGGACGAGATGAAGGGCGAGAGCACGGCATGGTACGCCTCTTTCTGGCGTTTTGCCGCCGTTTACCTCGAGACGCGGTTCGGCAAGAACTGGAGCCTGTCGCCGGAGCAATCACTGTCCGTTCACGCTGGGAACTGGACGGTTCCCCGGCAGCTCGCAGTGCGGTCTCCCAAAGGCCGGAACAATGTAACGAGGCTTCCGCATGGGATATCCTTATTCGAACTTGAGGCGCCGTTGCCCGATTTGTCGGATATGGCGGAGAAGGATGGCTTGCGCCTCTTCTCTCTCGAATCGGCTCTGATCGAGGCCTCGCCCCGGTTTTTCTTGCATCATGACACCGACGCTAGGGCCGCCATGGCGATGATCCGCGATGCGTCCGACCTGCTTTCCAGATTGCTGGACGGCGGGCACAGCACGATGGCGGGGCGACTGGTGGGCGCCTTCCGCAATAGCGGTCGCGGCGCCCTCGCGGACGAGATTACGCGTACCATGTCCGCTGCCGGCTACACGGTGCGTGAAGCCGATCCGTTCACCGACAGGCCCGCCGTGGCACTTTCGTTCCGCGGAGCCTCGCCGTACGTGAATCGGATAAGAATCCTCTGGCAGAAGATGCGCGATCCCGTGATCGAATCTTTCCCGGAGGCGCCGGGGCTGCCGCGCAATCGCGCCGCCTACGTGAAACGCGTAGAAGAAGCCTATGT
>Ga0116102_1000601_pt1 | contig 13602 bp, 9 predicted proteins | sample June2015DPH_4_50_FD_89822 | JGI IMG/M metagenome (GOLD analysis project Ga0116102, IMG submission 89822) | Peatland microbial communities from SPRUCE experiment site at the Marcell Experimental Forest, Minnesota, USA - June2015DPH_4_40 | ecosystem: Environmental > Terrestrial > Soil > Wetlands >... | reverse complement strand
GGCACGGCGCCGGAAATGACCGTGGCGTCGAAACCCCAAACAAAGCCACCCAGGGCCACAACCAAGGCGACCACCACTACGTATTTTTTCCTTTGCTCCATATTTATTTTGGCTCGGTTTACTGATTGGTCAGCACCAGCCGGTAAAAAGCAGATCCGACACCGGGATAAATTGGCATCGCAAATGGATTGGTGAGCGGACCGGGCACATCCGTCCAATTCGTCCCCAATCCCTCCGAGGGCGGATTAGTCTGATATTGCAACAGCCAGTTGATACTATTCGTGGGCCATGATAATTGCAATGCGTTGGAAAACAAGGATAATGAGAGTGCTGGTTTAATGGCATTTACTGCAATGTTGCCAACGGTTGTCGCCTGGCCATCGTTGGCGGCAAGCTGTAACTGGTATGTTCCTGCCACGGAAAAACTTGCGGTAGTGGCCAAAGCGTTGGAGTTGCCAAAAGTAACGGCGCCGGGTCCGCCGATTTCGCTCCAAGCAGTCGTGACCGTGCCTGGTGGATTGGGCTTGCCGTCATCGGTCACTGTGCCGGCGAGATTGGCGGCGGCCGGCCAGATGATGGTTTGATTGCTGCCGGCATTGACGGATGGCGCGTAGTTGATAGACGGCGCGTTGGCAAGGATTTGAACTTCGTTGCCACTGAGGAGGCGGTTATAGATACGGAGGTCACTGAGATCGCCGCTCCAACCCCGGGTCAAGGCCGCTACATTGCCGATATAACCTGTGCCTGCGCTCGAAGGTTGAGTGCCGGATGGCGTTGTGATTACGGTAGGAGCGGCAATGGGAACGCCATTGACATATTCCGTCGGCACATTGGTCAGGCTCGAGAGGCCATAGCTGGCCGCGATGTGATACCACGCACCGGTGCTGATCGTGTTTGCCCCTGAAAACCAATCGCCATTTCCAGTGGAGTAGGTGGCAAAGTCAAAACCGTTGTTCCCTTGACTGTCAAACCGGAAAAATAACCGGTAACCCGGCGTATCGAAAATGCGTGGATAAGCGCTGTTACCTTGAGCATTCGCCCGTGCCCAGGCAACGAGTGTCAACTGTGTCACCCCCGGCGAGGAGAAGCTGGCGTAACTGCTTGAACCGTTAAAATGCAGCGCATTGGAAGGATAGCCTGTGGCGAAGTTGGTAAAGACCGCCCCACTGATGGTGGCCGTGCGCCCGTTGCCTGAGGAGTCGGCGGCAGTGCTGCCACCAGTTTCATTCATTTTCCACCAAGCCAGGAGGCCGTTGGTAATGGCGCCACTGGAACCCACCACCACAGTAAAAGGAACGGTGGTATTCCCTCCATTGTTGGCGGTGAAATCCAAACTGTACATGCCGTTGGAACTGAAATTGGCAGCCGTGGTCAGTGCGTTGCTGTTGCCAAAAGTGATGGCGCCCGGCCCGCCAAGTTGTGACCAGGCTGTCGTGAGGGCGTTGGCCGGCGCCGGGTTCGTGACGTTGACGGACAGTTGCAAGGTGTCATTAGTGGTGTTGAGATAAGCGACCGCGCCCACCGGCGTAATGACGGAGATCAAAGGCGGCGTGACGGGGGCAATCCAAATCAACGAATCGGTTACATTAGTGCTGCCCTCGGTCCCGACGGCTTGGACCGTGTTGGTGCCGGGCAAAAGGGTGACGGGCCAGGTATAGATGCAATTAGTGCTGATGACGACGCCTTGAGAATTGCCATTCAAGAAGAGTTCGACTGAATCGCAATTGGCATAAACTTTGGCTGTAATGGCATTGGTCAGCCGGTTGGTGAAAGTGTGGCCCGTGATGTAAACCATCGGATTGGTCGTCCAGTTGGCTTTGTAATAATAAAAGGCGTCCTTGCGCACCACGCGATCGTAAGTGACCAGGCCTTTGTCGTTGCGTCCCGGTGTGTCACCTTCGTTGCGGCCATCCGAGGCGAAGTCGAACTCATTCCAAACGAGTTTGCACCAGAGGAACGGGCGGGCCACCATCAATTGCCAGTTGGTTTCGTGAACGATGTTCTGCCATTCCTCGGGATGGTAGCTGGTGGCGGTATTGGCTGGGAACGTTGGATTTTCACTATGCTGGTAGATGCTGGCCCCCGCGCCATATTCACTCACGCCGATGCAACGGTTGGGATAATTGGCGTGGATATTGTCGGCCCATGAACCAATACCGTTCAGCGGACTTGAATACCATCCGTAATACTTGTTGAAGGCGATGAGTTGGGTGTAAAGGGTCGAAGGATCGTTATCGCTGGTGTTGGCGGCGGCGGTGGAAGGCCGGGTTGAATCTTCCTGACTGACGAGTTGAACTTCCTGGCTGATAAGGTTTGTCGGCGTCGGGCCGGCTTGAAGCGTTATTTCATTATACACACTCCAGCAAACCACCGAAGGATGATTGTATCTTTGCCGGATCATCTCGCGCAGTTGTTGCAGTGAATTGGTGTAAAACGCCGGTGACGCGGTGATGTAATCAATAATCGGGACTTCGCTCCAAACGCAAATGCCATTTCGGTCCGCCAGTTGGTAAGTATAGTCGTTGTGCTCGTAGTGTGAAAGGCGAAGAAAGGTGGCGCCGATTTCCTTGAGAAATATGAAGTTCGTGTCCCGCTGCGCGTTGGTCAATGCCCAGCCGCAATTCAGCCAGTCTTGATGCATGTTCACGCCATGCAAATCATAATGTCGGCCGTTGAGAAAAAATCCGTTGGTGGGGTCCACGCTGAAATAACGAAAGCCCAGCGGCTGCGCGACCACGTCCACCGCACTCGCGCCATTCCATACTTCCACAAAGGTTTGATAGAGATACGGATCAGTCAGGCCGTTCCACAGGTGCGGATTGGCGATGACCGCGCCCGCCACTACATTGGAGACCGACGAAGCCTGGAGCGTCACTACATTGGTCAGTGTCGTCACGATGTTTGTGGCCGCGTCGGTCACGACCGCGCGAACGGTCACTGTCTGAGCCGAGGCCGTGGAATTGGAAACCACGGTGGTGACTTGGAAATTGGCGGAGCTGGAACTGACACTGGTGGTTGTGAGATAAACGCCGGGCGACCCGTAATCCAACGGCGAAATTTGCACCGGATCGGTCACCAGCAAATGCACATCACGATACAGGCCGCCAAAAAAAGTGAAATCCGCGTTCAACGGCGGCAGGTTGGTATTGAAGGCGTTGTTGACCTTTACCGCGATGACGTTGTCTGCGCCGACGTTGATGTAAGGCGTCGCATCAAAAACAAACGCAGCGAAACCACCCTGGTGTTCGCCCAGATAGTTGCCGTTCAAATACACGTCCGTGACAGAAAATGCGCCATCGAATTTCAGAAAAAAGTGGCGGTTGGTATAACTGCCATCCACGGCACAATGAACCCGATACCAGCCGATGCCGCGGTAGTAATTGTTGCCCCCATCCTGGCCGTCGAGATTGTTCCAGGTGTGCGGCAGATTCACCACTGACCAGGCCGAATCATCAAAGCCGTTAGTTTGCGCTCCCGGAACATCCTGCCGGATGAACCGCCAGCCGGGATCCAGAATCACGTCCACGCGTTCGTTCACTGGCGGGGTGTAGGGCTGGGCGACCAGGGAGGAGGCGAAACTGAAGATGGCCAGAACAACAAGAGAAACCTCACGCGTAATTCGTCTAAAGATCCAAGAATGTGCGGAGACTCCAACATCTGGGGGCCGGGTTCGGGAGCCAACTCGCGGATTTTGACGTCCGCGTTGCGCATCGTGCGGCGCGGACGCTGTCAGAGTCTGTTGTATTTGGCTCATTCTTGGAGTTTGATTCGGTAGAACTGCTGCGATCCAGCGGGCATGACTACATATAAGGTGAGGCCGCGCCGCCTATATCGTACCAGGGGCCCAGGACATTGGTGGCCGACTGGAGAGTGCCGCTGGACCAGTTGAGCACCAGGCTGTTGCCGGAAGTCTGCAGAGACAAGCCCGGCGGCTGATTGATCGTCACTATCGTCATGGCGGCGGCAGGGGCGCAACTTCCGACTGTCGCCGTTACGCTGTAGAGGCCCGCAGCATCGGTCGTCGCCTTCGTGATGGAAGGATTCTGCTCGCTGGAGCTGAACCCGTTGGGACCCGTCCAACTACGCCGCGCCCGGCATCGCTGTGGTGGTGACATTTGCGATAATAGAATCGTATGAATTGCGGCTTCAGTTGTCCATCCCTCTTTTGAGGGATGACAAGGGTCACCCGGCTGCCTGGTTTCAGGCGTTAAACGTTCCGAAGGTGCGCCGACATTGGGTTTGGTGCTGATGTGAGCGCGCGACTGTTACAACTCAGATTGAATGTTCTTGCGGATTGCGGTGTCTGAACCTGCAACCTTCGCAGCTTTTATCCGCCCGGCGCCACCACTTCCCAGCCCAACCCGATCTGCAGATCATCCCCATCGAAAAGATTCAGTTGCCGCTCAAGAGCCGCGACGAGTTGCCCCCGATCCTCGCCGGCTTGCAATGGGTCACAGAATCAAGGATTGTGATGCAATGTGGCTTTGATAGTTTCAATTTGTTGCTGTGCTGAACTGTTCGCCGGGTCAAGCTGTAAAACTGTGCGAAACTCGGCGAGTGCTTGGTCCAGCTTTCCTTGCGTGGCCAAGGCTGTTCCCAGATAAAAATGTGCCTGGATAAAATCCGGGCGATAACGGATTGTCTCCGAGAATTGAGTCTGAGCTTCCTCGGTTTTCCCTTTTGCCGCCAGTTGAATTCCGAGCTGGTAACGAGCCTGCCAAAATTCCGGTTTGGCTTTGACGACCGCGCGCAGGCAGGCAATTACTTCATCCCACCGATATAAAGCGGCAGCCGTGTTGGCTCGATTGAAATAATCGGCCGGACCCTCCGGCTCCAGATTCGCTGCCTTCTGATAACAGGCCATTGCCGCGTCAATTTCCCCCTGGTTTTGCTGTAGAAATCCCAGATTCAAATACGTGTCCACGTAGTCAGGATTTGACCGGATCGCTCGCTTGAACCAATGGATGGCCTCGGCGGTTTTCTGTTGATTCGCAAGGATTTCTCCCATGGCATCCTCGGCTTCCGCATAATCGCTGCGGATGGCAATGGCGCGAGAAAAATAATCGGCTGCTTCAGCAATTTTCCCTTCGCGAACCAACAAGGTGCCGACATAGTAATATCCCCCCGGCAACTGTGGAACAAGTTCACAGCAGCGTTTGGCTTCTGCGATCGCTTGTGCCGAGTGTCCCCCCGCTTCCAAAAACCTCTCAAAATGTGCATGCAAAAAGTAGTCATCCGGAGCCAAGGCCAGCGCCTGCTCATACATTTGCCGGGCCTGCTCCGGCGTTTGGGTATCCATCTGAGCCTTGGCTTCGTTCAATTTCGCCTCGCACAGCTTCAGATAGGTGGCATGATTAAATTGACCGGTGAACGGCGGCGACGTTACGCGGGCGAAAATGGGTTGCCAAACGCGCTGCTGGTCCCACACCGTCACTGCCAAGCGGCGTCCACACAACTCCTCAGACGCCCAGTTTCCCTGGTCGCGGCCAGTGATGGAGTTTGGAAGCAGCCCTTTGATCTTTTCCGCAAAGTCAAGCGCCAGCAGATAATTGCCGACGAAATTCAAATGCACGTGCTCGTAAAAGAAATTCAATCCGGGAATTCCCTCCGGCGAGTTTTGCGCGAGGACCCGGGCGGCATCCACCAAATAGACGCTTTGTCGGGCATGACGGGACGCTGCTTCCCTGATGATTGAATTGATGCGCGTGTCCACCCGGAAATCGAGCGCATCATCGTCGCGTGCCAGTTCAAAATCCCGCAGGGCTTGAACAAAATTTGTCAGCGCCAAATCACAATCGCCCATGCGAAACTGTAATTCAGCGAACTGCGGGTCAATCTCAGCAGCCTTGCGATACAAAGCCAAAGCATCCCTATAAGAACCGGCAGTTTCATTTGTAATGCCTTCTTCAAAAATTTCATTCCAGGCGGATAATTGGTTCGTGCTTAAACCGGGCGTATGAATTGAAGCAAACGGCGCGCAATCCTTCAGGTTGACCGCCACCGTGCTTAAAACAACCGGCACGCCCGCCCGTTGCGCCGTGCGCAAAATATCATCCAGATTACCTCTGAAATTGGCATAAGCCCGCAGCCGGGCGGGATCGTCATATCCAATGCGGCCATGCATAAACATTCCCATGCCCCCCCAGGTTTTTGGCGTGGATGAATCGCTTCGCAACCGCCGGATGAGGGCATCCAGCAATTGTCCGGTGCGCGTTTGTTTGATAGCGAGCAGGGTTCGGATTTCGGCCAGACCGGGTGCGTGCAATCCATATCTCGTCTCGGCGCCAAAAGGACCCACCATTTCGTTGTTGCCCATGTAAATGAGCCACATATCGCCCTGGTGCCGGGCGCACTCGCGCGCAATGGGCAGGATGGTGCTCGAATCAATCGCCGTCATCGCCACACAAACCACTTGAAAGTCCGTTCCGGGATAACGTTCGCGCAGCAAGACTTGCAGGTACCGGCCAAAACCATAAGTCGGGTCCGGGTCTCCCTCGGCGGCCGATTCGCCGAACAAGAAAATCTGATACGAATTGGTGGCTTTCTCTGCGGCAAATCGAAACGGATCCGTGGAACGGACGAGAGCAGGCGGAAAAAACCGATAACCGAATTTCTCATTCGGCACATAAAAATTATGTCCATTAATCTGGAGCAGGCGGAAAAAACCGGTGTCATAGCCGTATCCTCCCAGGCGAAGCCCGAGTTCAATGCCACCCAACAAGAGCAGCGGAACGAAAATCATCGCAAAAAGACGCATCAGCCACAAACGACGTCTTGAAACCGGGGTGGTGGGAATCATAGCGGTGACTTCTGAAGGGAATCGCTCTGGTTTGGCCGATTCCACATGGAATGACGCCTTAAAGCTGTAAGTTGCTTAAATTTAACAAGATAAACACATTTCATAATCATCAAAAAAACCCCTGTTTCAACCCGGCAATTTGACCCACGAAAAATTCTTCTCAATTATTCTTTCAAAAACTATTGACAAAATCAACCTGTTATAGTAAAAAGCATCACGTAACAGTTTCCATCGGAAAAAAACAAAAACTGAAAAACTAGACAACTATATGAAAATGTTGAATAAAATTATCGGCAGCAGCATCGCAATTGCCGCAGTTCTTGCATTTAGCGCATCAACCACACAGGCGCAAAACCTTGTTAATGGCGGTTTTGAGGGAGTGGGCGCTGTGAATACGGGCAATGGTTGGACTGTAAACCCAGTAACTCTCACTTCTGGCCCTGGCGGAACTTCGGGCGTTGATCAGGGTTGGGCTACCTTTGGTGGAGGTGCCGGTGGTACTGCCAGTCAGAGTTCTGCGGCTGCCCTATCGGGCACCTATTCATTACTTGAAACAGTAATGCCAGGTAATGGTTGGAATCCTGCAGGAGCCTATCAGATAATTAGCGGAATCACTCCAGGTCAAAAATATACATTTAATATATGGGCTATGACCGATACTGCTAATGATGCTTACGCTTCCACGGCTGGTGTCCTGGTTCAGCTTGGCTTTGAGACTGCCGCCTTGGGTGGTGCAGATTCCGTGGAGAATCCTGGCGGTACCGTTGGCATCAGCGGAGCTCTTCCTTCAACCATGGGCGTTTGGCAGGAATATTCTGTTTCTGCCACGGCACCCGCAGGAGAAACAACCGCCATTGTGTATGCCATGTTTCAGGACAACAGTACCGCAACTGCAATGGAAGATTTGTATTTAGATAATGCAGTTCTCTCTGTTGTACCTGAGCCTTCCAGCTTGGCGCTTTTGGGTATGGGCTTGGGCCTTCCGTTCTACTTCTGGCGTCGGCGGAACAGCTAACTCGCTCACATTTTAACAAAAAGGCCGCTCGATATTGTCGGGTGGCCTTTTTTTGTTTTGAAAATGAGTCTCCAAAATCGAATTGAGCTCTCTGAAAACCACCGGCGCACACCCGGAAACCGAAGTTGATCGGAGCGCTGGCCTCCGGCCCGGCACAACTTCAGTCTTCGGGTTCAACATAGCGGCGCTCGGCAGACCGCCGCATTTCTTCCAGAGTTTTGAATAGCGGCTCTCTGCCGGGGAGCCGCTACGTCGGGTTTTGCGGAGGTCTCGAGTTTTTCAGGAGCGACTACATCTATTTCGAATCGCTCTCAAGACCGCGACCTTTTGACGCGTGAATGGTTTCGATGTATTGCTGCGCCGATGGGTTGGTTGGATCAAGCTGCAAGGCTATGCGAAACTCGGTAAGTGCCTGATCCCGCTTTTCCTGCTTCGCAAGCATGACGCCGAGGTTTAAATGTGACGGGGCAAAGTCTGGACGAGAACGAATGGCCTCCACAAACTGCGCCCGGGCTTCCTCGATTTTTCCCTGGGCCGCCAGTTCAACCCCGAGCAGATAGCGTGCTTGCCAGAATTCCGGTTTGTGCTGAATGACCATTGCAAAAGTTTCAACGGCCCTTGCCCGCAGTCCCAGCGCACTGAAGGCCACGGCCTGGTTAAAATAATCCGCCAGTCCTTGTGGCTGAAGACGGGCGGCGCGCTGATAATAGACCGCAGCTTGTTTCAAATTTCCCCGGTTCTGCTCCAGAAATCCCAGGTTAATGTAGGTTTCCACGTCGTCTGGATCCACCCGGAGCGCATGTCTAAAACAGGCGACCGCCTCCTTTGTTTTCTGCTGGTTTGCCAGGATCTGCCCCAGCCCGTTCAGCGCGTTTGCAAAATTGCCGTCGAGGGCAAGCGCACGTGAAAAATATTCCGCCGCTTCGTCAATCTTCCACTGAAGAATCAACAAATTGCCGATGTCATAATACTGCGCGGGTATCTGGGGCAGCAATTCGCAGACGCGTTGAGCTTGTTCGGTGGCTTGCGCCAGGTCTCCTCTCGCTGCCAAAAATTGCGCAAAATTGAAAAGTAAAAAGCTGTCGGCTGGGGCCGGTGCCAGCGCTTGTTGGTACAGTTGCCGCGTTTGCTCCGGGGTCTCGGAATTTACCCGGGATTTTAGTTCTCCGATTTTTTCCTCGCACAGCCTGATCGTGGCGGCATGGGTCAACTGTTCGGTGTAAAGCGGCTCGGACACGCGGCTGAGGACTTCCTGCCAGACACGGGAGCGGTCCCACGCGGAAACCGCCAGCCGGCGGTCGCAAAATTCCGCTGACGCCCATCCGCCTTTGTCGTGCGCCACAATGGATTTCGGAAGCAGCTTCGCCGTTTCTTCGGCCAACGCGCGCCCCAACAAATAATTGCCCTCAAAGTTCAAATGCACATGTTCATAAAACAATTCGTTGCCGGGAATTTGTTCCGGAGAATTCTGGGCCAGCATCCGGGCGGCATCCAAAAAACAAACGCCTTTGCCAGCATGGGCGTCCGCTGAATCTTTGATGATTTGATTGATGCGGGTGTCCGCCCGAAAAGCGAGCGTGTCATAGTCCCGGGCCAGTTCAAATTCGCGCCGGGCTTGAGCGGAATTCGTCAGCGCAAGGTGACAACTTCCCAGGCGAAACTGCAGCTCGGCATATTGAGGATCAATGGCCGCCGCCTCGGCATATCGCTTCAGCGCCGCCGGATAATCTCCCGTGGATTCGAGCGCCATGCCACCCTGGTAAAGGCCATCCCATTCCGCCTTTTGAATCTCGCTTAATGTCGCCGCATGAAGCGAAGCGAACGGAGCACAATCCTTTAAATTACTGCCGACCGTGCTCAAAATAATCGGCACCCCGGCTTGGTGTCCCGCGCCCAAAATGTCCGCCAGATTCCTTTTGAAATTTTCATAAGCGCGCCGCCGGTTCGGATCATCATACCGAAGCTGGTGCTCGGTGAACATGTTCAGCCCGCCCCAGGTTTTCGGCGTTGACGAATGAATCCCCCATCGCTGCATCAGACTGTCCAACAACTGCCCAATCTTTGTGGTTTTTACCGCCAGATCGGCCCGGACCAAACCCACTCCCGGCGCCCGCGAACCGAAGACGGTGCCTGCGCCGAAAGGCCCGACCATTTCGTTGTTGCCCATGTAAATAATCCACAAATCGCCGTCGCGCCGGGCGCATTCGCGCGCCATGGGCAAAATCGCGTGTGAATTGATGGCCGTCATGGCCACGCAGACCACTTCAAAATCCGTTCCGGGAAAACGCTCGCGCAACAGGGTTTGCAAATAACGCCAGGCGCCAAAACTCGGGTCGGGATCGCCCAGCGCCACCGATTCGCCAAACACAAAAATGCGACAGGCATGGGGAGGTTTTTTTACGGCCATCCGCTGGGGTGCGGGTGTGCGGGCCAGGGCGGGCGGGAAAAATCGGTAACCGAAATCATTATTGGGGACATAATAATCCTGCCCGTTGATTTTGGTTTGAAGAAAAAAACTTGTGGAATAGCCATAGCCGGACAAACGCAAACCAAGCTCAAGTCCACCAACAATTACCAACGGGACTAAAATTGCCGCGCAAAATCGAAACCACCACCGGCGGCGCGCCGGAATTTGGGACGTCAGCTTTTCAGGCGGGAAACTTTTTCCGTTCGTTGAACGCGCTTTTTGGGGAAAATGCTTTTTCGGCTTCAAACGGGCTCAATTTAACAAGGCGAATCTGACGGGTAAATAAGAATCACGCCGCTTTACAGCACGGCAGGGTTTGGGTTATGGGGGCCTGGCATTATCGGCCCGCCCACATTGCTGGTATCGTTGGAGAACAATTCCGACCCGGCCAATCGTTGTCCGCGTGGATGAAACCTCGGGTTTGAATTGCGCAAAGATTGCCGCGAAAAGCGGCGGCCTTTTTTGGCTTCAACTCCTCCGGCTGCTTGCCAGCAAGCAAACGTCCCTCACGCCCTCGACCATTCCATAAAAGAGTTTTTATAAATAGCGAGCGCCTCTCCGTAGGAGCCGCTGGCTTCAAGCGCAACGCCCTCTTCGTAAATCTTATTCCATGCGGATTCCTGATTTTTATTCAGGCCGGCTGCAGGTACCGAAGCGAACGGCGCGCAATCCTTCAGATTAACGGCCACCGTGCTTAAGACGACGGGTGCAGTTGGACACTGTATCTGGAGCGCGGCTTGTCCCAAGCCGCAGCACCGGCAAATGCAAGAGTAACTTGAAAATTTTTTATGAACCGGTCTCCGCGAATGGAGCTGCTGCGAGTTGGGACAACTCGCGCTCCGATGGTCGTGCAGATACAGTGTTGCTTTGCACCCTAAGACGACCGGCACTCCAGTGCGATGCGCCGTCTGCAAAATATCTTCCAGATTTCCTCTGAAATTGGCATAAGCCCGCAGCCGGGCGGGGTCGTCATATCCCATGCGGCCATTCATGAACATTTGCATGCCACCCCACGCTTTTGGGGTTGAGGAATTATTCCTTGGCCGCCTGATAACCGTATCCTGCCAAACGAAGCCCAAGTTCAGCGACACCCAACACGAACAATGGAACTAGGATCATCGCAAAAAGACGCATCAGCCAGAGACGACGCTTTGAAGAAAGGGCTGTGGTCTTCATAAAGACAAATTTGCAAGAATCCGCTTCTTTTTTGATTTTCGCCAACTTCTCGCAAAACCATGTTGTTCAGAATGCAACGTGTTCAACGACAGCAAGATATAAAACTGGATAAAATTCATGTTTTAAATGTTGATTTTACAGTCGTCCCGCAGGAAATACGTGAAAACCCCGGAAAACAAGGGCTTTTTGAGCGATCCCCCAAGCTGTGGGACGGAGAGTGCCGTGAAAATCGCCGAAAATGGCAAAATAACCAATAAAATCAATTGTTTTATGCCTGTTTCCTATGGGACGGCACTAAACAGATTTGATGACAATAACTCTTTGTTTTTTTGAAAAAAGTTGTTGACAAAGTCACCAGAATATAATAAAAAACATCATGACTCAGCCGTATCAGTGAAACAAACAGCTGAAACGAAGTACAGTGTGCAAAAGCAATAACAACAAAACTCAAACGACAGAAGAAAGTAAAAACCTATGAAAAGAACCCTATTGGTAATTATTAGTGTAATGGTTGCCGCTGGTTGGACCAGTGTGCAGGCTCAATTAATCGATGTTAATTTTATTGACGAGAGTATCAACATTGGCTACAGCGGCACCCCCGGAACGCCTCTTCCTGCTACAATGTCAGGCGCTGCGGTGGTTGGTTCAGCGGGTGACACTTGGAATGGCTTGGGCGGCTTCGCCTACTCGGCTTATCCGCTTGGCGCCACTTACACCAGTGGAAACTTGGTTCAGGCAAATGGCGGTCTTTCGGATGTTACGTTGAGTTTGTCGGCACCGAATGGCACCTATGATGCTAATTCCGTGAATTGGAACAACCACAGCACATTTAGCTATATAGGCCCATTTCCTAATTATAATACTGCTGCTGCATACACACTAAACCTTACCCCATGGTCAGCCTTGATGGGGTCTATGCTCGTGGCGAATTCTGCTACTGCTCTCGGAAACGTCACACTCAGTGGTCTTGCGCCTAGTTCACCTTACACCTTGGTTCTTTATAACGCGGGTGACGCAAATATAGGCGCTGGAAGAACGAGTACGTTCATTGTCAATGGTATCACCCAGACCTCTACTTGGATGGCCGACACGGCAAGCCTAGTCGCAGGAGATGACTATACTGAGTATGTCAACGCCATGTCTGACGGAGCCGGGAATCTTGTCATAACCTTTGGCGATGGAAGTGGTGTTAACGAATCTGATCTCAATGGTTTCCAACTATCGGGCACTATCCCAGTCCCAGAGCCCGGCACTTTGGCGCTTTTGGCTTCGGGTGCGGTTTTGCTGCTCGGTTATCAACGGCGTAAAGCGCTTCGCGCGTAAATCCGTTTGTTAGATTCACTCCAGCCCAATCCAGCCGTCGCGTTGGATTGGGCTGTTGCTTTGTAAATGGGCCGGTTCCTGGCACACATCTAATTTGGGCGCATCTTGAGGGCGTGTTGCCCAAATCAATTTCCGCTTCGGATGTGGGGCAGACATTCCTGTCTGCCGGTTCTGGGGACTTTCCAGTCCCCGGATTCCGCGTCAAACTATCAGCTTTGGTCGGCGAAGTTGGAAAACTTCGCAACCGGCAGGCTCGAAAGCCTGCCCTACAAATTTGAGCGACACGCCCTCAAGATGCGCCCGTCTATTTCGAATCGCTCTCAAGACCGCGACCTTTTGACGCGTGAATGGTTTCGATGTATTGCTGCGCCGATGGGCTGGCTGGATCAAGTTGCAAGGTTGTGCGAAACTCGGCGAGTGCCTGGTCCAGCTTTTTCTGCTTCACAAGCATGACGCCGAGATGCAAATGTGACGGGGCAAAGTCTGGACGATAACGGATGGCCGCCGAAAACTGCGCCCGGGCTTCCTCGATTTGTCCCTGGGCCGCCAGTTCCACCCCGAGCAGATAGCGTGCTTGCCAAAACTCCGGTTCGAGCTGAATGACCATTCCAAAAGCTTCAACCGCCCTTGCCCCCAGGCCCAGCGCACTGAAGTCAACAGCCTGGTCAAAATAATCCGCCGGGCCTTGTGGCTGAAGGCGGGCGGCGTGCTGATAATAGACCGCGGCTTGTTTCAAATTTCCCCGGTTCTGCTCCAGAAATCCCAGGTTAATGTAGGTTTCCACGTCGTCTGGATCCACCCGGAGCGCATGTCTAAAATAGG
>Ga0116102_1000596_pt1 | contig 13712 bp, 14 predicted proteins | sample June2015DPH_4_50_FD_89822 | JGI IMG/M metagenome (GOLD analysis project Ga0116102, IMG submission 89822) | Peatland microbial communities from SPRUCE experiment site at the Marcell Experimental Forest, Minnesota, USA - June2015DPH_4_40 | ecosystem: Environmental > Terrestrial > Soil > Wetlands >... | reverse complement strand
TGGGCTTTTTATTGAACTTTGGGTATGGTTTTTATCTCATGGCCAGGCATAAGAACTTGAATGCATACCTTAGCCAGGAGGCTGCGCGGAACTTCGGCTTGAGCGCGCTGATGGCCATCATGTGGATCGTTAGTTTCTACTTGTACGGCATGGGCGCGGCAAAACTGGGGAAATGGGGAGTAGTCGTAGGCTGGCCACTTTTTATTTCTCTTTCGATAGCGGTGGGTAATCTTTGGGGTATTTTGAGAGGGGAGTGGCAGGATGCGCCCCGTTCTGCGCGTATCCTGCTGTACAGAGGCCTTTTCGTGCTCCTGATTGCCGTCATTACAATTGCGGGGAGTAACCTACTATTGTGAGTTTTTTCCAACAAACATCGTTATTCGCATGTTCGGGGGAGGGCTGATATGTCTAATCCAAGTGCCTATCTGGTAAGCGATCAAACTCGCGGACGCTGGATGCGTTTAGATACCGTTCAAATCCTAAAGCGTTTTTACTTTTGTGAACGCTCCCTCCTGGTGAGCGAGTCAGCATGGCTGCCCTTGATCCCAAGCATCGAGATCAAGACGGAGCTTCCGCGTTTCGTCTGGCAAGACGCGCAAACCGCCCACGCTTTGCGCGAGCGAGTGTTTGAATTGCGTTTTCCCAGTCGGGTGATGGAAGAGGAAGGTGCTGACGCGGGGCTCGCGGCGCTTTTCGCCGAAGTAAGAAACGCGCCCTCGGTTGCAGCGTTCCTGATGAGTGTCGGCAAGGTGATGCTTCCGGCCCTTCGCGATGCGTACCGGGCTTATTTGCAAGTGTCTGATCCCATTGCCGACGGGCCAACCTATCGGTTTCTTTCTTTGGCCCTAACCGAAAAGGAAGAACAAGTGAACACGGTAAGCAAGTGGGCTGAATCCGCGCTCGCGGAAGCCCCGGAGTTACGTGGGGTTGCCACCCGGTGGACCGAGGCGGTGGCAGACCGGCTGGCCGCCCTCGGCGGAGTGGGAATAGGCCCCGCTTCCCCAACATCCAATGCGGGGGCCCTGCCGGGGTCTCGACCGTATGAAATACCGGACCGGCCGGCGCGCGACCGCCGTTTCTGGCACTGTCGTTTTTACTGGCCCGATATTATTGATTCTTCCTTTCCCTATGGTGAAGGAATCCGGCTGCAACTCCGCTCAGCCGTTAGTCACGTCAACGAGGTTTGGGCGGTGGAGACGGCAGGTGTAATACTGAGCGCCTTCGCCGGGGTCCTCCCCTGGGAGTGGATCCACAACTCAGCACGCTGGACCTTTGATGAAACCCGCCACTGTCGAATGGGGTATGAACGCCTCCTGGCCTGGGGGCTGGATCCGGCGGAGATTCCGCTCGGAACCTATATTTACGAAAGCACCGCGGGGCAGGACCCCATCTACCGCCTCGGAATGCTCTTTTTCTTTGAGACCAAGAACATCCGTTACAAGCCGGAGCGAACCCGCCGCTTCCATGAGTACGGAGACAAACTGAGCGAACATGACATGGATTTTGATTGGGCGGACGAGACGATTCACGCCGGATATGGAAAGCGCTGGCTGCGGCAGCTTCTGACGGTTCGCGGACAGGCCCCTTCCGATTATGAGCGAATCCGCGAGCGTTGCCGCGAGATGGTGGCTGACTTTGTCCTGTCCGCTACTCCCGATGAGGTTTCCGCCATCAAGCGCGTAGCGAATGCGCTGATTTCGAAGTGTACTCTGCCATCATGACATGGGGTTAGTCAATCGACCCGAGCTGAGTTCTGGTATCCAGACAGCGGTATAGAGAGACGGTTAGGGTAAAATCATGTATACACCACACACATACTTTGCAGCACTGGTCCTGGTAATTATCTCCATGCTCTGCTGGGGATCCTGGGCGAACATATCCAAAGCACTCCCCAAATGGAGGCTCGAGTATTTCTACCTGGATTACACGCTGGGCTTTCTGCTCCTCGTCACGGCCTTGGGGGCCACGTTGGGTTCAGCAGGTTCCGAGGGGTTCGGGTTCTTTGCGCGCCTATCAGAAGCCGCTCGGTCGCAGGTCGTTTTTGCTCTCTTGGGAGGCTTTCTCTGGAACGTCGGCAATCTATTTATGGTGGTAAGCATCATGATGGCGGGTCTGGCGGTCGCTTTCCCCATAACTTCCGTCATCGCCATGATTCTCGGAGTAGGGATAAGCTACTGGACGCAGCCCATTGGCAACCTTGTTTGGCTAACTGCAGGCGTGGTGGTCCTGGTGGGTGCGGTCACCACCAACGCCGCGGCTTATCGCTTCCTCCGCCAATCCTCAGGCCCCAGCAAACCCCAGGGGGGCGTGGGGCTGGCGGTCGCAGCCGGCATCTTGGTCGGTTGTTTCCCTCCTTTTGTTGCTCGTGCCCTCAGCGGCTCGCCGGCATTGGATTCCTACACGGTTTCATTTTACTTCATGGTCGGCGCCCTGCTGGCGACCGCTTTGGTTGTCCCGATCCTGATTGCCCATCCTTTGTTCGGGGACAAAGGAAGCCTGCGGGGCTACTTGCAGGGGAGCCTGACTTGGCACGTGCTGGGACTCGTCGCCGGAGGTATCTGGTGTTTCGGGACCGTTGTCAATTTCCTTTCCGCCAAGCTGGTGGGCATGGCCATCAGTTGGGGCGTCGGCAGCTCAGCGTCAATGGTGGCAGCCCTCTGGGGTATCTTTCTTTGGAAGGAGTTCGCGAATTCTGGGCGTAGCGCGAAGATCTTGATTGCCGTCAGCTTAGGTTGCTACCTCATGGGAGTTGTGGGCGTGGCAATCGCGTACTAGCGCCTTTGGGCCATGGATCTATGGAGTGTGATAACATTGGCACTCACTTGGACGGCCTCGGCCATATCGCGGTTGGAAGGGGAGCAGAGACTCACTGCTGCCCTGTATGGAGATTGTCTCAGGGGGCGGCATGAGATACTATTACCGGTTTCCGGAATGATTCTGCTGAGGAAATTACGGTGTCAGAGGACAATAGGTATCCTGTAAAGTCACTGGTCAAAGCACTGAATATCGTCGAACACCTCGGGACCACGGAGGTCGGAAGTACTTTGACCGAAATCAGTGCTAAGTTGCGGATCGGGAAAAGCACGGTCCACCGGCTTCTGGCAACCCTCCGCGACCACGATTTCGTTTGGCTCGACCCGATCTCCTCTCGCTATGTCCTGGGTGCCAAGGTTCTCCAACTCAGCGAGCAGTTGTCGCGGTATAGCATTCTCATACGCTATGGAACTCCGATTCTGTCAAGGCTTTCACAGGCGACTGATGAGACCTGCAACCTGGGTATTTTAGATGGGAGAGAGGTGCTTTATTTGATTATGAAAGAGTCCGCGCACCCGTTGCAGGTCAGTGGGCAGGTTGGAAAGAGGTTGCCAGCTCACTGCACGGCCGTGGGCAAGTCTCTTCTCTCCGGTCTTTCCCGGGAAGAGATAATCCGGTTGTACGGAAAGAAACAGAACCTTGAGGCGCCAACCTCCAAGAGTATTTCCACGCTTTCCGACCTTTGCAACCACATTGATAAGGTCCGAAAGGCGGGGCTGGCGATTGACAACGAAGAACTCTACACGGGGGTCGTTTGCATGGGCACTCCCATACGGAATCGGCATAGTCGAGTTGTTGCCGCCATTAGCATTGCCTTTCCCAAGCACCGCATGGATCCTGAGACGCAGGAGAACTCCAAATCACTTCTCCTCGACTGTGCCGGAGAATTCTCCCGCCAATTGGGTTATCAGGCGGGAACCGTCGCAGAGGAAGTCGTTGGGCAGCATGCAAAGTGATCCTCATTCCGTGCGCCTGCGGCATAGTTCGCTGAATGCCAAACTTCAATCCCGACAATTCGTCGTCGGTACATTTCTCGAAATTCCATCTCCTGCCTTGGTTGAATTGTTGGGACTGGCAGGTTTCGACTTCGTGGTCGTTGACCGCGAGCACGGCGCGATTGATCTGAAGGATACGGAGGAATTGATCCGAGCGGGTCTTTCCACGGCTATCAGCGTCATGGTCCGCGTCCCGACCTGTGAACCCGCCGCCATCTCCCAGTCCTTGGACATGGGAGCTGCGGGAATTCATGTGCCTCAAATCGAAACAGCCCAAATGGCAGAACTAGCTGTGCATTCGAGCAAATATCATCCCCTGGGCAATCGAGGAGTCCAAGTATACGTCCGATCCGCCAGTTATGGTGCCCGAGGCGCCGACGATTACCTTGCCACGGCGAACCATGATTCGCTGATTGTCGCGCAGGTGGAGGGAGAGAGAGGAGTGGCCAACCTGGACGCCATCTTGAATGTGCAAGGCATCGATGTAGCTTTTATCGGCCCTTACGATCTTTCGCAGTCGCTGGGCTTTCCCGGGCAAGTGCGGCACCCTTGTGTTCAACAGACGATGGCAGACGCCATCCAAAAAGCCCGGAAGGCAGATAAGTACATCGGCACATACTGTGACGACGCGGACACAGCGGTCCAATATCGGGGCATCGGAGTATCCTACCTAACCGTCAGTATCGACGCCTACATTTTCCTTTCAGGCGCCCGTTCCATTGTTTCCCGCTTGAAGCAGTAGAACTCACTTCGAATCCTGCTCTTCTCCATGAAACGACTGGCGCTTTCGACCCAAATTGCGGGCCCTGTTGCCCGAGATTCTCCGCGAGAATCCTCCGCGAGAATCCTCTTGACAGGTGGGAATCTCGGGCTTAGGATTCATTCCGTAATTCGTCATATAGTTCTATTATGCAGAACAATCTAGCCTAAGATGGACCGAGTTTTCCATGACGATCACCCTTGGTTGTAGTGCACCACGCCATCGCCGGAAACCCCAGCAAATCAATACTGGCTTCTCCGGCTCAAGATTACCAGGAGATGTGGTGCAGTTTACAAAAGGGTAAAAGCTGCCGAAATGGGTTCGAGATACAAGTAGAATTTAATGGCGGCGTTTTTTGTATGAATGCATGGCCAGCTTCTTATCCAGTGTGAATTGACGAAAGGAGAAGACCGTGGGGTTTGAGTTCAAGTTCGCGGAAATTCAGGAATTCATGGAGAAGCTGGGAGTTCCCGGAAGGGACGCGTACGACCTCCCCACCTCGTCGAAGCGGTTCCCGGACGGAGCGATCTACCGTAATGAGATTTCCAGCATTGAACGACCCTCCACGATGCGAGCCATGCAGGACGAGGCGCGCAAGTTCAAGGTGAAGGTCCACCGGGTCATCGCGGCGACGATGGGCGCCACGTTGCTCACCCTGGAAGAGTTGAGGGAATTAGCGCGCATGGCGGCGGGGGAAGGAACGGAACTCGTGGTGCTGCCCGGACTGCTGGTGATGTGGGACATCGGAAGGATGTCATCGACGCCCGAGGGTGCGTACAGCGGCATTCGCGTCCGGGGCTCCGATTATCTCGCTTACACGCTGGGAGACTTATTCCGGTGCCTGGAGGCGGGACTACGCGGATTCCTGGTCTGGGATGAGGGCTTATTAATGATCTTGAGCGAGATGCGGCGCCAGGGAAAGATCCCTCGGGAGACGGTCCTGAAGCTTTCCGTCTTCACCGGACACGCCAACGGCGCGGGTGCCAAGGTGGTCCAAAGCCTGGGCGCGGATACGCTGAATCCCCTGCCCGACCTCACCCTGCCCATGTTGGGGGCCATTCGCCAATCGATCGATATCCCCATGGATCTTCATATCTCGATCTTCGACTCGCAAGGCGGATGGTATCGCGTGTGGGAAGTTCCGGAAATTTGCCGCGTTTGTTCTCCCTGTTACTTGAAGCAGGAACCGGGGCCGTCGGTTGCGGAGCTTTGCAAGCCGTGGTCGAGTGAGACGATGCTTGCGGACCTTGCGCGCCAGAAGGTGCGCAACGTGCAGATCATGGAAGAGTTGATTCAACGCGTTCACCCGCAGTTAATCACCCCCGAAACCGGCCAGAAGTCGACTCTGGGCGTGCCGGTGGTATAGACGCGGAGAGAGCAAGGGTCGGAGATCAAGAGGCTCGGAAAGACCGACAAATCTGAGCTGGCCGCGTAGGGGCAGTGCTTGTTCCTGGGCGCCTAGCCAGCGCGCAAAGAAGGTGGCAGAGTGGAATCTTGGCAGGAGATTGGGGCCATATGAGCAAGCCTGAAAGTAAGGAAACATCTCAACCTAAAATTCGTCATCTCAACATCACTATGTTGATGATGGCTCTCTTATTCATTCCATCGCTGTGGGCGCAGGAAGGGTTTACCCAACCGGAAGGGCCTCTGGATACTCTCTTCGTCCTGAAGAACAACAAGACAGCGCGCATTTCTTCTTACGACAAAACTGGCGGCAATCACGACTGGGTGGATATCGCACCGGGTGAAACCAAGGTCATGGCGGAGATTCCGGGCGCCGGGGTGATTCGCCGCTTTTACGTGGCGCCGCTGGCGGCGGACCGGATGCGTTACCGCAAAGTCGTCCTACGGATGTACTGGGACGGCGAGAAAGATCCCAGCGTGGAGGTTCCGCTCGGCGACTTTTTTGGTTCGGGCTTGGGTACGTTGCGGTATTTCAAATCGCTGGTGGTAAACGTCAATCCCGGCTACCAGGGATGGGATTTTGACGGGATGGTGAACTATCTCCCCATGCCTTTTGAGAGAGGGGCGCGCATTACCCTCGAGAATGACGGGAAAGTTCCCGGCTTCCGCCTCTGGTATCACATCGATTACGAGCAGTATCCCGGCGGAGCTCTGCCCCAGAACGTGGGGCTCCTGCATACGCAGTGGCGGCGCTCCATCCACCCCACCATCCCGCCAGGGGCCGTCAAGAACACAACTCTCGGCAACGACGCAGCCAAGAACACGACGGGCGAAGACAACTTTGTGATCCTGGAGGCGGAGGGTCAGGGATCGTATGTGGGGCTCTTCCTTATCGTGGATAACGTGCAGGGAGGGTGGTACGGCGAAGGCGACGACATGATTTTTGTGGATGGCGCTAAGTGGCCGCCGACCTTTCCCGGTACCGGTCACGAGGAAATCTTCAATAGCGGGTGCTGTCCGGACACGGAGTTTTCGGGTCCTTATACGGGGTTTTATCTGATTGAGAACTACCAGGCGGACTTTGGCGGCAAGAACCTGATGTACCGGTGGTATCTGAACGATCCCGTGCGCTTTCAGAGATCGATCCGCGTAACGGTTGAGCACGGACACGCAAATAACTATGATAATGACTATACTTCAACGGCCTTTTGGTATCAGACGGAACCTCACAAACAGTTTCCTCCCCTGCCGAGTGCGCAGGAACGCTTGCCTCTCTGGCCCGACGACGTGAAGGCAGCCTTGGAGAAAGAACTGAGAATCGGACCCGCATTGCAAATGATGATCCTTGAAGGCATGACCCACTTGCGCGAAGAGGACAAAAAGCTGGTCCCAACGCTCGCGGCCAACGCTAATAAGGCTTTCCGCGCACTCCGCTACCAGGATTACATCAAGGCAGTGGATGCGGAAGAAGATTTGGTGAATCGCTACAAGGCCGCGAGCCCCAAGTAATCGAAAGCCCAGCCCTCGCCGCACGACGCAAGCCGCGTCCCTTGCCACGGTAATCTTTAGTGGTGTTTTTTATCTCAATGCGGCACTTCGAGCAGTCCATGCCAGAGGCTCGACAAAGCGCGGGGAAAAACCGAATTCACAAGAGTAGAAGTCAGACGCGGCTCGAAAGCCTGGTGGTTTGGCTTCAGTAAGCGAAGGAGGAAAAATGACATCCAAAGAACGCGTGCTCGCTGTCATGAATGGTGAGGAGTTCTATCCGATACCGAGTGATGTGTTTGAGAACAGAGTTCACCCGAGACTGCGCGCCAAGCTACTGGCAAGTGGTACCGTCGGCCATTAGCTCCCTGGTTGAGGCAAGTCCAGTTTCACTGCCCCGAAGCGTGATACAAACTCTCTCCCTTGCGGTGGTACAGAATCTCGGGCTGCTCAGTACTGCCGCGGCGGGAATGCCTGTTAAAACATTTCGTGCGGCCTCAATTGACCGGCAAAGGTTAAATTCGAGCCAAAGGAGATGGCAAGATGTTTGTTATAGAGAATATCCGAGGATTGCGAGTGCCCTTGACAAAACCCCGTCCGGATGTCGGTGCCTTCATTGATACCTTGATGGGGCGCAAGGTTCCCGCGAGGCCACCCCTCGCGGAGTACCTGATTGATAACGCCATCATGAAACCCGTCCTCGAGATGACGGGACGGAAGTGGGTGGACACGGGTGAAAAGGAAGAGTACATGGGCGGGCAGATGGACCTCTCCCGCGAGAGCCGGGAGCTCATTAACCGCTTCCTCGATAATGTTATCGCGTTTTGGCACGCTATGGGCTATGACTTCGTTCGCGTCGAGGTCAGTCTTCCCCTTCCTGCAATCGCCCATGTCACCAAGGATACAGCCAAGGTCGAAGGACAGACCAACCGCGCCTGGCAGTCGATGACCGAAGGTGTCATTACCACGTGGGGGCAGTTCGAGAAGTATCCTTGGCCCCAAATAACCGATTCGTGTTTCTATATGCATGAGTACGTCTGCTCGCATCTTCCTGAAGGCATGGGCTTTACCTCCTGCCACGCGGGCGGCGTGTACGAGCACCTGTCGCGGCTGGTGAGCTATGAGGGTCTGAGTATGATGCTCTACGACGATCCCGCCCTCTTCAAAGCCATCACCGACAAGATTGGTGGCCTTCTCGAAGAGTACAACCGGCGACTGCTCCAACTTGACGGCCTTTTCGCCGTCTTTCAAGGTGAAGATTTCGGACATGGAATGGGCACGCTGATCTCCCCCAAAGCGATACGCGATTACTTCCTCCCCTGGCACAAAAAGTATGCGCGCATGGCCCACGAGGCAGGCAAACTGTACTTCTTGCATAGTTGCGGAAAGATGGATGCCGTGATGGAGGACCTCATCACCGACGTGAAGATCGATGCCAAACACTCATTCCAGGAGAGGGTGGCCCCGGTGATCGAATGGAAGAATCGTTACGGGGACAGGATCGGGATCATCGGCGGAGTTGACATAGACGTGCTCACCACGTATGCTCCGGGCGAGCTTCGCAAATACGTCCGGCACATCATAGATGAGTGCTCGCCGGGCGGGCGCTTCGCGCTCGGTTCGGGTAATTCCATTCCCTCCTATATTCCGGTTGAGAATTACCTGGTGATGTTGGACGAAGCGCTCACTTAATGCGATGCAGCGCGCGGTCGCCGGCAGCAAGCGTCGCACGGGGCTGGTACGCCGGGGGAAACCTAGCGATCTTGCAAAGGAGCTTTCCCTGTAATTGCTCATACAACAGGTGGCCGACCGGGCGTGGGGAGGAGCGATCCGACTGGCAAAGCGGGTAGCGCAGCGCGGCGGAGCCGCAACCAGACACATTTTGTAGGGGCAGGCCTCGTGCCCGTAAGCGCTAACTTGTTTACCACATCTTTTGCTCTCGCGTTTTTCGCTTCCGGGGTGATTCTGCCAACCCTTTTTTAATCTCTTGCCAGCCTTCCAGCATCTGTTTCAAGCTGCCATGAGGCTCAATGGCCCGTTGGATTTCATGAAACCCAAAAACAAATTCACGCCAGCGACTGCGTGCCCTGGTCTTGCTGGAAATCGTAGCCCCAGGGGGGGTAACGATCTGAATAATCAACAGATTTCGGGCCGACGGAGTTTTGGCGATGGACAGTATAGTCTTTCCGCAAAATCCAGCCTCCATCCTGGGATTACCAGCCGGGCTTTCCATTCTGGCTTTCTGGCAGTTAAAAGTATACACGCGGTTGCCTCCCTCTGAGTTGTTCGAGCACATTTTTCCACTTGCATCGTCCCAGCGGCTCGGAACCGCGCTTCTGTGGGTCCTGAAAAGCCTCAACCCGTTCTTCGGCTCGTGGGTTCGTCGCTGGTGTGGCGGCTGTTACCGTCCCGCACAAAAAAATCATGAAGTGATGACCAGAACCTTGAAGCTCCGCTCCGCCACATTAATCCAGCTTCATTGGCAGCCTAAAAAGCCTGTCAACAAGGCAAGAAATTACAATTTGTCGTGCAGAGCAAGGATATCCAATTGCAAAGCGGCGCGAGTCTCGAAGAAGGAACTCGGGGCGGCAAGAACAGAAACAGATAATGCAAACATACGAGTGAGAGCTTTCCAGCGGCAGTGGGCCAACATCAATTAATTCAATGTGGACGACAAGTCAGAAAGTGCCCCGTCCTTTGGGCATCGAGCTATTGCGGACAACAGGTGTGTACTTACCATTGCAGCCCAGCTATAGAGGCGTTGCAGATGACGCTCTCCGGCGCTCGCGCAGTTGAACCCAGGCGTTCGGCCACCACGGCTTTTTTCGGCTTGATGCATGTCACCACGCCCCCAGCCGTTCGCTCTGTCCTCGCCTGTCGCTTTTCGCAAAGACACAGTGATGATAGTGAACGCCAGGCGAAACTGCGACGACACTTAGGACGACAGCCGCGGCGGTTTCTGTCCTAAAAGGGGCAAAATGAGATAAGTGGGAGTAGAGAGGCGTTAATAAAATCATGAGATTATGGGAGGGTGGTGGGTCGACAACGAATTAGCAACCCGTCTGTACACGATCCATCATGAGGGGCGAGCTATGCCCCAACGCGGACAATTCGAAAGTTTTGGAAAAGACGCAACCCGCAAGACGTCTCGATGTAGAATACCGTCATGAAAGCAGTGGCATTGGTGTTGGCATGGGTAGTTGCATCGGGCGGTGGTGCCATGGCACAGCAAGCCCAGCGAGACTGTGCGGCGGCGGATCGCGCCCTCGCCCAGAAGCAATTTGAGGTGGCCCGGGGGTTGTACGAAGCATGTCTGAAAGCAGGGAACCCCGGGTTTGAAACACTCTCAAACCTGGGAATGACCTATGTTCAACTCGGCCAATTCAACGAAGCGATCGCGGCATACGAACAGGCCTTGGCCCTCAAGCCGGACGGTTCCCAACTACACGTGAACTTGGGACTGGCTCTGTTGAAAACTGACCGCTATGATGCCGCCGCGCGGGAATTTGCCAAAGCTTTGGTCTACCAGCCCGATGACACCCGTTCGGAGGAACTTTTATCCTTTTGTCATTACCAATTAAAGGAGTATGAACTGGCGGCTGCGGAGGCGAAGCGAGTACACCAAGCCAAACCCGATGAGGCTTCGGCAGCATTCCTTGAGGGCTCTGCCTACTTGAAACTGCACCAATACGAACAGGCCGTACCACTCTTGGACCTCGCCTTGCGCAAAATTGGCTCTTCGCAAACTCACGTCGTCATGGGCGAAGCCTACCTTGGCATCAAAGATTATGTGAATGGTCTCAATGAATTCTTGCAGGCAGAGAAGATCGAGCCCCAGATGCCGGGGATCCACTCTCACCTGGGCACGGCCTACTCTGGACTGGGTAAGACCCAAATGGCAATTACCGAGTATCAAAAAGAGCTCGATCGAGATCCGAGCGATTTTGAAGCGCACTACATGTTGGGACACCTCAAGCGACTGACCGGCGATTTCGACGGTGCGCGGAAACTCCTCGAACAAGCTGCTGAGGTTCGCCCGGATGATCCTTACATCCTGCATGAATATGCCGCGCTTGCCATAGAAGTAAAGGACTATGCAAAAGCTCGCGACCTGCTGCGGCAAGCCGTGGAGAAGTTTCCCGATTACACGGAGGCGCATGTTCTCCTGGCGACTGTCTATTTCAAAACTCACCAGCCTGAGCTGGCCCAGCGAGAAAAAGCGATCGTGGAGAAACTCAAGGCCGATGAGCAGGCCCGCCAATCCTCGCAAGCCAGTTCCCCTGAGTCTAACTAAAGTGGAGTTTCGCGGCGTGCCAACGACCTCAAAGACGTGCTTCACACCGCGGCCAGCGGTGATCTCTTTGATTTGTTCCACGACTTGGGTCGTTCGGCTATTCAGCGTAACGGTGGCACCGAAGCGGCCAGCAAGGTCGAGCCGCTTGTCGTCCGCATCGATGGCGATGATGGGATTGGCCTTACAGCGTCACTCTCCCGGTACGACGTTCAGCCCCACGCCGCCCGCAGCGATGACCGCCATGGCCTCGCCGGACTGGACGTGGGAGGTATAGAGGGCGGCGCCGACCCCCGTGGCGACAGCGCAACCCAGCAAAACGAGACAGGCACGGGCATCACGGATAGCATTGAGGTCAGTGTGACAAATCCCGCTGGCCACCATGTGCACACGTACTTCGTCGGGACGTGAAAGGGGGGGCCGTGGCCGGCTCGATCGTCGGCATTTGGCCCCATTTCGCGAGGACCACGCCCAATGTCTCACTTTTCCGACATCATCACTACTCTTCTGTTGGGGCACTTCCGATAGAGACCTAACGTTTATCGTTCCGAATCCTGCAAAAGACTCACTCATCATAGGTTCGGAGTGTGCCCTCGCTCGGCCAGAACTTCTGGTTGCTCTTTGGGATTCGTCTATAAACACGCATTATAAAAGGGCGCCCTTTTTGAGGTAGGGTTTGAAGGTAGGCCTCATTCCACACAGAAAGGAGCACCTGGCATGTACAGCACAAAGTACATCGGCATGGACGTTCACAAAGATACGACCTCGATTGCAGTGATGAATTCCGCTGGGAAGGTGGTGATGGAGTCCATCCTGGAGACGAAGGCTCTCACGATTCTGCAATTTATCCAAGGGCTACGCGGCAACTTGCTGGTCACCTTTGAAGAAGGAACCTGGGCTGCCTGGTTGTACGATTTGCTCAAGACCCACGTCACCAAGGTCACGGTGTGCAATCCCCGGAAGAACGCTCTACTGAAATCCGGCAACAAGAGCGACCGGATCGACGCGCAAAAGCTGGCCGAACTGCTGCGCAATGGATCGCTCTCCGCGGTCTACCACGGAGAAAACGGTCTCCGAACGCTGAAGGAGTTGTCGCGCAGTTATCTGGCGGTCAACAAGGATCTTACCCGCGTGATGAATCGGCTCAAGGCGCTCTTCCATAGCGGGGGCATTGCTTGCAGCGGCACGCAAGTGTACGCACCCCGTCATTGGTCGGAATGGTTGGAGAAGATTACGGAAGCGGGGGTGCGCAGGCGAGCCGAGTTCACCTACCAGCAGCTCGACGGGCTGCAGGCGTTACGCCAAGCGGTGCGGCGGGCTTTTTTGGCCGAGAGCCGGAAGCATAAGGCGACCAAACTGCTGCGCCAGATTCCGGGTATCGGCCCGATCCGGGCTGCTCTTCTGGTCGCGCTCCTGCAGACGCCCAACCGGTTCCGCACCAAGCGGCAACTTTGGGCCTACAGCGGCTTGGCGATCGAGACGCACGGCAGTGGGCAATATTGCTACCTGGAAGGTCAGCTACGACGTGTCAAGAAACCTGTAGCGCTTCGCGGGCTCAATCGAAACCATCACCACGATGTCAAATGGATCTTCAAGAGCGCGGCAGTCAAGGCCAGCAGCCCATCTGGCCCCCTCCACGAGTTTCATGAGGCTTTGCTCGCCAAAGGAATGAAGCCTTCGCTGGCTCGTCTCACCTTGGAGCGCAAGATCGCGGCAATCACTTTGACCGTCTGGAAGAAAGGAGTGCGCTTCGACGCCGAATACCTGAAACTACAAGCAGCTTCAGCGTCTCAAGGCAGATGGTCGATCCACCCCAAGATCATTTAGGGGGGTGACCTGTCGGGTTCTTGAGATGCTCGGTTTCGAGGGAGAGTATCCATCGCCAAGCTAGGCCTTGTGTGCCTCCGGCACCGAGTCTCTATAAACACTCTATGCCCCCTCGGATAACCGAAGAAAGCTATAG
>Ga0116102_1000551_pt1 | contig 14325 bp, 10 predicted proteins | sample June2015DPH_4_50_FD_89822 | JGI IMG/M metagenome (GOLD analysis project Ga0116102, IMG submission 89822) | Peatland microbial communities from SPRUCE experiment site at the Marcell Experimental Forest, Minnesota, USA - June2015DPH_4_40 | ecosystem: Environmental > Terrestrial > Soil > Wetlands >... | reverse complement strand
CTGAGCCTTGACACATCAAGACCGCAGAGCTTTGCTCTGATGCGCCAGCCCCGGAATATCGGGGGCCAAGGAATCGCGGCCAGAGCTTGACAGGCTCATGTCCGATGCGCGGCAACGGAAACTCGATGTGGTCCTTGTCTGGAAGTTGGACCGCTTCGGTCGCTCGTTGAAGCATCTGGTGAATGCTCTGGCGGAGTTCGAGGCGCTCGGAATAACCTTTGCCAGTCTCAAAGACAACCTGGATCTCAGCACACCCGCAGGACGGCTGATGTTCCAGACCATCGGTGCGATGGCGGAGTTCGAGCGGTCGCTGATCCAAGAGAGGGTGAGGGCGGGACTGCGAAACGCCAGGGTGAAGGGGCGGAAGCTCGGAAGGCCACGAATCGCTGTGGATGCTTCCAGAATCGCCCTTCTACGCGCCCAAGGCCGCTCCTGGAGCACAGTCTGCCGGGAAGTCGGCGTTTCAAAGGGAAGCGCCCAACGGGCTTTCTATAGCCTGTCTGGAATTGGTGCATGCTTGACCCACTGATTCTCTGGCAGCATATCCTCGCGTTGGGGTGAGATGGCCAACACTACGCCATCAGGCCCGCCGGAGGTTGGGTCAGTACGCCTTCCCTTTGTTTAACACATGGGGATTTCTCGCCAAGTCTCCTCAGTTCCTTTTATTTTTCCAACTTTCCAGTGGCCGACAGCACGCCGGCGACCGCCCCGCGACAGATCTATTGCCGACTTGAATACCTTCGGATCCTCCGTTACCCTGAGAAGGGAGGCTTAGACATGAAGGCGGCCCGAATCCATCGCTTTGGCGGACCCGATGTAGTTGTGGTTGACGAGGTGCTTCGTCCGGCTCCAGCGGCGGGAGAACTTCTGGTCAGGGTCGCCGCTTCGGGAGTTGGACCATGGGACGCGCTCATTCGTGACGGTAAAAGCAAAGTGAGCCCGCCACCCCCGCTTACGCTCGGCTCCGACTTGTCAGGAGTAGTAGAGGAGGTTGGACTGGGCGTTAATGAATTCAAGGCAGGTGATGAGATCTATGGTGTCACCAACCCGCAGTTTTGCGGGGCAAACGCAGAATATGCTGTCGTCCATGCAAACATGGTGGCTCTGAGGCCTTCGCGCTTAAGCTACGTGGAAGCAGCGTCAGCCCCCGTGATTGCGGTCACCGCGTGGCAGATGCTCTTTGACTATGGGAACGCGAAATCTAATCAGACCGTGATGATTCTCGGAGCCGCAGGCAACGTGGGCGCCTATGCGGTCCAACTCGCGGCCAGAGCAGGCGCGCATGTCATCGCCGTTGTCGGATCACACGATATGGACTATGTCCGAAGTCTGGGCAGCGAGACCGTTCTAGACTATAAGGCTGACCGATTCGAGAACACAGTGAGTTCGGTTGACCTGGTAATGGATACGGTCGGCGGGGATACGCGAGATCGCGCACATCACCTCATTAGGTCCGGCGGAGCCATGGTCTCCGTCGTATCGTCTGAACCAACGGCTAAGTGGCCTGGCGTACGCACGGTGTTCTTCTATGTAGAAGTAACAACTGAGCGCTTGAACACGATTTCTGCCCTGCTTGATCGCGGAGAGTTGGCCCCACAGGTTGGAACCGTATTGCCATTGGAAGATGTGCGTACCGCTCACAAGATGCTCGGCGGCGCACCGCACGGGCGGGGAAAGATCGTACTGCGGGTTGCCAAATAGCTGTTCATTGGGTGGTTGACGCACGACCAGGAAGTTGTAGCCTGGGGTGCTGGCGCTGGCGCATGGCCCAGGCCGGACAACGATAGCTGGCGAAAACAGCCCTTCCCACCACTAACAGGCGCGTCGCCGAAAATGTGCAGCACTCCGCTGCAAGGTACAAAACCGGCGCGGAGTCACAGAAGGCTGAAAGCCCTCCTCATGGCCGCGGAGGCGCTGCTGCAGGCTTGGTCGAGTGGCATGGCGCGCAAGGCGGCATTGAAGGGTTCGGCCTGGATGGGACCGCCGTAGCCAATCTGGACCAGCGAGTCCAGGAAGTCCTTTACAGGGATGACGCCCGTCGCGACAGGCAGCTCACGGTGATCGTCCTGGTATTGATCCAGCGAGAGGCCGCGGGGCGCATCGTTCAGGTCTACGGTCACCACATCCGAGCCGCGCAGTGCCAACAGGTCCTTGTCCGTCTCTTCCGCGTTGAACCAGTGCCAGCTATCGAGCTGAATGCCCAGGTTGTTGGTACCGATTGCCACAATTAGTTCCTTCATCTCGCTCAGGGTGTGGAGGAAGGGATATCGCTGGCTGCGCCAAAGGGTTCTCGGCGCAACGTACTCCAAGCCGAGTCTCTGGCCGCGATCGGCGAGAATCTGCGCGCACTGGCGCAACCGGTAGGCGTGCTGGCGGAAATTCTGTGGGTATGTGAGGTCATTGCTGCAAGGGAGAACCCAGGTGCTGACGCTCCAGACGCCAGCTCGCTGCAAGATGTCGGCCGTCGCCGGAAGCTTTTTCAACCCGTCGTTAAACGTCGCCTCATCCTTGCGAAACTCCACCGGAAGACCGGCAGCGCCCAACTTGAGATTCTTCGCCTGAAGGTCGTCCCGGAGACGCTTGATTCCCTCATCACCCAGGGAAGCGAAATAGTTAGGATCAGGGTCCAAGCCCTCGAAGCCGTGCTTGACGGTGAGTTCAAGCGACTGAGGGAAACCGGCATGAAAACCGAGACGTCCAAGGCTCAGAATTGCGTAGAACCTACGCTTGGGCCTCTCAGTGGGCGCCTCAACTCCAAGGAGCATTCCTGGAGCCGGCCGAGCGGCGATGCTGGCCGCGGCTCCGGCGGAGAGGAATTGTCGGCGAGTGATTTCGTTGGTCATAGTCGGCCTCCCAGCCGTGCAGTGTAGCACGTGGGCGCGTCGCGTGGTTGTGGGAAGCTGGCCTGTGGCGAGTGCCGATGGGCCTTCTTTCGCAAGTCGATCTACGATCAGTTAATTGCAAGCCCTCGCCGAGTGACAGTTGGCGATAGCTTCGGTGGGGCGGTCCGGGATTGGGGACCATCACTCAACCCTACGCCGTCACCCGCGGGTATCAGTGATCTGCGAGTTAGTGGTTACTCTCCGTTGATGAGAATGCTGGTGGCACTATCGGACGAAGTGCTGGTACCCCAGACCGAGTTCGTCCCCCAGACCGAGTTTGTTCCCCAGACGGAGTTTGTCCCCCAAACCGAGTTCGTTCCCCAGACGGATTGGAAGGCTTGGATTGCGCAGTTGTTCCATACGGCCGCAGTGTTTCCCGATACTGCCCCCTGGCTGGTCACGGAGGTTCCCCAGACACTGTTGGTTCCCCACACTGACGAGGTGCCCCAAACCGAGTTCGAGGCGGTGACGAGTTGAATGGTTCCAGAGGCGCTGTTATAGCTCGCCAACGGAGAGAGGGTGTCACCGGCGGCGACATCGGCGTTGTTCAGGGCAGCCAGGATGTCCAAGTACCCGGCCCCAACCGTGAAGATGTCATAATAATCAACATAAACCTGCCCTGTGACCGGATCGGTTGCTGTGCTGGAGGTGGGGAAATCCTTGTAAGCAGTGAGCATCATTCGGGCCTTGACCTGGTCGGGAGTTGACGACGGGTTCTGCTGCATCAGCAACGCGACTGCCCCGCTGACCACGGCAGCGGCCATGCTGGTGCCGCTGAGGCGGTAATAGCTGGAGGAAACTGCGCTGCTGCCGTTGACTTTGTAAAGCGAGTAGGGAATTTCATTGCCAGGATACAAACGCGGCAAGGTGAGCTCCTCGGTGTAGAGCGAGATGATGAGGTTGCCTGGAGCCACAAGGTCCGGCTTGACGACGTGGTCGATCATGGTCGGACCCTTCGAGCTGTAACTGGCGATCAGGTCGTCAGTACGGGGAAGAGTGCCCATGGTCTTCATGGCGCCCACGGTGATCACGAAGGGATCGTTGCCAGGGGAACCGATGGTGCCGTAGCCGTTCGTACCCTGCGAGTCGTCCCGGCCGTCGTTGCCGGCCGCCACCACCACAACCATGCCCGCGCTCCAGGCCGATTCCACAGCCTGGCAGAGCGGGTCGAGAGTGTAGCTTTCGTAAACGGGACGGCCTAGCGAGAGATTGATGACCCGGATATTGTACTGGTCCTTCAAGCTGACAGCTTCCTGAATTGCGCTGATGACAGCACTGTCCGTGCCCTCTCCATTCTGATCGAGCACGCGCAGGTTGATCAGGTGCACGTTGGGAGCGATGCCCCTGAACGTATAAAAGTAATTAAAACCGGTAGAGTTCCTGCCGTTTCCTCCCACGATGCCGGCCACATGGGTGCCATGGCCATACTGGTCGTCGGCGCTACCAATCCCGGTGAAGTCCTGGCTATAGACGACCCTGTATTTCTGGTCTTCCAGGTCGGGAACTTTAACAATGCCGCTATCGATCACGGCCACTCCCACTCCGGTGCCGTCCAAACCCTTCCGCCAGCCATATTCGGCATTGACGGCGTAGTCGTAGTAATCCAAAGTCGCCGGGGAAATGGCGGTTGCCGTTCCGCGAAGAGCGTGGTCGCGCGAGATGTGGGCGACTTCGGGATCATTTGCCAACTCCTCCAGTTTTCCGGCCGGGATGCTGTAAGCGCCAGCCTTCACGATAGGGAGTTCGGAATTCAGTAACCCGCCTCGGTCCAAAACTTTCGCATGGAGTCTTGCGGTCGGGGCTTGCGTGAACTGGACAATCACGTCTACGTTGACGTCAGGATCCAGGGCTTCCAAATCAGGCGCGATCTTGGGGTGCCTCGCAAAAGCCGGCTTTCCCAGCAGTATGAAAGATATTAGAATTAAAAAGAGCTTACACGCGTTCTTCAGAAATGAGTTCAATTTGTCCTCCTAATACTATCGGTCGTCTGATTTTGGAAGGATGTGTCATTCGTACGGGTGTGTCGTCGAACGTTGAGGTCCTCTTGCAGACTCGCCTCTACCTGCCGTCAGATTCTTTTGATTGAAGGGCAGGAATGAGCCATACTGTCTCTGGCTCGTTAGTATTTTCGACGCATAAACTGATGAATTAAATAGTCCCGAGGTAATGTTACGTTAGTACTAGTGGCGGTTTCTCTATCAGGCGCACTTCAAAGCCAGCCCGTCGAAGCAGGACAGAACAGTAGGGTGGCACTGCAGTCAGTCAGACACGCCAGGAAACTGCGTGCGGCAATCACGGCGCTTGAGATCGCCGCTGTTCTGGCAATTTGACACCAACCAACTGGCCATGTACTATTTATCCATCCTCCGACCAATTAACTGGCGCGGGAACCAGAGCATGCGGCTGAACTGCCAACTTCAGAAGGGACGAGCAAGCTGCGTCGGCCTTTGTGTGTGGACAATCTTGTCTTTCTTGATGCCGACGGTCCCTGCCAAGTGTTTGGATCCCACTAAAGCCATCACCCAATATGTCCATGAGTCGTGGGACACCGAACGCGGCTTACCTCAAATGACGATCACCGCGATCACCCGAACTACAGAAGGCTATCTGTGGCTCGCGACGGAAGAAGGGCTGGTGCGGTTTGATGGTGTGAGTTTCACCGTGTTTGACAAGAGGAGCACGCCTGCCCTCAGAAGTAATAACATCCGAGCGCTTCTAGCCGACCGCGAGGGTGACCTCTGGATCGGTACGACGGGCGGCGGCGTGAGCCGGCTCAAAAACGGAGAGTTCAGCACTTACACGACCAAGGACGGCTTGTCTAACGAGGTCGTCCTCGCACTCTTCGAGGACAGCAAGGGCAACATCTGGATTGGCACGGACGGGGGAGGAGCCGACGTTTGGAAAGAAGGGAAATTCACCGTCTACTCGACCTCAAACGGGCTCGCTGCAAACTCAGTTTACTGTTTCGCGGAAGACTTGAGCGGAGGCCTGTGGATCGGGACGGATAATGGAGTCAGCCGGCTGCAGGGCGCGCGATTCCGAACCTACAATACCTCCGACGGCTTACCCAGCAATAACGTCCGAAAGCTTTCTTTCGGCCGCGAAGGGGACCTGTGGATCGGCACCAACGGAGGTGGCCTGGCTCATCTGCGGAACGGCAAATTCACGACGCTTACGATGCGCGACGGACTCACCAGCAACGCGATTTTCTCGATTACTGAAGATGATGAAGGGAGCCTCTGGATCGGCACCGTTGGAGGAGGTTTGGACCGGTTATCCGGAGGCAAGATTTCCTCCTATAGTGACAGCGATGGATTAGGCGCGACAGGAGTCTACGCCCTCTACCCAGACAAAGAGGGCAGCCTGTGGATTGGGACTGCGGGCGGCGGCCTCAGTCGACTGAAGGATGGAGAGATTACGGCCTACAGCGCGCGGGAAGGCCTCTCCAACGATGTCGTTCTGCCAATTTTTCAGGACCACGAGGGTGCTCTCTGGATCGGAACGGCGAAGGGTTTGAATAAGTTGAAAGACGGCAAGCTGACCAAGTATACGGTTCAGGACGGACTTTCGAACGACTTCATCTTCTCCATTACTGAAGACCGCCAAAAGGACCTATGGATTGGGACACGCTCGGGACTGGATTGCTTCAAGAACGGCAGGTTTACTGTCTACACGACAAAAGACGGATTGCCAAACGATCTGGTGCTTACCACTTATGCCGATCCGGAGGGCAACCTCTGGGTAGGAACACGGAGTGGACTAAGCTTATTCCAGGGCGGCAAGTTCAAAACTTACACGACCGCGGATGGCCTTTCCAACAACTTCGTCGTGGCGATTGTGCAGGGTGGAAACGGCGCCCTGTGGATCGGCACGAACGGGGGAGGGCTCGACAGGCTCAAAGACGGCAAATTCAAGGTGTACTCCACCGCGCAAGGACTCGCCAACCAGGTGGTCTGGTCGATCTACCCTGATCGCGATGGGGACTTGTGGATCGGCACTGACGGTGGGGGTTTGAACCGTCTTCGAAGGGAGATCTTCACAACCTATACGGTGAGGGACGGGCTCTTCGATGACAACATGTTTCAGATTCTCGAGGATGCGAGCGGCAACCTCTGGATGAGTTCCAACAAGGGGATATTCAGCGTAAGCAAGAAGCAGTTGAATGACTTTGCGGACGGGAAAATCAGGTCTGTCACTTGCGAATCCTACGGTGTTGCTGAGGGCATGAAGAATAAAGAGTGCAACGGCGCCTTCCAGCCTGCCGGCTGGAGGACCCGCGACGGAAGACTCTGGTTTCCAACCATGAAGGGCGCGGTCGTGATCGACCCTTCCAAGCGGATGGTCAGCCAGCCGCCCCCAGTGATCATTGAGAAGGTCCTGATCGACAAGAAAGTACAAGACCGTAGAAGGCAGATCGTGGCCGGTCCGGGAATGGGAGAGTTGGAGTTTCACTATACGGCATTGAGTTTATTTGCCCCGCTGCAAACCCGCTTCAAATACAAATTGGAAGGGTTTGATCCGGGCTGGGTGGATGCCGGAACTCGACGGAACGCCTACTACACGAACATCGGGCCCGGAACATACGTCTTTCGAGTGATTGCCTGCAACCAGGACGGGGTTTGGAACGAAAGCGGCGCGGCCGTTGGATTTGAGCTGCGTCCGCACTTCCAGCAGACGTACTGGTTTTACGCCATCTGCGTACTCTCGGCGGTGCTCGCCGCGTGGTCGGCGTACTGGACTCGGCACCAGCAGATGAAGGCACGGGAGCGGCACCTGGTTGCACTGGTGGACGAAAGAACTCGGGATTTGCAGAAAGAAGTGATTGAGCGGAAGAGGGCGGAGGAGGCCGCGACGGCTGCCACCCGCGCCAAGAGCGATTTCCTGGCCACCATGAGTCATGAGATGCGCAATCCCATGCATGGCTTTCTAGGAATGACCGGTTTGCTGCTGAGGACGGAACTGACGGACCGGCAACGGCGATTCGCGGAAATCGCCAGACGTTCGGGCGAGGCAATGCTAGCGGTCGTCAATGACATTCTGGATTTCTCGAAGATCGAAGCTGGAAGGCTGGAACTGGAGGCGGTGGACTTTGATCTGCGCTCGCTAATGGAAGACTTGGCCATGCTGCTGGCAGAGAGTGTTGCGAATAAGGGGCTCGAGATGGTTTATGCTATTCCCCCCGGCATGCACACGGCGTATCGCGGTGACCCAGCGCGATTGCAGCGGATTTTGACGAACCTTGTGGGCAATGCTATCAAATTCACTGAAAGTGGAGCGGTCGCAGTTGAGGCGGGGATCGCGGAGGAATCGGAGAGTGATGCGCTGCTGCGATTCGAGGTCCGCGACACTGGCATTGGCATTGCCCCGGAAAACGAGGCACGGGTCTTCGATTCGTTTGTACAGGCGGACAGCTCAACCACGCGAAGATTCGGTGGAACCGGCCTTGGCTTGGCAATCTGCAAGAACTTGGTGGAAATGATGGGAGGTGCTATTGGAGTTGAGAGCGAACTGGGCGTGGGCTCGACGTTTTGGTTTACGGTACGTCTGCGCAAAGGCAGAGGCCCCGGAGATCTGAGCCAGCGATTTTCTTTTCGAGAAATGCGCCTGCAAGCCCTGGTCGTCGATCATTACCCCGTGAGCAGGGAGATTCTGCGGCGCCAGTTGGAAGCGCGGGGCATTGGGACGAATAGCGCGAACAGTGCAGCCCAAGCGCTGGAAATGCTCCGCGCAGCTTCTGCGCAAATGAAGCCCTTCAACTTGGCCATTATCGACCGGCATGTGCCGGACATGGATGGATTCGAACTCGCACAGGCAATCAAATCCGACCACACAATTCTGGATGTGCATCTCATTCTGCTCGGTTCCGTTCTGGATGATTATGACGCCAAACGATTTAGCGCAGCGGGCGTAGAACAGTATCTGACGAAACCGTTAGCAGAATTATCGCTTCTCGAGTGTATAGCCAGTTGTGTGGGAGCTGCGCCAACGCGGCCAGGAGTCTCGCCCGCCGCCCGACCAACGGTCACTTCTCTGGCAGACCAAGCCGTACCTTTGCGGGGCCGCATTCTTGTTGTCGAGGATGATGACGTCAACCAAGAAGTCACCATGATAATGCTGCAGACGATCGGGTGCTACGTGGGAATCGTCAAGGACGGCAAAGAGGCCCTGGAAGCGATCAAGAATAACGCTTACGACCTCGTCCTGATGGATTGCCATATGCCGGTTATGGACGGCTTCGAAGCCACCAGGATGATCCGCCAGGATGAAAACTCCCAAGGGTTTGGAAGTCGCCTCCCCATTGTCGCCCTCACCGCCGACGCCGTGAAGGGAGATCGCGAGCAATGCCTGGCTGCCGGAATGGATGACTATCTGGCCAAGCCATTCAGCCAGGCCGAACTGCGAAGAGTCGTGGAAAAATGGCTGCTCCGCCAGTATGTGGCGAGACAGGAACAGCTTGCCGCTGCCAGCGATGATAAGGCATCGAACGATTCAGGAACGGCTGACACGCCAGTCTCCACCGCCCCGTATTCGACGGAGGGGACGCCCGTCGATCATCTTGCCTTGGCGAAGATCGCGCAGCTTCAGCGGCCGGGGTCGCCGCCTATCCTTGCGAAAGTGATATCCTTATACCTTCACGATTCCGGCGAATTGCTGGGGAAACTGCGCCTGGCGCTCGAACAAGGAGATGCTGACGCCACGCGCACGGCCGCCCACACTCTAAAATCGAACAGTGCAAATGTCGGCGCCAAACAGCTCGCGTCCTTGAGCAAAGAACTGGAAGAGGCGGGTCGCCGCAAATCCCTGGAGAACGCTCGTCTGCTTTTGGACGAGATTAAGAGAGAGCATGGCCGCGTCGTTGCGGCGTTAAGAAGCGAACTCAATGGAGTCGCGAATGCGCGGTCTTGAAGCACCTAATCGACGGTCACTAGTTCTTGTGGTTGACGACGACCGAATGGAGCGCCTGCTTCTTCAGGAAATGCTCGAGCAAGCTGGATTCGACGTTATGGCGGCTGAGGACGGATCGACAGGGGTGCGATGTTTCACGGAAAAGCCGCCGGACATAGTTCTCATGGACGTGGAAATGCCCAACATGGATGGCTTCTCGGCGTGTGCCGCCATCCGCCGTTTAACTCACGGGCGGGACACCCCCATCCTGATGGTAACTGGGCACGATGACGTCGAATCGGTTCACCGGGCTTTTGAAATAGGGGCAACAGACTTCCTGCCCAAGCCCATTAATTGGGCGCTCCTGGGCTACCGCGTTCGATACCTCCTGCGTGCCAGCCGGACATACCGCGCCTTGAAAGCCAGTGAGGCAAGGCTTGCCAAGGCCCAGCGTATGGCCCGATTAGGACATTGGGATTGGAATGTCAGTGAAAACCGATGGTACTTCTCAGACGAGGTGTGCAGGATCTTTGGATTTGCCACAGGAAACCGGCCGGCCGACCACGACGCCCTGGCGAAGGTAATTGACCCGGACGATCTTGACCATGCAACTCAGTTGTTCGCGGCGGCGCTGCGAGGCGAGGAGAAATACGAGGTTGAGTACAGGCTCATCCTGGCGGATGGAACTCCGCGCGTCGTCGCGGAGCAGGTGGAGGTCAGGTTGAACAAGGAAGGACGCCCGGAGTACGTGGAAGGCACGATCCAGGATGTGACCAAGCGCCGGCATGCAGAAAACAGAATCCGGCGCCTCGCTTACTATGATGATCTAACCGGGCTTCCCAATCGGCAGATGTTTTCCAAACAGGTCGCCCACGCACTGCGCCGGGTGCGAAGAAACAAGCAACCTCTCGCCTTTCTCATCCTTGACCTTGACAACTTCAAATCCATCAATGATACCGAGGGCCATAGCGTAGGAGATAGACTGCTCGAACAAGTCGCCAGCCGCCTTTCGCAATGCGTGCGCGCCGAGGACTTAATATCCAGACCGTTCACAGACGGCCCCATACCGGATGTTTTCCGCTTTGGCGGTGATGAATTCGCGCTCCTCATCTCCGGTCTGCAGCACGAGCAAGATGCTTCGGTGGTTGCACGCCGTATCGTGAGTTCTCTGTCGGAGCCATTTAAGGTGGGGGCCTACGACGTCTATGCTACAGCGAGCATCGGCATTGCTCTGTACCCGACCGACGGCGAAGATGTCGGAACCCTCCTCAGAAACGCTGACTCGGCCATGTACCAGGCCAAACAGAAAGGGAAGAATACCTTCGAATTCTACACGAAATCTCTAACCCAGATCTGCACCGAACGGATGAATATGGAGGCCAGGCTGCGTCGCGCCATCGAGCAGCGGGAATTGTACCTCTGTTATCAGCCCGTGCTGGGAACTCAATCCGGATGCTTTGCCTGGGCCGAGGCCTTGCTCCGATGGAACAGTTCGGATCTGGGTCATGTGCCGCCGGCAAAATTCATTGGTCTCGCCGAGGAAACAGGTCTGATCACCCCAATCGGGGATTGGATATTCAGGGAAGCTTGCCGCCAGATGCAGGTTTGGAAGGAAGCCGGGCTGCCTCCCATCGCCGTGTCCGTCAATGTTTCGGCGCGACAGTTCCAACACAGCGAACTTTCCAAATCAATCTCCAACATACTCGATGAGACCCGACTGGGGCCGCAGTACTTGCGACTCGAACTTACCGAAAGCGCGATTATGGCAGATGTGCCGAGAGCAAAGCTAACGCTTCAAAAGCTCAGCGAATTGGGAGTTCGGCTTTCCATCGACGATTTCGGCACCGGATATTCCTCGCTAAGTGAGCTCAGGTGGCTTCCTTTGGACGCCTTGAAAATCGACCAGTCCTTCGTGAGAGATCTCCCCAAGGATAAGGACGCCGCGGCTATTGCACTGGCCATCATCGCCATGGCGCACAGCCTTGGCATCGCTGTCGTGGCTGAGGGTGTTGAGACGGAGGCTCAGTTGGCGTTTTTGAAGGAGCACCACTGCGACGAAGTGCAAGGTTATCTTGTCAGCCCGCCTGTGCCGGCTCCACAGCTCGTGCAGTTTTTGGAGAATGCAGGTCTGCGAACCTGCCGGGATAAGTTTAAGTTACCGGATTGGCGGGCAAGCTGTGAGGACATCTGATGTCCGTGGGGCTTCGGTCAGGCCTTAATGTACGACCGCTCGTCCGGTTGGCAAACGCCGCTCGAATAGCCTTCCGATTCCCTAGGATCGCTGTGGGAGCTCTGCTGCTACGGAGCGGCCACAACCGCCGCCTGTGCTTCGCCAATATCCGATCTGCCTGAAGACAGTTGACTTTTCCGGACGTGACCTCCGATATTAATCACTATGTTGTGAGCGCTATGTGACGCACAGGGCCTGCTCGGGAGCGGGGCAGGCCAGGTTGTCGAAGGGGGTGGCTCAATCCTGACGGTTGAGGGTGGCCAAGCTTGCGGTGTGGCGCAGTTTCCAGTGGTCGGGGAGCCAGGCTCAGCATTCCCGAGCTTGGTTATCTGACTGTGTAATTCCCGCACCTTCCATTCCGCCCCGATGTATGGCGGCGATGATAGCTTACGCCAGCACGCACCCAGAACTGCGCCACTCGCAATCGCAACCGGCATCTTGAATCCAGAGAGTATTAATGCGGTTCGGACTCACAGGCTGACTCGATTCCGGCCTGCCCCCTTGCTTGCATATAAATGGTGGTCCACTCTTTTCATGAGCGATTCCCGAGAATCCCCTGGATCGACTATTGCGCCCCCCACCGACACGGTCACTCGTATCAGCCGGCCGTCCATGCGCAGTGTCGACTGAGCAACGAGACTCCTGAATTTCTCGGACGCCCGTGTCAGGGATTCCTTCGTGATGCCGAGAAGAATCGCCATGAACTCGTCGCCGCCCCAACGTCCTACAGCATCCGACGCACGAAAACAATTGGATAGTGTCTTTCCAACACTGACCAGCGCAGCATCACCGATAGCATGCCCGTAGGTGTCGTTGATGGCTTTAAACTCGTCCAAGTCGGCCATGATGATCCCGAACGGGATGCCACGCTTGGAATACTCATCGAGATGTTGAGCGAGCTGTTGCTCCAGGTAGCGGCGGTTTCCCACTTGCGAGGTCGGATCAAGAAAAGCGAACTTCGCTAGCGCCTTGGCCCGCTCTCGCACTGCCCTCTGCCTGGAGTTGTCATGGAAGAGTTCAACCGCACCGATGACTTCAGAGTCTCGGCCCCGAATCGGACCGACCATAATCTCAACGGGAATCTTGTGGCCACTTCGATGGTGAAAGTAAACCTCCGCCCGACGGGGACGCCCATCCTTTAGAGTGAGGCTGACAGGGCACTCTCCCCCACACAACAGGCACCCGGAGCAATCGACTTGCATCAGGAAGTTATCGGAACACTGTTTCCCTAGAACTTCCTCAGCTTTGTACCCGGTAAGCCGTTCGGCTGCTTGGTTCCAGTAGATGATCCTGCGTTCCCGGTCAATGACGTATAGGCCGTCCAAAAGGCCTTCGAGAATGTCTTTAACGAGAGCGGGCGGTCCATTTGAGATCGAGGATGGAGAATAAGGGACCGGAGACTCCATGTGTCTTCTCCTTCAGCGGTCACCCTGGAAACCAAAAAACACACGGGTATCTCCGCTGACGCCAAGGAGTGCCAGATCGGAGGGAGCACCACGCACTCCCTCAACTAGAAGTTTTCCAAGATTAAGCCCTACCAGCATAGTATACACCCAACCTGTCCTTCTCCAAAACTCGATAATGATGCATTCACTTGGGCGCTATCACGCGGGAAAAGGACCTCGAGCCGCGATATCGCGCCGCCGCCGAAGAACTCACTGCCCAGATGATCTAATTCAAGCAAGATTGTTGGTACGGACAGGTCGTTACGGCGATCGTTCGCCGTGTCGGAAGGTTCGCAAGCATTTTCGATGGTTGTGGTAGCATTGCCTCTTGGCGGCATGGCTAGGCGTAACTTGCTTTTTGCCAATGCCTTGGATGGTCGAGTCACAATATGCAAGAGATGGACCTGAAGCTTCATCCCGAGGCAGCCAAGTCCTTTGACGCCATGGCTGAGAGACTCGTGGAGCGGCTTAAGGATCTTCCAGCTTTACCACTTCACGTCACACCTTCGTTCGCACCCGGCGTCCTCGTGTCGGGACACATCAGCGAGAAGGACATTATCGGTGATTTTCGAGTTAGCCAAATTGCGCCGGTTTCCGGCGCCGAGGTTGGCCGGCTATGGGTTCGCGGAGGCGAGAGATTCGGTTTACGCGATGAATCTGTCGCACAGTTCGCGCGGTTGGTCGAGAAGCTGCGCGCGGTGGCACGGCCCACCGGCGTCTATTTTCCAAATTCATTTTTTCAGGATTTGCCGACACGCCCGCGAAGAATCGGGGTAACCGGGAGAGGATGGAAAAGCGGCAAGCCTGACCAGCGGCAGGAGGTGAGTTCTCAACTCGAGTCCGGGACGGTGACCACCGGTCTGCCCAAGCTGAGTTGGAAGAG